>Ga0208262_1000002_pt1 | contig 366399 bp, 300 predicted proteins | sample LakWasMet15_LOW5_2_FD_183863 | JGI IMG/M metagenome (GOLD analysis project Ga0208262, IMG submission 183863) | Freshwater sediment methanotrophic microbial communities from Lake Washington under simulated oxygen tension - Sediment Metagenome... | ecosystem: Environmental > Aquatic > Freshwater... | reverse complement strand
ATCGCGTTTGAATCGTATGACGAATCAACAAAAACGGCAAAAGTTGTTCTTCAGGGAGCTTGCAGTGGTTGTCCTTCATCCACTTTTACTCTAAAAAGCGGTATCGAAAATATGCTAAAAAGTATGTTAAACGATGAAAGCATTAAAGTCGAAGCGGTAAACGCTTAATCCGTTTTCCATAAAAAAATGAACCAACTTTCACAAGAAACCAGTCCGTATTTATTGCAACACGCCAATAATCCAGTACATTGGAAAGCCTGGAACACAAATTCTTTGGCTGAAGCCAAAGAAAAAAACAAACTCATAATTGTGAGTATTGGCTATTCTGCTTGTCATTGGTGCCACGTTATGGAACACGAAAGTTTCGAAGATCAGGAAGTTGCTGATGTAATGAATGCTCATTTTATTTCCATAAAAGTTGATCGAGAAGAGCGTCCAGATGTAGATGCAGTTTATATGAAAGCCGTCCAAATTTTGACTGGTCGTGGCGGATGGCCGTTAAATATGATTACACTTCCTGACGGAAGACCGGTTTGGGGTGGAACTTATTTCAAGAAAGAGCAATGGATTAATGCACTCGGACAATTACAGGAACTTTATCAATCAAATCCCGAGAAAATGATTGATTATGCAGAGAAACTCCATCAAGGAATTCAATCTATCCGAATTGTTCCAAATAAAAATACCCAAACACCTCTAAATAAAAATCAAATTGCCGATTTGGTCGAAAAATGGAAACATAGTTTCGACTGGGAATTTGGAGGAATGGCGAGTTCTCCAAAATTCATGATGCCCAATAATTATCATTTTTTAATGCGTTTTGGCCATCAAAAAAAAGACAACGAATTACTTGAATTTGTACATCTCACCTTAACAAGAATGGCTTTTGGAGGTGTTTTTGATACTGTCGACGGTGGATTTTCACGCTATTCCGTTGACAATAAATGGCACGTTCCCCATTTCGAAAAGATGCTTTATGACAACGGACAATTGGTTTCCTTGTACAGCGATGCTTATAAATTAACCAGGAATCCTTTGTACAAAGAAGTCATCGAAAAAACACTTTCTTTCGTCGAAAGGGAATTAATGAATCCCGAATGTGGTTTTTATTGTGCTCTCGATGCTGACAGTCTGAATGCAGAAAATCATCTCGAAGAAGGTGCTTTTTATGTTTGGAAAATTCCAGAACTCAAGACCATTATTGGCGAAGATTTCGATTTGTTCAGTCAGGTTTTCAATATCAATACTTTTGGATTATGGGAAGACGGAAATTATGTCCTAATCCAAAATCGAAGTTTGGCAGCTATTGCCAAAGACAACAATATTGAAGTTTCAACACTCGAAAAAAAGAAGAAATTCTGGGAAAACGTACTATACATCAAAAGAGAAAAACGCTCTAAGCCAAGACTGGACGATAAATGTTTAACTTCCTGGAATGCAATTATGCTCAAAGGATTTGTTGATGCTTTCAAGGCTTTGGAAGATGGCAACTATTTAAAATTAGCTTTGCAAAACGCCAACTTCATTATCAAAAATCTTTGGTCAAGCGAAGGGAATTTGTTTCATAATTATAAAAACCAAAAAAGCACCATCAACGGCTATCTTGAAGATTATTGCTTTGTTATTGCTGCTTTCATCAGTTTATACGAAGTGACTTTTGATGAAAAATGGTTGCTAAATGCCAAACAATTGACTGATTATAGTCTAGAGCATTTCTATGATGAAAAAACTGGATTTTTTGCTTTTACTTCTAATCTGGACGAGGCTTTGATAACATCGCATTTTGAAACGGAAGACAATGTGATTCCGGCATCTAATTCGGTTATGGCGAAAAACTTGTTTCAGCTGGGAATTTATTTTGAAAATTCTTATTACGAAAAAGTAAGCCAACAAATGTTACAGAACATAATGCCTGGAGTTGATTATCCTTCGGCATTTTCTAATTGGATGGATTTGGCGTTGAATTATTCCGAAGAAAATAAGGAATTGGCAATTTGTGGCGATACAGCAATGGAATATTGCAACAAAATAAACAGTTTTTATTTCCCAAATATGATTTTAGCCGGAACTGAAAAAGCCTCCAATCTTCCTTTTTTGAAAAATCGTTTTAAGGAAAACGAAACGCTTTTTTATCTTTGCCAAAACAAAACTTGTGCAGCGCCAAGTAGTGATTTTCAAGAAATAATTTTGAAATTGAATTTATAATTTAAAAATTAAAAGAAAAAAATGACAGTCAATCCAGAACATATCGCTAATTACGCCGAAACCTTTATTAAAGTTTTAATCGATTATTCGCCAAAACTTATTTCGGCATTTCTTATTCTATTTGTTGGGCTTTATGCAATACGATTAATCAACAGACTTATTCGAAGAATTATGGTAAAAAGGGAATTAGACCCCACCTTGACCAAGTTTCTTGCGGATATTTTGCTTTGGGTTTTAAGAGTTTTATTATTTGTGTCTTTCATCGACAAATTAGGAATAGGAACTTCCTCTTTTGTCGCGATTCTAGGCGCAATGGGACTTGCCGTAGGTTTATCGCTTCAAGGTTCGTTGTCTAATTTTGCTGGTGGAATGTTGATTATTATGTTCAAACCATTCAGAGTGGGAGATACTATTGAAGCTCAAGGTATTATTGGAACTGTAAGCGAAATCCAAATATTCGTGACCAAATTAATAAACGGCAACAACCAAACTATTTTTATCCCGAATGGTTCTTTGTCGAATGGTACGATTATCAACTATTCCTTGCAAGGTTTTCGAAGAGCCGATTTGACGCTTTCGATTTCTTACGACACCGATATTAAAAAAGCTAAAGACATTATTACCGAAGTTTTAAAAAATAATCCAAAAGTATTAAAAACTCCCGAAGCCGAAGTTTCTGTAAAGCTTTTGACCGACAGTTCCATTCAACTGGCTGTTAGGCCTTGGGCAAACAATGCCGATTTTGGAGTTGTTAGTTCTGATACATTGGAAAGCTGTAAACTGGCTTTTGACTCTGCAGGAATTGTGATTCAGCCTTTTGTGAAAGAGGTTTCGAGAAATAGTTAATTGTTTTACAGAACAAATATATGCAAATAACGAGCGAAATATATTATGAAACTTTTATTCTTTAATGTTTGTTTCTAAAATATCTTTTGGAGGTACCATTTGATAAGGTATAGCAAAATATTCAATTTTCTTTTTCAAAGGATATGTAATCTTCCAAACTGTTTTGATTTCATTTTTGTTGACCTCAAACATTTTTGTTACAATCCACTTTCCATTTAACCATTCATGTTTGCTTCCACTTCCACCACCATTACCAATATAAAATTCGGTAATTTTCTTTTGTTCTATGTAAAATGTTGGATTAGACAAGTTCGATAATTGTTCATTTAAAACATAATTATGCTTATTAGCATCAAAAAGGTAAACTCGAATTTTATTTTTTATTCCAGTTCCAGATTGTCCATAATAACCAATTACAAAATCTTTAATGTTATCATAATTCAAGTCAATTAAAGTGTCATAATCAGCAGAGGTAATTTTACTTTCGGCATTAAATGACATTAATAGCTTTTGACTTTTAATTTTTAAAGTTGACTCATCAACTTTTTTGTTTTGAGAATTGCAACTCAAAAAAATAAATGCATAAAAAGTAAAAGTTAATATTCTCATTTCATTTTTGTAAATAGTCATTCTGTGTAATGACGATAAAATTATTTCTTCGAAACAGTCATCATAAAATCCTTCAAATAATACGGTTCAAAATAAGCGACATCAACCGTATCGTTTTTTTGGTATTTTTCGAAACTGAGGAAACTCATTTCTTTTGCCGAAGGATATTTGATTTCTACCAAGAAAACAAAGTTTTCTTTGGTTAAAACTGGTTTGCATTTCTCGGCACAATCGCCCACAAAATAAAGCGTTTCCTGAAATTCTTCAAAAGAGTTTTCGGTGATGATTTCGGCTTGAACGGCTCTTTTGTTTTCGAAATTTGGAGAAAAAACAGCGCTGTACACTTCCATTCTTCGGGCATCGAGCATTGGAATTATCAATCCGTTGGAAACATTGGCTTGTGACGCCAAAACTTGTAAAGTATCCACTGCAATCAACGGGATTCCCAATGCAAAACACAAACCTTTTGCCGCAGAAACACCAATACGCAATCCTGTATAAGAACCTGGACCTTGACTCACAGCTATCGCCGATAAATCCTGAAAAGTAATTCCGGCTTCTTTGATGATTTCTTCTATAAAAACGTGTAATCGCTCGGCGTGAGAATAACCTTCTTCGGCAATTTCTTTACACAGAATTGTTTTTCCTTCTTTTGCCAAAGCAACAGAACAATTCTTTGTGGCGGTTTCGATGTTGAGAATATAGGGCAAAATGGGTATTGGGTTTTGGGTGTTAGGTATTGGGTAAAACCGTGATTACTGAAAACTGAGACTGAAAACTATTTTTTCTCTTCTGTTTTATCTAAAGTCACTTTATCACCGGAATTCAAATCCTTTGAAACTGTGGTGTAAGGCCCAGTAATGACAACGTCTCCTTTTTTAAGCCCAGTAATTACTTCAATATTAGTATCGTCCTGAATTCCTGTTTTTATGATTCGGATTTTAGCTTTGTTGCCCACTTTTACGAAAACACATTCTAATTTCTTGTCGTTTTTTGGTGTTTTTTTCTCCTCCTCTTCATCTTCCATTTTAAATCCTTTTACGGCTGTTGTATCTGATTTTACCACAACGGAACTTATTGGCACAGCCAGAACATTAGCCCTTGTTTTTGTAACAATATCAACGGTAGCCGTCATTCCTGGTCTAAAAGGAGAATAAGTTTCTGGTTTTCCTTCCAATAAATCCTGATAGGATTCTTTCAAGATTCTAACTTTCACTTTGAAATTAGTCACTTGATCCGCTGTTAAAGCAGTACTCGCCGAGTTTGAAATACTGGTAACAACTCCTTTAAACTGTTTTTTTAAATAAGCATCAACCTCAACCTTGGCTTCATCTCCAACCTTGATTTTTACGATGTCGTTTTCATTCACATCGACTTCTACTTCCATATTATTCAAGTTGGCCACACGAAGGATTTCGGTTCCCGCCATTTGTTGGGTTCCCAAAACGCGTTCGCCTAGTTCCACGTTAAGCACCGAAATTGTTCCATCGGCTGGTGCATAAATTATGGTTCTTCCCAGATTATCTCTGGCTTCATTAACAGTGGCTGAAGCACTTTGCACATTAAAATATGCCGATTGTTTGGTAGCTTTTGCCACTTCAAAAGAAGCGACCGTTTTGTCCCAATCTGACTTAGAAATAATTCCTTTCTCGAATAAGGTTTTGTTTCTGTCGTAATTGGATTTGGCTTCATTATAAGAGGCATCCGCTTGAGTTAAACCTGATTTGGTCGCAGACAAATTAGCGACTGATCTGTTCAATCCAGAAGTATATAAATCAGGGTTTATCTTTACCAACAAATCTCCTTTTTTAACGACCTGTCCCTCTTTTATTGGCAAATCAATAATTTCTCCTGAAACCATTGAAGCAATTTTCACTTCTATTTCAGGTTGAATTTTCCCTGTCGCCGAAACGGTTTCAACAATTGTAGTAGCTTTAACGGTGGCAATTTCAACAGATTTTCCTTTGTCTTTATTTCCAATAACTCCTGTTTTTGAAAGTGTTATCAAGGCTATAATAAGTATAATTACTCCGCCAATTATATAATAAATAGTTTTTTTTGACATAATGAATTAGTTTTTGAGAATTGGAATTCCAAAATAGAATTCCAATATTTTTATTTTAAAAATATAATCGTATTTCGTTCTAAGCACTTCAGATTGTGCATTTGAAAGCAGAGTTTGTGACTGATTAAAGTCGAAAGAATTCATAATTCCCACAGCATATTTTTCTTTGGCATAATTGTATGCTTCTTGTCTTGCTTCTAAAGCTACAAGTGAAGATTCATAGGCATTCAAACCTCCTTTAGCATCTGTAAATGCGGTATAAACATTTCGTTGTAAATCCAGTTCTTGTTGTTCGACAGCAATTTTTGATTTTTCTAGATTTACCTTGGAACGTTCCACATTGTTTCTTGCCGAAAAACCATTAAATATAGGAATCGATAATTGCGCACCAAAAGATTGCCCTTTATTGTCCCTAAATTGATCGAAAAAAGGCGCAGGACTTTTAGTTCCAATAAGGTCGCCTGTAATAGGATCAAACGCGGGAACATCGGCATACGAAACCCTCGTATTATAATTATAAAAACCTCTCAAACTTGGCTGGAAAGCTCCTTTGGCAATGGAAACATTTTTTTCGGCAATCTCTAAATTGGTTTTGGCAATTTTTAATTCGGTTTTGATTTCTTTTGCTTTGTCATAAATAGCCGTTGGCGTCTGGGCTAAAATATTATTTTCATCTTTGGCGGATGTCTCATCTGATATATCAAAGTTTTCAAAATCTTTAAGTTGCAATAATTGTGTCAAGCTTAATTTTGAAATTAACAAAGCGTTGTCTGCGGCGATGACTTTTTGGTTATCCAATGCAACTGTTGCTTTTATGTCCAACAAATCTCCTCTAGGAACTGAACCCGCACGAACTAATTCTTCTGAACGAACTAACTGTTTTTCGTTTATGGCGAGTTGATCTTGCTGCACCTTTAGATTTTCTTTATTGAAAAGCACTTGCAAAAATGCATTGGCAACATTGAGCGCAATATCCTCCTGCATTTTAAGTAATTGATATTTTGCTGCTACAATCGAAAGATTAGCCCTTCGAAGGGTGTTTTGGTTTTGCAAACCATTATAAATATCAATACCAACATTTGCTCCTGCCGATGTAAATTGAGTGGTTTGGTTACGCAATAGTCCGGTAGTAATATCTTGATTCAACCCAACGTTCCAAGAGTGGGAAGCATTGGCGTTTAACGAAGGGAGAAAATTTCCTATCGCTCCTTTTTTATCAATGTTGGCCGTTTTAGTGTCTAACTCGGTTTGTTTGATTGAAATATTATTGTCAATGGCGTATTTTACACATTCTTCTAATGTCCATTTTTTAGTTTGAGCCTGAATCGACAAGCTAAATAGCAGGATAAAAACGAGAGAGATACAACTAATCTTTTTCATATATTTTGAATAAAAGCGTAGCAAAGGCACTACGCAAATTTAACATTTATTTTATAACTGGAGTTCTTTTTTTATGGGATAAACTTATTGTTTTGGAACATCTGATTTTAGACCTTGGTTCCAAACTTTTATTTTATCCGAAGCTTTAAGCCCATTTTTTACTTCTACATAAATTCCGTCGCTAACTCCTAAAACAATATCCTTTCTAACGAATTTTTGATTTGTAGTTTCGACCTCGACAAAAGGTTTTTGTGTTTTACTGTCAAACTGTATTAGCGCTTCTTTGACAGCCATAACTTTATCGGCTCTCTCCAAAATAATCGAAGCATTGGCACTCAATCCTGCCCTGATAAAAGTGTCATCTCTATTTAATAATGAAGCTTTTATTTCGAATTGAATAGCACCATTTTCAGTTTTCCCTTTTGGTGCAATATCAGTTAAAACGGCATTAAACTTTTTGTTTTCAATGGCTCCAACTGTGATTTCGATAGGTAAGCTTACCTTTATTTTCCCTACTTCGGATTCGTCTATTTTACCTATGAATATCATTCGACCCACATCGGCAACACTGGCAATGGTGGTTCCTTCGTTAAAATTATTGCTTTCGATTACCTGATTCCCCACTTTTACCGGAACATCGAGTACCATTCCGTTAACGGTAGAACGAATTAAGGTGTTGGCATAATTTCCAAGACCAGAAGTGGTGCCGGTTTTCACAATATCATAGCCTTGTTTTGAAGCCGCATAATTTTGTTTAGCTTGATTATAAGCCAGTTGTGACGCATCAAAATCATTGGCAGAAATCACCCCTTTATCAAATAATGTTTTTTGTCTTTGGAATAATTTTTCTTGATTGTCCAAGTTTATTTTGGCAGTTTGAACCTGATTTTGGGTGCTACTCAAATTCGATACATTGGCAACCACTTTTATTTTGGCAATCAAATCTCCCGCCTTGATAGTTTGTCCGGCTTTAATGTAAACGGCTTCAATAATCCCGGAAATGTTTGGCTTAATCAAAACTTCTTCGTCCGGAACAATGTTTCCAGTAGCGATTGTGTTCTTAATAATTGTTTTAATTTCCGTTTTATCTGTTTCGAAAACAACTGGAGATTCCTGGTTTTTGGCATACAAATAATACAATGCACCGAAAAACACTATTGCTATAAAAATTAAGATTGTTATGGTTACTCCTTTTTTCATTTTGATGATTTTTAATTCGATTTTTATTTTTGATTGATACTTTATTCTGTTCTTAATGCGTCAACAGGTTTTACTTTTATTGCGGTTTGAGCCGGAATAAAACCTGCCAACAATCCTGATCCAACTAATATAATTAGGGCAAAAAACACTACCGGTAAATCTACACTTGGATTGGCAAACATTGAGCCTTCACTAGGCATAGAATCTAATATTTTGTTGATTATTGCCAATATTCCTGTTGCTGTTGCTATGCCAAACATCCCCGCAATGATGGTCAAAAAAATGGCTTCCAATAATATTTGCGAACGAATAGCCGCCGGTGTTGCCCCTAGAGCTCTTCGAATTCCTATTTCCTTTGTTCTTTCTTTTACAACTATCAACATAATGTTTGAAATCCCGATAACACCCGAGAGCAGCACTAATGTTCCTACGAAATAGGCAATGAATCTTAGTATTGAAAATAATCCGAGTATTTTGCTGAACTCTGCAAATAAATCGAAATTTCCAATGGCTCGTTCATCATCCGGACTGATGGAATGTCTGGATTTCATAAACTCTAAAATCTTTGGCTTTAATTCAGTAATCGAAGCATCGTCTTTGGCCGTTATTGCCATCCATCCTACTCTGTCGCCATAATTAAACGCCTGTTGGAAAGCAGTAAAAGGAACGAAGACATTTTTTTGGTTTTCCTCGGCATTGCCATTATTATTTGATTTTGATTTATAAACCCCAACAACCATAAAATTTATACCATTGACTTTAATATAAGTTCCTATAACTTCTTCTGCTTTTTCATACAACCCGTCAATTACGCCTTGACCAATTACTGCCACCTTACGATTCGCCTTTATATCTTGATAATTCACAAAACGTCCTTTAACAATATCCATTGATTCCTGTTTAACATATTCAGGATAATCTCCATATACGTTGAAAGCGGCCGTTTTTGTTCCTCTAACCACATTATTCCCACCTCTAAAACCTCCTAGTTGATTTCTTGGAGAAACATATAAAAGGTCTGGAAATTTTTCTTTTAATGCTGGAACATCACTGTTTTGAAAGCTAAATTGTCTCGTTTTCGGAAGTCCTTTGTACGGTTTTGAAGTAGCTTGTGTCCACATAAACATTGTGTTTGTTGCCATTCCGGAAAAGCCTTGTTTTACTCCATTTTCCAGACCATTTCCTGCAGCAAGAAGAATTACCAAAATAAATATTCCCCAGAAAACCCCAAAAGCAGTCAATATCGTCCGGAATGTATTCGCGGTCAATGCTTCTAAAATTTCATCCCATTTATCTTTATCAAACATAATTACTCGTCTCTAAGTGCTACAATAGGTTTAATTTTGGCAGCCTTGTATGCCGGGAAAAATCCAGCCAAAGCACCGGCAAATACTAACAACACTAATGTGGTTAATGCGATGGTAAAATCGACTTCGGGATTAAAGAAATAATCACTTTTAATCTGAGGACCAACCAATTCCAAAAGCGACAAACTGGACAAAAGTCCAACAAATCCAGCTATTGTAGTAATAAAAATTGATTCGTGCAAAATCATTCCAACAATTGAAAGCGGTGTTGCTCCGAGTGCTTTTCTAATTCCGATTTCCTTAGTTCTTTCCTTCACTATAATCAACATAATATTGCTTACTCCCACAACTCCAGCGATGATTGTACAAATCCCAACCCACCAAAAAAACAATCTTATATACAAATTCAAATCATAAAACTGTTTGATGTTTTCGACCGTACTATTGATACCAATGGCACTGGCATCATCTGGAGCAATTGTGTTTTTACCTTTAAGCAATTGTGAAATTCCTTCAGTAAATTTCTTCGACTCAGCCAGAGCTTCTTCATAAGTGTCTTTTTTGTTCAGTGTAAAAGACATATCATTTAATTTATCCTCACCACTACCAAAAACCTGTTGAACAGTGGTTACCGGCAAGTATGTTCTGGTTTCTTCTCTTTCTCCGCCTGGATCTGTAAAAACTCCAACAACTTCAAATTTTACATTGCTAATTGCTATTTGCTCTCCAATTGGGTTTTTATCTTTAAATAAATCTTGTTTCAATTTTTGTCCAATAATTGCTACTTTTCTTTTATTGGATAAATCTATTTGATTAATGAATCTTCCTGCTACAATGGTAACTTTTTCAATTGCTTGATGATCAGGAGAGACTCCCTGGCAATCATAATTTCCGGTTTCTTTTCCATAGACTATGTTTCCGTTCCAAATATTAAATTTGGAACTTTTTTTGTCTATTTGGCTTTCAAACTTTTGTTTAGAAATCACGAAATCACTATTTCGCAACTGAATTCTCCTTCCGGGATTTAATCCTTTGTATTCTTTGGTTGTGGTTCCTGCCCAAATCCAAATTACACCGTCGGCATCGTTTGCAAATTGTTTTGCTATTCCATTTTCAAGCCCTTTTCCGGCACCGAGAAGAATGACTAAAATAAAAATACCAGAAGCCACGGAAGTTCCCGTGAGAAAGGTTCTCATTTTGTTCTTGGCAATAGCCTCAAAAATTTCCTGCCAACGTTCTATATTAAACATAAGATGAAGCTCTTACTTGTTCCACATATTTATCATCGATTATTATTCCGTCTTTCAAAACCACGTTTCTTTTGCACATTGCGGCAATATCGGGTTCGTGGGTTACAATCAAAATTGTTTTTCCTTCGTCATTTATTCCTTGAATTAACTCCATTACTTCATAAGAAGTTACTGTATCCAAAGCTCCCGTTGGTTCATCGGCCAATAAGACTTTTGGATTTGAAGCCAGAGCTCTGGCAATCGCCACACGCTGTTTTTGTCCGCCGGAAAGTTCGTTGGGCAAGTGATGCGAATGCGATGCCAAGCCCACTTTCTCGAGATAACTCATCGCTATTTCGTTTCTTTCTTTTCTTTTTATTCCTTGGTAATACAACGGCATTGCCACATTATCCAAGGCAGATTTATAATTGATCAAATTAAAAGATTGGAAAACAAAACCCAAAAATTGGTTTCGGTATTTGGAAGCGATAGTTTCGTTAAGCTTTTTAATAGGTACATTATCCAAAACATAATCGCCAGAATCCGCTTCATCGAGAATTCCGAGAATATTAAGTAGCGTAGATTTTCCAGAACCAGAAGAACCCATAATGGCAACGAGTTCTCCTTCTTTGATGTTGAAATTGATTCCTTTTAGTACATGCAATTCAGAACCGCCAACTTTATAGGATTTATGCAAGTCTTTAATTTCAATCATATTAGGTAATTTTATAACAATATTAATTATTCTTCAGAAGAAATTGTAATAACGAAATGTTAATACCAAATCGCATTTAAGTGAATAAGACATATTTCAATTGAAAATGTTACAGTTTAACCCTAAAATATATTTGTTTTACTAATTTTGCATTTTCAAACAAAAACAAAATGCTGAAATTCTTCCCCATTCTACTTGTTTTCCTGATTATTTTCTTGCTTTTGAGTTGTTCCACTTCCAATAAAATAGCGGCACTAAAACCAGAACCAGACGATGCAAGTCCATTGGTTTATGACAACACACCTTCCTTTATCAATTTACCCATTAGCGTAAAACTTAAAGATGTAGAAAATCAAACGAACATTCTCTTAAATGGATTAATTTATGAGGACAGCAACATTGAAGACGACAACATTGAAATGAAAATTTGGAAACTGGCTCCAATTTCTATCACTAATCAAGATGGAAAAATAAAAACCGTGTTACCATTAAAAGCTTTAATCAAATACAGAATTGGCACAAAAACTTTAGGAGTAGAATTATACAATACCAAGGAGTTTAACCTTAACGGAATTGTGACTTTGTCGAGCGACGTGACTTTGACAAATTGGAAATTGAACACCAAAACCGAACTCAAATCATTGGACTGGAACGAGAGTCCAACAATGGTTGTCTTTGGAAAAAATGTTCCCGTTACTTATCTTATGAACCCTACAATCAAAATTTTCAAATCGAAAATCGAAAAGCAAATTGACACAGCGATCGAAAAATCGATGGATTTTAAGCCTAATGTTTTATCAGCTTTGGAAAAAATATGTACGCCTTTTCAAATGAGCGAGGCTTATGAAAGTTGGCTTCGAATTGTTCCTGTCGAAATCTATTCGACCAATGCAAAACTCAAAAATAATACTTTTTTGATGGAAATGGGAATGAAATGCGCAATGGAAACTTTGATAGGAAATAAACCGGAATCAAAATTTGATGCAACTAAAATTACTCTAAAAGCAGCAACAAAAATCCCTAATCAAATCACGGTAAATATCGCTGCTGTTTCTACTTATGCGGAAGCATCAAGAATAATGACGAAGAATTTTATTGGGCAAGAATTTGGTTCTGGAAGCAAGAAAGTAACCGTTCAGAAAGTGAATATTTGGCACAAGGAGGGTAAAATGGTAATTGCTTTGGACGTATTAGGAACAGTAAACGGAACTATTTATTTAACAGGGTTTCCTCAATACAATGAACAAACAAAAGAACTCTTTTTTGATAAACTCGATTATGTTTTAGAAACCAAAAGCAAGTTAATGCGAACAGCCAACTGGTTAGCACAAGGGTTGGTTTTAAGAAAAATTCAGGAAAGTTGCCGCTATTCGATCGTTCCTAATCTAGAAGAAGGAAAGCAAAATATGATGGCTTATCTAAAAAATTATTCACCAATGCCCGGCGTTTTTGTCAACGGAAAAATGGAAGATATTCAATTCCAGAAAATTCAATTGACAAACAAAGCCATTATTGCTTTTATAAAAGTTAACGGAACCGTGAATGTTGCCGTTGATGGTTTGAAGTAATTTCAGATTTCTGAGTGTAGATTTTAGATTGCAATTGACATTGTTATTGACATTGAAATTGCTATTGACATTGAAATTGCTATTGCTTTTTCTTCATTCTCATTCGATAAATATAATAGCCAATCGCTCCAACAAGCAAATATGGTATCACCATCAAGTAAACGATGCCATCATTTACGGCTTGTGCCTGTGCTTTATTGGCATCGCCGGCCAAAGCTGCCCGACACATTGCACATTGCGCATTTGCAGAAAGAGAAAAGATAATAAAAAATAGAAAACAGAAAATAAAAGAAAGACTTTTTACTTTCTTTTTTCCAGTCCCAACTTCTAATATCTCACTTCTCACTTTACTAAACATAATAGGGCGAAATCATTAAATAAACCACAACTCCAGTAACGGCAACATACAACCAGATTGGGAACGTGATTTTGGCAATTTTTTTATGCTTGTCAAATTTTTCGGCCAAGGCACGAACATACGTTATTAAAACCAACGGAATAACTGCAATAGACAAAAGAATGTGAGATATTAAAATGAAAAAATAAATTGGTCTAATTACACCTTCACCACCAAATTTTGTGGAATCTGAAGTCATATGATATGCCACGTACATCACTAAAAAAGTTACTGAAAGCGCAATAGCGGTTGTCATTAATCGTTCGTGAAGTTTTCGATTTCCGTTTTTAATTGCCAAAACTCCTGCGACAAGAACGACTGCCGTTATTCCGTTTATGGTGGCATAAATTGGCGGAAGAAACGAAAGTGGTTCCACTTCGTATCCAAAATCTTTTAGCTTAACACTAAAAAGAAGCGCAACCACGACTGGAATCAAAATGGATACTATTACTATAAATTTGTTAAATCTTTTTTCTAATGAATTATCTTCCATATTTCTATTCTTTTAATAAAATTGCGATGTCTTGCTGAATGTCTCTCACTCCTTTTTTATCTAAACCATCATAATATAAAATTGGATTTCCAAACTCGTCTTTTCGGCAACGAATATTTCCCTTTTTATCAATCAAGGCAAACAATCCGGAATGTTCAAAACCACCTTGAACTTTACTGTTTTCTCCAACATAAACATTAAAACCTTTATTGGCCAAATCATAAATATATGTTTTATCACCCGTCAAGAAATTCCAATTGGTAGATTTCACACCCAGTAATTCGCGATGTTCTTTCAAAACTTGAGCGGTATCGTGTTCTGGATCGATAGAAATGGAAACTATTCCAAAATTAGGATTACCAAAGAAAGTTTTTTCGATAACCAGCATACTTTGATTCATTTTCGGACAAATGGACGGACAAGTCGAAAAGAAAAATTCTAAAACATAGACTTTGCCTTTGTAGGTTTCGTTAGAAATCTTGACATTGTCCTGATTAATTAATTCAAATTTTGGAGCCGAACCAATTTTAATTACGCTTTCATTGTCATTTGACGAATTCGAAACCTTGTCTAATCGTTCTCCTTTTACAATTTCGTTGTTTTGTATTCTGTCAATTATTTTTGGAACAGCATAAATTCCGAAGACCAGAATAACCAGTGAAATCCAGATGTATGATTTGTTTTTAAGCATTATTCCTAAAGTTTAAAGTTGCTTAGTTGCATTGTGGTTTTTCTTGAGAGCGGCGCGATATTCATAAAGAATAACTCTAAAATCATCCAACATTTCATTGCTCAATTCTGCAGGATGAAAAGTATTGTAGCCTTCTTTGTAACCTTTTTTTTCTTTTCTTCCTCTAAGGTTTCTTTCCTTGTCAAGAATATACACGTTTGGAGTTCCCAAATCTTTATCCAATTTTCCAACGAGTTTCAATTGGTTGTAATACGAATTGATTTCATCTGGCGAAGCAAATACAAAGTGCCATTGGCTAACATCGGTAAACGCCGAAAGGGCATCCACAATTTTCTGGGCATCAGCTTCTGTTCCCAAAGGACAAATGACCACAAACTGCAAATCCTTGAAAGTGTGATATCGTTGATAAATTTTTTCGTTCAGATTGAAAAAATTACCGCGATTCTTCAAAATATTGGAACCCGAAAAACCAAGAATTGTAATTTTATTATCAAGACTTACTTTTTCGTCTTTGAGCGATTCCCATTTTCCGAAGTCAGAAACTTTTGGAGTAATAATAGGTAATTTTGTAAAGCTATTTACTCCTGATGCAAAAAAGAGGTAGGCAACAATTGGCAAAATAAAAAGGACGAAAAGGACAATGTTTTTTTTCATTTTTTAATGAAATTATTGAGTACAAAAATAAAAAAATCCCGAGGTTATCGGGACTTTTTATTGAATTAATATTTTGTTAAAAATTCCACTTGATTGTAGAGTTTTTGAAAACCTCATAAACATAATTTCCTTCTGTCAAAAGAATGAAAATTAAATATATTACCAGAAAAATCAACGGCAATATAACCGCATTTCTCAAAGTTGCTTTTTCACCTTCCATATGCATAAAGGCATACACAATAAAATAGGCTTTTACCAATGTCAAGATAATGAATATCCAGTTCAGCAAGGTTAAACCTAGAAGACTGTTCATATGTAAAAATTCAGGTTTTAAAATCCCAAAAAACACCTCAACTATTGTAATTACAGATAAATATCCGAAAACTGTCCAAATTCTTTTTGTATTAGATACGTGTTCGTGTGACATAATAATAACTTTAAATAAATTAAACTAGATAGAAAACTGTGAATACAAATACCCAAACTAAATCAACAAAGTGCCAATAAAGCCCCACTTTTTCTACCATTTCATAGCTTCGTCTTTTCTCGTAAGTTCCAAGAATCACATTAAAAAATATGATACAATTTATAACCACTCCAGAAAATACGTGGAAACCGTGGAAACCTGTTATGAAGAAAAAGAAATCAGCAAATAACTTGCTTCCATATTCGTTTCTGGTCAAGTTAGCTCCTTCAACAACTAAACTTGCTTGAGTCAAACGCAATTCTGATTCCTCTCTGGAAAGTATTGTTTTTTGCTTTTCGGCATTTATTGTCTCGGTTCTAACCAATAAATCAGGATGCGATTTGAAACCTGCTTGAACTTCTGCTACGGTATATGTTGGCAAAGCGGCTTCTTCAACAAACCAATCGCCTTTGTTTCTTGTAAGCTGCTCTCTTTCACTAGGCAAAGTTGCAGCAAATTCGGCAAGCGCTACACGCTTTCCTTCTTTATCGACAAACTGAAGTAAACTTCCTCCTTTTGTTTCAACAGCACCATATTCTCCTTTGATGAAATTTTTCCACTCCCAAGCCTGTGAGCCTACGAATATCAAACCTCCAATAATGGTTAAGAACAAATAAATTGCAACTTTATCTTTTTTCAATTGATGTCCAGCATCAACGGCAAGAACCATTGTCACGGATGAAAAAATCAAAATAAAAGTCATGAATGCCACGTAATACATTGGAGCCGAAACGCCGTGCATAAATGGAACGTGTGTAAACACTTCATCGGCTAAAGGCCAAGTTTCAATAAATTTAAATCTTGAAAATCCATAAGCGGCAAGAAATCCAGAAAATGTTAAAGCATCTGATACGATAAAAAACCACATCATTAATTTGCCATAACTTGCTCCCATTGGCTGGTTATCACCGCCTCCCCAAGTTTTTTCTGCACTATTCGCAGTAGTAACTGTCTTCATAAAAAGTTATTCGTTAAAAAGTTTTCAAATCTACAATTTTTTCTTATTTAAAGAAAAATAAAAATAAAAATAAATACACCCACAGTAAATCAAGAAAATGCCAATACATCGCACCCAACTCAATACCAAGTGTTTGAGTCGAATTGTATTTTTGTTTCAATTGATTGTTAATAATAATTAATAGCGCAATTAAGCCACCGGCAAGGTGTGCTAAATGCACAACCGTAACTATATATAGAAATGTTGTCGTGATGGAACTCTCTGCTCCGGTAAAATAATAACCATTGGCAACAATTTGGCTAAAGCCTACAAATTGCAAAATCACAAATAAAATCCCTAAGGCTAAAGTAGCGAAAAGAAAAGCAGTTGTCGCTTTTTGATTGTCCTTTTGAATGGCTTTTTTTGCCAAATGAAAAGTCACGCTACAGCCTATTATTACTGCGGTGCTAAAATAAAACGCTGTTGGCAATTGAAAATCTTTCAACCAGTCGGCTCTAGATTTACTCACCACAAAAGCACTTGTGAGTCCCGCAAACATCATAATCATGCTTATCATTGCGAATAATAGCAGCAATTTGTATGATCTTGCTGTTCTTGCTTTGTGTTCTTCGGCGGTCATTGTTGTTGTCATAACTATCTTAAAATTTTATCAAATATATAAATTAATTGCAGTAAAGTAATATAAGAAACGCTGACAAGCATCAGGGTTCTTGCAGCTTTTGCGCTTCTCAATTTGTATAAACGCACTGAATAATAAAGCATCCAAATTCCCAGCAAAAATACCATAATTGCGGCGACTGGCGAAATAAATAGTTGTCCCGTGAAACCCAAAGCTGGCAAAAGTGACGCTATAATTAACCAAACCGTGTACAATATAATTTGCAAAGCCGTTCCTTTATCCTTTTTACCCGTTGGCAACATAAAGAAACCTGCTTTTTCATAATCTTCATATAAAAACCAACCGATTGCCCAAAAATGTGGAAACTGCCAGAAAAACTGAATCAGAAACAAGGTTCCCGCTTCGATGCCAAAATTTCCTGTTGCAGCAACCCAACCCAACATAAAAGGAATTGCCCCTGGAAAAGCTCCCACAAAAACTGACAATGAAGTCATTGTTTTCAAAGGGGTATAAACGCTTGTGTATAAAAATATGGAAATTGCAGCAAACATTGCTGTTTTTGGATTAATCGTATAAAGCAAAGCAATCCCAAAAATGGTGAGAATGCTGGCGATAACCAAAGCGACAGTAGGAGACATTCTTCCTGCCGGAACCGGACGATTTTTGGTTCTGTCCATCAAAGCATCCAAGTCTTTTTCGATAACTTGGTTGTAGGCATTTGAAGCGCCGACCATACAATAACCGCCAATAGCCAATTTCAGTAAAACCATCCAATCTAATGACTGAATATCTGGAACACCAAGCAAAAACCCGGCAATGGATGAAAACACGACGCTAATAGCCAGACCTGCTTTGGTAATTGCTTTGAAATCAGTGTAAATAGATTTTATGGAAATGGTATTTGATATTGTGCTCAATTCGAATCTAGTTTGCTTTTTTTAACTGGTGCAAATATAGGAATTCAATTGTAAAATTTTGGGAGTAATTTTTAGATTTTTTTTAAAGCAAAATTCAGTTAAATATTATCAAGATTGCACTTACACACTTGCAAGTTGACTTCAAAAACTGATAAGTTTATAAAAAAGGCAAGGAATGTTTTGGATTGGTTTATTGGGATATAAATATTGTCCATTGAAAACAAATCAGGGAAAATCGAAACATTAATTACTTGCGGATAAAAGGAAAAGTTCTTTGCGGATTTTATTCACAAATTCTACGGCTTCGTATTTCAATTTTAACGGTACCTTCTGTTCTAAAAAATCACCGTTTTTTAAACTCACTTTAATCCCGTAGCTTTTATAATTATTCAATTTTATCGCTCCCGAAACAACCATCAACAAGGGTAATATTTGGATCATATCAAAACCCATAATCCATAAAGAAAAGAAAATAATGGTCAGAGAGACCGTAATAAATAAAAACATATACAAAGACGACACTTTATTTACCGTGATATAAATTTTTTTGATTTCAGAAAATGATATTTTTTTTGTTCCTTGGATTTATAACCTAGGATTATACCATTCTCAAACAAGGATATATTCTCAAATGCAGCATTAACCATTCATTTTGCCATTTAGTTCTTAATAATCAGTTTTGACAAATAAATTCTAGGCATTTTCAAATAAAAGCTGTATTCTACGAAATTCCAACATTTTCTCATACAAATCCCATGAAATAGCATAGTCTCTCCTTATTAGCTCAGCATACGCTATTAAAACTGAATTTGGAGTGTATTCCTCCCAAGAAACAATTACGTTGCTTAAAGATAAATCATCTAGCTTTTCTATTAAATTAGGCTCAATTGTTTTCATAAAATTATTATTATTTAAATTATTCAAAAAAATCAATTTAAAAATCGTAACTAAAACATAGCCAAATATTTAGATATGCAATTTACATATTATTTATTTGTTTTTCCAATTTTTTTTCAATAAATAAACAACACAAATTGTACCTAAACCTATTACAATCAATTCTAGTGACATCAGCAAGTTAATAGTTGAAAAGTCCACTAGTCCCATTCTTACAATTTATTTATTTGTAGCGCAAACATAATTCCAATAAAAATCAATTCCTTACGGTTTTCCACATTTAAGTGATTATTTTTTCAAATAAATAAAAAAACCACTCATTCGAGTGGCTTCTTATAAAAAAATTAGTTTAAATTTAAATATTAAACATCCTTACGATTTTCAGGAAGTCCGTATTTTTCGAGCACAAAGTCAATGTCTTTATCCCCACGTCCACTGAGATTCACAAGAATTGATTTTTGAGGCTCTTTCTGCGCTAATTTCAAAGCATAAGCCACGGCGTGAGAACTTTCGAGTGCAGGAATAATTCCTTCCAATCGGCTTAATTCATAAAACGCATCGATACATTCTTTATCCGAAATACATTCGTAATTCACTTTTCCCATATCTTTCAGCATCGAATGTTCTGGGCCAACACCGGGATAATCCAATCCACTTGCCACAGAATACACTGGCGATGGCTCTCCATTCTCGTCCTGCAAAACATAACATTTGAATCCGTGGATCATTCCAGGTTTTCCCAATGTCATTGTTGCGGCGTGTTCGCCAAGATTTAAAGAAAGTCCTGCTGGTTCTACACCATATAATTCGCATTCCTCATCTCCAAGAAAAGCCGAGAAAATTCCCATTGCGTTACTTCCTCCACCCACACAAGCAACTACGCTGTCTGGTAATTCGCCAGTCATATCCATAAATTGCTCTTTGGCTTCGATTCCAACCACACGTTGAAAATCACGCACCATCATAGGGAAAGGATGTGGCCCAACCACAGACCCAATGCAATAAATAGTATTTATAGGATCTTGCATATACGCTCCAAAAGCTGAGTCAACTGCTTCTTTCAAGGTTTTTAGTCCGTGAGAAACCGGAACAACTGTTGCTCCAAGAATTTGCATTCGCACCACATTTGGATGCTCTTTAGCCATATCGACTTCACCCATATGGATTTCACATTCCAAACCAAAATAAGCCGCAGCAGTCGCAAGCGCCACGCCGTGTTGTCCTGCACCAGTTTCGGCGATGAGTTTTTTCTTTCCAAGGAATTTTGCCAAAAGCGCTTCGCCCATACAATGGTTCAGTTTGTGAGCGCCGGTATGATTCAAATCTTCTCGTTTCAGGTAGATTCTCGCTCCGTATTTCTCAGAAAGACGGTTGCAAAAATAAACCGGCGTTGGTCGTCCTTGATAATGTTTGCGGATGCTTCTAAGTTCCGATATAAAATTATGCGATTTGCTTATCGTGTGATATGCATCACTGATTTTCTTCATTTCGGCCTCAAGCACCGGAGGAATAAATGCGCCTCCATATTCATTGAAAAATCCTTCTGCGTTTGGGTATTTTTTAAAATAATTCTCTGCCATTTTTTCTAAAAATTAAGTTGGTTTATGTTGGTTTGTTACTTTTATTTTTGAAAGTGTTATACGATTGAGTCTGTTAATTTACTGTAAAAAAACACGCCAATTATTTGTCCCTCCGACGAAAGGAGGAATCTCAACAAACGAGAGCAACAAACAGAGATTCCTCCTTTCGTCGGAATGACAAGTCAACAGAAACACCATTCCGGTAAACTTTGAGACAAAATGTATAACAAACAAATCTAATAAAAATAGCGCATAAAAAAACCACAACTTTTGGGGTTGTAGTTATATTTTTTGTTGTTTCGTAGTCGGGAGACTTAGAAGAGAGAAGTGTTTTTATTCGTCAACGATAAATATTTTTTTATTAGGGTACATTTTTGACAATTCTTTATTCAATTTCATTTTTGGAATTTCAAAAATAGTATTATCTATCTCTGCTTTTTCATCATAAATTTCTAATGTATAAGTTGTTTTACAAAAATCATTGATTTCCTTTTCAATTTTAAGCGGAAGTGCTTTGGATATTTTTAAATAATTAAACCATTGATCATAATTGTAATCTTTAAACAATTGGGGATCAATTGCTAATATTTCATTTGAAAAATAATACCTATAAACTCCTGATTTCCATTTAACTTCTATTACTGAACATTTAAACTCTTCTATTTGTTCCGTTTTTTCTAACAATTTCACAGAAGGTTTATTACCTAATTTTTCTTCCAAGTCTATCGTAACATCTATTGCCATAACAATATTTAAATTATCTTTAATTTGATAAATAAGTTTTTCCTTATTTATAAAAGTATTAATGAAATTTATATTCTTATTTTTTGAAATAGAAACATAATCCCCTTTTTTATTGTAAAAAACAGTTAATGAATCACTAGGCATATTTCCTTCATTAATCATTTTATTCATTAATTCCAATTTGTTAATTCCATTAATAAGAGAATCTCCTATAATTTCATTTTTAACAACGTATCTTAATAGAGTTACTGGAGTCGACTGACAATAACTCTGTAAGCAAATTAGAAAAATAAAAATTCTTAAAATATGTTTTTTCATTTTTTATAATGTTATAATTATCCCAATAGCGCGGATTTGCAATCCGTGCTCTCTAATAATCAAAATACCAGTTAAACACATCTGAGCGAATTCCTAATGAAAACCAAGTGGTGCTTTCCTTGAAGGTTGTCAAAGTGTTTTGTGTTGGGTCAAAATCTCTATAAATAAAACTGCCAAAAAGTTTCAAGTTCGTCATTGGATTTACCAAATATCCAACCTGCAAATCTGTGATGAAAATAGAAGTTTTGTTCCCTTGTCCTACAGTAACACCTGAATCATAAGGTCGTTTCAGGTCATAATCTTTGTAGATATTTCCTCCGTAGTTATAACTGTCTGTTGTCGTGTCAAAATCCAATCCTCGTGTTCCAAAAGTGATTTTGGCATCAGCAAAAAGTCTGCCTTTGTGATAACGTGCGATGACAAGGAGTTCCTCGATGTTTCCGCCCCATTGATGCCCCATACTTTGATTGTTGTGACCATAATTTGTAATTGGGTCACTGTGTGAATACACATAAGGTCGCACGTGATTGTATTCTAACTGCAATACTAAATTATCAACTTTAAAAGCATTATAATATTTCACACCCAACTGATACCCAAATTTATTCTTCCAACTATTTTTCTTGCCTTTGATTTCGCCAAGCGAAAACTCGTCCAAAAGAAATTGTCCGTAAAAGTTCATCTGGCTACTAAATTTGTATTTTGTGGTCAAGCCTAAAAGTGCATTTCCGCTTCTTGCCGAGGAAGCAAACTCGACTGAACGATAAAAAATAATCGGATTCACGAAACTCACATCAAAACCTCTATTATTGGTGTCTGCCCAAACGACAGATTCGAAGAAACCGAGGTTTAATTTATTCGACACGTTCCAACTCAAATAATGATTTGCCATAAACTTCTTGGCATAAGTTCTCTCCAAGGTGACTTCTGGCCGCACATCTTTGAGCCACATAAAAGTGTTTGTGTATTTTATTTTCCAAAAATTAGTATTGATTTTAAAATAAGGATACGGACTCGCTCCGTCACTTTCCATCAAAGAGCGATAACCGTCACCGATGAAATTTCGTCCATATCCCAATTGCAAATCGATAAATTTGCTGGGCGCAAAAGTTAAATTGGCTTCTGCCAAAGGAAAATCGTAAGCATCCGTTTTGAAATCTTTCGAAATTCCCATTCCTGGAATGATTGCTGGATTTCCGCCAGCTGGTTTTATGGATTGGGCATACCGATTGAAATAATCGGCAAATCGTCCCTGACTTTCAAAAACGGTTGTCGTAAAATTAAGCTGCGAACCGAGTCCTCCGCTAAAATTGAGTCCGCGGGTATTTACAAACGTACTGACACGCTTGTTGCCGGAAGCAGTTCCTTTTTGTAAATCAAAAATTGGGTTCAGGGTGAACCAATAGCCATCGCCTTGAATTTCAACCATGTTTTCGTTCCATAATTTTCTTGTCCACCAACTAGAAGCTTCTTTTTTGAGTTTTTCATTTTCTGCTTTTAAGTTGTAATATTTTGCAACTTCCACATAAGTATAAGGTTTTGATGCCGTGTGATTATTGGCTCCCACTTGGTTCATAGCAGCATCAAAATGGGCATAATAACTGTGTGAAAATGGAATATTCAAATGACTTTCGAACTGGGGGTTGTTAAATTTTTTATAGACAATACTGTCCAATTCCGTGAGTTGTTTAGTGTTAGATTTCACGATTTCGGAAGCGGCAATAGCTTCGGAAGCGAGTTGTTCTGGGCTTTTTAACGGAATCGAAATGGCAATATTGTATTTAGAATATGCTGCTTTACCATCATAAGTCGATGGTTTAATTTTTGGAAACTTGCCAAAAACTCTTTTGGCTTCCTGAATTAATGATTCATCGACAGCATTTACATAAATCACCTTGAAAACGCCATTGGTATCAACTTCAAAAAGCACTTTAACTTTTCCTTGGAAATTGTTTTGGACAAGATTTTCAGGAACTACAAAATTTTGAAAAACAAAATCCTGGACTTGATTATAGAAGCAATTTTCCAGTTCCTTGGATTCTAAATTTTCGCAATTTGGGAAAACAGGAAATCGCTCGGCTGAAAGCCCAGATTGCTTTGAACCATTATTTACATCTTGAGCAAAAGCAATGAAAGTGCAAAAAGATAGGAGCAATGTTAGGAATCCTTTTTTCATCTGGTTTTAAATTATTATTTAGTATTCACCTTGAGTCTTTTGTCCGTTAGCAATTGCTTTTGCCCCTGAGGTACCAATTCGTTTTACGCCCAACCGAATCATTTCGACGGCTTCATCATAAGTCCTCACTCCGCCGGCAGCTTTTACAGGAAGAGGTGAAGCATTTTCGAGCATCATAATTATGGTGGGAACAGTGGCTCCATTGGGAAGGTTATTTTCAGTTTTAAAAAATCCTGTCGACGATTTTACAAAAACCGAGGCATATTGATCTTCCTTAAAATTAGTAATAACGATGTTTTTTATCAATGCCGACAACTGCATAATTTGTTTATCGTTGAGTGCCGCCACTTCGATAATCCATTTTACGACTTTGTTATGAGCTAAACCCAGTTGGGTACATTTTAGAATTTCTTCTTTTACCAAATCCACATTTCCTTCCTTGAAGGCTTCGTAATTGCATACAAAATCGAGGTCATCGGCTCCGTCTTGAATGGCTTGAGCGGCTTCTAAAAGTTTGGCTTCAAGTCCTGCTTTTCCTTCCGGAAAATCGATAACTGTTCCTATTTGCACTGGAGAATTGGCAGCAGCAATCATTTTACTGGCCAATGGAACCATATCAGGGCGAATCATAATTAACTTAAAGTTCTCGTCAATGGCTTCTTGAATAAATCCCTTGACAATTTTGGTGTTTTCGTCCCCGCTAAGTCCCGCCTGTGATGGCGTTTTTAAGTAAGTCGAATCTAGGTACTGCTTGATGTTCATCTGGTTTAAACCTTTATAATTATTATTAATTAGCAGAATTAATATCGTTTTTTCTACTGTATTTATCCAAAATTATAATTGCAACAACAGCCAAAGTTGCTCCTGTCACATTTGCCAAAACATCTTGAACATCAGCCTTTCTGGTTGTTGTCAAAAGGGCTTGGAGTAATTCAATTCCAATTCCAAATAAAACTGAAAAACCAAAGGAAATAATTAAAGACTTTGAAACTGTTGTTCTATTTAATTGTTTTCTAAAAACCAGAAACCAAAGCGACGTAAACACAAAGTAAAAAAAGGCGTGAACTGCTTTATCCAAATTAGGAATACTAATTTGGGGAATATCATTTGATTGTATCAGGCAAGAAATCAAAATTATTCCAGACCAAGATATTGCTAACCAAAAATATATGTTTTTAAGCACCGATTAATTCTTTATAAGATTCACTCGAAAGCAAGGAATCAACTTCGTCTAGATTTGATACTTTTATTTTTATCATCCATCCTTCTCCATAAGGATCAGAGTTTACTGTTTCGGGTTTGCTTTCTAGAGCATCGTTAAATTCGATAATTTCACCCGATAGAGGAAGAAACAAATCAGAAACCGTTTTTACGGCTTCAACGGTTCCGAAAACCTCATCTTTTTCGAGAATTTGGTCTAATGTTTCTACTTCGACATATACAATATCTCCCAATTCTTTTTGGGCAAAATGGGTAATTCCCACAGTTGCAATATCGCCATCAAGGCTAACCCATTCGTGATCTTTTGTGTACTTTAAATTTGCTGGTACGTTCATTTTAATTTTTGATTTTAATTTTGCTCAAAAGTATTATTTCTGATTTTATTATTAAACTGATTATGATAAAACTTTACTTAATTTCCAAAATTATAACGGAGTGTAAATCCGGAACGAATATTCGTCAAAGGGAAAGAAGTCGATATTACAGCTTTCGAAAATGAATGATCATAATAGAAGATGGCCGTCAGGTTTTTGCTGAAAGAATAATCGGCGGTAAGTTTTAAAGACCAAAGATTTTGTCCTCCGGCTAATTGATTGTTGTCATAATCTAAATATCTTACGATGGTTTGATTGTTTCGATAGGAAACATCAGCCTTCAAATTAATGTCGCTTTTTATTATTCCTGTTGGATTGTCGGCTAATTTTGAAGAGAAAATTACGTCTTTAAATCGGTAACCAAGACCTACCACATATTCTATTCCTTTTACTTCGGTCAACAAATTATTGTCGAAACTCATTGACAAAGCTCTATCTTTTTTGATTTCGGTAAGCAATTTCAATGAATTTTTCAATTCAAAATCCACTCTAACAAGCGGACTGAATTGTTCCACCAAGTTGATATTGGACATAATGGTTTTATTGAAAAAATTACCACTTGCATCGACTCCGTTTGGAGTTTTATCAAATTCAAAATTAGATCGGAAACCGTTTATTGTATAAGAGGCTCTGTAACTATGCTGCAAAGAGAAACGCTTGAAAGTCTTTTTGAAAAATTCATATCGCATTAATCCACTGTACTTTACAGACCAATTAGGAACTGGAAAACTTCTGAAAATTCCAAGAGAAACATCTGAAGCATTACCCCCGGAATAAGCTACCAAAAATGCTGGCAATAAAACTGCCTGATTGCTTTTTCCGTAACCTAAAGGAAAGCCGTCTGCATCTAAATTGGCAGGATTAGTAATATCTATACCTCTTTGAGTTGCTAATCGATTGGCAATTGAAAGTCTGTTAATCCTAAAGTCATCAAATGCGACAGATCCATTTTCATCACTTGACGAAAATGCCGATTTTATTAATATGGTTGAGATAGAAAAGTTTCCAAAACTATATGGTGATCTTGAATTATACTGACCATTGCTGACGTCATATTGCTCTGAAAAATTTTCAGAATATGCTCTATCTAACGTTAAATCAACTTTGAAATCAGGAAACAAATCCACATTTGCCGTTGCCTTGAATGTCTTGTTGTTCACTTGGGTATAATTTTGGTTAAAGTCAGGATAACTAGTAAGCCATCCGTTCTTGGCCGCTTCATATCTTACATCATCTTGGCTTCCAAAAATAAATCCTAACGTAGGCCTTGATGTTCCAAGGAATCCAATGCTTGGCGTATATCCTGGCAATACTGTACCACTATTCTGGGTATAATTTGCCTGAATGTTTTTTACACTGGTCAAAACTCCAATTAATCCATCTAAAAATTGATTTGATGAGGCTGTTTGTGCGTTAGCATTTTTTATTTTTTCACCAGGTTTTGGAATAGCTACTTTTGATTTCGTTGCCGATTTATTAGTGTTTTTTGTCAATCCTAAATACTTATAAAAAGTATCCATAGTAAACGTGGCATTCAAATTATGAGAACTTGCGTTTTGAATCGTATTTCCTAAGTCATAATCGATTCCTCCAATATTTATTTGAGACAATGCTGTAGATGCTCGTTGCCAGCTATAGTCTCCCGTATAGGAATAATTTGCTTTCACAAAACTAAACAATGGGATTTTGTTGATTGGAATTTCATAATTCACCACCAATTGTTGCGTATGTTGGTTAGGGTCACCAATATCCCAATAACTATCCCATATTGTAAAGCTATCAATTGGTTCGTTATTCTCATTCAAATAGTTTTTTACAATATTGCTTGAGGAAGCCGTATAGTTTAATTTCAAGGATTTTGTTAAGTTATAATTAAATCCATATTGATAATTGAATCCAAAGTTTCTTCTATACATTGGATCGAGACCAATGCCTTGTACATCAACTTGCCTGAATTGTTGGCGATTATATTGTCGAATGATATTAGTGTTAAAAGTAATATTGGATGGTAAATAATTAAAGTTGAAATCGCTTAATAATTTCCAATAACTACTTTTTCCCATGAATTTTGTTTTCTTGAAAGGCTCAACTGATTTTGGCTGAAAACTATAAGCATAATCTACAGATGTATTTGCCTGTTGATCCGTGTATTGTTCGATTTCAAAATCATGGCGTTCCACTTCATTAAACGACTGTGAAAAAGTGAAGTTTTCTGGGTCATAAATATGTTGTTTTTGCTCAGGACTTCTTTGTTTTTTTACTCCAATGAAATTGATGCTTTTACGTTTTGTGTAATCAATGGCTCTATTGGCATAATTGTCTCTCGTGGTTTTGTCGGTAGTACGATCTAACAACTGTTTCAGTTTAATGTCTTGATTAAAAGGATCGTATTCAGGAGTTATTATTTCTTCCCCAACGGCATAATTAAACGGCAAATTAATTCCCCATTTCGAAGGCAATAACTTTCCAAAATTTATATTGGTTACAATGTTATATTGTTGAGTGTCTTCGCGACTTCTTTCGTTTGGCCCTTGTTCTAAAGCTCCGAATCCAATAGTGCTCTTTTTACCCGTGGCAGAAACCGTTGCAAAATCAGCTAAATTTGAATCTACATTCAATAAGGCTGCCATTCCTTTATGGTTGTCCATACTGGCCAATCGAAGTTCATTGAACCAAACTTCCCCTTTTAAATCTTGGTGGGTTTCATTACTTTTTACACCCAACATCAAGTTACGAACCATCCCAAAATTAGGATTTCCTTTTATTCCCAAACGTAATTTACTATTCCCATCTGCATTGGGATCATTTGCAACATCGTCAGGATAATAAATTCCGTCTAATGGCAAAGTGCTAATATCAATACCCATTGCCTCGACTTTCAATTGTGTCAACAATTCCAGAGACAAATCGATTTGATTATCTTCTGGCCATACTTCATCGGCGCTCAATTTACAATCTCCCGCAGGTTTAGTTACTTTCAGAGGAATTTCTATTTGGTAAAAATTTTGACTAAAATCATTCCCAAAACGTATGAATGCCATCATCTGATCATCATTAAGAACTATTTCATTGGGTAACGATTCGGCGTGCAAAAACATTTTTAGTTTTTTGAATTGACGCATATCAACACTCACGTTTTTAAAAACCGCTCTGGAATCTTCTGGTTCCAAGCCATCACCCGAAACCCTCAATGATAATGACTGTTCGTTTTGGTTAATAATGGTATTGTTATTATACAATTGTTCCCTTTCAACTCCGGGAGGAATAATGTAATTTACAGGACATCTATCATTATTTTCTTGAACGTTTACTGCCAATACGTCTAGATTTGTACCGTCATCAGCAACATTAACATCTGTAGGATCCATTGTATTTGTATATCTTCTCCATTCTCCTCTTACTAAATCCAAAGCTCCAAAACGAACCGTTACTTCATCATTGAAACCCGTCATAAACATTCTCATAAAACGAATTGATCTAAAATCCGAGATGTTTCCAATGGTGTTTTCGGGTTGCGAAACAGGTATTTTAAACTGAATCCATCTGGCATCGGTCACTGAACCATCGGGCAAGGTCTCTTGCGTATTTCTTATGTCAGTAATATAGTTTTGACCAATATCCATTCCGGGTTTCATATCAATACTATATTCATAATATGCATTGATGGTGTTCATTGTATTATCCCTATTTATATCCTCAACATCAGGAACGGTTGAAGCACCTCTATTGGCGTCGTTAATGTCAACGGCAGAATTCCCATCGACACCGTTATAATTTTTATATCGTTCTAAAATACTTCCCGTAGTATTCAAATAATAAGTATAATTATCCGCAGCTGGATCCGCTTCAGCAGCAAAACTTGTATAGACCGATCCTTCATTGGCGTCAGACAACCCATCCAAACCGACGTCTTGATTTTTTCGATTGTCGGCATTGGTGTCAAAAGCATAAATTAAGGATTGTGAAGCCGGCACATCACCCCATATAGGTTGTGGATTTACCAATATTTGATCTGGACCGAGTCCGTTTTCATATTGCTTCCTTCCATCTTTTAAAACATCTTCCGAAATTTCCCCTAAATTGAAATAGATTTTACCGGTATTTGTCGGCTGAATTTCTCCTTTTCCCACATAAGGATCTAATACCCAAAACTGAATATATTCTACGTTTCCTTGCTCGAAATTGGTCGAATTTAACGAACGCATAATTCCTCCAAAATTAGTTGAGGGATTTGCAGCAACATTCAAGCCGTTATTGTATGGTCCTCTTTCGGCAGGAAAATAACTCAAGTCCAATGTGCTTATGACTTGTGATTGTCCTTGGGCAATATCAGTTTCTGGATATAATTCTCTGCTAAAAATTCTTCTGGTGCTGTTCAATGATAAATTTTCGTTTGAAATTCCATCAGGTTTTTGGGTGTAAAATACTGGGTCAATAGAATACCAAGCCATTTTAGCTCTTTTGAAACCATAACTCAAATCGTTTGCGTTTGCATTGAAATTATACGTGCTTTGAGCATCATTCATTGGGGTCGATGCTAAATTCCAAGCATAAGCTGAACGCATATCAATTGTAGATTGAGAGCCTTCAAAATCATCTACATAGATGGTTGATTCCCCTTGAAAACTATCTCCCTTTGGAGTGTTGGGTTGCAAAAATGCAACTTCTCCCCTTACAGAAAGATTGGAAGGCACATCGGTATCAATGTTGGGTAATTTATTTACTAATCGAGTCAAGAAAGGAATTTCGGATGAATAATTAAGATTGAAACCATAAATGCTGTTATTTACGGATTCCTGACCAAAACCAGATTTTTGGGTAAATGGTTTTTCGCTCAATTTTAAGAAAGTGGCTCCAACCAAAAATTTATCGGTAAACTTGTGTTCAACATTTAAACCAAAAAATCGTTTGGTTTGCTGTCCAAAAACGGAATTGTTTTCTAGTGACACATTGATTGGCGTATTTGAAGCTTGAAGTGAAGGATCTAAAATTTGTACTCTTCCCAGTTGATAATTCACGCTATAATCGATTCCTTCGACCAAAAGTCTGCCTCCGGCAGTTACAACTACTGAACCTCTTGGGACATTAAAAGCGCCAATGGGTATACCATCGCCTCCCGAAGATTTATATTTCCCCCTTAAAAGGAATTTGTTTTTGTCGCTGTCCTGTAAAGCTCCTGATTGTGTGTTGCTGTACATATTTCGAAACACATATTTCTTTTGATTTGGGTTATAAGTGTTAACGTCTTTGTAGTTTTCTCCACCGGTTGATAATTTGGAAAACAACAATTCACCAAAAGGTTCCTTGGTGGTAAATATTATTCGACCGTTTTGAGAATCCATCGTCAATCCCGGCACAAAATCGAAGAAACCGTCGCCTCCAATTTGCTTATCATTGTTATAATTTAAATTGTCTAAATTGAAAACTTCAAGCAAAGGTGTGCTGGTAATTGTATAAGGTTTTGGGGGAATTAAATTTGGATTATTTTTATCAGGAAAAGGACTTGCAATTGGGTCAACTTCAGATATATAATTTAAAGGGGATGGATCTGTATAAAGAATATTGAACCTGAAATTTTCCTGTTTAACTTGATAAGCTCCCGGAATTTGATAAATATTTTTCATCATCAAGTTCCAAACCGGATTTTTAACATTGGTCAAATTGCTTTTCAACATTTTCAATATCAAACTTTGTGTGATAATGGCTGTTGTAGACGGCGTGTTTCCAGTTACAACCGTTGCATCGACTCCATCATTGCCAAATTCTCCTACTTGATATACTTTATCTCCAATAGTATATTGATAAGCAACGGCCAGCACCTCATCATTGGCTAATCTCTGTTGCAAGGAAATATATCCTAATTGTGGATTAAAAGTATATTCGTTTGAGTTTAATTTTCTCGCATTTTCAAGCTTAGAATAATCCTGGCCTTCGCTTACTGTGGTATTAAACCCAGAATTTGAAGTTGCTATTTCACGTATATTGTTATTTAATAAACCCGTTCCAGAAATTAGTAATGCTGGGTCATATTTATTGTTTGAATTATCTGCCGGAGAATCGATTGGATTATTGAAAATTCCGGTTGATGGATCTAATACCACGACTTCATTATCCTGCAAGCCAGTTAATTGCCCTTCACCTAAATCCTGAAGTGCAATAATATTTCTTAAATTATTACCCGCAGTTGTAGTGTTTACCCTATTTTGTTTGTTCGTAACCCAAATCTCCAATCTTGAAATCTGAACTCTACTATCAATAAAAGGATAATTTTTTAAAGCTGCATCATATCTATTTCTAAAATATTGCGAAAGGAAAAAGTGTCTGTCGTTATCGTAATCCAGCGCATACATATCAAAGTCCTGAATTGTTCCTCCACCTTCTGAAACCAAACTTTTTGTTTGTGATTTTTGCTCCGAAAAAAGTCCCGTAATGGTAGTGTTTCCAAATTTTAATTGGGTTTTTACACCAAATAAACTTTGGGCTCCTTTAATCAAAGTGCTATTCAAGGGCATACTAATATTTCCAACTTCGATTTTTTGAATAATATCATCTTCAGAGGGAGCATATTCCAGCTTGATTAAGTTTTGAAAAGCAAACGTGGATTGAGTGTCATAATTGACATTTACATTCAAACGTGTTCCTACTTTTCCCATCAAACTCATACTAATTCTTTGATTAAAATCAAAAGAAGTGCTAGATCGATTTCTGGGAGAAAATGAAGGATTGTCTTGTTTTGTATAGCGTGCCCCAAAATCCATTTCGACAGATCCAGTGGGTTTTACATCAATGGTATTGCTTCCAAAAATAGATTCGAATAGACCAGATTTTACATAATATTTTGGTAATAAATCTTTTTTAGCATCTTCACTACCCTCTTTTTTTCCATCAATAGCGTCTAATTTTCTTTTAAAATAAGTACGCATTGATTCCTTCCTAACAAGATCTTCATATTCTTTCGGCGTTAAAATAGTTGGGTAACTCGTGGGAAATCCACCAATAGTACTGGTGTAAATATACCTGTCAGTAGCAGAATCATACACATATTGGGAAAGAATGCTCTTGGGATCCTTAATTTGAATTTTTCCGGTGGAGAATACTGTTTTAGTCGTGTCTGTAACCTCAGTTTTTACCTGGGCTTGTGATACAAAACCGCATAATAAAACAAACAAAAAAGTATACGTTTTATACACGAATCGGGTTTTTTTTAAGTACTGTATTTCCAACTTTTATAAGTTTTTTAAAGCTTGCTTAATAATATATTCAACTGAACCGTCTGGATTTTCTTTTATAATTTTTTCGACAATCCTTTCTGAAGCTTTTCGAACAAAACCCAAAACCTCCAAAGCAGATAACGCCTCATCTCTATTTGTATTGTTTTGCGACATCGAAACTTCGTCTAGATCGTATAGTTTTAACACTTTGTCTTTCAAATCAAGTATTACTCTTTGGGCGGTTTTACTACCAATTCCCTTGATGGATTGAATGGTAACCACATCTCCAGATGCAATTGCATTCGTAATTTGTTTTGGATCTAATGAGGACAACATAGTTCTTGCAATACTAGCTCCAATACCAGAAACAGATAGCAGCATTTTAAAAATTTCTCTTTCTGATTTTTCAACAAACCCAAATAAAGTATGGGCATCTTCCTTTATTTGAAGATGCGTGAATAACTTTATAAAATCTGAAGCAGGAAGCAGAGAATAGGTGTGCAAGGAAATATTCACATGATAGCCAACACCCCCACAGTCAATAACAACTTGTGTTGGTGATTTTTCAACTAATTTTCCTTGCAAGTGTGCTATCATATAACAAATTATATTTCCAAATATAACAAAACTTATATAAATTTTCGTCAAACTTATATAAGTGTCGTTATTGTCTAAAAAATTATTTTACGATTTTATTTCTTTTCTTTTCTTTTTCTTGAGCATCGATGACTGCAATGGCTGCCATATTTACCATTTCTTCAACACTTGCTCCTAATTGAAATATATGGACTGGTTTCCCCATTCCTAACATAATTGGCCCAATGGAGTCAACTTTATTTAATTCTTTTAGGAGTTTATAGGTAATATTTGCTGTGTCAAGATTAGGAAAAATCAAGATATTTACTTTTTTACCAGCCAATTTAGAAAATGGAAACTTGGCTTTCAACATATCCGGGTTTAAAGCAAAATCAGCTTGAACTTCTCCATCAATAATCATATCAGGATAGTTTTTATGTAAATACGCAACTGCTTCTCTTACTTTTGCCGCACTTTCATTAGCCGATGAACCAAAATTTGAAAATGATACCATTGCAATTACTGGTTCTACTCCAAACATTTTTGCAGTATTTGCAGTCATTATTGCAATTTTAGCCAAATCATCTGCCGATGGATTTATATTTATGGCGGTATCTGATAAAAACATTGGGCCACGATTAGTCATCATCATATTTGTGGTTGCAATAAGAGAAACTCCAGGAGCTTTGTCAATAAGCTGCAACATTGGTTTAACCACTGCTGGATAACTTCGGGAGTACCCAGTTACTAATCCATCTGCCTCGCCTTCATTAACCATCATTGCGGCAAAATAATTTCTCTCTCGCATTAAATTCTGTGCGTCATATAAAGATATTCCTCTTCTTTGTCTTGCTTTCCAATATGCTTTGGCAAATTTATTTCTTCTTGATTCCTCTTCATCAATTTTAGGATCAATAATTTGAACATCGGCATCAAAGCCAACTTCCTTTTTCAATTCCAAAATAATTTCTTTTTTTCCTAATAAAATAGGAAAACCTATTCCTTCTTCAAAAACAATTTGCGCTGCTTTAAGCACGTCTAATTGATCCGCCTCGGAAAAAACAATTTTTTTAGGAGCCATTTTAGCTCTATTGGTAATCAAACGAACCATTTTATTTTCGTTCCCCAAACGTTCTAAAAGTTCTTCTTCATATTTATTCCAATCTAAAATTGGATGCAATGCAACGCCAGATTCCATTGCTGCTTTTGCAACTGCCGGTGCAACAACAGTTATCAACCTTGGATCAAAAGGAGAAGGAATTATATATTCACGACCAAAAACTAATTTAGTGGCGCCATAAGCAATATTAACTTGTTCGGGCACGTGTTCTTTTGCCAAAGTGGCAAGTGCCTTAACGGCAGCCATTTTCATAGCTTCATTGATTTTTGTGGCTCGAACATCAAGTGCTCCTCGAAAAATATAAGGAAACCCAAGAACATTGTTCACTTGGTTAGGATGGTCAGAACGTCCTGTTGCCATTATAACGTCTTTTCGAGTGGCAATTGCAAGATTGTATCCAATTTCTGGATCTGGATTTGCCATTGCAAATACGATAGGGTTTTTGGCCATTCCCAACAACATTTTTGGAGACATAATATCTCCAGATGACAATCCTAAAAACACATCTGCACCAACCAAAGCCTCTTCAAGAGTCATTGGTTTTTTATCTGTGGCATATTTTTGCTGTAAAACAGATAAAGTAGGATTATCTTTTGTCAAAACTCCTTTGCTATTAAACATCAATATGTTTTCGAGTTTTACTCCAAGCAAGACATACATATTGGCACAGGCAAGAGCTGCAGAACCCGCCCCCGAAACTACCATTTTCACATCTTCGGGTTTTTTTCCGGCTAATTCCAATGCGTTTATTAAGGCTGCCGATGAAATAATTGCGGTTCCGTGCTGATCATCGTGCATTATCGGAATATTTAATTCTTCGACCAGTCTTCGTTCAATTTCAAAAGATTCAGGAGCTTTAATGTCTTCTAAATTGATTCCTCCAAAAGTTGGTGCTATATTTTTTACCGTTTGAATAAATTCTTCGATATCTTTTGTTCCTATTTCTATATCGAACACATCAATTCCAGCAAAAATTTTAAACAATAATCCTTTGCCTTCCATTACTGGTTTTGAGGCTTCAGGACCAATATCACCAAGACCTAAAACCGCAGTTCCATTAGTAATTACTGCAACCAGATTGCCTTTAGCAGTATATTTATAAACATTATTTATGTCTTTAGCGATTTCTAAACAAGGTTCTGCAACTCCCGGAGAATAAGCCAATGACAAGTCTCTTTGGGTGGCGTATTTTTTAGTAGGGACTACTTGTATTTTTCCTGGAGTAGGCTTTGCATGATATAATAAGGCTTCTCTCCTTTTGCTATTTTTTTCCATTATATTATTTTTTTTTGGTGATACAAAGATATAAGACTTGACTTAAATAGTAAGCATTTATACCATTCAATTACAAAAAATATTATGTGTTTTATAAAAAAAATAGCTGCCCGGAGTGCAGCTATTAAAGTTTATTGATTGTTCTTTAGTATTTATTGCGAAATATAAGAATCTAAATGCTTAATGGTAGCTTTTTGCATTTCGATTATCGCTTTTACCACGTCACTTATGGAAATAATTCCTATGATTTTATCGTTTTCAGAAACTGGCAAATGTCGTACTCTTTTTGTGTTCATCAATTCCATACAATAGTCTAGGTTGTCTGTTGGTTTTACCGTAACCACATTTTCTTCCATAATTTCATAAACAAGGGTTTTTTTGGAAGACTTGGCTTTCAAAGCTATTTTTCGAGCATAATCTCTTTCAGACAAAATACCCTTCAATACCCCTTCCTCTATTATTAAAATAGCCCCAATGTTTTTCTCGCTCATCACTCCTAAAGCTTCATATACCGTTATTGTTGACAGTACTGAAAAAACTTCTTTCCCTTTTGTACTCAATATTTGATTAACTGTCATAATAGATAAAATTTAATTGACCATAAAAATAAAAAAAAACCTCAAACAAAAGACACGTTTGTTGAAATTTATTTTGAATCTAAATGAATTTATAAAATTATATCAATATTTTATATTGACAATAACTGTTCGATAAAATTGGTAATCAGAAAAGGTGTGGTGCAATAAAAAAAGCCTCTCTTATTGGGAAAGGCTTGAATTGTTATATACAGTTGCAATTATTCCATTGAAATAACGATAAACTCACTTCGTCTATTAACCTGATGTTCGGCTTCAGTACATTCAATACCATCTGAACATTGATTAATCAATTGAGTTTCTCCATAACCTTTGCTTGTTAATCGGTTTGGATCAATGCCGTTTTTCACTAACCATTCCATAGTAGCTTGGGCTCGTTTATTAGATAGTTCTTCGTTATATTGGGCTGATGAACGACTGTCTGTATGTGAGCGTACATCTACCTTCATCGCTGGATTTTGATTCATGACTGCAACAATTTTTTCTAATTCAAATGCTGCATCTTCACGTATAATAGATTTATCTACATCAAAATAAATGTTAGGAATGTCGACCGTTTTCGCTAAATCTGTTCCTACCTCTATTGGTTTGATGTGCTTTTCTAATATTAAAGGCAAATCTGTTTCTCCTTTTGAGTTTTCGATATTAATATTTACTTCTTTAGTTTCGTAATCCTCTTTTTCAATCCTTACATAATATTTTTTACCACATTCAACTTCAAAACTATATTTCCCATTTTCATCGGATAAACATTCTTTTAGAAATTGGAATTTTTCGTCAAATAATCCTGCTTTCACGCCTGAAAGTTTTATACTTGTTTCCTGGTCTGTTATTATTCCAGACAATAATTGTTCGCAAACTAACTTTTTTATTTCGGTAAACTTGTATATATCATCATACCCCAAGCCTCCTGTTCTATTTGATGTAAAAAAGCCCTTGCTATTTCTGTCTATTATAAAGGCAAAGTCGTCTTTTGGCCCATTTACAGGTGCTCCTATGTTTTGGATTTCTTTAAAACTACCGTCTTTTTCTGCTTTGGTTACAAATATATCTAGTCCTCCTAATCCTGGACGACCATCGGAGGCAAAATACAATTCGTTGTCTTCGCTAATAAAAGGAAAAGTTTCTCTTCCTTGGGTATTGATTGTTGTGCCAAGATTTTCTGGAGTGCCAAAACTGCCATCATCGTTGATTGCAACTTTAAACAAATCTGACTGACCGAGTGTTCCTGGCATATCTGAGGCAAAATACAATGTTTTTTCATCTGGACTTAGAGCAGGATGTGCCGTGCTGTATTGATTACTACTAAACGGTAATTCGGTCACGTTAATCCAGGTATTATTTTCAAAAGTTGCTTTATAAAGTTTTAACAAGGTTGTTTTCTGGTCATCTTCTCCTTTTTTACCGTCTAAAAAGTTGTTTCTGGTAAAGTATATTGTTTTCCCATCTTTGGTAAAAACCGGTGTAGATTCGTGAAATTTTGAGTTTATTTTATTTCCAAAACGCTCGGGTTTGGTTAATGAACCATCTTCTTTTAATTCCGAACTATAAAAATTTGTAAAGGATTGATTCGTCCATGCAAAAAGTCGTTTAGAAACGCTTCCTGTATCTCGAGCCGAAGCAAACACTAATTTATTTCCCGAAAAAGAACTACCATAATCCGAATATTCCGAATTGATTCCTGCATCGACAATGGTATACCGCCCAGAATTAGCTTTGATTTCTTCGAGGTAATTCTTGTGGTTTTCGAATAATTTAGCTCTTAAGTCATTTCCGGATTTCTTGTTGAATTGCTGCAGCATTTTATCGGCTTTTGTGTAATCGCCAGTCGCTTTTAAGGATTGTGCATATCTATAATAATATTCTGGTTCTTGCTCTTGGTTCATTGCAAAAAGTTCCCCATACCATTTTGCAGCTTTTTCTAATTCCGCGTTAAAATAATAAGCGTTACCAAGCTTTTGAAACATCTTTTCATCTTTATAACCTTTCTGAGCAACACGTTCATATGTCGCGATTGCATCTACATAAGCATAACTTTCGTATTGCTTGTCAGCAACTGCTACCTTAGCTTTTTGTGAAAATCCTTGAAAAACTAAGATGCTCAAAAGTGAACTGTAAAATATATTTTTAATTTTCATAATAGACTGAATTAGAAGAATCTTGGAGATATTATTCTGTTATTTTTCTTAAACAATTCATAACGCAAAAATAGCTCATGGGAACCAGAATTATAATTTGCCAATTTTGTGGTTTCAAAATCATATGAATAACCAACAAACCAGGAGTCGTCAATTTGGAATCCAACTAGACCACTCACTGCAGCGCTCCATCTATATGAAAGCCCAGCCGTAAATTTTTGATTTATTAAAAAATTACCAGATAAATCCACTTGCAATGGTGCTCCTTGAACCATTTTGGCAAGCATTGATGGTTTAAATTTGACATCTTCATTCAGATCAAATATATGCCCTGCGATGAAATAATAATGGATACGTTGTGTTTCTATGAAACTTGACGCATTATTATTTGCCGCTCCATCGAAATGTTTTGTTTCTAATATATTTGGTGCTGACAATCCAAAATAAGTATTATCTGAATGAATATAAACACCAATTCCTATGTTTGGCGAAAATTTATTGTCAATATTGTTCTGAAATCTGGGATCCCCAGAATTGTAAAAAGTCAATTTTGAATAATCAACGTTCAACAAATCAGCACTTGCATTTAATCCAAAAGACAACTTGTATTTGTCCGACATTGGAATTGTATAAGAGAAATCGACTGCAATATTATTTTCGGTTGAAGGTCCTATTTTGTCATTTACAATAGATAATCCCAAACCAAGGTTAGTATTTCTTAGTGGCGTGTGGAGCGAGAAAGTATTAGTAACTGGTGCTCCTTCAAGACCAACCCATTGAGTTCGATGTAAGGCAAATACACTCATTGCTTGCCTTGACCCAGCATAAGCGGGATTCACTACAACCGTATTGTACATATATTGAGTATACTGTGCATCTTGTTGTGCATAACTGATGCCCGATAAAAGCATTAAAACTAATAGAGTAAAGTCTTTTTTCATTTGTTTTTGTTTAAATACTTGAACGTTATTAACTCTCAGGGACTAAATTTATCGAATAATATACAAATATCGATTTTTTTTGTTAATATTTTCTTTATACCTAAAAATATATTAGTAGGTTCCTTCTGATAATTCGCATTATTGACCTCTCTTTTAGTTTAAATGATATTTATCAAAAGTCTTTATCCACGTTATTGTAATTTGTTCTTCGAACACCAAAATGGCTGAACTTATAATCCTCATCAAAACAAAATTGACAACATTCTACCATTTCAAAATCATCCCAAAAAATCTATATTCCTTTTCAAGCCCTTGAATTTGGTTCTTTTTAGTGGAGAATTTTTAAAAACAATATTAAAAGTTTCTTCCGTGATTTCTTCCCAATCTTTTTTGGTATAAGATAAAATTTCAGAATTCGGATTAAAAAGAGGTTCGCCATGTGGTTTTGAAAATCGGTTCCAAGGGCAAACATCTTGACAAACATCACATCCAAAAGCCCAATCGTTAAACTTACCTTTCATTTCTTGCGGAATATTTTCCTTGAGTTCAATGGTAAAATAAGAAATACACTTGCTGCCATCAACAACATAAGGCGCAACAATGGCTTGGGTAGGACAAGCATCAATACAAGCCGTGCAATTACCGCAATGATCGGTTGTCACGGCGTCGTATTCTAAATCTAAGTCAATAATGAGTTCGGCAATGAAATAAAAGGAACCAACTTGTTTAGTAATCAAATTGCTGTTTTTGCCAATCCAGCCCAAACCACTTTTTGCAGCCCAGGCCTTGTCTAAAACCGGAGCCGAATCTACAAAAGCTCGACCTGAAACTTCCCCGATATTTTCTTGAATTGAATTTAGTAATTCCTTAAGTTTTTCCTTGATGACAAAATGATAGTCTTGACCATAAGCATATTTTGATATTTTATAAGAATCTGGATTCTGAAACTCGGAAGGATAATAATTCAATAAAAGCGAAACGACACTTTTGGCACCATCGACAAGCAAGGTTGGATTTAATCGTTTGTCAAAATTGTTTTCCATATAGGACATTTGACCGTTCATTTGATTGTTTAACCAATTTTCCAGTCTTGGCGCTTCTTCTTCCAAAAATCCTGCTTTAGATATCCCACAAGACAAAAACTCGAGGCGTTTAGCTTCGGATTTTATGAAATTTGAATATTTTGAGTTATCAGTTATGGGTTATGAATTATGGATTCAAAAAAATTAGATTTAAAAAGTTTTTGTCTAAAATGATAATTAAAACTTTCTAAATCAATACTAACTTCATTTCATTTTATAAACTCATTAAAACAAAAATTAAGTAAAGAAGAAACAAAGAAATAATTGATGAAATAACAACGCCAACTTTCATCCTTGCTTGTTTAAAATGATATATTAACCAAATAAAAATAGTCAGAAAAATGACTACAAAAATAAATATAAACAACAATCCTGTTACCATTTGCGATTTATTTTTAAATGTATATTGAATTCGCTATTTTTTGCTGAATCTTTGTCAATGTGACCAAGGAAGTGCTCTCGCTTGTTGAGATTCCTCCTTCGTCAGAATGACAAGAATGTGACTAAAACAATCCTCCTTGAATATTCGTTCTGACTTTTCCAAGATGTTTGTATGCCTTTTCGGTAACTTCTCTTCCTCGTGGCGTTCGCATAATGAATCCCTCCTGAATTAAGAATGGTTCATAAACTTCTTCGATAGTTTCACTACTTTCGGAAACGGCTGTCGCCAAAGTGGAAAGACCCACTGGTCCACCTTTGAATTTATCGATAATGGTGTTCAGGATTTTATTATCCATTTCGTCCAAACCGTGAGCATCAACATTCAAAGCTTTCAGTGCATAACGGGCAATTTCGATGTCGATTGTTCCGTTTCCTTTTATTTGTGCAAAGTCACGTACGCGACGCAATAACGCATTGGCAATACGAGGCGTTCCCCTGCTTCTGCCAGCAATTTCGATAGCAGCTTCCATAGAAATTGGCATTTTTAAAATGGTGGCACTTCGTTCGACAATTGTTGTTAAAAGTTCGGTGGTGTAATATTGAAGTCTAGATGAAATTCCAAAACGGGCTCGCATTGGAGCGGTCAATAAACCCGAACGCGTTGTCGCTCCAATTAACGTGAATGGATTTAGATTTATCTGGACAGTTCGAGCATTAGGGCCAGATTCAATCATAATGTCAATCTTGAAATCTTCCATTGCCGAATATAAATATTCTTCGACAATTGGACTCAAACGATGAATTTCATCAATAAACAGGACATCTCTTTCTTCGAGATTCGTCAGCAAACCTGCCAAGTCTCCGGGTTTGTCCAAAACGGGCCCTGAAGTGATTTTAATTCCCACTTGCAGTTCATTGGCCAAAATATTGGCCAAAGTGGTTTTTCCCAATCCGGGTGGCCCGTGAAAAAGGGTATGATCAAGTGCTTCGTTTCTTTGATTCGCAGCCTGAACAAAAACTTTGAGATTTTCTAATATTTGTTCCTGACCAGCGAAATCATCAAAAGTGAGTGGCCTCAATTTTTTCTCGAGATCAAGTTCTTCGGGATTATAACCGTTGTTTGTTGGGTCTAAATTTTCATTCATTTTACAAATATAACAAAGTTATAAACAATAAAAATGCCTTTCGAGTGGAAAGGCATTTTAGATATTTTATTAAAAGATTTTAGTGATGTAAAACTTCTTCTCCTTCTTTCATTGGCACGTTTTGTGGCACAAAATCTTCTTCGTGGGCTGGATTGCTGTAGTCATAAGGCCAACGGTGAACTTCAGGAATTTCTCCTGGCCAGTTCCCGTGGATATGTTCAATAGGAGCCGTCCATTCTAGTGTGTTTGATTTCCAAGGATTTTGAACAGTTCTTTTTCCATAAAAAATACTAGTGAAAAAATTGTACAAGAAAACCAATTGGAATGCACCACCAACTAAAGCAAAAACTGTAATTAAAACATTTACATTTTGCAAATCATCGAATAATGGAAAGTTTGTATTGGTATAATAACGTCTTGGCAAACCTGCTAATCCTATGAAGTGCATTGGAAAAAATACTCCATAAGCACAAACTGCAGTTACCCAAAAGTGAACATAGCCAAGATTTTTATTCAACATTCTTCCAAACATTTTTGGAAACCAGTGATAAATCCCTGCAAACATTCCGTAAAGGGCAGAAATACCCATTACCAAGTGGAAGTGAGCCACAACGAAATAAGTATCGTGAACATTAATATCCAAAGTACTGTCTCCAAGAATAATTCCTGTCAAACCGCCAGTGATAAATGTAGAAACTAAACCAATGGAAAACAACATCGCAGGATTCAACTGCAAGTTTCCTTTCCAAAGTGTCGTGATATAATTAAAGGCTTTTACTGCCGATGGAATCGCAATCAACAAAGTGGTGAACGTAAATACAGAACCCAAGAACGGATTCATTCCTGAAATAAACATATGGTGACCCCAAACTATCGTTGACAAAAATGCGATTGCCAAAATAGACATAATCATCGCTCTGTATCCAAAAATTGGCTTACGAGAGTTGGTAGCAATAATTTCTGAAGTAATCCCCAATGCTGGTAGGATTACGATATACACTTCTGGATGACCCAAGAACCAAAATAAATGCTCAAATAAAACTGGCGAACCTCCTTGATAATGCAAGACTTCTCCAGCAATATAAATATCAGAAAGGAAGAATGAAGTTCCAAAACTTCTATCGAAAATCAACAACAAAGCCGCAGATAATAAAACCGGGAAAGAAACAACTCCAATAATTGCAGTTACAAAGAAAGCCCAAATAGTAAGAGGCAATCTTGTCATTGACATTCCTTTTGTTCTTAAATTGATTACCGTTACAATATAATTTAGCGAACCCATTAAAGAAGCCGCAATGAACAATGCCATAGAAACTAACCATAATGTCATACCTGCTCCAGAACCTGGAATTGCTTGTGGCAATGCACTCAAAGGTGGGTAAATAGTCCAACCTGCAGATGCTGGCCCAGCTTCAACAAATAAGGAACTCAACATAACCACACTGGACAAGAAGAATAACCAATAGGAAATCATATTCAAAAATCCTGACGCCATATCACGAGCACCAATTTGAAGTGGAATCAATAAATTACTAAATGTTCCGCTCAAACCGGCTGTTAAAACAAAGAATACCATTATAGTTCCGTGAATTGTAACCAAAGCCAAATAAATATCATTTGCCATTACTCCATTTGGAGCAAATTTATCACCCAATAAAACATTGAATATTTTGAATGATTCTTCTGGCCAAGCCAATTGCATTCTAAAAAGCATTGACATCATTACCCCAACAACACCCATAACAATACCGGTAATTAAGTATTGTTTAGCAATCATTTTGTGATCAATACTAAAAATATATTTAGTAATGAAAGTATCTTTATGGTGGTGTTCGTGTTCGTTATCGTGACCTTCTACTGACATATTTGTTTACTTTAAATTTTCTTAAATAATTATTTCATAGCTATTTTAGCAATAGCGGCAGTATCTTTAGCTTTTGTAGAATCTACTCCTGTAGCTCCTTCAACTGGTTTAGGTGCATTAGCTGCTTTAACTTCTTGTACCAATGTTGACTTGTCGCTCAACCATATTTTATAGTCGGCTGGTGAGTCTACAACCACTTTCATTTGCATATTGTAGTGAGAAGCCCCACATATTTTATTGCAAAGCAACAAATAATCAAAGGTGTAAGGATCAAGAGCCGTTTCTCCTTTTGCAACAAGTTCGATACTTTTCTTTGCTCTCAACGCATTTATACGAGCCACTTTTTCTACCATAAAAGGTAAATCTCTATATTCTGCCGTGGTATAAATAGGTTCGAAAGCAAATTCGGTAACCATTCCGGGAACGCAATTCATTTGTGCTCTAAAATGTGGGAAATAAGCCGAGTGCAAAACATCCTGTGAGCGAAATTTGAAATGTATCTTTTTCCCTTTTGGAATGTGCAATTCAGAAACCACGATGTCATCTTGGGCATTTGGATCCGACAAATCAACACCAAGAGTATTCACTCCTTCGATTAATCGAACATTGGCTTTGCCAAGAACGTTATCTGGACCAGCATATCTTGCAGTCCATTTAAATTGTTGTGCATATACTTCAATTTCAATAGTATCTTCGGTATCATCAACAAACATAATATTAGTCCAAGCATAAAGCCCGTAAAGAATCAAACCTGCTAATACAATGGCCGGAATACCACTCCAAATTACTTCTAATTTATTGTTATCGGCAAGATACAACGCTTTTTTACCTTTTTTTCCTCTGTATTTGAATGTAAAATAATGCACCAATACTTGGGTTATTGCTTGAACTACAAATATCAGTACCCAAGTAATATTCATCAAATTATCTACCGTAGCTCCATGTTCTGAAGCGGGAGTATGAAGTACTAAAGGCCCCCATTTTATCAATCCGTAAATTGAGAAAATATAAATGAATGCCAAGAATCCAAACATCAAATAACCTTGGGTGTTATTGTCATCATCACTGGCTATTTGTGAATTATCAGCATCACCTACTTGAGTCAAATCGAATATCTTAGTCAACTGCCATAATGCAATAGCCAACAGAACTAAAACTATAATTACCAACAAACTTGTCATCTAATTTTTTTTAAATATTAATAATGAAAATGTTTACTTTCTTCAATAAACGGGTTTCTCTTTGGCAACAGCGGAGCTTTGGTCAAAGCCGTGAAAACAACATAAATAAATAGACCAAGGAAGAAAAGTACAGATGCGATTTCTGAAATTCCAATAAACCATTGATCACCAACCGTTCCAGGCATAATCATATTGAAGAAATCAATATAGTGACCAAATAATATAACGGCACTTGCCATTAGTAATACCCATGTGATTCTTTTGAAATCAGTATTTATTAAAATCAAAACTGGGAACAAGAAATTCATGGCAACGGCTCCAAAGAATGGCAGATTATACAATTCAATTCTAGTAACAAAATAAGTAACCTCCTCAGGGATATTTGCGTACCAAATCAACATAAATTGGGAGAACCACAAGTATGTCCAAAAGACGCTGAAACCAAACATAAATTTTGCCAAATCATGAATGTGGCTTGTATTTACATATTCCAAAAATCCTTTTGATTTCAAATATAATGTAATTAAACATATTGTTGTAATTGCACTTACAAAGAAACTGGCAAAAACATACCATCCAAACAAGGTACTGAACCAATGTGGATCAACTGACATAATCCAGTCCCAAGACATAATTGATTCGGTTACGATAAAGAATACCAAGAATCCTGCAGAAATTTTAAAGTTCTTTTTGTAGAAACTATCATCACTTGATTCATCTTGTGCCAAACAATTTTTTCTGGAATAATATCTGTAAAGGTTCCATCCAATTAAAAATATACCCGCTCTTACAATCCAAAAAGGAAAGTTTAGGTATCCAGCCTTTGCTTGAATAAGTTTATCATGCGCAACAACCTCTGGGTCTAACCAAACAAACAAATGATTGAAATGTAACCCACAAAGAACTAAAATAATAAAGAAAATCACTGATCCTACAGGCAAATAAGCCGTGATTCCTTGCATAACCCTAAACAATACCGGAGACCAACCTGCTTGAGCCACTTGCTGAATCGCATAAAATGCCAAAACACCTAGAGAAATCAACATAAAGAAAATACAGGCAACATACAAAGCGGCCCAGGGTTTATTTTGCAATTGGTGAAGAACATGTTCTAAATGCTCTTTGTGCTCTGTTTCGGCATTTACTTTGTTTTCTCCAGCTATCGAATGTGCTTCAACTGAAACATGAGAAGCTTCTTGATGACTTCCGTGAGCATCCGAAGCTAGAATTGCCTCCACTTCTTGAATATCTTTGGGTGCAGAGAAAAAACCATATCCAATTCCTAAAAGACCAACGGCCATTAAGATTAAGGAAAATGTTTTTAATTTACTTGAAAATGTATACATATCTATTACGATGAGTTTGTTCTACAATTATAATTTACTTTTTAGTTCCATCACATACGCGGCTACTAACCAACGTTCGTGTTTACTCAATTGATTGGCGTGTGAACCCATTAAGTTAAGACCATAAGTTTCAACATGGAAAATGCTACCTTCGTTTATTACTCTGTCTTTATAATTAGGAACTCCCAAGAACTTCCCTTGAGTTGCTAATTTTCCTTGTCCATCACCTTTATCACCGTGACAAATATTACAATAGATATCGAAAAGGCCTTTTGCTTTTTCCATATCTTTAGCAGATAATGTTCCCAGAGGCGATTTCAAATTTGCTGCTTTCACTGCAATTAAAGCTTCGGGAGTGTCAGGATATTCATAAGGTTCAAACCCTCTGTTTATGGTTCCCTCAACTGGAAGTTGTCCTTCTTTACCATCTTTAAAAGCACTCGATTCAGAGTAAGTGTTATAACTTACTGGTTCATACATATTAGGCATGTATTGATAATTTGGTTTCGAATTGTCGTGACAAGACGAAACTAAAATAGTAATACCTACTAAAAGTGTTATTTTATATACGCTTTTCATATCCCTATTAATGCTTTTCAATTACTTTTACTTCTACTGCTCCTGTATTTTCGAAAAAAGAAACAAGTTCTTTTTCGTTATTGTTAACTGCAACTTCCATTAAAAAATGGTCGTCGGTTGTACGTACATCTGGGTTTTCAGCTTCTTTGAAAGGCCACAATTTACTTCTCATATAAAAAGTAATAACCATTAAGTGAGCTGCAAAAAACACAGTTTCTTCAAACATAATTGGCACAAAAGCCGGCATATTTTCGATATAACTAAAACTTGGTTTACCACCAATGTCTTGTGGCCAATCTTGAATCATTATATAATCCATCATCCAAGTTCCGAAGGACAAACCGCACAAACCATAGATAAAAGCACAAATAGCTAATCTTGTTGGCGCAAGCCCCATTGCTTTATCCAATCCGTGAACCGGAAATGGAGTAAAAACTTCTTCAATATGATGATGTGCTGCGCGAGTTTTCTTAACGGCATCCATCAATATATCATCGTCATTATAAATGGCGTGTATTACTTTATTACTCATGATGTGAATCTTTATTTACTTCTCTTGCTTTTATATAATTATCTCCTGTTGATTTCAGTATTGTTTTTACCTCGGCCTGTGCAATTACAGGAAATGTTCGAGCATATAACAAAAACAATACAAAGAAGAAACCTATTGTTCCTATGAAGGTCCCAATGTCAACAAATGTTGGCGAAAACATTGTCCATGATGAAGGAAGGTAATCTCTGTGTAACGAAGTTACAATAATTACAAATCTTTCGAACCACATTCCAATATTTACTACTATAGAGATTATAAAAGAGAACATTAAACTTGTTCTTAATTTTTTAAACCACATAAATTGTGGAGAAAATACGTTGCAAGTCATCATTGACCAATAAGCCCACCAGTAAGGCCCAGTTGCTCTATTCAAGAATGCATATTGTTCGTATTCTACTCCAGAATACCAAGCGATAAAAAGCTCGGTGATATAAGCTACCCCTACGATAGAACCCGTAATCATAATTACAATGTTCATCAATTCGATATGTTGAATGGTGATATAAGCTTCAAGATTAGAAACTTTTCTCATAATAATAAGCAAAGTATTTACCATTGCAAATCCGGAGAAAACAGCTCCTGCAACAAAGTATGGAGGGAAAATCGTGGTATGCCATCCCGGAATCACCGATGTGGCAAAGTCCATAGATACAATCGTGTGAACAGAAAGCACAAGTGGAGTTGCCAAACCTGCAAGAACCAAGGAAACCTCCTCGAAACGTTGCCAGTCTTTTGCTCTACCGCTCCAACCAAAACTCAATATAGAATAAATTTTCTTGTTGAAAGGCGTTATGGCTCTGTCTCTAAGCATTGCAAAATCGGGCAATAAACCTGTCCACCAGAAAACCAATGATACAGAAAGGTAGGTAGAGATTGCAAAAACGTCCCAAAGCAATGGAGAGTTGAAGTTTACCCAAAGTGAACCAAATTGATTCGGAATTGGCACTACCCAAAAAGCTAACCATGGACGACCCATGTGAATAATTGGAAACAATCCTGCCTGAATTACAGAAAAAATGGTCATTGCTTCTGCAGAACGGTTGATACCCATTCTCCATCTTTGACGGAACAATAAGAGTACTGCCGAAATTAATGTTCCTGCGTGACCTATACCAACCCACCAAACGAAGTTAGTAATATCCCAAGCCCAACCAACTGTTTTATTTAATCCCCAAGTTCCTATACCAGTAGAGATAGTGTAAATGATACAGCCTAATCCCCAAAGGAACGCTGTCAATGCGATTGAAAACACAATCCACCACTGTTTGTTAGCTTTACCTTCTACAGGCGCAGCAACTTCTACTGTTACATCGTGATAAGATTTATCACCTATGATTAAAGGTTTTCTAATGGGAGCGTCGTATATATGAGACATAATCCTTTAAATTGATTTTAAATTTATTAAGTGTTTCTAACTTTAACGTGATAGAATACATTTGGTTTTGTACCAACGTGCTCTAACAAATGATACATTCTTTCCTCTTCTACCAACTTGGCAACTTGACTTTCTTTGTCGTTAACATCTCCAAAAATCATTGCTCCAGTGGTACAAGCACTTGAACAAGCTGTTTGGAATTCTCCGTCAACAACTTCTCTTCCTTCGTTTTTGGCTGCCAAAATAGTCGCTTGTGTTTTTTGAATACACATAGAGCATTTTTCCATAACTCCACGAGAACGAACAGCTACATCTGGATTCAATACCATACGACCTAAATCATCATTCATATGGAAATCGAATTCTTTATTTTGACTGTACAAGAACCAGTTGAAACGACGCACTTTATACGGACAGTTGTTCGCACAATAACGGGTTCCTACACATCTATTATAAGCCATCATATTTTGACCTTGACGACCGTGTGAAGTTGCCGCAACTGGACAAACTGTTTCACATGGTGCGTGATTACAGTGCTGACACATTACAGGTTGGAAAGAAACTTGTGGATTCTCTGAGGCGCTTTCCATTTCTCTAAAAGTAGAAAGTGAACTTGACAAACCTGCAATATTTTCTTTTCTTTCGTTATCTCCAGCAAAAGTTTCTTCCGAAGAATAATATCTGTCAATACGCAACCAGTGCATATCACGGCTTCTTCTTATTTCAGATTTACCCACAACAGGAACGTTGTTTTCGGCGTGACAAGCTATAACACAAGATCCACAACCTGTACAAGCATTCAAATCGATTGAAAGATTAAAATGATGTCCTACTGAACGATCAAATGAATCCCACAAATCTACTGTTGTTGCTTTAACTTCTTTATGATTCAATGAAACCATTGGTTGCTCATTCCAAAATTCTGCATCTTTGGTATTGAATATTTCTAAAGTAGTTTCTTTAATAATATCACCTCTTCCCATCAACGTTTTTTGACCTTGAACACAAGCAAACTCGTGGTCATCACCAACTTTCGTCAATGTAACCGATTGTACATTATTGAACCCTTTATATAATGAGTAAGCGTTTACACCTACCTGCATTTCTTCTTTTAAGGCCGCTTTTTTACCATAACCCAATGCTAAACCAACAGTTCCAACTGCTTGTCCTGGTTGAACAATTACTGGAACGTTTTCTAATGTAACTCCGTCAGCGGTTTTAATGGTAGCATAACTTCCGTTCAAACCACCGTTAGCAACAATTTCGTTTGACAATAATAAAAGTTTGGCATCGGCATTCGACACAGTAACATAGTTATCCCAAGAAACTCTTGTGATTGGATCTGGAAACTCTTGCAACCAAGGATTGTTTGCTTGTTGACCATCTCCTAAACCAGTTTTGGTATATATATTTAATTCTAAACTTGGAGCCGCTTTTGATTGTGCCAATGCGTTTGCCGCAGCAGCATAGTCAGCTGAACCTGCAGAAACTGAAGGTATTGTTCCAACGAAAATTCCGTCGTGCAACACTTGATTCCAAGTAGAACCAGCAATTATTGACGCTGAACTTGCTTTTAAATAATCGTAATAGGTTCCAACAATTCCGTTCAAAGACAATAACACATCTTGAAATTGTTTGGTATTAAATAAAGGACGAATGGTTGGTTGAGTCAAACCATACGTTCCTTTTGTGATACTTACATCTCCCCAAGATTCTAAATAGTGAGGTGCTGCAGCAGCAATAGTTGTTATTGAAGCGGTTTCGTCTTCTCTCAAAGAGAATGAAGCCGAAAGGCTTACTTTTTTCAATCCATCAACAAAATCTTTTGAATTTGGCAATGTATAAACTGGATTAACGCCACTCATAATCAAAGTATGAACGCTTCCCGCTTTCATATCATTCACTAATTGAGCTACTTTTTCGCTAGATCCTTTTCTAATTTGTCTTGTTCCAATAGTCGAAAAAGCTTCACTTGCTAATGCTTGATTAATGGCTAAAACCAATAATTGGGCATTTTTATCTTGGATTCCAGAAACCAAAACTCCTTTGCTCGCAGCAGCTTTTAACTGTTGAGCAGCTTTAGTAACTTCAGCTTTGAATTTTGCGTCTAAAGTTACTGGAACCGAAGCTCCAACAACTACATTATATATATGAACTAATGCTTGCTTTTGATTTGCGGTTGACATTGCCAAACGTTTATCGGCAGCTGCACCAGACAAAGTCATATTTGCTTCTAACTGAAAATGTTTTGACATTTTCCCGTTTTTAGGAATTCTGCCTTGAGCATAACCAGAATCGTAACTTCCACCTTGCCAATCACCAAGGAAATCAGCACCAACAGAAACAATTACTGAAGCTTTTGAAAAATCGTAATCAACCAAAGCTCTTTCGCCGTAAACAGTTTCGAATGCATCTAACGCTTCAGATTCAGAAACAGCATCATAAATTACATGTTTTGCATTTGGATTTTTAGAAAGAAATTCAGCAATCAACTTCTCGGTTGATGGACTTGCCAATGTATTGGTCAAAAGAACAACTTGTCCTCCTTTTGCTTTGGCATCGGCCAAACCAGTTTTTATTTTTGAATCAACATCAATCCAAGTTGCAGGTTTCCCAGCAATTTTTGGTTCTTTCAAACGCATACTGTCATATAACGACAATATCGATGCGTGGATTCTGGCATTTGCTGCAAATTTTGCGCCTGCCATTGTGTTGTTGTCTATTTTAGTAGGACGCCCTTCACGAGTTTTTACTAAAAGGTTAGCAAAATCAAAACCATCAAAAACCGAAGTTGCATAATAATCAGCAATTCCGGGGATGATTTGTTCTGGTTGAACTACATAAGGTATCGACATATGTACGGGACCTTCACAGGCTGCAAGTGTGGCTGCCGCTGTGGTAAACCCAACGTACTTTAAAAAATCACGACGTGTTGTTGATGAAAATGATGCAGCATCACTGTTTCCTAAAAATTCATCCGTAGGAATTTCTTCAACAAATTCGTTATTTTTAAGCGCCTCAACAATAGAACTATTTTCGTCTAGTTCTTCAACACTTTTCCAGTATTTTTTGTTTGATGACATATTCTATATAAATATTAGCTTCTTAATTTTTTGTTTCAAGTTTCTTTTGTTTCAAGTTTAAAGTTTCAACAACCCGAAACTTTATACTTTAAACTTTTTTAATAATGGCATTTACCGCATTCCAATCCTCCCATTTGCGCTACGGTTAATTTATCTACACCGTATTTTTTGGAAAGTTGTTCGTGAATTTTGGTGTAATAGTTATTGTCTTGCATTTTGACATCGGTTTTCCTATGGCAATCAATACACCAACCCATGGTCATTTTGGCAAATTGTTTTTGAACTTCGTAAGTTTGAACCGGACCGTGACAGGTTTGACAAGCAACTCCGGCAACAGTTACGTGTTGTGAGTGATTGAAGTAAACAAAACTTTGCATATTATGAATACGAACCCATTTAACTGGTTCAGTAACTCCTGTATATTTTTGATTGGCTGCATCCCAACCCACCGCTTTATATAATTTGGCAATTTCCTTGTCGTAGTCAGCTTTTGAAAATTCAGCTGTTGCAGTAGTATCTGAAACTTCCGAAATATTTTTATGACAGTTCATACAAACATTCAATGAAGGAATTCCCGAATTTTTACTTACACGTGCTGCCGAGTGACAGTAGTTACAATTAATTCCATTGCTTCCAGCGTGAATTCTGTGCGAGAAATGAATTGGTTGAACAGGTGAATAATTTTGATCAACCCCAACTTGCATAAAATATCCATAAACAAAAAACGCACTCGCCAATAACAAGAATATTGAAGTAACCAATACCAAGAATTGATTCTTGGCAAAAGCTTTCCAGATTGGTAAAGTTGGTTCTTTTGGAGAGACATCGATTCCGTTTGCCGCGGCTACTTTTCTTAAAGACTTGTTTACAATAAACAACATTACGATAAGAATTGCCATTATTAAAGACAACGCACCTAGAATTATGTCATTTGAAATCCCTGTTTCTTCTCCTTTAGGTTTTGCTCCAGGAAGCACTGCGGGTGCAGCCTCCTTTTTTTCCATTGTGTAAGCAATAATATCATCAATGTCAGCCTCCGATAATTGCGGAAAAGGAGTCATTGGTATTTTATTGTTCGCTTCAAAAACTTTCACGGCCGTAGCATCGCCAGACTTAATTAAATCGCCACTATTTTGAACCCATTTGTAAATCCAGACTTTGTCATACTTGGCACCAACACCTCTAAGAGCAGGACCAGTTGCTTTTGCGTCTAGTTTGTGACAAGCAGCACAATTGGTGTTGAAAATTTCTTTCCCTTTTACAGGATCTCCGCCTTGAGTAACGGCAGGAGCGGCAACTGCTGTTGTAGCTGCTGGAGTTGCAGTTGCAGCCGGAGCCGCATCTTGTGCAAATGAAGTTAATGATAAAGTTAGCATTAAAGCTAAGCTTAAATATAATTTCCTTGAAATCGAATTATGGTAACCCACCTTTTTCATATAGTTTAGTGATTATCTACAATATTGAATATGACTTTTACCAAATTTAAAATATGATAAAAATCACTTTTTCTTTAAAATATTCGACAAAAATACACTTTAAGAACTATTCTCAAAACCTTAAAATAGTCTTAAATATAATTTATATTGATTCTAAATAGTGGCAATAATTTGGTTTTACTTATTAAACATTATTTTTGCATAAAAACAATACCATTATGAAAACACTAACAGTAAGAAAAATCTTTTTATCCTTAGTTATTTTAAATATCTGGAGCTCCTATTTATATGCTCAAGACCAAAAGGTTACTGTAAGTCAAGATCCGAAATTCGAACAACTATTAAACGAGAAAAGAAAAATAAACGCTTCGCTTACCGTAAACGACTCTTATAAAATTCAAATCTATAATGGAGGCAGCGAAAACGCAAAAAAATATTTAAACGACTTCAAACAAAATTTTAGCGATATCGATGCAACGATTGTTTTCAACACGCCAAATTATAAAGTTTGGGTTGGTAATTATAAAACCCGCATTGATGCAGAGCGCTCTCTAATTGACATTAAAAAGAAGTATAACAATGTGCTTTTGATAAAACCCGGGAAATAAAATACTCAATTGTTTTACTTTTCAATACAATATGGTAAAATCCATAGATAGGCTTTAAAAATAAAAAAAATGCCTCGCAAAATTGCGAGGCATTTTAATATAATCTAGAAACTAAATTTATTATTTCAAAGCTTCTACTTTAGCTTTTACTTCTTCTAAGGAGCCTTCAAAAACTTGAGTGTTTTCTTTTGCGCCTTCAGATGTTGTTACGGTTGCTTTTGCTTTTCCGTCAGCGTTGATGATTTCAACTTTAATGTTTTTTTCACCTGCCGTTTTTTTAGCACAACACGCTTTTTCTCCTTCTACCGCTACAAATTTTCCATTTGCATCATAATGTGATAAACACATTTCTTTTTGCTCTGGAGTGCATTGAAGACTGTCGCACATTGCGGCACATTCGTCTTTAGTCATAGTGGCACATTTTGACATATCGCATTTACCCATCATTTCACCTTCAGTACAAGAAGATTTCATTTCCATTGTGCATTTCATAACTTTTTCTTCAGAAGCACTTCCGTTTCCTAAAATTGGAGCGATTACCAATCCAATCAAACACGTTAATTTAATCAAGATATTCATTGATGGCCCAGAAGTATCTTTAAAAGGATCTCCAACAGTATCTCCAGTCACGGCTGCTTTGTGAGCATCTGAACCTTTGTAAGTCATTTCTCCGTTAATCAAAACTCCAGCTTCGAAAGATTTTTTTGCATTATCCCAAGCGCCACCGGCATTGTTTTGGAAAATAGCCCAAAGAACACCCGAAACTGTAACTCCGGCCATATATCCACCTAACATTTCGGCGATTAATTGATTGTTATCTCCGTAAACTAATTTGCCTAAAAGTACAATTGCAATTGGAAAACCAATAGTCAAAACTCCTGGCAACATCATTTCACGTAAAGCGGCTTTTGTAGAAATATCAACACATTTTGCATATTCTGGTTTTCCAGTTCCTTCCATAATTCCTGGAATTTCCTTGAACTGACGACGCACTTCATATACCATATCCATTGCGGCTTTTCCAACAGAGTTCATTGCCAATGCAGAGAAGACCACTGGTATCATTCCACCTACGAATAACATTGCCAAAACTGGTGCTTTGAAAATATTGATTCCATCGATTCCTGTGAAAGTTACATAGGCAGCAAACAAAGCCAATGAAGTTAATGCAGCCGAAGCGATTGCAAAACCTTTTCCGGTTGCAGCAGTTGTGTTACCAACAGAATCCAAAATATCGGTACGAGTTCTAACTTCTTTTGGCAATTCGCTCATTTCAGCGATTCCACCAGCGTTGTCAGATATTGGTCCAAAAGCATCGATTGCTAATTGCATTGCCGTTGTAGCCATCATAGCAGAAGCAGCAAGTGCAACTCCGTAGAAACCAGCAAAAGCATAAGAAGTCCAAATCGCGGCAGCAAATAATAATACTGTTGGAAAAGTAGAAATCATTCCCGTTGCCAAACCGGCAATTACGTTAGTTCCTGCTCCAGTTGACGATTTTTGTACGATTGCCATAACTGGTTTTGTCCCCAAACCTGTATAATATTCAGTCACGGACGAAATAACCGCACCAACTGTTAATCCTACGATTGTGGCATAGAAAACTCTCATCGAAGAAATTTCTTGTAAGCCTTCGCCGAAGAAATTCATTTTCATTGTTGCAGGCAACATATATTGTACTAATACGTAACAAGCAATTGTCGTTAATGCAATAGAAATCCAGTTTCCAATATTTAATGCTTTTTGAACTTGTGCTTCTTTTGCATCGTCAGAAGAAATTTTTACGACCATTGTTCCAATGATAGAAAATAAAATTCCGAAACCTGCAATTGCCATTGGCAATAAAATTGGTCCAATTCCACCGAAAGCATCTTGAATGTTTCCACCCATATCTTTAATCACATAGTTTCCAAGAACCATCGCAGCAAGAACTGTTGCAACGTAAGAACCAAATAAATCGGCACCCATTCCGGCAACGTCACCTACGTTATCTCCAACATTATCTGCAATTGTAGCAGGATTTCTTGGATCATCTTCTGGAATTCCAGCTTCAACTTTACCTACTAAATCAGCTCCAACATCGGCAGCTTTTGTATAAATTCCGCCACCAACACGAGCAAACAAAGCAATAGATTCGGCTCCAAGAGAGAAACCAGCCAATGTTTCAAGAACGATTGTCATGTCTTCGGTTGAAGTCCAAACTCCATCCATAAAGAAATTAAAAAATATAATAAAGAAAGAAGTAAGTCCCAAAACTGCTAAACCTGCAACGCCTAATCCCATTACCGTTCCACCACCAAAAGAAACTTTTAGTGCTTGTGGTAAACTAGTACGTGCTGCTTGAGTTGTTCTAACGTTCGTTTTTGTTGCGATTTTCATCCCCATATTTCCAGCCAAAGCCGAGAAAAAGGCTCCAAAAACAAATGCAACTACTATTAATAAATGTGTCGAAGTCCCTGGTAAAAAGGTAATTCCGGCCAAAACAATACTTGCAAGAACCACAAATATTGCCAATAATTTATATTCGGCATTAAGGAAAGCTAATGCGCCTTCATAAATATGTTCTGAAATCTCTTTCATTTTGCCATCTCCGGCATCTTGTTTCAAAACCCAAGTTCTTTTGAAAGCCATAAAAGCCAATCCAATCAATGCCATAACTATTGGCACATAAATCATTATTGATTCCATAAATTAAATTTTTGTTATAAATTTTATCGGTTGCAAAAGTAATAAAATGATGTTAAAAAACGAATATTATCAAAAGAGAATATCATTTAATGTTAAAAAATGTTCAATATTCCACTTTTCTATTTCGTTTTTGAAGATAATAATGCCACAATAAAAATGTAGCGGCAGAACGATATGGACTCCACTTTACAATGTAAGCTTCCATCTCTTGCCTGTCATGAATGTTTAGCAACTCCTTTATGGTATTTACAACTGCAATATCGCCAAGCGGAATTATATCCGGAGCCTGAAGCGAAAACATCAAATAAACATCGATTGTCCAATTGCCGATTCCCTTGATTTTGATGAGTTCCTCGCGAACTTGCTGCGAAGATTTACCTGCCAAACTTTCTAAATCAATGTGATTGTTCATTATCGAATGCGACAATGCTTTAATGTAGGAAGTTTTTTGTCGGCTTACGCCAAGATTTCTATACTCTTCATCAGCCAAAGAAAACAATGCTTCGGGAATGAAATTTTGTTCTTTTGTCTTCAATTTCAAAAAAGTAGCCTTCGCCGAATCGATGGAAACCTGTTGTTCCAGAATCAACAGCACCAATGTTTCGAAACCTTGCGGTCGTTTAGGGATTATTGGCAAACCATACTTATCGATAATAAGTTTAAAAATGGCGTCTTTCCCTGAAAGATATTCGACAGCTTTTTGCATCCTAGAAATAAAACCCAAATGAGCCTTTTATACTAAAATTGTTCGTCTCTGGAAGGTTTCTATAATTGCCTCTCCAGCTAAAATCTACCCTGAAAACTTTGAAGATATTCCCTATCCCGGCGCTGTATTCCCAATATGGTTTTTCGGGTGCTTTGTAAAGTATTCCCGAAGCATTGATGGCTCGATTAGCATCCGAAATGGTTCCGTAAACACCTTTTATTTCGATGATTTCTCTCCAATTCAATTTTCGCATAAAGGGAATTCTAGAAAAAATTCTTCCTTGAAAATTATGGTTCCATTGCAATGTAGCATATTGATCTGTAATAAACTCGTAGAAATTCAAGTTACTAAAAGTGTTGTCAATGGTAAAATAAGTTTGGTTTCCGGGAATAACACTCATTAACCCCAAAGGAATTGTACCAAAGGTTTTTCCTAGTTCCACAATTATGTTTGTGCGCCCCAATGGACCAACAATTATGGGTTGTTTGTAATACAATTGTAGTTTTTCGTACTTGAAATCACTGTTGAGCAAACCTTTGAATCCGTGGCTATAATTGACAAAAAATCGAGTGTACGGACTATCTACTAAATCTCTTTCGACTCCGAAACCTATAGTTTTTTTATTAGGCGTGTATTCGACTTGAAGATTGACTTCTGACTGTTTTACATCACTTTTGGTAACCGTATTGGCAGCATCTACATAATAATCCAAACTAAAACTTGGAGAAGCCGATATCAATGTTCGATATGAAATTCCAGTTTGAAAGGTCAAATTCTTGACAGGTTCTATTTCGAAAGCGATATTGCTTAAATTAATATTGGTTAATTTTCCGTTGCTGCCAGTTGTAAACAACGCTGACGAAGCGAAACTCCTGCCCAAAACATCGTTTGTGGTGGTCAGGCTTGCGCCAATTTGCTCCACATCTCTCCTATTTCCGCCAGACAAAATAATTCTGTTCACCTTGTCAATCATCCATTTCCCGGAAAGTCCATATTTGAATTTGTCGTCGCCAAAACCATAAGCGGTATAACCTTGTAATCTCCAGGCGTCATTGGGTCCAAAATAAGTTCTTCCTCCGGCACGCAATCGAAAACCTTCGACTTCATTTATCCCGAATGAAGAAAAAATGGGGCCATAATCGAAATGTCCAAATTGTGCATAGCCACTCCCAAGAATGGAAACCAAATTGTACAATTGCTTGAATTTCTTGACGGTTTGCAAAGTGTCGAGCATTTTATAAACGCCGAGTTCATCCTTGCTCAAATTCTCGAATCGATTTTCGTGCCAATATTCATCTGATTTTTTGTAGGCTTCATCATCACTATAATTCACCTCTTCCTTATAAAAAGAAGTTGGTTTTTCCTTGTTGAATTGGTGGTTTTGGTAGAAAGTGGTTCTCTTGCCATAAACTCCTTTGGATTTTTCTTTTTTGTTTAAGGCAAAATCCGACATCATATAATCCTTGGTCAAAAGAAAAACAGAATCATTCAACACATCAAATTCCTGTTCGATATATATATCTTTTACCCAGTTAATATTGGCACTTTTAGTGGCAGCCATATTGATATTTTTTATGGCAAAAGTGGTGTCGTTAACCCAAAAATCGCCTTTGAATGTCAATTCGTTTTTTCGCCTTGGATAGAAAATAATATTGTAACACCATTTTTTGCCTATAAAAGCACTGTCTCTTAGCACATAATTGTAGGTGTCAATTCCCGTTTTAGACAATGGACTGGTGAAACTTTTGTCGAAAAAGGTCAAATGATTATCATAAATATCATACTCCGAATACAAATCTTTTATGAAAGATACTATTTGCTGGTTGCTACCAAATCCAGAATTTTTGTTGGCTTTCAATATTTCCTTTGTCTTCTTCAATTTATTATCTCCGTATACATCAGACAAAGCCTCGTTTATAAAAATCGGCAAGTACGTTTTTCCGGTGATTTTGGAGGTATCTACCTGCTTGAAAATAAATTCCATTCCTTTGAAAAGTTTATTTTTCATAAAAGCACTGTCAATGGTATTCATATCAAACTCCACTTTCTCGTACTTTTCCATTTGGTATTGACCGAATAAATGCAAGCCATTCCTTCGTTTTCTTTCCCAAATTTTTCTAAGAATATCGAGTGCCGGATTATTCTTTTTTGAAGTTTTGCCGCTATAAATAACAACTTCTTTCAAGTTTTCGATTTCGTTTAACTGAACAATAAAATTGTAGTTGACAGATTTTTCCAATGTAATTTCCTTATCCGAAAATCCTATCGAAGTAACTACAAGTGTTTTATAATCTCTAGCAGACTCAAGATAAAAACGCCCATCTTCATTAGACACAACACCTTCATTCGAATCTTTGAAAGCCACATTGGCAAAAGGCACGGGATTCTTTGACTTGTCCATAACAATACCGCTCACTTTTGTTTGCGCAAAAATGGCATTTACAAAAGCAAATAAAAACAACAAACTCAATAAAATAATTTTCTTCATAATTCAAAAAAAAACTTCATCAAATATTAACATCTGATGAAGTTTCAAATATAGTTGATTTCTGATATTAGATTTTTATTATTTCTAATATTCAGAAAAATTTAACAGCTTATTTATACATAACTTTTTTCACGGCCTTAACTACGTCACCAGAATCTGGCAACCATTCTTTTAGCAAAACTGGCGAATAAGGTGCTGGTGTGTCTGCAGTGGTGATGCGTTGAATTGGAGCATCAAGAAAATCAAAAGCGCGTTCTTGAACCATATATGCAATCTCAGAAGAAACACTTGCAAAAGGCCAGGCTTCCTCAAGAATCACCAATCTGTTTGTTTTTCGTACCGAAGTTAAAATCGCTTCATTATCCATAGGACGCACGGTTCTCAAATCGATGATTTCACAAGAAATTCCTTCTTTGGCCAATTCATCGGCAGCAATGAAAGCTTCTTTTATAATTTTTCCAAAAGACACTATCGTAACATCGGTTCCTTCACGTTTTACATCGGCAACGCCAATTGGGATGGTATATTCTCCTTCCGGCACTTCGCCTTTGTCTCCATACATTTGCTCCGATTCCATAAAAATAACTGGATCATTGTCACGAATGGCTGATTTAAGCAGTCCTTTTGCATCATAAACATTCGATGGAACAATCACCTTTAAACCTGGAGTGTTGGCAAACCAGTTTTCCAAAGCTTGTGAATGTGTTGCTCCTAATTGTCCCGCAGAAGCTGTTGGTCCACGAAAAACGATGGGAACATTAAATTGTCCACCTGTCATTTGACGCATCTTGGCCGCATTATTTATAATCTGGTCAATACCAACCAAGGCAAAGTTGAAAGTCATATATTCAACAATTGGTCTGCAACCATTCATTGCTGAACCTACAGCAATTCCGGTAAAACCAAGTTCCGCAATTGGCGTATCAATTACTCTTTTTTCTCCAAATTCAGCAAGCATTCCTTTCGATGCTTTATAAGCTCCATTATATTCGGCAACTTCTTCACCCATCAAGTAAACTGACTCATCGCGACGCATTTCTTCGCTCATCGCTTCGCAAATGGCCTCTCTAAATTGTATCGTTCTCATAGTTATATATTGTGTCTGTGTAATTTTCGAACCGCAAAAATAAATATTTTAAATTACTTAAAAGCATAATTTATGTTTTAATAATTGGGAGATTCTCGATAACTATCGGGTCTGTCGCTCTATATCCACGCCAAAAGCATTGGATGTCGCTTCCATCAGGGCTACGAAATCGATATAATACCGAAAAATATTATGCACGCATAGTATAATATTCCGATTATTATTATAATTTTGTAGAACCAATTTTAAAAAAAATCCAATACTTATGAAAATATTAGTTTGCATCAGTCACGTTCCTGATACTACTTCAAAGATTAATTTTACAAATGGCGACTCACAATTTGACGCAAATGGCGTGCAATTTGTGATCAATCCCAATGACGAATATGGCTTGACAAGGGCCATTTGGTTTCAAGAACAACAAGCCGCAACTGTCACTGTTGCCAATGTTGGCGGACCAGAAACCGAACCCACTTTGAGAAAAGCATTAGCCATTGGCGCCAACGACGCCATTCGTGTGAATGCGAATCCAACCGACAGTTTTTTTGTTGCCAAACAACTTGCCGAAGTAATAAAAAATGGCACTTACGACATCATAATTGCAGGAAAAGAATCATTGGATTACAACGGCGGAATGGTTCCTGGAATGATTGCCGGTATTCTGGGTTATAATTTCCTAAATGCTTGCACTGATTTAGTTATTGATGGCACAAATGTAAAAGCAATTCGCGAAATTGATGGTGGAAGAGAAACCGTTTCGACAACTTTACCCATAATCATTGGAGGACAAAAAGGATTGGTCGAAGAAAAAGATTTACGCATCCCAAATATGAGAGGAATTATGACCGCCAGAACAAAAACGCTGACAGTTGTAGAACCTGTTGATGCCCCGATAAATACAAAAGCTGTGAAATTCGAAAAACCGGCTCCAAAATCAGCCGTAAAATTGGTCTCCGCCGATAATCTAGACGAATTAATCAATTTATTACACAACGAAGCCAAAGTAATCTAGTAATCAGTGTTTAGTGCACAACTTTAAACTTTAAACAAAAAATTTATGTCAATACTAATATACGCAGAATCCGCAGAGGGAAAATTCAGAAAAGTAGCTTTCGAATTAGCTTCTTATGCAAAAAAAGTAGCTGAAACATTAGGAACCACTGTTACAGCCGTAACCATAAATACTGCCGATGTTTCGGAATTATCAAAATATGGAGTCGATAAAGTCTTGAAAGTTACTAACGATAAATTAGCTGGTTTTTCGTCCAAAGCCTATGCCGATGTCATCAAACAAGCGGCGCAAAAAGAAGGTGCAAAACTAATTTTACTTTCGTCAACTACTGACAGTATTTATCTTTCTCCGCTAGTTGCCGTTTCGCTAGAAGCTGGTTTCGCTTCAAATGTGGTTGGATTACCGGTAAGTACCGAGCCTTTTCAGGTTCGAAGAAACGCCTTTTCATCAAAAGCTTTTAATATTACTGAAATCTCCACAGAGGTAAAAATTATTGGCTTAGCCAAAAACTCCTATGGTGTTTTCGAAAATAACTCGACTTTGACAACCGAAGATTTTAATCCAACTATTGGAGAAAATGATTTTGGGATAAAAGTAGAATCTGTAGAAAAAGTTTCCGGAAAAGTCTCCATCGCCGATGCCGATATCGTGGTTTCAGGTGGTCGCGGATTAAAAGGTCCGGAAAACTGGGGAATGCTCGAGGATTTAGCCGAAGTTCTTGGCGCTGCAACTGCTTGTTCAAAACCAGTTTCTGATTTAGATTGGAGACCTCATTCAGAACACGTGGGACAAACCGGAAAACCTGTTTCCTCCAATTTATATGTTGCCATAGGAATTTCGGGAGCGATACAACATATTGCGGGAATTAATTCCTCGAAAGTGAAACTGGTTATCAATACAGATCCCGAAGCGCCTTTCTTTAAAGTTGCAGATTACGGTGTCGTGGGAGATGCTTTTGATGTTGTGCCAAGATTAACCGAAAAACTTAAAGCTTTCAAAGCATCGCATTCATAAATTTAGAATTCTTACCAAAAAATATAGTTACCTACAATCAAGATATTCGTATCTTTGCTTCTAGGTAACTTTTTTGTTTCGCGCTTTTTGATTAGAATTGCATTTTAATTTTTTTTAGAAAAAACAATCCACTAATAAAGCACTTGATGCTTTTTATTACAGCAATTATGAGCTTAGTTAAATTATCCATAAAAGGAATTTCATACAGTCAAACCCAAAACGGAGCTTATGCCCTGATTTTAAACGAGATTGACGGAGAACGAAAACTGCCTATTGTCATTGGCGCTTTCGAGGCTCAATCCATTGCCATTGCTTTGGAGAAAGAGATAAAACCACCACGTCCATTGACACATGATTTGTTCAAGAATTTTGCAGATCGATTTGACATCGTGGTAAAACAAGTCATTATCCACAAATTAGTAGATGGTGTGTTTTATTCAAGTATCATTTGCGAAAGAGACAAAATCGAGGAAATTATCGATGCCAGAACATCTGATGCTATCGCTTTAGCTTTGCGATTCAATGCTCCTATTTTTACTTACAAAAACATCTTGGACAAAGCTGGAATCTATTTAAAAAACAATCCTTTGGAAACTGACAAAGATTCTCAAGAAATTGACGATATTCTTTCAAATCCGGAGACTTTTGGACATGAAGAAAGCAATCAATCGGGAGAGACCTATTCAAAACACAGTTTGCAAGAGCTCAATGAATTGCTAGACCAAGCCGTTAGCCATGAAGATTATGAAAAAGCAGCCAAGATTAGAGACGAAATTTCGAAGAGATAGTAATAAATTGTTTATCGACTAACCGATTAGACAATTAACCGATTAAACCAAGAATGAAACAATACCTAGATTTAGTACAACACGTTTTAGAAAACGGAAATCAAAAAGGAGACAGAACAGGAACGGGAACAAAAAGTGTTTTTGGTTACCAAATGCGATTTGATTTAGCAGAAGGTTTCCCAATGGTGACTACCAAAAAATTACATTTAAAATCAATTATTCACGAACTGCTTTGGTTCTTGAAAGGAGATACCAATATTAAATATCTTCAAGAAAACGGTGTTAAAATTTGGGATGCTTGGGCAGATGAAAATGGTAATTTAGGACCCGTTTACGGTCACCAATGGCGCAACTGGAATAGCGAAGAAATTGACCAAATCGACGAACTTATCAAAGAACTAAAAACCAATCCCAACAGTCGTAGAATGCTAGTTTCGGCTTGGAATCCAAGTGTTTTACCCGATAATTCAAAATCATTTTCGGAAAATGTAGCCAACAATAAAGCCGCTTTACCTCCTTGTCACGCTTTTTTTCAATTCTATGTTTCTGACGGAAAATTGTCATGTCAATTATACCAGCGAAGCGCCGATATTTTCCTTGGCGTTCCTTTTAACATCGCTTCTTATGCCTTACTGACAATGATGATTGCCCAAGTTTGTGGATTAGAAGCAGGCGAGTTCATTCACACTTTTGGCGACGCACACATTTATAACAACCATTTTGAGCAACTCGAATTACAGTTATCGCGAAAACCAAAACCATTACCCAAAATGACCTTGAATCCTGCCATAAAAAATATTTTCGACTTTACTTTCGAGGATTTTACTCTTGAAGGATATGAACCACACGCTTTGATTAAAGGAAACGTAGCGGTTTAAGAACTTCACCATCTCCTATTAAACAAGTTCGATTAAGTCTATTAATCGAACTTGTTTTCGTTTAGATTGATTTCTAACTTTTTTCTTTCAAAAAAACACATAATTAATTTCCCTATTTTTCAATAGTTATTATGTATAAATTATTCGTTAATTATTTTAATCGTAACCAATTATTTTTTATATTTGATTTTATTAAATTCAAAATAATTTAAAGTGCCATACATAATTTTAAAAAATTAGGATATGAAAACTTAGTTGATGAAGAATTTCGTTACCCCCCGAAAATCCCCATTTATGAATACAAAAAATTACAAAAACCAGACAAAATCCATTTGGAAAACAAACTTCATTGACAATATCTTCGAACAAAAACAAACGATTCCCTTTTTCAAAAACATAACCTCCATAAAGTCATATTCATTTGTCAAGTTATTTATTAGGTTATGCTTTGTGATAATTCTTTTACAGCCGATTTCGGGTTGCAAACAAAAAACAGGTGTCAAACAACCAAAATACGGAACATCTCCTTCGGTTCAAGCCGCTCCTGTTTATAGTTTTGCCATACATGCTCTACATAATCCCGCTAAACTAATACAAGTTTATCGACCGCTTATCCTTTATATAAACAACAGATTAAAAGGAGCCCAACTCTCAGTTGAGGCGTCAAGGGATTACGCTAATTTTGAAGAGAAATATAAAAACAGAGACCCTGAATTTATCCTTCCAAATCCATGGCAAACGATTCAAGCAATGAAATGCGGTTATAATGTAATTGCTCAGGCTGGAGATCCAAAGGATTTTAGGGGAATATTCTTAGTTCGTAAGGACGGCGGCATAGGCAAAGTGTCTGACCTCAAGGGCAAAGCTATTAGTTATCCTTCGCCTACGGCACTTGCTGCTTGCATCATGCCTCAATATTTTCTTTATGCTCACGGCATAGATGTGAACAAGGATATCGAAAACCGTTATGTGGGTTCGCAGGAATCTTCCATAATGAATGTTTATTTAAAAACTACGGCAGCCGGTGCGACTTGGCCGCCACCCTGGAAAATTTTTCAGAAAGAACACCCCAAGGAAGCTGACCAATTAATGGTAATTTGGGAGACCGAATCTATGATAAATAACTCCGTGATGGTTCGAAATGATGTTCCTGAAAACATCAAGAATCAAGTTAAAAAATGTCTATTGGAACTCCATCAAACCGCCGAGGGGAGGGCAATTCTTTCAAATATGCAAACTGCCTGTTTTACAAAAGCCACAAACAACGATTATAACACGGTACGCCCCTACATAAATCGATTTGAAAAAGAAGTTCGCAAAATTGATATAAAATGAAGATTCCGCTTAAAATAAAAATGTTTTTTGGTTCTCTGCGTGGCCGCCTCATTCTAAGTGTAGCATTAGTTCATGCAGTAATGATGTCAGTTTTTATTATTGATTTAACTCAGCGTCAATATGAAATGATCCTCGACCACCAAACCGAAGAAGCTCGAGGAATTGCACAAGCTCTTTCGACTACTTCTTCTGGATGGCTAGCCTCGAATGATGTTGCTGGACTTCAAGAATTGGTTAATTCGCAACGCCGTTATCCCCAACTTGTTTTTGCCATAATAACAAATGAACAGGGGAAAATTTTGGCACATAGTGACGAATCAAAGGAAGGGCAATTCCTTCTTGATTTGCCTCAAGATTTTAAACAACTTGTTATTGGTAAAAACCCTGCTTTGGTAGACGTGGCAGTTCCTGTAAAACTCTACAACAAAAATGTGGGCTGGGTACGTATAGGTTTAAACCAAAATAAGGTTGCGAGTCAACTTAAAAATATTACAAATAATGGAATAATTTATGGTCTTTTGGCCATTTTGATTGGATCTATCCTAGCGTGGCTGATGGGAACCTATATTACCAAAAGGCTTTATGCCGTTCAGGAAACCATCAACCAAGTGGCAGAAGGAAACGCCTCTGCTCGTTCTCATTTAACAGGAAATGACGAAGCGGCTATTTTAGCAGCCGAATTCAATGATATGCTCGATGCCAAAGACAAATTTGAAACGCAATTGCAGGAAAATGTCAAGAATCTTGAAGACTACAAATTTGCACTAGACCAATCTGCTATTATCGCCATAACAGATGAAAATGGAATAATCCTGTCGGTAAATGATAACTTTTGCAAAATTTCCAAGTATAGCCGAGAAGAACTGGTAGGAAAAACACACCGCATTATTAGCTCTAGTTTTCATACCAGAGCCTATTTCAAAGAGATGTGGGATACCATACTATCAGGAAAAGTATGGATGGGAGAACTTAAAAATAAAACCAAGGAGGGGGAATTCTATTGGATTCATGGTACCATTATTCCTTTTTTAGATGCCAATAAAAAGCCTTTTCAATTCCTGTCAATCCGTTTTGACATTACCGAAAAGAAAAAGGTGGAAGAGGAAATGCTCAAAGCCAAAGAACAAGCCGAGGAAAGCGACCGCCTAAAATCTGCTTTTCTTGCTAATATGAGCCACGAAATTAGAACTCCTATGAACGGAATTCTGGGTTTTGCAGAACTACTCAAAAATCCGGAAATTTCAGGTGAAGATCAACAGGAATATATTAATATAATTGAACAAAGCGGCATTCGGATGTTGAGTATCATCAACGATATTGTTGATATTTCAAAAATAGAATCTGGTCTGATGGACGTTTCTATTTCAGAAACGAATATTAACAAGCAAATCGAATATATTTATACATTCTTTAAACCAGAAGTCATTACAAAAGGTCTCCAACTTAGCTACACAACCTCTCTACCGGCCAAAGAGTCAATAATCAAAACGGATCGCGAGAAAGTTTACGCAGTACTGATTAACCTTGTCAAAAACGCCATAAAATACAGTAATGAAGGAATGATAGAATTTGGTTATAAATTGATACCTTCCGAAAAAAAGGCCATTGGCGAGATCGAGTTTTATGTAAAAGATACTGGAATAGGAATCCCAAAAAACAAACAAAAAGCAGTGTTTGACCGCTTTATACAAGTTGACAGTATTGACAAAAGTGCTCTCCAAGGCGCTGGATTGGGGCTTTCAATTTCGAAGGCTTATGTAGAAATGTTGGGTGGAAAAATTTGGCTCGAAAGTCAAGAAGGAAAAGGCTCCACTTTTTATTTTACCATTCCTTATGTTACCGAACCAGAAAAAGAAATTACTGTCACAAAAAGTACTTTTGAAGTTGAAGAAACAAATCAAATCAAAAACCTAAAAATATTAATTGTTGAAGACGACGCCATTTCAAAATTACTTATTTCAAAAGCCGTTAGTATGTATGGCGACACGATTTTTAAAGCAGGTACAGGCATCGAAGCCGTAGAAATATGCCTCAACAATCCGGACATAAACCTGATATTGATGGACATCAATATGCCTGAAATGAATGGTCACGAAGCCACAAGAAATATTCGACAGTTCAACAAGGACGTGATTATCATTGCTCAAACTGCTTACGGATTAGCAAATGATCGCGAGGAAGCAATCGCCGCTGGATGCAATGACTATATTTCGAAACCCATTAATATAGACAAATTAAGGGTTTTAATCCAGAAATACTTCTGCGCATAAATCAAAATCAAGAAACAACTAAAAAAATCCGTCCCAAAAAAATCGGGGCGGATTTTAATTTTTTTAAAAACTAGAAGATTAAACAGTCAAAACACCGTTCTCTGCTCCTGCAAACTCATTCCATTTGAAAGAATCAGCTTCGCTGTCGTTTACATAAGCACCGTCTACTAAATATTTAAATTCGTATGACGCATCTTTTGGCAAGTCAAAAACACCTTTAAAAGTACCATTTTTTAATTTGCTCAATTCCCCTTCTTTAGGATCCCAATTATTGAAATCTCCTATAACTGAAGCAACGTTTGCTTCTTTTGCCTCTACCGAAAATGTAACTTTACAAACCGGTTTTGTTTTTATAAATTGTTTTTTTACAGACATAACTATTTCATTTTTAGAATTATGGGACAAAGGAAATATTTTTTTTTGGACATTCAATATTTAGGGTAAAGATTTAGGACTATGACAAAAACTTCCTTAATTTTTAATTGTATTCCTAATTAAAAACAAATAAAATTTTCATATTCCGAAACTGAAAACGTTTTCTCGTTAAATAATCACGAATCAAAATCAGTGACGAATCAAAATAAATTTTATCTTTATGAACTAAATTCTGATTAATGGAAAAAGTACAACACGAGCAATACGAATATGCCAGAAAAAGGTTAACCCAGAAAAAAAGACTCTATTTCCATTTTGTTTTGTTCCTTTTGGGGAGCATATTTTTATCTTTGGCCAATCATTTTGAAGCCTTTGGCTATACCAGAAATTGGGCAATTTGGGTAATCACGGCTTGGACTTTCTCATTTATTTTACATTTCATTAAGGTATTTATAACTGACCGTTTTATGAATAAAAACTGGGAAAGAGAACAAATTGATAGGCTTGTTGCCCAACAACAAAGAAAAATTGATCAATTACAGACACAAGTCGAAGAAGAATCTTCTAACAAACCACAATAAATTATGATTGTCATAATTGCGGCTGTTGCCGAAAATAATGCATTAGGAAAAAATAACGATTTACTTTGGCATTTGCCCAATGATTTCAAACGCTTCAAGGAAGTTACTTCGGGACATCACATTATTATGGGAAGAAAAACTTTTGAAAGTTTCCCAAAACCTTTGCCAAACAGAACCCATATAATTATTTCTCGACAAAAAAATTTTGCTAAAGATGGATGTATTGTTGTTCAAGATATAGAAAAAGCCATTGAGACGTGTCCCATAGGAGAAGATATATTTATTATTGGTGGTGGCGAAATTTACGCACAATCCATACACTTAGCAGACCAACTTGACATCACAAGAGTTCATCAATCATTTGAAGCCGATGTTTATTTTCCTGAAATTGATCTAAGCATTTGGGAATTGTCCTCAGAAACATTTCAACCAAAAGACGAAAAACATCTTTTTGACTATACTTTTCAAACATTCGTTAGGAAAAAATAAAATTCTATGAAACTGAAAATCTATAGATATGATTGACAGACTAAAAACTCCACTAGTAATAAAAAAAGCTTGATTCAATCGCAGATTCGCATATTTCATTAAAAATATTTAAAAAAAATATGCGAATCTGCGGTTAAACATTTATTATCCAAAAATCTAATTTACATTTGCCACAAATAATAGAAAATGTCAAAAAACATAACACCATACAAGGACTCAACTTTAAGCAAAAAAGAGCAAGTTGCAACAATGTTCGATACTATTTCCGGGAATTACGACAATCTTAATCGAGTGATTTCATTTGGAATAGATGTAAAATGGCGCAAAAAAGTGTTACAAATTGTGGCTAAATCTAATCCCAAAACAATTTTAGACATTGCAACAGGAACAGGCGATTTGGCTATTTTGATGGCGCAGACAAATGCCGAAAAAATTATTGGGTTAGACATTTCGGCAGGAATGCTTGAGGTGGGCAAGAAAAAAATTCAAGAAAAAAACTTGTCCAACACAATCGAAATGGTTTTGGCAGATTCAGAGAATATGCCATTTGAAGACAACTATTTTGACGCAATTACAGTGGCCTTTGGAGTTAGAAATTTTGAAAATCTAGAGAAAGGATTGACAGAAATCTTGAGAGTTTTGAAGCCAAATGGAGTTTTCGTTATTCTCGAAACTTCGGTTCCAGAAAAATTTCCATACAAACAAGGCTATACTTTTTACAGTGAAAACATCCTTCCCATCATTGGAAAATTATTCTCGAAAGACAATGTTGCTTATGGTTATTTATCAGAATCTGCAGCGGCTTTTCCTTATGGTAAAGCTTTGAACAATATTTTAAATAAAATTGGGTTTATAGATGTAGTTGCAATGCCTCAAACATTTGGCGTAGCAACAATTTATTCAGCTTCCAAGAAATAATATGAAATCGCCATTAAGAAGAAGTTTGCGAAGCGAACATCCATAAAAATAAAGCGATACCATATTCCATAAAAAACAAATATTATCTTCGTATGAAAAAAATAATTGTCTTACTTTTATTCGCCTTGACCACAAAAGGATATACGCAAACCAAAGGTATATTTAGTAAGGATCCAATTATTAATCTAGAAAATTTCCAAAAGCAAAAACTTTATTTCGGGTTTTATTTAGGATTCAATTCTTATGACTTCAAATTAGATTATAAAACGGTCAGTGAGGACGTACTTATAAAAAAAAGCACGGGCTTTAATGTAGGTCTTGTCGCTGATTTAAAGCTTCAAGAATTTGTGAGTTTGCGTTTTGAACCTGGTTTATATTATACCCAAAGAGTTTTTAATTATCCCTCGAGTTATTTCCCGACTGAGCCTACTTCTTCTCAAAAAATCCGAGAAGTAAACAGCACCAATATTCATTTTCCGTTATTGCTTAAATTTTTATCCCTCAGAACTGGAAATGTCCGCCCTTACTTGCTTGGTGGCGTATCGGCAACATTGAATTTATCGAGTAATTCAAAATCAAAAGACGATAATTTAGAAAATCGTTTCAGGGTAAAACCTTGGACTACAAATTATGAATTGGGTTTAGGCATTGACATTTTTTCGGAATATTTTATTTTCTCGCCATCAATAAGAGGTGTTTTTGGAATTAATGACGAACTAATTCGCGATAATGACCCCAATAGCCCTTGGACGGGCAACATAGAATCGTTGAAAACTAGGGCGGTTTTTATCAATTTTACTTTTCACTAGAAAAAAGTTTTCAGCCGCAGTGTTAAGTGTTCAGGTTGTAATACTTAAAATAGTTTTCAGTCCGATAAAATTTTGACACCAAGAACTATCCTCGTCGAAACTCGCTTAAGACAATGGCCGTGGCGGTTGCCACATTTAGGCTTTCCGTTTTTTGAAGATTGCCAAAACGAGGAATTGCAAGTTTATATTGAACCAATTTTTCGATTTCTGGCGAAATTCCATTGGCTTCATTTCCCATAATGATGATTCCTTCTTGCGGTAAAACGGATTTATAAATGTTCTTGCCATCCATAAAAGTACCAAAAACAGGCAGTTTAGTTTGACCAATAAAAGAAACCAAATCAATATAATTAACGTTGACTCTAGCGATAGAACCCATCGTGGCCTGAACTACCTTTGGATTGTAAATATCAACGGCGTCTTTGGAACAAATTAATTGACCAATTCCAAACCAGTCACATAAACGTAAAATGGTGCCCAAATTTCCAGGATCACGAATGGAATCGAGAGCGAGAATCAATCCTGATTCATTAATTTTTTTTTCGGTAGGGATTTTAAATAGTGCCAAGCAAGTATTTGGCGTTGCTAAAGCACTGATTTTTTTTAAATCACTTTCGTTAATTATCGCCTTTTTCGCATTCGAAACTTCTTCAAAATCATTTTGGGTCGTATATAAATAATCCAACTCAAAGTTTGATTCCAATAATTCCTGAACTACTTTTATGCCTTCGGCAAAAAATAATTGATTAGCAAATCGATATTTTTTTTGCTGCAAACTCGTTATAAGTTTTATTTGGTTTTTACTAACCATAAAATAATGTACTTTTGAATTAAATATTTCAGAACACTTGAAAAAGATTAGCACAAAAATAGCAACATTTATTTTAATAGGGATAATTATCTCGGCTTGTGACACCGTGAAAAGAGTTCCAGAGGGCAAACAACTTCTTACCAAAAATGAAATTTTGGTAAATAATAAGGTTGTGAAAAATGAAGACGTCATCAATCAATTATACCAAAAACCAAACAGCAACATTCTGGGTTATCGCTTGCGATTAAATTTATTTAATCTTGCCAATCCAAATCCCGATTCAACATATCAAGCCAAGTTTACCAATAATCCAGGCAAATATGAACGAATGTCAAAATGGTTGTCCGCAAAACAAGTCGATAGACTTGGAAAATCTTTTTGGTATCACGGCATTCACGATTTCTTAAAAAAAACTGGTGAAGCTCCCGTAATTGTTGACACCAATAAAACATACAAATCGATTGTGCGATTAAAATACTATTATTTTAACGATGGCTTTTTTAACGTAAAAGCAAATTATACATTGGATAGTTTAAGTGCTAAAAAAGCTAAAATAAAATATACCTTAACCACAGGAAAACCCTATTTTTTGGATTCTATTAAAACAAACATTCGCACCCAGGTATTAGATTCAATGTTTCAAGCGAATAAATTAAACTCCTTAATAAAAAGGGGAATGCAATATAAAACAGCCCATTTCGATAATGAAAAAAACCGAATTACAAACCATTTTAGAAACAACGGTGTGTATCATTTTCAACCTAATTATGTAACTTTTGACATCGACACTCTTAACGCCGAAAACAAAGTGAACGTCAATTTAAACATAAACGACTATTCGTACCAAGAGAACGACACCACTAAAACGGAACCGTTCAAAATATTTAAAATAAGTGATGTAAATATTTATACCGATTATTCCTCAGCTAATGCAAATTCAAAAATTACTGACAGTACAACATTTAAAAATTTTAATTTGTACAGTCAAAACAAACTAAAATACAAACCGAGGGCAATTACCGATGCCATATTTATCACAAAAGGAGGTTTGTTTGCCGACAATAAAACTGTTTTAACCTCTCGATATTTGAACAATCTTAAAATTTTCAATTATCCAACCATTCTTTATGAGGTAGATAAAAGAGATTCCACCGCTCAATCATTGATTGCGAAAATTTACTTGACTCCTCGAAAAAAATACAGTTTTCAAACCTCACTTGATGTTACACATTCAAACATTCAAGACGTTGGAATTGTGGGAACTGCATCAGTTTCAATAAGAAACGTGTTTAATGGTGCCGAAACTTTGGAAATTGCAGGAAGGGGAAATATTGGGTCATCAAAAGATTTGGCAAATCCTCAAAATAATTTTTTTAACGTTTCTGAGTATGGAATTGATTTAAAGTTAAATATACCACGGATCTGGTTTCCTTTCTCAACAGAAAAAATCATTCCTAAAAGTATGATTCCCTCAACACTTATCTCAGCGGGTTTGTCATCACAAAAAAATATTGGATTAAACAAAGAGAATTTAACCGGTGCAATCTCTTATAATTGGACGCCAAAAAAGAACAATATGGCTCGTTTTGATCTTTTCAATATTCAATATGTGCGAAATTTGAATCGCGCAAATTATTTTCACGTATATGGCTCTTCGTATAACGCCTTGAATGAATTAGCCAAAAATCCAAGCTATACTCTGAATCCAGATTATTTTGATGTAAACAACAATTTAAAAATAGAAAGTGGAACTACAGGTTTTACTAATGATGTTTTAGGGGCAACTCCAAGCGTTTTTCCTAGTTTAGCCGACTATAAAACCATAAATAGCATTGAAGAACGAAGAATCAGACTTACCGAGGATGATTTTATTCTGGCCACAAACTTTACTTTTTCAAAAACCACCAAAACCGATTTGCAAGACAATAACTTTTATCTTTTTAGAACAAAAATTGAATCGGCTGGTTCCTTTTTATCCTTGATTTCGGCAGCGGCAAATTTGCCTAAAAATCAGAATGGTAATTATAAAATTTTTAATTTAGAATATTCAGAATACTTAAAAACGGAATTTGATTACATTAAACATTGGGATTTGTCTAAAGAGAAAATTTTGGCAGTCAGAACCTTTTTTGGCATTGCAATTCCCTACGGAAATTCGAATAACATTCCTTTTTCAAGAAGTTATTTCTCTGGAGGGTCAAATGACAATAGAGCTTGGCAACCCTACAGCCTGGGTCCTGGAAGCAGTGGAGCAGTTAATGATTTCAATGAAGCCAATATGAAAATTGCATTAAGCACGGAATTCAGATTTAAAATATTGGGAAGTTTAAAAGGAGCGCTATTTGCAGATGCAGGCAATATTTGGAATATTTTTGATAATGTAACTGATGAGAAAGCAACTTTTTCGGGTCTGAAGGACTTAAAAGAAATCGCTGTAGGTTCAGGATTTGGATTGCGATATGATTTTAGTTTTTTTGTAGTTAGGTTTGATTTTGGATTTAAAACGCACAATCCCGCCAATGAAATCAGCAAAAGATGGTTTAATGAATATAATTTTGCACACTCCGTTTTTAATTTTGGAATAAATTATCCTTTCTAATGCTAATTAATTCTTATTTTTGCAAATTATAAAACAATAAAAACAACAACTAAAAAATTTAAAATGTCACACAATATCAAACCGGGTGTAGCTACAGGAGACCAAGTTCAGGAAATTTTCAAATATGCAAAAGAAAAAGGCTTTGCACTTCCTGCGGTAAATGTTACTGGTTCAAACACGATAAATGGAGTTCTTGAAACTGCAGCAAAACTAAATGCGCCAGTTATTATTCAATTTTCGAATGGTGGAGCACAGTTTAACGCTGGGAAAGGACTTTCTAATGCAGGTGAAAAAGCGGCAATCGCCGGTGGAATCGCTGGAGCAAAACATATTCATACTTTGTCCGAAGCTTATGGAGCAACGGTGATTTTGCATACTGACCATTGTGCAAAAAAATTATTACCTTGGATTGATGGATTATTGGATGCTTCTGAGAAACATTTTGCCGAAACAGGAAAACCATTATTCTCTTCTCATATGATTGATTTATCTGAAGAGCCTATTGAGGAAAATATCGAAATCTGCAAAGGATATTTGACTAGAATGAGTAAAATGGGAATGACATTGGAAATCGAGCTAGGAATTACTGGTGGTGAAGAAGATGGTGTTGACAACTCGGATGTTGATAGTTCAAAATTATATACTCAACCTTCTGAAGTATCTTATGCATATGAAGAATTATCAAAAGTTAGCCCACGTTTTACAATTGCGGCTTCTTTTGGAAATGTTCACGGTGTTTACAAACCAGGAAACGTAAAACTAACTCCAAAAATCTTGAAAAACTCTCAAGATTACGTTCAAAATAAATTCAACACTGGACACAATCCTGTTGATTTTGTTTTCCATGGTGGTTCAGGTTCTACATTAGAAGAAATAAGAGAAGGTATTAGTTATGGTGTCGTGAAAATGAACATTGATACTGACTTGCAATTCGCTTTTACTGAAGGTATTCGTGACTTTATGGTGGACAACATTGATTATTTGAGAACTCAAATTGGAAATCCAACTGGCGCTGATGCTCCAAACAAAAAATATTACGATCCAAGAAAATGGTTGCGTGAAGGTGAAGTTACATTCAACGCAAGACTGGAACAAGCTTTTGCAGATTTGAATAACGTGAATACTTTGTAAATGGTTTAAAGTTTAAGATTTAAAGTTGCTCTGGTTAACTTTAAACCTTATACTTTAAACAAAACAAACAAAAAATATGGCTTGGTTTAAAAGAACAGAAAAAGGAATTACTACCCCCACAGAGGACAAAATGGATGTTCCAAAAGGACTTTGGTACAAATCCCCTACTGGAAAAGTTATTGATGCTGACGAACTCGCCCGCAACTTATATGTAAGTCCCGAGGATGATTTTCATGTTAGAATTGGCAGCAAAGAATATTTCGAAATATTGTTTGACAATAATGAATTCTTGGAATTGGATGCCAAAATGACATCGAAAGACCCATTGCATTTTGTGGATACCAAAAAATATTCAGAGCGTTTGAAAGACACAATGTCTAAAACCAAACTGAATGATGCGGTTCGAACAGGAGTGGGAAAATCGAAAGGAAAAGATTTGATAGTTTGCTGTATGGATTTCGCCTTCATTGGCGGTTCGATAGGTGGAGTTGTAGGCGAGAAAATTGCCCGTGGAATTGATTATTCCATTAAAAACAACATTCCTTTTGTAATGATTTCAAAATCAGGTGGAGCCAGAATGATGGAAGCCGCTTATTCGTTGATGCAGTTAGCAAAAACTTCAGCAAAACTGGCTCAATTAGCCGAAGCAAAAATTCCTTATATTTCTTTGTGTACTGACCCAACAACAGGCGGAACAACTGCTTCTTATGCAATGCTCGGCGACATCAACATTTCTGAACCTGGAGCATTGATAGGTTTTGCAGGACCAAGAGTTGTAAAAGATACCACTGGAAAAGATTTACCAGAAGGTTTTCAAACCGCCGAATTTGTTCTTGAACACGGTTTTCTGGATTTCATCACGCCTAGAAAAGAATTGAAAGACAAGATTAATTTGTATATCGATTTGATACAGAATATTGATATTAGATAGATTTCAGTAACAGTTTTAATAAAAAAGGCGCAAAAAATTTTGCGCCTTTTTTCTTTTAATAATAACTCTAAATACCGCCATTCTCGAGAAGTCGGAAATTACATCCCCGTTCTAATTGCTTCCACAGGATCTAATTTTGATGCAGAAATCGCAGGAAGAATTCCCGAAATTAACCCAATTACTGCTGCTAATCCGGTTCCTAAAATAATATTGCCAATTCCTAAAACGAATTCAAAATCCAAAGCTTTAGACAAGACTACAATAATAATCCAAACCATCAACAACCCAATAATCCCTCCAATCACAGAAAGAATAATGGCTTCAAACAAAAATTGAAATAATATAAATCTGTTTTTGGCACCAAGGGATTTCTGGATTCCTATGAGATTTGTTCTTTCTTTTACCGAGACAAACATGATATTGGCAATCCCAAAACCACCAACAAGCAATGAAAATCCGCTGATAATCCAGCCTACAAGATTCATTTGAGAAATAATTCCGTCTATCATATCGGTGAAGCCAGAAAATACATTAATGAAAAAATTATCGATCTCTCCCGATTTTACACCACGAAAACTTCTTAGTTTTTGTGAAATTTCGGCTTTATACGCTCCCATATCAACTCCTTTTTGGGGTTTCAGAATGATAACATTTACCAATGCCTTATTGTTGTCACCATATCTTTGTCTAACAAAATTAACGGGTATAATAGCCGAATTGTCATTTCCGTCTCCAAGTCCACCTTCCTTTTTCAGAACACCAATAACGGAGAATCGCTGACCATATAAACGCACTTTTTTGCCAATAGGTTCAGAATCTTCAAATAGTGATTTTGAAACTTCGTGTCCCAAAACCACAACGGGCACGGCAGAATTAGCTTCGGATTCTGTGTAAAATCGTCCTTCATCAAATTCTAATCCTTGAATATCAATAAACTCATATGAAACTGGAACTACATTGACATCGCTAACTGTTTTTGATTCATATTTTATAGATTCTCGTTTGGTGAAAATTTGATAACCCATTTGGTCCGTATTGGTCATCGCATCTTTCAAATAAATATATTCGACATATTTTACATTGGGAAACTGTTCTCTTTTCCATTGTGGAATTTCGGAAGGACCAAAAGATCTATTCATTAAATAAATCGTGTTTTTATCCAAGGAGCTCAAATCTTTCGTGATTTTTCTATCCAATGAATCGACAGCGGCAAGCACGGCAATAATTGAAAAAATTCCAATAGTGACGCCAAGTAACGACAAAAGTGTACGTAGTTTATTGTTGCGCAAAGCATTCATTGCAAAACGGAAACTCTCTGATAACAGTCGGAAATAAACCAGCATAAAACGGTGTTTTGTGTTATTGTAAAATTCCATAAATTTTATTCAAAAACCTAATGAAAAATTACTGACTTATTGGTAGCAATTTTTAAAATATTGTTACACAAATACATTTGAATTTTAAATGCAACCATAAATTTACATATGTATTTCGAAAAACTGATTTTGTAAGTTTAGAGAAACTCATTTGTAATAATTTCACTGTATCAGAGGTTGAAAATTGTTGTTAGATTAGTCGTACTTTCTTTGTTAATAACTTGTTAGTCGTTTTTGCCCGAAGTAAGAAATTTATTATTATGTTTGATTAACTTTAAATCTAAAAATTATTTAACCTTAATTTAAAAATCATGCTAAGAACAAGACAAGACAAGACAAGACAAAATAAGCTAATACGGTTCTGTGGAGCCTTAATATTTTTATTTTCCACAATCCTTTTTCATTCTTGTGAAAATGAAATTCAAAACATAAACCCTTCAAATGTTGGGGGTGAAAACCTTAAGGACGAAGTAAGTATAAAAAATGGCAGATTGTTTTTTCAAAGCAAAGAGACTTTAGTTAGAATTTATCAAAAATATGCCGATGCTTCTGACGAAAAAATAAGTGCTTTTTTGCAACCTTTTTATGAAGCTGGGTTTTATTCATTAAGACCTATTGTTACCGAAAAAAACGAAGAGTTTTTGTACAATCATTATAATAAATTAATTAAAAAAGAAATATTATACAAAAAGTCTGCTTCTAAGACTAATTTGAAGACTTCTGCGGCTGTTCTAGACGCTTATGACTATATGGATGAATTAGAAGATGTTATTGGAGACGATACTTTTGCGTCTTTTCTTAATACTAGTGCTGAAATACAGGTAGGTACTGAAATTTACAAATACACAGATGTTGGCTTATTTATTTCAGAGGAAGACAAATATACTGTTTTAGAGGATTATTTAGATCTAAATGAGATTTCCAATGACCTAATGATTGAGACTTCTTCCGTTGTTAAAACAAATATCCTTGCGGAATATCCTTTAGATGGAATTTCAATTATTAATGAGGATTTGACTTACTTTAAAATGCAACCAATTGATGACCCGTATTCCGAAGGCGGAAGTATTATTTATACTCCTGCTTCAAATTCGGTGGTTTCATCAGATCCTAGTTACGCCAGTTTTTTATCGAATTTAAGTACGTGTGATCCACATTCAGGAATTTTTGGAAATCTTTTTGGAGACAATGATGTATGTATAGATAAATATGAAACTAGAAGGCGTGTAAAAACAAAATCCTTTAATTATAATTATTTGCTTGTTTATCATTTAGGCGTAAAATGTGTTAATCAATATAAAGGATGGACTGGATTTTGGAGAGTTGAAGCAACAGATGAGATTAGATTAGTGGTAGAAGCCGCTCAATTTGAATACGATTTAGACGCACTTTTAGGCAATAATGCGATTAATAACCTAACTCGTGAACGCGCATATTTTATGAATAATCAGAAAGCCTTTTTTGTTGGACCAAATTCAATTACTTTCAACGATCAATGGGGACAACCAATACTTACATATGTAGATCAAACCTCATTACCACAAATTTTTCAAGATGATTTAACTTTTGAGTTTTTTGGAACTGGAAATAGCTGGTTGGACGGGCAAATACAAAATGGAATAGATAGTAATTTAAAGGCAACAAACCTTAATGACTGGTTTTACAATGGCTTATATTCTCAAGTAAAAACTCAATTACAGAGTGCATTTGGAAGTACAACATTACCTCCTGACAACAGAACACTTGTAGCAAAATTTCCACAAAATGGTAAAATGATTATTCAAAAATCGGTAAACTCAAAAGGATTTAATATTGGTGTTCGAGAAAGAACTTTTGATTGGGGAGTGCAGTTTTGTTTTAGTGGAGGTGGTTCTGATTGGCAAATACAACCAGATATGGCGTGCAATATTTTAGTAAAGCCAAAAAATTTCAAAGTTAAAATAATTGGCGCAGCACGACATGGAAATGACTGGCACGGTAGTAAATTTACTGATGGTATAGATTAAATCATTTATGAAACGATTTATTATACTTTTCTTACTATTGAATTCTGTGTTTGTCCATTCTCAAAAACCTGATAAAAGACAAGTTATTGAATATGCAAATATGTCTTCTTTGTCTATTTCCAGTAACTATGAAAATTATTATTCAAGGACATATACAGAGAAAAAAAATGGCACTAGTGTTGGTTTTGATCTCAATACTATTCACGGAATAAAGTTCTTTGAAAGAGTTTCTGCTTCTGTTGGTATAAGCGTAGATTGGAATATTAATAAAACCTTTCTGTCAACTCCTTATATTATAGATTTTCGGATATTTTCAAGCAGAAGCAATCAAGAGGGTTTCTTTGCTTACATACAGACCGGTAAAAATATAAAATGGTCGAGTTCATTTGATGGAAATGGAACGACCTCGAAATTAGGAATTGGAGTAATCATTAAGCAAAATGAAAACACCTGTTTTTATGTTGATGTGTTTAAAAAATCAAAGCAAATTGAAACTGAAGATTTTAAACAAAACGGCTATTATAATGTTAGCAGTTTTGGTTTATCACTAGGCTTAACATTTAACTAAAAAATATATAATGAAAAAAATAATTTTTATATTTGCCTTATTACTAATGAGTTACATAGGTAAAGCGCAAAACACAGGAGTGGAAAAATCAATTTACTCTATTGAAACTGGTGTTTTAGGTATGTGGATAAACAATGAATATCGTTTGTCAAATGAAATAATTTTAAAAAGTGAACTTGGAATGATTGCAGGATTTAGAGGATGCAGTGATTGTGACACTCAATATGCTTTAACGCCAGAATTAACCTTAGAGCCAAGATGGTATTACAACATTGAGAAGAGAAATGCAAAAGGAAAAATAATTAAAAATAACAGCGCCAATTTTGCTTCATTAGGTCTTAGATATTATCCAGATTGGTTTGTTATTTCAAATGCTTCAAATGCATACGTTGAAAATCAAATTACAATTATCCCAAAATGGGGAATAAAAAGAACCGTCTCAAATAGTAATTTTAATTATGAGTTGGGAATTGGCATAGGAAAAAGATACTATTTTGATTCAAATGACTGGGAAACCGCTGCTGATTTACTTATACGAATTGGTTATACTTTTTAGATTACACAAAACATTTAAATCCTGTCCTGAAAAAATTGGGGCGGGATTTTTTTATTCCATTCTTTTAAACCTTACTTACTCCTTCCTTTTCATTGATTGTTACACAAATACATTTGAATTTTAAATGCAAAAAAACTACTTTTGCAAAATATAACTACAACTACACAATGAACACAACAAAAACAATCAAATCTGCATTAATTTCAGTCTTTTCAAAGGAGGGTTTGGAACCCATTATAAAAAAATTACACGAGCAAAATGTAATTTTTTATTCTACGGGAGGAACAGAGGAATTCATTAAAAACCTTGGTATTCCTGTCATTCCTGTCGAAGATGTAACCTCGTACCCATCCATTCTTGGAGGAAGGGTGAAAACTTTGCACCCAAAAGTTTTTGGAGGAATTCTAAATCGTCAAGACCACGAAACGGATGTGCAGCAAATGCAGGAATATGATATTCCTCAAATCGATTTGGTGATTGTTGACTTATATCCTTTTGAAAAAACAGTTGCTTCAGGAGCTAGTGAAAGCGATATCATCGAAAAAATTGATATTGGTGGTATTTCGTTAATTCGCGCTGCCGCAAAAAATTTCAAAGACACCGTAATTGTTCCATCGGTTGCCGAATATAGTTTGCTTTTAGATTTGATTACCAATCAAAATGGAGCAACTACATTGGAAAACAGAAAATTGTTTGCCACAAAAGCTTTCCACGTTTCTTCTCATTATGACACGGCGATTTTTAATTATTTCAACACTGACGAAACTATTTTTAAAGTAAGCATCGACCATGGTCAAATCTTGAGATATGGTGAAAATCCGCATCAAAAAGGATTTTTCTTTGGCGATTTTGACGCAATGTTCAAAAAAGTTCACGGAAAAGAATTGTCATATAACAATTTATTGGACGTAGATGCAGCAGTAAATTTGATTGCCGAGTTTAAAAATGAAGAACCAACTTTTGCCATTTTAAAACACAATAATGCCTGCGGATTGGCAACTAGAAGCACTATAAGCGAAGCCTATCTTGATGCCTTGGCTTGCGATCCAACCTCGGCATTTGGCGGAGTTTTGATTGCAAACACAAAAATTGATGTAACAACTGCTACCGAAATAAATAAATTATTTTGTGAAGTGGTAATCGCTCCAAGTTATGACGAAGCCGCTCTTACTATTCTACAAGAAAAGAAAAACAGAATAATTTTAATTCAAAATGAAGTTGAATTACCTCAGAAACAAGTTCGAACTTGCTTAAACGGAATTTTAGTTCAAGAAAGAAATAATATCACTGATACTAAAGCAGACTTAAAAACCGTTACCATAACATCTCCTACTCCTCAAGAAGTCGAAGATTTGATTTTTGCATCAAAAATTTGTAAAAACACCAAATCAAACACTATCGTTTTTGCCAAAAACAAAACATTAATTTCTTCTGGAACTGGACAAACATCCAGAGTTGATGCTTTATTACAAGCTATTGAAAAAGCTAAAACTTTTGGTTTTGATTTACACGGAGCCGTGATGGCAAGTGATGCTTTTTTTCCTTTTCCAGATTGTGTTGAAATCGCAAAAGAAGCAGGAATCACGGCGGTAATTCAGCCTGGAGGATCAATAAAAGACGAGTTAAGCATTAATTATTGCAATGAAAATAAAGTTGCAATGGTATTTACAGGAACACGTCATTTCAAACATTAATTTGTTTAGCTTTGTACGTTAGAATTATATAACTTTTAAACCCACGAAAACTTATGGGATTTTTTGATTTCATGACCGAGGATATCGCGATAGACCTTGGTACCGCAAACACTTTAATCATACACAATGATAAAGTTGTGATTGACAGTCCATCAATAGTTGCTCGCGATAGAATATCGGGAAAAATAATTGCTGTTGGTAAAGAAGCCAATATGATGCAAGGTAAAACCCATGAAAACATTAAAACGATAAGACCTTTGAAAGACGGTGTAATCGCTGATTTTGATGCTTCCGAAAAAATGATAAGTTTGCTTATTAAGAGTATCCCCGCCTTGAAAAAAAGAATGTTTACACCTGCATTAAGAATGGTTGTTTGCATTCCTTCGGGAATTACTGAAGTGGAAATGAGAGCGGTGAAGGAATCTTGCGAAAGAGTAAATGGTAAAGAAGTTTATTTGATACACGAACCAATGGCGGCAGCAATTGGTATTGGCATCGATATTATGCAACCAAAAGGAAATATGATTGTTGACATCGGTGGTGGAACAACTGAAATCGCGGTAATCGCATTGGGCGGAATTGTTTGCGACAAATCAGTAAAAATTGCAGGTGATGTTTTTACCAATGACATCGTATATTATATGCGTACTCAACACAATCTTTTTGTTGGAGAAAGTACTGCCGAGAAAATAAAAATTCAGGTTGGAGCCGCAATCGAAGATATAGAAACTGCCCCTGAGGAAATGTCGGTTCAAGGTAGAGATTTACTTACCGGGAAACCAAAACAAGTTGCGGTTTCTCATAGAGAAATAGCAAAAGCATTGGACAAATCGATTCAAAGAATTGAGGATGCCGTTATGGAAACCTTGTCACAAACACCTCCAGAATTAGCGGCTGATATTTACAACACTGGAATTTATCTTGCCGGTGGTGGATCAATGTTGAGAGGACTTGATAAAAGAATTTCTCAAAAAACAGATTTACCTGTTTACATTGCTGAAGATCCATTAAGAGCTGTGGTTCGTGGAACGGGTATGGCGCTTAAAAATTTACAAAAATTTAAAAGTGTTTTGATTAAATAGAACTTTGCCTAATATTCAATGTTCAGTTTATAATTTTTCAACATACATTATACAGCTAAGAAATGCAGCAAATATTTAATTTTATTTATAAAAACAGTAATAGATTACTGTTTTTGCTGCTTTTGGGTATTTCGTTATTTCTTACTATTCAATCCCATTCATATCATAGAAGCAAGATAATAAGTTCGGCTAATTTTTTGAGTGGCGGTGTCTATGAAAGAATCAATAATGTAAGTGAATATTTGAATCTAAAAAGTCAAAACGAGATTCTTGCCCAAGAAAATGCAAAATTAAAAAGCATTCTTTTTAACGTAAAAGACACCACCACAATCCCAAAATTAGACAGCATTAAAGGAATACATTCTGATATCATAGTTTCGAAAGTAATCCATAATTCCTATGACTCTCACGAAAATTATTTAACCTTGAATTCAGGAAGTCTTCAAGGCGTGAAACCAGATATGGGAGTAATCAATAGTTTGGGGATTGTGGGGATAATAGATGACACCTCGCCAAGATATGCTACAGTTATAAGTGTTTTAAACATCAACTTCAGACTAAATGCAAAAGTCAAAAAATCAAATCATTTTGGTTCTTTGGGATGGAATGGCAAAAGCACCGGATTTGTACAACTAACAGATATTCCACGATTGGCAGCCATAAGAAAAGGCGACACAATTGTAACCGGAGGACAATCTGTTATATTTCCAGAAAACATTAATATAGGAACGGTTTACAAAGTTTATACTGACGATAAAACTCATTACTACACATTAGACGTGAAACTTTTTAACGATATGACAAATTTGGGTCACGTATACATCATCAAAAGTAAAGACAGGGAAGAAATTACGAATTTAGAAAACAAAAGGAAAAATGAATAGTACTTTATTCACCAATATTTTTCGTTTTATACTGTTACTGTCAGTCCAAATTATTATTTTCAATAATATGAATTTTTTGGGCTACATAAGTCCGTTTCCTTATATGCTGTTTATTATATTATATCCTGTAAACGGCAACAAAACTGGTTTGCTTTTGGCTAGTTTTTTTCTAGGACTTATTATGGATGTGTTTAGTAATTCGGGCGGAATTCACACGGCAGCATGTATTGTATTAGCCTATTATAGACCTTATTTATTCAAGTTTTCTTTTGGCTTGAGTTATGAATACCAAACCGTAAAATTAAACGATGTATTAACTCCCGAAAGATTCTCGTTTATACTATTTGCAGTTTTAATTCATCATCTTGTATTGTTTGTATTCGAAGCATTCCAAATCAGTTTTTTCTGGGATATTTTAATTCGCACCGTATTAAGCACAATATTTACGATTATTCTCTGCGTTATAATAATATATCTTATTAAGCCTTCTAGAAGATGAGAAAAGTTTTGCTCCCCGCATTAATCATAATTGCAACCACCTTGCTTGTAATTAGACTTTTCTATTTGCAAATTATCGACGATTCCTTTAAACTAAAATCCGATAATAATGCCATCAAAATAAAATATGATTATCCCGAAAGAGGTTACATTTATGATAGAAATGGGAAATTATTAGTTGCCAATCAGCCTTCCTACGACATTATGGTCATTCCAAGAGATGTGAAAAATATAGATACTCTGGAATTTTGCCAATTATTAGACATTACAAAAGAGGAATTCATAAAGAAATTAGCTAAAGCTAAAGTATATAGCCCCAGATTACCTTCGGTGTTTTTACCACAATTAAATAAAAGCGAATTTGCGGCATTTCAAGAAAAGATTCGAAAATTCGAGGGGTTTTATTTTCAAAAGCGTTCGCTTAGGGATTACCAAGTAAATTATGGCTCCAATGTTTTTGGGTTTATAACTCAAGTGAACGAAAAATTAATTGCCAAAAATCCTTACTACAATAGCGGTGATTTAATTGGAAAACAAGGGGTAGAAGAAAGTTATGAAGATATTTTGCGTGGAATTAAAGGCGTAAAATATTTTCAAAAGGATAAATACAATCGAGAAATTGGCTCCTTTAAAGAAGGAAAATACGATACCATTGCCGTGCAGGGCGAAGACATCAATTTGACCATTGATGCCGAACTTCAAAAATATGGAGAGGAATTAATGATTAATAAAAGAGGAGGAATTGTCGCCATTGAGCCTAAAACAGGAGAAATTTTAGCACTTATAACTGCTCCATCTTATGATCCTTCGATATTGGTTGGTCGTCAACGATCCAAAAATTATACAATGTTGTATCGAGATTCTATCGCAAACCCTCTTTATGATAGAGCATTATTGGCGGAATATCCACCTGGTTCCCCTTTTAAAATTATGACAGGACTTGTTGGCCTTCAAGAAGGGATAGTTGACGAACAGACCACATTTTTTTGTAATCACGGTTTTGCTTATGCACCCGGTCGATTTCAAGGATGCCACTGTGGTGGTGGAGTTCGTGATCTTCACGTTGGAATTTATAAATCTTGCAATGCTTATTTTTCGAATGTTTTCTTACGAACAATTGGGAAATATAAAGCTCCTTATGCGGTCGATGTTTGGAGCAATCATATAAAAAGTTTTGGTCTTGGACAATTTATGGGTTATGACTTACCTACCGGCAGAAAAGGAAAAATTCCTAATTCAAAGACTTATAAAAAAATGTACCCGGATTGGGGTTGGGGCGGAAAAACCATTATATCAAATGCCATTGGACAGGGAGAAGTATTGATGACTCCTATTCAATTGGCTAATATGATGTCGGCTGTTGCCAATGAAGGATATTATTACACGCCTCATATTATCAAAAAAATTAAAGGAGAAAAAATTGACGCCAAGTATACTACAAAGCACGTTACAACAATAGACAAAAAATATTTCAAGCCTATGATTAGTGGCTTATTTGACGTTTATAATTTGGGAACTGCCTTTGCGCTTCGAGTTGAAGGTATCGATATTTGTGGTAAAACAGGAACTGCCGAGAATTTCGCAAAAATTAATGGCGTAAGAACAAAACTGGAAGATCACTCTATTTTTGTGGCTTTTGCTCCAAAAGATAATCCAAAAATTGCCATAGCAATTTTGGTAGAAAATGGAGGTTATGGAGCTACAATTGCAGGGCCAATAGCCAGTTTAATGATTGAAAAATATCTTAGAGGAAAAATTACGAGAACCGACTTGGAAAAAAGAACACTGGAAAGAAGTTTACAAGATCGATATGCAAAATTGGGAGGTCTTTCGGATGTTGTAAAAATGCAAATGAGAAAGCAGGATTCCATTTTGAAAAGTAAAAAAATAGTCCCAAAAATAAAAATAGATTCCACAAAGGAAAATTAAAAAAAGTGATTTATTTCAAATGAAAAATCAAAGTATAACGAACAATCTCGACTGGATATGCATCATCATCTACATTATGTTAGTAATAATGGGGTGGTTGAATATCTATTCCTCTTCGTTATCATCAATTGAAGGTACTTATGAAAAACAGCTTATTTTCATTTTATTAACAATTCCATTAATCTTCATCGTCCTTTCAATCGACGGCAAGTTTTATGAAAAATATGCGAGTATCATCTATGGTGTTTCCTTATTATCCTTAGTAGGATTGTTTGCTTTTGGAAAAGTTATTGCAGGACAACGTTGCTGGTATAGTTTTGGAAGTTTCACGCTCCAACCTTCAGAATTTGCTAAAGCAGCCACAGCATTGGCATTAGCCAAATATTTAAGCGATACCCAAATTAATTTGAAGGATGTCAATAGGCAAATTCAAGCATTAGCCATAGTGTTTTTACCCGTAATGCTTATTCTACCCCAACCCGATCCCGGAAGCGCATTGATATACAGCATTTTTATCATCGTTTTGTATAGAGAAGGCTTGCCTGCTTGGTATGTTTGGACTGGATTTATTACCATTCTTTTATTTGTATTAACACTTGTATTACAACCACAATACGTAATTCTAATTGCTTTTTTTGTAATTGCATTTATTCATTTTAAATCAAGGATTCCCGATAGAAATATTGTATTAAGTGGCATTCTTTTGGCATTGATTTCTGGATTTGTATTATCAGTAAACTATGTTTTTGAGCATATATTTAAACAGCATCACCGTGACCGTTTTAATATATTGTTGGGAAAATCCGTTGATATGAAAGGCATTGGTTATAACACAAACCAGTCCGAAATAGCCATTGGATCTGGCGGATGGTTTGGAAAAGGATTTCTCGAAGGCACACAAACCAAGGGGGGATTTGTTCCGGAACAACACACTGACTATATTTTTACAACTGTGGGTGAAGAATGGGGATTCCTGGGTTCTCTTTTAGTTATTGCACTTTTTGCTGGATTATTTCTCAGAATAATTTATCTCGCCGAAAGACAAAAAACAAAATTTAGTCGTGTTTATGGCTATTGTGTTGCTGGAATTTTATTCATTCACTTCTTTGTAAATATTGCAATGGTAGTGGGAGTTTTCCCAACGATTGGAGTGCCGCTACCATTCTTTTCTTATGGGGGTTCCGGGCTTTGGGGTTTTACCATATTGCTCTTTATTTTCATAAAAATGGATGCCAATAAGGTAAATGAGTGGTAAGTTAATTAAAACTCCACGATTTATAATCTCTGCTCTTTTCCAGAATGTTTTCAGTTTTATCGTCTAATTTTGGGAAGAAATCTATTCCGGTCATTTTTTCGAGACTATCTACCGAAACCACAAAAGAATATAATGGTTTATCACTTTTTTCGTTTGGAATCAAGAAAGCAATAATTCGATATTTTCCATTAGATTCATCCAACAAAATTTTATAAAAATACTGCGGAACCGAAACTTTTTCTCTTCCAATTATTTTCAAAGATCCTTTTAAAACACCTCCAGTAACAACATAAATTCCATCATATTTAATCGCCAAATAACGAACTTTTTGCTCTAATCTATTCCAGATACCTCCATTAAAATCATGTCTTTGTGGAGAAATATTTGATGTAAAAAAAGTGTCATTATAGGCATTAATTGCAAATTCCATATCTCCAGCTGGGCAAAGATGCCCTTTGTCATAACCGGAGTTCTTGTAATTTCGCCAATCAGCAGAGCCTGTTTTTACTTTTGGATCTTCAATAAAAAATGGCCTTTTAAAATTATTACTCTTTACATAACTCTTTTTTAATTCGTAGGCAATCCATTCTGCTTGTTCTTGTTTTTCGTTATAGGATAAGGTGTAATATTCGTGTTTTACAATTTGATTGATAGTTGACGTTGGCAAGAAATCAAATGATTGAATTTTTTTAATTTGGATTTCTTTATCAATATTTGTTTTCAAAATGGAGGCAAAGGAAGTTTCAAAAAGTAAAGTCATAACAACTCCAAAACTAAAAATGCTCCAGAAATTCATTTTGAATTTCTGGAGCATTTTAGCAGTTATTGTCTGTGTTTCTTTATTCATCAACAAAATAATTCCTTATGATTTAACCAGTTTTTCTTTCTTCATCCCTTCAGGAACACTTTTTTTTACAACTGGCTTAGTTTGCAAATCATCTAACACGTTTAATGCTTCTTCCACGTAAATATCTTTAGACAAACTTTCGTGCCATCTGTCTCTTTTTTCTTTAAGAGAAACGTCTGACTTCATTGCTTCGATTTCCAGAGGGAGAGAAGAAAACCTCAAATGACCATCATAATCAGCTATAGATTTGTATTTCTTATTTGCCTCTTCAAGTGCTTTTTGATTCTTTTTAAAATCCTCGAATTTTAAACTATATTCATTTTCTTTGCTTCTGTCGTCAATCCATTTTGCATTTTCCTCAATTAATTTGAATTGTGGATTTTGCTCGATTCGTTTCTTGCTCTCTGCGATTGCTTTATCAAAATTTTCATTATGATTCCAAACTTTGTATTCAGCAGGATCAATTTTATCCCAAGGCATTGCATTATCCACATCACGTTCCCCCATTTTTAGGTAGGCATATTTATCGGGCATTACAACATCACTGCTCACTCCTTCGAGTTGAGTTGAGCCGCCATTAATTCTATAAAATTTCTGGGTAGTTGTCTTTAAAGCTCCTAAATCTCCCTCGTTACTGCTTCGTACGAATTGATTCAAATCAATCACATTTTGAACAGTTCCTTTGCCATACGTTTGTTTACTTCCAATGATAACACCTCTTTTATAATCTTGAATGGCTGCTGCCAAAATCTCGGAAGCCGATGCAGAAAAACTGTTAACCATAATTACCAAAGGTCCATCCCATTCGATTTTTTTATCTCGGTCATACAAAACTTCTTTTTTTCTTCCAGCCGATTTTATTTGCACAATTGGTCCTTGTTCAATAAACAATCCAGCGATGTCCACAACTGTAGATAATGATCCGCCTCCATCATCACGAACATCAAACACGATTCCGTTTACACCTGCTTTTTTCAAGGATTCGACTTCGGCAGCAACGTCTTTTCCGGCATCGCGACCATCTTTATTTTCGAATTCAATGTAAAATTTTGGCAAATATATTAAACCATATTTTAGACCATTTCTTTCTACAACACTAGATTTAACATACGTTTCCTCAATTTCTACAATATCTCTTATGATAGAAATCGTTTTTATTGATCCATCCACTTTCTTAACTGTCAGACGAACTTCGGAGCCTTTTGGTCCTTTAATTTTTTTGACAACATCATCCAGACGCATTCCAACGATATCAACCGGTTCAGCATTTCCTTGAGCTACTTTCATCACAACATCTCCTGCTTCAAGCTGTTTTCCTCTCCAAGCTGGTCCACCCGAGATAAGATCAGTGATTTCGGTAAAGTCATTTTTCTTTTGAAGGCGAGCACCAATTCCTTCAAATTTCCCACTTATACTCACATCAAATCGCTCTTTCTCTTCTGGCGGAAAATAATTAGTATGAGGGTCAAAACGAGAAGTAATTGAATTTAAATATACCGAAAACCAATCATCTCTGGTTAAATCATTCATAAAACCAAAATATTCATCCAACGATTTCAATGAACTTTCACGAGTTGTTTTTTCTAGCTCCGCAAAAGTTTTAGGTTTGCTAGTAGATGATTTGTCGTTTTTATCTTTTTCTGAATCAGATGGTTTATCTACGGATTGCCCAGATTTTAAACCCTTCAAAATGTTTTTTTCATCCTTATCTACAAACCCTTTTTCTTTATTTTCCTGTATTTCCAAACGATCAGTTAGTGCCGAAAGCGTGGAAAGCTTGATTTGTTTACGCCATCTTTCTTTTAATTCCTGCATATTTTTGGCATAAGGAGCCTTGTCATAATCCGTATTAAAAGTCTCGTTTACATTATAATCGAAAGGATTGCTCAATATTTCTTTGTAGAATTTCTTGCCTTCCCCCATTCTTTGAACCAAACGATTGTAAGTAAGATCGAAGAAAGTTAGGTCTTTATTCAGTATTTCATCATCAAGCTCAGTTTCATATTTTGAAAATTCATCAATATCTGACTGCAAGAAAAATCTTTTGGATGGATCCAAAGCCTGAACATAATCTTTATAAACTCCTTTCGAAAAAGCGTCATCAATTGTGGCCGGATTATAATGCCCCTTTTCAATTACAAAAGTCAGTAGCTCTAAAATCAATTTGTCTTTTTCGGGATCACCACTTTTAGACGAATTAATCTTAAACGCAAACAAGGTTACCGAAAGAAACAAAACGGCAATAAGTATTTTATAATTTCTTTTCATAAAACTGACAATAGTATTCATAAATATTTAAAATCTAAATTACGGTAAAAACTATGCCAACAAACACAAGGCTTACATAAATTTTTGTTAAAGGTATAAAATTGTTTTTTTGTTTGGGGATTAATCTTCGAACTGGATTAATTTTGTTTTCTTTGTTCAAGAAAAGTCATTAGGCATTTGTCTTAATTTTTTAAGATTTTTACGCCCTTAATTAGAAAAAATATCCAATGAAAAAAACCAAACCTTTAATCTTGGTCACCAATGACGATGGAATTTTGGCGCCTGGAATCAGGGCATTGATTGATGTTATGGCAGAATTAGGCACGGTTGTAGTCGTTGCTCCTGACAGTGCCCAAAGTGCCACAGGGCATTCTATTACCATAAACGACACTTTGTACATCAACAAAATTTCCAAGGAAAACGATGCGATTTTGGAATATAGTTGCTCGGGAACCCCTGTAGATTCAGTTAAACTAGCTGTAAACGAAATCCTGAAAAGGAAACCCGACTTATGTGTATCAGGTATTAACCACGGATCGAATTCTTCGATAAACGTGATTTATTCTGGAACAATGAGTGCCGCCGTAGAAGCCGGAATTGAAGGAATCCCCGCCATTGGATTCTCCTTGTTGGATTATGACTGGAATGCTGACTTTGAACAAATAAAATCATTTGTCAGGACAATTACCTTGGGAGTTTTGGAAAACGGTCTTCCCGAAAACGTGGTTTTGAACGTGAATTTTCCAAAATTGAAGGAAAAAGATATTCGGGGAATTAAAATTTGTCGTCAGGCAAAAGCCATCTGGATGGAAAAATTCGACAAGCGAAAAACGCCTCAAGGAAGAGATTACTATTGGTTAACAGGGGAGTTTGTCAACCAAGATAAGGGAGAAGATACTGATGAATGGGCGCTTGCCAATGGTTTCATTTCGGTGGTTCCCGTACAATTTGATTTGACGGCACATCACGCCATTCAACAACTCAACACCTGGAAATGGAATGAATAAATTAGAATTATTATCGGGATTTATAATTGGGATTTTAGCTTCCATTCTTGGCAGCTTCCTGTTCATTTCTTTTTTCGCGGATTTTGATTTTATGACTGGAATTGAAACTATGAAAGCAGAGGGGAAACTGGGTAAATTAATCACGTTGGGTTCCATTCTTGATCTGGTGGCTTTTGGCATTTTACTAAAATTGAATAAAGAAATTATGGCTCGCGGCGTGGTTTTGGCGGCCATTATTATTGCGATTATTACTTTATTTGCATAAATTTGATGAAACAGCAAAAATGAAATACTACATTATAGCGGGAGAAGCTTCGGGAGATTTGCACGGTTCAAATTTGATGAAGGCTTTGTACAAGGAAGATTCAGATGCCAATATTCGATTTTGGGGAGGCAATTTGATGCAAAATGTTGGCGGAACTTTAGTAAAACACTACAAAGAACTGGCTTTTATGGGTTTTATAGAAGTGCTTTTTCATCTGAAAACTATTTTGAACAACATCAAAATATGCAAAAAAGATATTGCCGATTTTCAGCCTGACGTCATCATTTTTATTGATTATCCCGGCTTCAATTTACGGATTGCAAAATGGGCAAAAAAGGAGGGATTCAAAACGCATTATTATATTTCTCCGCAAATTTGGGCTTGGAAAGAAAACCGAATTACAGACATAAAATGTGATGTCGATAAAATGTATGTAATTCTTCCTTTCGAAAAAGATTTTTACGAAAAAAAGCATCATTTTCCAGTGGAATTTGTTGGTCATCCCTTGATTGACGCCATCCATAACCAACCTGCAATTAAAGAAGTCGATTTTAGAACTGAAAATCAATTGAACGAAAAACCTATCATTGCCATTTTGCCCGGTAGCCGAAAACAGGAAATTACCAAAATGCTCTCAGTAATGTTGAGCGTGGTCAACGATTTTCCGGATTACCAATTTGTGATTGCTGGTGCGCCAAGTCAGGAATTTTCCTTTTATGAAGATTTTATCACTAATGAAAACATCAAATTTGTTTCAAATAAAACATACGATTTATTAAAAATTGCGAGTGCAGCTTTGGTAACATCAGGAACAGCGACACTTGAAACGGCTCTTTTTAAAGTTCCAGAAGTAGTTTGCTACAAAGGTAGTTGGGCTTCGTACCAAATTGCAAAACGCATCATTACCTTAAAATACATTTCATTGGTAAACTTGATAATGGATGAAGAAGTTGTCACCGAATTGATTCAGGAAAATTGCAATACTAAACGCATCAAAGAAGAATTGAAAAAAATTCTGGAACCTCATTATCGTGAAATACTTTTACAGAAATATGACCATTTGGAAGAAAAATTAGGAGGCATTGGCGCCAGCGAGAAAACAGCAAAATTAATTGTGGCTGACTTGAAATAATTTAACTTTCGAGAAAATTTTTAAACTAAAATCCCGACTTGTTTTGACTAACGAGACGGGATTTAATTTCAAATTTCTGGAGTTCTCTTTCCTAATAAACAATTTTCTTGGTAACGGATTGACCGTTTTGTAAGGCCACTCTAACCAGTAAAGTTTGCTGGCTTGAAGCCAAATTAAGGATTGATAATTCGTTGTTATTGACTTTATCTTTTTTGTAAATTTCTCTTCCCAGCAAGTCGTAAACCGAAACTTTATCTATCATTTCTGACAACGAATTGACTTTTACTTGTTTGTTTTTGTTGGAAACCAAAACCTGATTTTCCAAAGTTTCGAAATTAGCATTTTTTAAAGTCTTATTGTTATATCGTAAAACAAAACGATCGTTGAAAGTGCCGCTCTCGGTTGTGAAACTATATGGTGATTGTTTCAGGTTATGCACAATATTTAATCGCTTGTCTTCTAAATAAACTGAGATGTCAGAATTTGTAAAAACACCCTCTTTTGAGTCAATATTAATATCAAAATTTCCGGCAACTGCGCTGAAATAGCCCAGACGCAGCTGGTCATTTTCATTAAATGTAGATCTTCCTTGTATTTTATAAGTCTCGTCATCTATAAACGAATAAAAGTTAACATAATTTCCGCCGTCACTTACTAAACCATCATAACCTTTGTCGTATCCCGGTGTTGTATTATCAAAATAACCTACGAGTTGTTGACTAAACATTCCCATAGAATTTTCGAGATTCAACCAAAGTCGATCTTTAGATTCAATTTTAGACTTTCCTGAACGTGTTTTATAAAACTGGGAGTTGGCAGTTGATGGCAAACCCACTCTCATTGCATTGTTGAAAGTAACAGTTGTATTGTCTACTTCTGCTTCTACAAAAAATCCTTGACAAGAAGCAATATAGCCAAGGGGCACTGCGCTATTAGAAACACTAGCAGTACCAGTTGTTGCAACTGTTGCCGTACCACCAGTTAAATTGTATACAGCATAATCATCTTGAGAATAGTTATACGCATCTGGCCCTAAGTTTAGCCCTCCACCTAAATCATCTTTATGTGTCCAAAAATACAACGTCCCTGAAATTTTAGACAAATTAGTATTGATAAACAAATCAGCATCTACTGCTGATGGGTATGGATTTCCTATCAAATTAAAATCGCCTTCAGGGTCAGCATTGGGAGTCAAAAAGATAGAAGGAGTTATCTCCCCATTATTTATTTTGCCTGTAAAAACCACCTCATCAATTGTGGGATACATTGATTTATTTGTTGCTCCCATAATAATATATCCTTTACCTGGAGTCATTGTGCTTGCGTATGCCCAGTCGTCTCCATTATCATCAAAACCATCAAGTGGTGCGACATCATTAAAATTGGCAGGAAGAAATTCAAAAGCATAATCTGTTCTCCAAGTTGGGAATGTAGTTGCTATGGTTGTAGATGTAATTGGCGTTGACCAATAGGTGTAATCATATTTTTCGAAAGGTGTTGTAAATCTGTGTATGTTTTCAACACCTGTACCATTGTTTGTTACCGTTCCTAAATCGCTTACCATTATCAATGAGCCTTTGTCAAGTACCAACACATTTCCTCCATCATTAACTGTTAAGTTATTTTGAATTTTTACATATTTTTCAGCAGAAATTTCCAATTTATAATTAGCATTTACAATTACACTGCAAGCTTCAAAACTATCTAAACCTAATGAAGAAGTGCTATAATTTGCATCAATAATTACCAATTTATCTATTGTTGGCAACCCATTTGACCAAGTTGTTCCATTCCAAACAGTTAAAACGCCTGTAATATCCATAATACGGGAATTTGAAGCGACAGAGCATGTTGCTGTATTTTCTCTTACATCACAGTAATACTGATATCCGTTTAATTCAATTATATTGGAAAGTGCCAGTGTCGCAGTGGTTGTGCCTGAGTATATTCCGCCATTTGCTAGTGCTGTCCAATTTGTAGTATTTGGAGCGACTTCGTACCACTGGTAAACCAAACCTGCACCACCCACAACTCCTTCTGTCGCCGTTACCGTAAGTATTGCCGAATTATTTGAACAACTTAATGTTAAAACTGGATCTGATGCCACAACTGTTGGTGGTATTCTTATGCCTTCATAACTATCTATTTTAGCATAATTATCACTACATTCTTCAAAATCAACAATTGTCCAATCCGCAGGATTAAATGTCGTACTTGGCAATGTGGCAGAACTTTTTCTTTGGAAATCATAACCTACAGTTCCAAGCCCCAATGCTGTAATCCAGGTGCTCCCATCAGTAATACCCCATGTATCTATAATAGAAGTCCCTTTTAATAAATGCACACAATCATTATTATTAATACCACTATGAGTATTGTTTTGGTCAGCCAAAGTTCCATCTCCACCCGCAACAGAACATTGTGTTGACCCTAAAGAAGTTGCTAATGTAAAGGAATCTCCTGGAGCCAAAATTGTTGTAAGAGGTATGTCTACTGTAGCTGTTGCATTATTAACAAATCGGATTTTATAGCCGGTCATATCGATACTATTTGTGGTGCCATTGTATACCTCAACATAAGTCAACGAACCCGTTGAAGCATCAGTAACTTCTGATATAAACAATTCTGTAACTGCCGTTGTTGAAGATGCGCAAGTAGTTTTGTCACTACTAATTACAGTAAAAGAGGAATAGGATAATTTACACCCTCCAGTATCAATAATCGTAATATTTCCAGTTGTAGCTCCTGAAGGTACGATAGCCTTTATAATTGTATTTGAAACTATTTCAAAAGCGGCTGTAATTGCTCCAAACTTAACTTCTGATGCTGTTGTAAATCCAGTCCCATTTATGGTAACCTGAGTTCCCTCAGGACCAGATGCCGGCGTAATTGATGCAATATTAATAGTTGGCGTACAAATAATTCCGTCTCCTCGAATAGAAAAATTATAAGGATTTTCATCATTATCATTATTCGTAATACTTAATGTTGCTGTTCTTGATCCAGCTGCCGATGGCTGAAAAGTAATTTCAAAAGTTGTAGTACCAGTTGAAGAGGCAACGGGAGAAACTGGAACTACAGAAACACTAAAATCGGATGGATTTGCTCCAGCAATAACGACATAAGGACTTACTCCTGTTAAGGTTAATGGATCAACTCCAGTGTTCTCAATGGTAAATGTTTTAACTATGGTATTCCCCACTATTGTTGAACCAAAATCGGTACTATCCGAAATACTTGGGGAGGAATCACCATCAACAATTGATACGCCGTTACCTTTAATATTCATCTCTGGCACAAGTGGTGGGCCGCAGGTTACAACGACATCATCAAAAGCCAAATTTCCAACGGCTCCAATATAAGTAAAACGAAATTTTTCAATATTTGTTGGTAAGGCTGGTGTAGTTCCAGAATTATAAATTTTTGTGGTTCCAGTAGTTGGGATTGAATTTGTAATGTTATCAATAGTTACCCACGTTAACCCATTATAACCCTCCACTAAAAGTGCAGAAACACTATTTGTGCCTTGCCCTTTTATCCAAAATCTTAATTCCTGAGCATTAGTTATCGTTGCTGTTTCGACTTTATCTCCTGTTGCATCAAATTTTAATGAAGGTGAAGAAGCCCCATAATTAGTTGAAGTTGTATAAGTTCCTCCAATATTTGTAAAAACCCAACCCGATGGCACAGTTGTTCCTGCATTAAATCCTTCAGTGATACATGTTGGAGGTGAACCAACAGTTAATATTCCCGAAATATCTGTTCCGCTCCAAAACCCTCCACCCCCGGCATTATAACCACCATACATATAGGGGCCACCGTTTAAGCTATAACGAAATGTATAATAATATGTTCCAGCAGTTAATGCCGATCCTGTTGTGGCAAAATATTCATCATTATCAGGAATACTGTTAGAATCTAAATCTCCACACGATAAACAAGAGTTATTATATGTTGCCGAAGTCCAGTTTGTCCAGGTGTTCGGATTAGTGTTTGAGCCTATTGGACTTATGCCAAAATCTACTATTATTCCTGTTCCTTGAGAAGCGCTAATATTAGTCACTCCTGGCTCAAAAACCTGACCATAGGCTGTAAACGTTGAACCTTGGACTATTGTTGAAGTTGAAGGTGATTGCAAATTTGCCCAATCTACTAAATGTGGGTTTACTGTTAAAGTTCCATTTACGTTCGTTGAACCGTTCCAAAATCCACTGCTAAAACCGCCATATTTAAATGACCCTCCATTTAATTGAAAACGGGATGAATAAAAATAATTTCCTGCAGGTAATGAGGATCCAATATTAGCCACAAACTCGTCATTATTTCCTGATTGTGTATTAAACGACGCCGGAACCCATGTCCAACCTGTAGAGCTTGGATCAGTATTATTGCTACTATATCCTATCCAGGAAAGAATTCCAGTCCCAGATCCAGCTGCTTCAGTAACACTAGGTTCATAGGCCTGTGCATAAACATTAAAAACTTCTCCTACATTGATTGTGCCAGTTCCAGGGAATTGAACATTTGCATAATCAACTGCATCTGTTGACACAACTGCTCCTGTTAAAGTAATATCATCAATTCTAAAATCATTAACAGCCGGAATTCTAAACCTTATGGTTGTAATTCCAGAAGGAATAACATTATTAGTTGTTCTTAAATACCATCCTACTGTACCATTGCCAAATGGCAAATCAGAAGTATATGTAAATGCAGTATAAGAACCCGTAATTCCTGTTGTACTATACTCTACAATTAAATTAGTTCCCGTTTCAGTGTTAGTGTTTTTTCTGACTCCAAAAGATAAAGTCAAATTTGTATATATTGAAGCATTAATACCGTCAATAATAAACGTTTCATTTGCTGCGTTGAGATATGCATTCCAAATCCCACTTGACCCAGTATATCCACTTGACCCAGATGTATTTCTTATATCACCTGTTCCGCTATAGGTTAAACCATCTTCATTAAATCTATTGTTTGTTTCGTGTGTCGAAATTGCGTCTCCGGAAGTTCCTCCAGAGCCATTATACATATTCTCGGAAAAAATAGTTACCTGCCCATACATTCCAAAAGAAACCACCAACAAAGCAAGCGTAACAAAAAGTAATTTTAATCTCATAAAGCGTAATCTATATTTTAATACTGGACGTCGTTTTTGTCCATAAAAAAATAGATTAAGAGAGTAATGGTAGGGTTTGGGATTATAAAAATATATTTAAATCCTTAAATTTCAATGTTTTTATTTTAAGAAATTATTAACAATCTATGGCAATAACCCACTGTTTTCAATGTTTTTTAAAACATATCGACGAAATGCAATTATGCTCGACAAAAATGAGGAAAACCACATTTATTTATTTTTTTGTAATCCTAACACGGCTAGGTGAAAAATATAACTGTTTGATAATATTTTTAAAAAGAGCGATTTTTCTTAATGTTGTGTTTCAAATATTACTAACGTATAAGAACATAAAATCCTTGCGTAATAAAAAACCCATCACAATTAATTTATTGTAATGGGATAGTGAAATAGTGTTTAGTAAATATTAAAACATTATTTTCTTGGTTTTGACTTGACCGTCCAGCTGTTCAATTTTTACAACAAGTATTTGACGTGTTGGTATCAAATTATTTATCAGTAACTGATTATTATTTACATTTGTCTTTTGGTATATTTTTCTGCCCAACTCATCATAAATGTAAACATTGTCCATTATTTCTGGAGAATCAATTTGAATACGCTTGTCTTTATGAGAAACTAATACCTTATCTTCTAATGCAGTACTACTGGCGTTCACTATAGATTTATTAGTGTAACGCAAGACAAATCTATCGTTGAAAGTCCCCTTGTCGGTAGTAAAACTATAAGGTGATTCTTTAATATTATGCACAACATTTAACAATTTATCTTCTAAATAAATTTCGGTATCCACCTTGGTAAATATTCCTTCTTTCGAATCAATATTAATTTTAAATGTTCCTGAAACCGAGCTGAAATAGCCCAAACGCACTTGATCATTCTCCTCAAATATTGATCTTCCTTGAATTTTATAGGTGTCATTGTCTATAAAAGAATAAAAGTTAACATAATTCCCTCCATCATTGAACAAACCATCATAACCCGTATCATAGCCTAGAGTTGCTTCGCTAAAATAACCCACTAATTGCTGGCTAAACATTCCTAAAGAGTTTTCAAGATTCAACCATAAACGATCCTTTACATTACTCTTTCCCTTTTTGGGAGCAACCTTAAAAAACTGTGTATTAGAATGCACCCTTGATCGCATAGAATTATTAAATGTCAATGACACATCATTTACTTGGGCTTCTACAAAAAAACCTTGTCCCGAGGCAATATATCCCGTTGGCACACTGCCTCCCGAAACGCTTCCTGTCCCAACTGTTGCTCCCGTTGCCGTGCCTCCAGTTAAGTTATACATAGCATAATCATCTTGGGAGAAATTTAATATATCTGGCCCAAAATTTTCGCATCCCCCAAGATCTGCTTTGTGTGTCCAAAAATAAAGTGTACCGGAAATATTAGGCAGATTGGCATTTATGAAATCATTTGCAGAAATTGCCGATGGATATGGATTCCCTACTAAATTCCAATCGTCATCAGAAGGTATTCCAGGTGTCAAAAATATTTTTGGAGCTATTACTCCATTGTTTACCGTTCCAGTGAATGTAACTGATTCCGTTTTTGGAAACGTTCCCGTCGTTGGTCCCATAATTATGTAGCCTAATCCAGGTGTCATTGTGGTTGTATTTACCCAATCGTTCTCATCATCATCAAAACCATCCGGAATTGAAGCAGTTTGAACACCATTATTCATTGTAATTAAATCGACAAAATTCGTTGGTTCAAATTTAAAAGCATACCCTGTTTGCCAAGTCGAGAATGTCGTAGCGATTGCTGGGGTAACTATAGGGGATGACCAATAGGTATAATCATATTTTTCGAAAGGTGTAGTTGTCCTATGAATATTTGTGGTTCCTGAATTAGTGACTGTTCCTGAATCATTAAGCATTATCAATGACCCTTTGTCTAAAATGTCCAAAGTTCCTGAATTAACCAGATTATTAGATGCTTGCAAATAATTATTGGCTGCAACTGTAACCAATTTAGATGCATTAATGGTTACATTTCCAGTAGCAATTACATTATTAGAAATACTAGTATCAAAATTATTGTTAAAAACTAAATTTTTGAAAATTTCGGTTCCCTCTGGTGTTACTGGATTTATTATTTGAGTCCCACTTCCTGTAAGGTGAATGGTGCTATCACCCTCTTGAAAAGCATTATTACCTGCGCTATTTGTCCAGTTTCCGTATAGGTATAACTGGCCATCTGCAGCAGCTGTACTGTCATCCATATCTAAATTTCCTGAACCATTGATTAATAGATTTCCATGTACTTCAAGTTTATTGTTTGCATTTCCTTGTATTTGAACAGTATTAGAACTTATTGATGTATTATTAGATTTAGCAATGCTCCCATAAATAGATGCATTTGGAGAAGCAACATCAATTACCGCATCCCTAAGAGCAAAAGTTGAATTAATATTTACATCAACTGATTGATCAGGAACTTCTAATGTTTGCCAGTTGGAGCAATCAAACCAGTCGGTGCTTTTAGTTCCTGTCCACACACCATCAATAAATGTTCCGCCTGATGAAATAGTGTAAACCTGACCCACGTGTGTTCTTGTAAATCCAGCACAATTCACTCTATCAGTCCAATTTGATGGGTTATTTAATCTCGCAATCCAGTCTAGTTTTGCTGCTGACGTTACAGGACCAGTATATTCTAAATAATCTGTAGCCGAACCTGGTTTTAAACTAAAACAAGTTAATTCCATAGGCAAGGCTGACTGTTGTGTAGTTCCCCCTAAAGAATTCCAGGCAGCATTTGTGTTAAACCCATATAAATAATTCCCTGGCGTATATGTAGCATCATGAGTCCCTGCCGGATTATTCCAAGTTCCACCTTGCATAAAAAATAATTGATCACCACCAGAATTCATTACTAAACTTCCCGTAAACCCTGGTTCTTTTGCAAAAGACCAATTGGTATCAGGCGAAACAAACTCCATAATTGGAGCCGTATTTCTCAATCTAATTGTAATTACTGTTCCGGCTAGAATCGTCCCTCCGGTTCTAATTAATTGCGTTACACCTTCTGTATCACCCCATAAACCAGCAGTTGCTCTTTCGTATCCATTATCGGTAATATAAAAAGTGTCTCCGTTTTGAATGTCTTTAAAAATCATAAAACTAATTTCATCATCTCCTCCTGAATAGGCTCCATTTGGCCCCGCAGGATAACAACTGATGTTCGAATTTACTGCTATTACAGCAAAATCTCCCGGGCTGAATGAAGTTGTTGCAGTTAAAGTCACACTACCGCTACAAGTCACAGACTTATTAGAAGCTCCTGTCGAAGTTGCTGTTATTGTGCTACTATAAGGATTAATGGATAACCCTGATTTAAGTCTCACATAAATTACAGTTGTATTCACTATTCCTCCTGTTTGTGTCAAAATTATGGGTGATGTTCCAAAACCCGATGTCGGCGATAATGACATTTCATAATTGCCTGTTAGGGTTAATGTAATATTGCTTGACAAAGTTGTTCCTCCAACCGTGAAGGTTTGATTTGCCGATGGACCAGCTCCAAGAATATAGTTAAACCCAGACAATATTGATGGAGTAAGAACTATTGTTGGCGATGGTGCCAAAGTGGAGTATCCCGAAGAAGTCGATGACCAGGCCGAATTACCTCCCGCATTTACAACACGAACTCGACTATAATAAGTTGTTGATGGATTTAATCCGTCTGCGGTTGCAGTTAGCGTGGTTGACAAAAATTGATTTGTAAAATTTACCGAGCCAAATAATGGATCGTCATCTACTTCTATTTCGTAATCAAAAGCAGCACTACCACCAGTTGGCGCAGTCCAATTTACATTAATTGAAGTTGAAGTTGCACCAGAACTTGTCCCTATATTAGGAGCATTGTGTAAAGTTGTAAAATTACCGTCAGGAGAATAACCTGTCCCGTTTGCGTTTACTGCATACCCTCTGTAATAATACAAAGTATTAGCAGTAAAACCAGTACGAGCGTGATTAAAAGCTGAAATTCCGGTTCCTCCTTCGGCTAAAAGATTTCCAGTAGGAGAAGCGGCTGTTCCCCAAACTGTTCCTCTTGAAGTTATAGCAGCACCTCCATTAGATGTAATTGTTGCTCCCAATGTTGCCGTTGTTGTTGCAATTGCCGCAGCGGTTGGGGTTGTGAGAATTGGGGTAGCGCCAATGGAATATGATGTTGTGGATACATCGTCCAACACAACAGTTGCAGCAGTTCTGGTAAATTTTATTATAATATTTGATCCCGCTTCATTTATTGTAAGCGTTTTTAATACAGGTGATGTTGTAAGACTTGTAAAATTAGTTCCCGTGTTGAATGCACCACCATTAACCGACCACGAAACATTTATTCCTCCTCCTGCAGCTGTCGATGCTGCATAAAACGAAAGCACTCCCACTCCCCCTGTTGCAATAGTAGGAGAAGTTGCAGATCCAATAGGAGAAGACCTTAACTGCAATCCTCGTGGACTTGAATAATTTAAAGTTGCCGTAGTGTTAGCTATGACATTAGCAAATGCCCAAGTCCCACTAGTTAAAACATAATTTCCGGTTGAGTATGCACTAGGCATACCTGTTCCTCCTGTTATTACAGATGTAGTAGTTTCATTAAATTGTTCCGAAAGAACCTGTCCATAACTCCCAAAAGAAACTGTAAATAAAAAAAGAAATAAAACAAACTTTATTTTAAAACCGCTACATACGGAAACATTAGTAAATTTAATCATATATCGAGATTTCGGGCTTCACCTATTTTTATAAAATGTTGGGCAAACCTAAAACTTATATTTTTGTAATCCAAATAATTTATTAATTTTTTTGAAAAATAAACTTACATTTATATAAAAAATATGTATTTAGTCGATAAAAACTGTATTATGTCGATTAAATTATTCTTCCCTACTACTTCTTTACAAACTTGTAATCATAAATTAACATCAAAAAAAGGAAAATAAAATTCTAATTCTTGGTCTTATGGTTAATGAATTTATTCAAGAGTTTTTAATTAAAACCAAAGTCTTTTCATATTAAAAAATTCGTACTTTTATCAGAATGAAAGTACTACAATTTCCCTTAGCGAGAATAACGATTGGATTTGTGGCAGGCATCCTTATCACTCATTACTTTCAACCTAGCACCAAATTTGTTTTTTCTTTCCTCTTCATCAGTATTTGCCTTTTTATAATTTCCTATTTTGTCTCAAGAAGAAATGTCACGAATGTTATTTATTTTGGTTTAACCACCTACTTTCTATCTATAGCTATTGGAGCAACCACCCAAATTATCCACACAGATTCCCTTCAGAAATCCAATTACCTTCATAGCAAAGCCATTTTTGAAAAACCTCATTTGATATCATTTACTGTTAGGGAAAAATTGAAAAATTCCAGTTTCAACGACCGCTACATCGTACTTGTAAACAAAATTGACGATGCAGTTTATAGCGGAAAGATACTTTTGAATGTTCGAAAAGACAGCGTGAATCGCCCTTTCGAAGTTGGTTCTCACTTGCTTGTCAATGAGAGTTTACATAAAAACATTCCCGCTAAAAACCCGAACCAGTTTGATTACGGCAAATATCTCGAAGGAAAACAAATTTATTCCCAAATCTATGCCGATGCCCCAGAAATAAAAACGGGTTCATTTATCGAAAAAAATGCTTGGTATTATTCCTCGAAATTAAGAACAAAAATAATTAGCAATCTAGAGAAAAACGGCTTCAACAAAGCCGAACTCAATGTCGCTGCCGCCTTAATTTTAGGACAACAACAAGATATTTCGCCAGAAATTATTCAGGATTATCAATATGCTGGCGCGGTTCATATTCTGTCTGTTTCGGGATTGCATATTGGATTTATTTTGCTTTTTGTGACTTTCATTTTAAAGCCGTTTCCCAACACTCGGCGAGGTTCGTTTATCAAGTTAATTATTATTTTAGTATCGTTATCGTCCTTCGGATTGATTGCCGGGTTGGCGCCATCTGTCGTTCGATCTGTCGCTATGTTTTCGTTTGTCGCCATTGGAATGTATTTGCGAAGAAGCACTTATATTTTCCACACATTATTGATTTCTGCCTTGTTGATTTTGCTTTTTAAACCTTCGTTTTTGTTTGATGTTGGCTTCCAATTGAGTTATGTCGCCCTGTTTTTTATCCTTTGGCTACAACCTTTATTGCACCAACTTTGGTTGCCAAAAAATAAAATCGCAAATTATTTTTGGGAAATTCTGACGGTTTCTTTTGCAGCACAAATTGGCACATTCCCCTTAAGTATTTATTATTTCCATCAATTTCCAGGATTATTTTTCGTGACAAATTTGGTAATCATTCCGTTTTTGAGTGTGATAATGGCTTTGGGAGTTTTGGTAATGGTTTTAGCGGCATTCGACTATGTTCCCTTCTATCTCACTAAATCATTAGAATGGAGCATTTATATTTTGAATAAAATCATCAATTCGATTGCTTCGTTCGAACAATTTATCATTCGCGAAATTCCGTTCAATTGGTATTTTATGGTGAGTTTATATTTGATGATTATAACCCTAATCATTTGGTTTAAAAAACCGAGTTTCAACAGATTAGTTTCGACATTAATTGCTGTAATTATTTTCCAAATAACCGTTTTTGAAACACATCGGAACATCAAAAACCAAAAGGAATTAGTTGTTTTTAATTCAAAGAAAAGCACTTTAATTACGGAAAGAAACGGAAAAAACGTGACTTTGTATGCCAATGACAGCCTTTTAAAGTTAGCACTGAAAAACAAAACTCTGAATTCCTATTTGATGGGTAATTTTAGCCATTTGCAAACCAAAAAAAGCCTGCAAAACTTATTATTTTTCAAAGGAAAAAAAATTCTAGTTTTGGATAGTTTAGGCGTTTATCCAAAAAAAATTTCGCCCGACATTGTGTTACTTACCCAATCTCCAAAAATAAACCTTGAGCGTTTATTACAAACCATGAAACCCAAAATGATTGTTGCCGATGCTTCGAATTATAGGACTTATACTGACTTGTGGGAAGCGACTTGCGTGAAAGAAAAAATCCCTTTTCACGCTACTGGTAAAAAGGGATTTTATAGATTGGAATAATTTATTTGTTTTTCAGAATTCCATCGGCTTCAGCAAGCCAAGGCTTTGAACCACCAGCAACATAACCCAAACTTCCAATGCCGGTAAAATTAGGCTTACCATCTTTCATTTTTGCTGTTGCAAACCAAATAGTCGGGAAACCCTGAATGCCAAAAGTTTGTTGCATACTGTCATTTTGACTTTTAAGTGCTTCAGATTGCGGGGTTTTTCTAGGAAAATCCAACACTACCAATACAGCATTTTTCTTTGCCCAAGTAGCAAATTCAGGAGTTTTCAAAACCTCTTTTTGTAAACGAATGCACCATCCACACCAGTCGCTTCCTGTAAAAAACAACAACAATGGTTTTTTGGTTTTATTGGATACCGAAATCGCTTTGTTGATATCTGTTTCCCATTTTAGTTCTTGAGCCTGAACAGCAAAAGAACCTAATACTAATGCAAAAATTAAAAATGTTTTCTTCATATTATTGATTTTAAAATTTATTTTTTCTCAAAAACAGTGCCATTATCTCACACCATGCATTAATTTTTTGATGACTGGCGCCATCACAATTGCCAATATTGCTACCGCAACGGAAATTAATGTCAGCATCCAAAAGAAGTAACTCAGTCCATGTTCGTCGGCGATTTTATCAATATTTTCACCAAACATTCCTGCGCCTTTCATCCCAATTGCGACCGCAAGATACCAAACTCCAAACATAAATGCAATCATTCTGGCCGGAACGAGTTTGCTTACATTAGACAATCCAACAGGCGAAATACACAGCTCGGCCATAGTGTGGAAAAGATAAACCAAAATTAGCCATATCATACTCACCGAAGCCGTTTTGGCTCCGGGTTCAATTCCGTTTGCACCAAAAGCGATGCAAGCCATTCCTAAACCTAGCAATGCCATTCCGATTCCGTATTTATAATTTACCGAAGGATTATATTTACTTTCCCACCATTTCGAAAATAAAGGCGCCAATGAAATAATAAATAAGGAGTTTAGTGTCGAAAACCAAGTTGCAGGAACTTCGGTTAATGGATTTGTAACTTTGTCAATTTTTAAAAATGCCAAAGTCTCATCTGACAAGGTTAAATAACCTGCGGTATAATAATCTTTTGCCAACATCCATAGCGCGATTGTCCAAATAATGACAAAACTGCTGCTCAAAATAACAGACGCCAAAGTGTATGTCCTAAAAGTTTGTTTGAATAACAATGTCAATACCCACGTGATTATGGCTAAAGGCAAAATGGTAATCAAGGAGTTTACGACTAAAAAAGTTACACTCCAATTTCCTTCCAGAACGCGATTCGTATAATCAGAAGCAAAAATGGTTAAACTGTTTGGAGATTGTTCGAAAATGGCCCAAAAGAAAATGGTTAGAAAAGCAAAAAAAGTTACCGCCATTAATTTTTCTCTGGTAATTTTTGAATATTGGGTAAATCTGTAAAGAAGTAAACTGATAAACAAAACCAAAGCTGTAAGAATGGCTATGTTATTCCCGTTTTCGCCCAGAAATGCAAAAACATTTATTTTTCCACCTGAAATTTTCGATGCTGGAGCATTCAAAATCCACAGCAATCCCAGAGTAGCCATTATGGCAATTAATCCTAATTGAATTGGCGTGAATGGATTTCTTTTGTCAGTATCCGATGTCTGTATTTTAGCTCTGCTAGCTGCGCTTGGTTTCAAACCAATGTCTCCAAAGATGTTTTGGGATAACCAAAATTGCAACATCCCGAAGAACATAAAAATTCCAGCCAAACCAAAACCGTATCTCCAGCCCACTTTTTCGCCCAAATAACCACAAAGTAATATCCCGAAGAATGCACCGGCATTTACACCCATATAAAACAAAGTGTAAGCACCATCTTTTTTCTCGGGACGATCTTTGTACATTTCGGATATGATGGAAACCATATTTGGTTTAAAAAATCCGTTGCCAAAAACCAATAAAACTAATCCTAAATAAATCGAAAACTCTGTTTCCACAGCCATCGATGCGTGCCCTAAAGTCATTAGAGAAGCACCTATAACCACTGCCCATCGATAACCAATAATTTTATCGGCAAAATAACCACCCATCATCGTTGACAAATATACCAATCCCACATAAGAACCGAAAAGGGATGAAGCATTTTCGCGGGTCCAAGCCCAACCACCATCCATTGCAGAAGCTGTCAGGAATAAAATGAGCAAAGAACGCATTCCATAAAAAGAAAATCGTTCCCACATTTCAGTAAAGAACAAAACAAATAATCCGGCTGGATGCCCTAAAACTGGATTTTTAAAAAACTGGTCGGTGGAGTTTTGAGTCATATATTTTTATTTTACTTCTTGCATTAATTTTTTTACCCAAGGCGAAATCAATATCAATAACAATCCTGCCATCAAAGCGTAAATCGCCAGTTGTTTGTAACCATCGGCATAAACTATCAATTTGTCGACATTGGATGCGTTTTCTGAGGCAACGGCAATATTGGCTCCCAATAATCCGGCGAAATATTGTCCGTAAGCACTGGCCAGAAACCACATTCCCATCATCACTGCTTGCAGCTTTGCGGGCGAAAGTTTAGTCATAATTGACATTCCTATTGGTGACAAACACAATTCACCAAACGTTATAATGAACCAGCCAAAAGTAAATAGGTCAAGAGAAGTAATTCCATTGGCATCAGCAAAAAACTTGGTATAATAAAAAATCCAAAAACCTCCCGCTAAAAACAAAAATCCTAATCCGAATTTAACAACAGTGTTAGGTTCTATTTTTCTTTTACTCATCCAAAGCCAAACTAATCCTACCAAAGCTGCAAAAGCAATTACAAAAAGGGAATTGGCAGAATTGTTTACGCCGTTTGGATCAACCTTGAAGCCTAGAAGAGTGTTTTCAAGATTACTCGCTGCAAATAGGCTCAAAGAGCCTCCACTTTGTTCGAAAAAAGCCCAAAATACAATGGAAAACAAAATGAAAACCAAGGCTGCGATTAATTTTTTATTTTCTTTGACTGAGAAATTTTTCATTTCATAAAGCAAATACAGCAAGGAACACGGTCCAATAATGTACATAAACATATCTGTATATCCTGAATTTGAAACCAGCAGAATAACAACTGGAATCACTACTATTGAGCCAATATATGTAAGGTATTCATAAGTTTTCCTTTTGGAATTATCTAAATCCAGCAAAGGGGAAATCCCAATTTCACCCAAAGATTTCTGGGTTTGCACAAATGTCAGTAAACTGATAATCATAACAATTGCAGCAAAGCCAAAGGCGACGTTCCATCTTAAATGTACGGGAACTACCGAAGAAAGCATATTCCCGTTAGCAACAGCAATACACAAATATCCACCAATTAACGCTCCAAGATTTACTCCTGCATAAAACAAGGAAAATCCTGCATCTCTGCGATTATCATCATCTTTGTATAATTTCCCAACCATTGTGGAAATATTGGGCTTAAAAAAACCAGTCCCAATAATGGTAAAACCAATACCTATAAAGAAGAATTGTTTGGGGTCTATGGCCAAAATAACACTACCAACAATCATCAATAGTCCGCCCCAAAAAAGTGATTTTCGATAGCCCAGAATTTTATCGGCAAATAAACCTCCTACGAATGTAAATGCGTAAACAAAAGCTTGTGTGGCTCCATATTGCAAATTAGCAACCTCGTCATTCATCATTAATTGGTTGACCATAAAAATAACCAACATTCCGCGCATTCCATAGAAACTGAAACGCTCCCACATCTCACTAAAAAACAAGTACCACAATTGCTTGGGATACTTGCCTTTAAAACTTTGTATTTGTTCGATTGTTAAGTTTTGTTCCATACTATTGAATACCGTGCATCATTTTCTTTAATCGTGGAGACAATAAAGCTAAAATTACTGCTGCAATACCACAAAGAATAACAAATACCATAAAGAATTCGTATAAATTATGAATTTCAAATCCTACGAACGAGGTGTTTTCTATGGGCAATTGTTCTTTTTCGAACAACGCAAGTTGGCTTGGGTTTAGTGTGATTTTTTTATCTAAAACATCTTGGAGATTAATGCCTAATTTTTCGGCTTTTGCAAATTTATCACCTGTCGCTGGTATTATTGCTCCTAACGAACCTGCCAAAGCATAACCTGCTGCATTCGATATAAAAAATACGCCATACAATAAAGAGGCAAATCGCTTAGGCGCCAATTTCCCTACTAATGACAACCCTATTGGCGACAAGCATAGTTCTCCCATTGTTTGAATTAAATACAAAAGCATCAGCCATTTTATTGCCAACAAACCAGAATTGCCCAAATCTTTTACATTATTTGCAATGATAAAATAACTCAAAGCAATCAAAGCCAAACCCATAGCTTGTTTCATTGGAGAAACGGGCTCTTTGCCTTTTGCTCTTAATTTATCCCACAAAATACTGAAAGGCAAAGCTAAAGCCACTACAAACAAGCCATTAAAAATTTGAACCATAGAAGGAGGCATATTCCATCCTAAAATATTTCTATCAGTTTGATTGTCTGCAATAAATGTTAATGAAGAACCTGCTTGTTCGAATGCTGCCCAAAAAAATATGATGAAAAAAGAAACAATATAAATAACCCAAATCCTCTGTCTTTCAATTTTATTTTCGGCAGAACTCATAATCAAAAATGCTAAAGAAATTCCAGCAGAATAAATAAATGGATAGATAACTCCTTTGATTAATTGCCCCATTCCTACGGAAGAAAAACCGAATTCACCCACTAATAAATATCTAAAAACAAAATATAAAGTGACAAATAATCCTATTGCAATTCCTATTGATTTTTCTGAAAATTTAGCGGTTTGTGTTTCACCATCTTCAAAATCTTCTTTTGAGTTGTTTTTTGGTAATCCTCCAATTGCTCTACCTTCTGGAGTAACTACATATTTGTTTTTAAGAAAATAAAATACGGTTGTCCCAATAATCATTGCTATCGAAGCGGCCAAGAAACCCCATTTAAAAGCAAAAATATCTCGAACTCCACCAGCATCTTTAACATCGCCTAAATACGGACAAATAAATTGACCGAAAAATGCTCCCATATTTATCCCCATATAAAAAATGGTAAATGCCGAGTCTAATTTACTTTTTTCTTGTTTTGGATACAAACTTCCTACCATTGAGGAAATATTTGGTTTAAAAAATCCGTTTCCAAAAATAATAATGAATAAAGCGAGCCACATTATTGTTTTTGCACCTCCAAGATTTGCAGCAAATATCGAAGCACTTACAAACAATAAAAACTGCCCAATGGCCATTAATGAACCTCCAACCAAAATACAATTTCTATTTCCTAGATATCTATCAGAAATAAATCCTCCTAAAAGTGGTGTTAAATAACATAATGCCAAAAATCCTCCATAAATAATTGCGGCATCGGCTTCTTTTATTAATAATGAATTTACCATAAACAGGGTAAGTAAAGCTCGCATTCCATAGAAATTGAAGCGTTCCCACATTTCGGTTCCGAATAACACCCAAAGTCCTTTTGGATGTGCTGTTTTTACTTGAGTTGCTGCCATATTATTAATTTTGGTTTGGTTTATATTATAAATTAGTATTGATAAAATTAGTCATTTTATTAAACAATTGAATTCTAGTCATTCCACCATAAATTCCGTGATTTTTGTCAGGATAAATCTGCGAATCAAATTGTTTGTTAGCTTGAATCAAGGCTTCCATCATTTGCATCGAATTTTGCACATGCACATTATCATCGCCCGAACCGTGAATTAAAAGGAATTTTCCTTTCAATTTATTGGCGAAATTTATTGGTGAATTATCGTCGTAACCTCTTGGATTTTCTTGTGGCGTTTGCATATATCTTTCGGTATAAACGCTGTCATAAAAACGCCAATTGGTTACTGGAGCAACAGCAATCGCCATTTTGAAAACGTCATTCCCTTTCAAAATACAATTACTTGCCATAAAACCACCATACGACCAACCCCAAATTCCAATTCTGGATTTATCAACATATGGATAATTGCCTATCACTTTTGCAACATCAATTTGGTCTTCAACTTCGTACTTTCCGAGTTGTTTATATGTGATTTTTTTAAAGTCGGCTCCCTTGAAACCAGTTCCGCGACCATCAACGCAGGCAACAATGAAGCCTTGTTGTGCCAACATCATAAACCAATAATCGTCGTAAGAACCCCATTCGTTATTAACTTGTTGCGAACCTGGCCCCGAATATTGATACATAAAAACAGGATATTTTTTTGAGGCATCAAAATCCTTTGGTTTCATAATCCAAGCATTTAACTCGTTTCCTTTTTCGGTTTTCAGCACAAAAAATTCTTTGGCTGGCAAATTATAGGATTTTAGTTTTGTGGCTAATTCTTCGTTGTTTTCTATTACCTGAATTTGTTTTCCCGTTTTGGACTCGTTCAAAGAATAAATAGATGGCTGCGTTGCACTCGAAAACGTGCTGATGTAATATTGGAAGTTTGGACTGAAAGTTGCTGCGGTTGTTCCTACATTTTGTGACAATCGAACTTTATTTTTCCCACTGAGATTAATTCTAAAAACATCTCTGTTGATGGAGCCGTTTTCGGTTGATTGATAAAAAATAGTGTTGGTTTTTTCGTCAAAACCGTAATATTTGGTCACTTCCCAATTCCCTTTGGTTACCTGATATTCTAATTTTCCTGTTTTATCATACACATAAATATGATTGAAACCATCTTTTTCTGATGTCCAAATAAAACTATTGTCTTTCAGGAAAGTCAAATTATCTGTATCGACATAATCAATATAGGCATTGTTTTTTTCGTTTAGAACTACTTTTGTTGCGGCAGTATTTCCATCAACAAACAACAAATCCAGATTGTTCTGGTGACGATTCAACACCTTGGCTGATAAAATATTGGAGTCATTGGTCCATTCAATTCTCGGGATATAAAAATCATTATATTGACTTAAATCAACATTTTTTGTCGTTTTTGAATCAACATCATACAAGTGTAAGGAAACCAATGAATTTTTTTCTCCTGCTTTTGGATATTTGAAGCTTTCTATTTTTGGATACAAATCTTTGGCAAAAATCGACATCGAAAATTCTGGAACCTGACTTTCGTCAAAACGAATAAAGGCAATTTTTTTACTGTCCTTGCTCCAATCGAAAGCCCTCACAAAGGCAAATTCTTCTTCATAAACCCAATCCGTAATACCATTGATTATGGAATTTTTCTTTCCATCGATGGTAATTTGACTATTTGTTTGGGTTGCAATGTCATAAATAAAGAGGTTGTTTTCTTTGGCGTAAGCAATCTGTTTTCCGTCGGGAGAAAAAGTAGGTTCTTGAGCTTGTTCCAGAATTTCAGTCAATTCCTTGGTTTCGATATTGTAGAGAAAATAATCGGCAGTAAAGGAATGGCGGTAAATTTGATTGGTATTATTGGCAATCAAAATCTTTTTTTCGTCTGAACTGAACGAATAACTGTCGATTCCGCCGAGCAACTTGGACTGATTTTTAGTATCTATTAAAGTGACTACTTTTTTTAAAGTGGCAAAATCGAATAAATCAATTTGCATACTTCTGGCATTTTCGTCAAAATTCAAGACCGTATATTGATTGGAGTTTTTCATTGACTGCAATTCGTCCATTCCTTTGGCTTGAAATTCTCCGGTATAAATGGCTTCAACAGTAATTTTTTGTTGCCCGAAAACGCAGACAAAAAACAATAAAAACAAGAAGGTAATTTTATTCGTATTCATAGAAATTGATTAAATATAAAAACCATCAATTTTAGTGAAAATTTTACAATTATTTCACATTTCATGTGTTAAATGTTAAAAAGAATATTAAACTTAGTCGTTTATTGAACATGTTACATTGGCAAACAAAAGCGCTAAATCTGTATCTTTGCAGTAATATCTCATAATCAGTTGAAAATGAACAACACTATTGCTGGATTTTCAAAATTGTCCAAAGAAGAAAAAATAAATTGGATTGCCAAGGAGTATTTTTCTAATCCTTCTGAAGCCATTGCATTGCTAAAAAATTACTGGAACTCAGACGAAAAAATACAGAAATTACACGATGAATTCATCGAAAACACGATAAGCAATTTCTATATTCCGCTTGGAGTCGCTCCTAATTTCCTGATTAACGGAAAATATAGCAGTATTCCTATGGCTATTGAAGAAAGTTCGGTAGTTGCTGCGGCTTCAAAAGCGGCCAAATTTTGGTCTACTCGTGGCGGATTTAAAGCTACTGTAATCGATACCGAAAAGATAGGACAAGTTCACTTTATATTCAAAGGAGACGAATCAAAACTTGAATTATTTTTTGCCCAAACCAAAGCAAAATTTTTTACCGACACAGAAAATATTACCAAAAATATGCAACACCGTGGTGGTGGAATTCTGGATATTGTCCTAAAAGATAAAACTAATTTATTGCCAAATTATTTTCAATTGCACGCTACTTTTGAAACTAAAGATTCGATGGGCGCCAACTTTATCAATTCTTGTTTGGAGCAATTTGCCAAAACGCTGAAAGAAGAAGCTCAGGCATATAATTTGTTTTCAGAAACCGAAAAAGAAATCGAAGTCGTGATGAGCATTCTTTCAAATTATGTACCCAATTGCATCGTTCGTGCCGAAGTTTCCTGTCTGGTCGATGACTTGGTAGAAAAACACATTCCGAATCCAAAGGCATTTGCCGAGCGATTCATTCGAGCGGTACAAATCGCCGAAGTCGAACCTTTCCGAGCCGTAACCCACAACAAGGGAATTATGAACGGAATCGACGCCGTGGTGCTTGCTACAGGAAATGATTTCCGCGCAGTTGAAGCCGGAATTCACGCTTATTCTTCTAGAAACGGGAGTTATACAAGTTTGTCACACGCCAAAATCGAGAATGAACTATTTACTTTTTGGTTAGAAGTCCCATTGGCTTTGGGAACCGTTGGCGGATTGACGGCCTTGCATCCTTTATCAAAATTTTCATTAGAAATGCTGAAAAATCCATCTGCGAAGGAATTGATGGAGTTTGTTGCTGTTGCAGGTTTGGCACAAAATTTTGCTGCATTGCGTTCGTTGACCACAACCGGAATTCAGGATGGCCATATGAAAATGCATTTGAACAATATCTTGAACCAGTTTGAAGCTAGCGATGAGGAAAGGCTTTTGATTCGAAAACATTTCAAACATCACGTGGTTTCTCATAGCGCCGTTGTTGAATATATTGAAATTTTAAGAAGACCATTTTAACCACTCAACCCAGTCAGGTTTAAAAACCCTGACTGGGTTATATTTACTAAATGAAAAAAGAATTTTACAGTAACGGAAAATTACTAATAACGGGAGAATATTTGGTTCTTGATGGCGCCAAAGCTTTTGCATTGCCTACAAAATTTGGACAAAACTTGGTTGTCGAAAAAGGAAACAATCAAGAAATAAAATGGGCTAGTTTTGATGCCGATGGAAGTATTTGGTTTAAAGACACCCTTTCATTTAATGATATTTCTAATAAAATAATCACGGATAAATCGTCTGTAAGAAACACCCTGATAGAAATCCTGCACGAAGGCTTTATACTAAATCCTGATTTCATCAATCTTTCCGAAGGTTACGACGTAAGCACTAAACTTACATTTCCCAGAAATTGGGGCTTGGGAACTTCTTCGACCTTGGTAAACAATATTGCGCAGTGGTTGAAAATCGACGCTTTTGTTTTGCTGAAAAATAGTTTTGGCGGCAGCGGATACGATATCGCCTGCGCCCAAAACGACTTCCCTGTTTTGTATCATTTGGATAACAGAAAACCTGTTGTCGAAAAAGTGGTTTTCAATCCTGAATTCACAGAAAGCCTATATTTTGTTTATTTGGATAAAAAGCAAAATAGCAAGGCAGCCATCGCTTCCTATTATAAAAACAAGAACAACAATTTAGAAAAAACAATTAAAGAAAATGACACCATAACACAAGATGTTTTAAATGCCAGAAGCCTCGAAGAATTTGCCTTGGCTCTGGAAACTCACGAAACCAAAATGAGTGCTATTTTAGAAATGCAGACTGTTAAGGAATCTTTATTCCCGGATTTTAATGGTGTCATAAAAAGTCTTGGAGCTTGGGGTGGTGATTTTGTTTTGGCAGTTTCAAAAGAAAATCCAAGCGCCTATTTCAAAGAAAAAGGCTTTCGAACCATAATTCCTTATAAAGAAATGATTCTGTAAGTTTGTCTCAAAAAAATTAAACCGCAAATTCGCAAATTTTAAAAAATAGTATATTCTATAAAATTTGCGAATTTGCGGTAAATAAAACTATAAAAAATCCCGTATCGATAAAACATATCAATACGGGATTTAATTTTTATTACAACTTCAATTTAGTAATTAAAGTCTTTTCTATTATCTTTAATTTTAGCAATGTCTTTTAATGCAGGAATCACTCTATTGCCATCTCCAGCACTTTGAGCTTTTAGTTGAGCAATATAAGTGGCGTGGTCTTTCAAAACTGGAGCTTTCACGGTACTTGTGTTTTTTACCACATAAACTCCTGTATTTCCTTCTATTGGAGCAGAAAGTTTTCCTGTGGCCAATGCAAATGCATTTCCTACCACCTTAGGCTCTTGCCCAACGCCTCCAGTCAAAACAGGGTTTTGCATAGTGACATCAGTAGCTTGTTGTACTGTTGAACCAGTAGCTTTTGCAATAGCTTCTAATGAAGTTCCTGTCATTTTTGCTTTGATCAACTCCGCTTTTTTCTTGTTTTTAAGAATTGGTTCTACATAAGGTCTAGCTAAATCGACAGCCATTAATCCTGCTGCATTTACTTTGGAAACTTTGGCTATAACGTGACCTAAATTGGCCACTTCGAATCTTTTTACAGCACCAACATCTGCTCCGTCTTCAAATGCCCATCTCACGATATTTCTTTGGTTACCCAATGCTCCAAATGACTCATCCATAACTTTTACGGTCACTGGAGATGCAATGGTAAACTTCATTTCTTTTGCGGCTTTGTCAAAATCTTTCTCGGTTGCATCAATTTCAAATTTAGTTGCCTGAGTAAATATTTTATCCGAAGTTGCTTCTGAAGCTTGAATTTTTTGTGCAATAGTTGCTAAACGAATTCCGTCTTGCTTGTCTGTAATTTTAATGATGTGGAATCCAAAAGGAGTTTCTACCAAACCAACTTTGCCAATTGAATTATTGAATACAAAATCGTTGAAAGGTTTTACCATTTGATTTGGACCAAAATACCCCAAATCACCACCTTGTTGTGCTGAAGAATCATCAGAATTTGTAAATGCCAGCATCATAAAACTATCCGGATTAGCATTTACTTGAGCTAAGACAGCTTCAGCTTTTGCTTTTGCCTGTTCTTTTGTTCTTTTTTCTTTTTGATTTGGCACTTGAGTTCCTTCATAGCTAATCAGGATGTGGCTTGATTTTGCATTTACACCCACTTTTCTTCCCATTGATTTTGAAATACAATAGTAATTTCCAAATATGTAGGGGCCATAAATTTCTCCAGGAGCCAAGTTGTATAATTTATCAGCGTCAACAGCCGGTAAATCTTTTTTGGCAACATAAGTAGAATCATAAGGAACATCTGAATTTGAATTCACGAAATCAACCGTGTTTGGCGCCGCTTTAAATCCTGGCAAAGTATCATTTTTTGCAGTAGCTTGATTGTAAACAATTCTTCCAGATAACAAACTAGTTATTTTTGATTTAACTTCAGCTTCATCTTCTGCAGAAGCTTTATCTTCAATTAAAACATATTTTATTTCACGAGTTTCATCTGACTTGTATTTTTTTTCATTCTTTTTCATGAATGTCACAATCTCGTCATCAGAAACTTTTACTTCACTATCTTTGACAGTAGAATATAAACCTGCAACATAAGAAAAACTTACTTTGCTAGCTTCCATTTCATATTTCAATTTTCCTTCCGCTTCGGTAGTATAAAGCCCTGCCTTTATCAGGTTATTGTAGATTTGATATTTCGCGTTAAGCTCGGCATCTTTTTCCCTGTCTTTTAAAACTTGTGCTTGTTGTGGATTTGACTTGAAGTACTCCTTGAATTTTGCTTCATCAAAAATTCCAGCGGCATTCAAAAACAATGGGTTTTTACCGATATTTTGGTCTGCTTTCAAGACTTCCATTATGGCTTTTTCGCCAACTCTTATTCCTAATTTATCGAATTCATCCGTTAGCAATGCGATTGAAACCTCTTGGTCCCAAACTCTGTTTGCTGCGGCTGTTGAAGTCACACCTTGTTGACTTTTTTCAACATTGCTTACTTTTACTCTGAAATCTTCAAATGAGATATTTTTCCCATTGACGCTTCCCACATCTTTTGAACTTTTACCAAAGTTCCCTTTGTCAAATAGACTTGGTACCAGAAATGCAAATAATGCAAATGCAATAACTACTATCATTAAAGCGGAACGTTGTCTAATTTTTGCTAAAACTGCCATTTTTATTGTTGTTAATTTTTATATTCAGTTTGCGAAAATACAATTATCTAATTAATAATTATACTAGTCGCGCTATAATTTACAAGAAAATTTGATTTATGAAAAAAAATCAATCTTTTATTGTCATTTTAACCAATTCAATTTTCTTGTTTGTGGCTTCTTCGATAATAAAATGGTAGATTCCTATGGTAATTACATCGCCTTTTTGAGGAAATTCTTTTGTTGAATCTACTATAAAACCACCAAGAGTTCCATATGAATCGCTTTCGGGAATACTAAGTTTGTAGGTTTGGTTTAAATATTCAACATCTAGTCTTGCCGAAAAAATATAAACACCTTCTTCAATTTCTTTTTCAGTCAATTCCTCATCTGAATCATGTTCGTCTTCAATTTCTCCAAAAAGTTCTTCGACAATGTCTTCGATCGTTATAATCCCAGAAGTTCCTCCGTGTTCATCGAGTACAACAGCCACGCTTTTTCTTTTTTTGGTAAGCAAATCCATTGCGTCTTTGATGTAGATGGTCTCCGGAACAAATTCGACTGGAATTACGATTGATTTGATGCTTTTAGGTTTTTTGAATAAGTCGAATGAATGTACATAACCTATGATGTCATCGAGCGAATTTTGATATACCACAATTTTAGAATATCCCGTTTCTATAAATAATTCTTTTAATTCGGCCACGGTATCAAAAAGTTCTATCGAAACGATTTCGGTTCTTGGACTCATAATATCTCTGGCCTTCACTCCCGAAAAGTCCAAGGCGTTTTGAAACATTTGAATTTCAGAATCCATTTCTTCGTGATCTTCGACGGTACTCATTTGCTCGGTGATATAATTACCAAGCTCTGCTTTGCTAAAATATAATGGAACGTAATCCCCTTCGGTTTTAAAGAATTTTTTTAAGACAAAATCGGAAATCCAGATAAAGAAAGTGGAAATAAAATAAAACAACATATAGAAGCCATAAGCAGGTATTGCAAAAAACTTGATGAGTGAATTAGCATAAATTTGAAAAAAAACTTTAGGTAAAAACTCTGCCGTTACCAAAACGATCAATGTAGATATGAGGGTTTGAACGAACAAACTCAAAAACTCCGAGAAATGATAACCTAATGTATTAATCCAAATCATCAATAAATCTCCCATAAAAAACCCATAGATTACCAGTGCTAAATTGTTTCCAATGAGCATAGCGGCAATAAATTTAGAAGGTTTTTCAGTAAGTTTTGTAAGAATACTTGAAATGTAACTGTCTTGTTTTTTTTCTATTTCAAGATAAATTTTATTGGATGATATGAAAGCAATTTCCATCCCTGAGAAGAAAGCTGATAGTATTAAACACAATATAATAATACTAATCTCCATAATTAGGGTTTGTTATTTTTATCCTCTAATTTTTTTGCAAACCTTCTTCTAAAGAAGAACATAAAAATGGCCAGAGCACCAATAAAAAGGCTAACCTTTGGAGTTTCGGCTGCGTCATTCCATTTGGCAATTCCATCATAAATAAAAACAACTCCAAGGATAAGATAAAGGTAAGGTGTGTATTTAAGGTATTTCATAACTTATGTTTTCTAATAATTATTCGGCAGTTTCAACTTCGCCTGATATTCTTTGTGAATTTACAACTTTGAAATCTTTGCTAAAATCGATTCCTTGTCCGTTTGAAACTCCTTTGGGATCCGTAAATTTAAAGCTTTTCTCGGTAAAAAACCAATCGTTCTTTTGGTCAAAATATAATTGTTGGGTTTCGAGTGTTTGCCCATCTTGGGATGTGATTTTTACATTCCCAATTAAATCAATAACATTCGTGGGTCTGTAAGAAACTGCATAGTCGGATTTAATGTATGTTTTCTTCCCATTATTATCATATAAAGTAACGTCAATTCCCTTTGGAAATTCCGAAAAAGGAAAATCCACGCTACCATATTCTAGCATCTTTGAACTTATTAAAATGGCTTTTATTCGTCCAGAATCCGTATATTTTAAATTGATATCATCAGCATCACCAGTAGGCACAAAATCTGAAAAATTTATTTTTTGAACTTCTTTAAAATTACTTTCACACCCAAAAAACAGTGTCACGGCAATAACCGTGACAAGTGGAAGAATTCTATTTTTTTTTAGTAAAGTCATACCTTAAACTCAAAAAAATTACGGGCGATTACGAATGCTTTTTTTATAATTTTAGTCGAATTTGGTTTTTACAAACCATTTGTCGTTAAGTGAGAAGCTTACGTTTAAATTAATATAATTTTCTTGAATCAAATTAGCAGCCTTGGTTCCTTTTTTTCCTATTTCTAAACCTAAATTAACATTAGAAAAGGAACCCGTAATTGGCAATCCCATTCCAAGTGTCAATCCAACATCTTTGATAGGTTGTGAATTGATTATTAGTCCTGTTTTTTCGTATTTAAAACCACCTCTATAAGTAATTCTTTTAGCATAGCTTGAAAATGACTTTGAATTTGGAACGTAATATCCACCGATGCTATATTTTGAATATTTTTCGTAAACAACATTATCGATTGTGTTATACGAATTAGACAAGTTCCCTTTGTTTTGTGTAGTAACTTCAGCTCCTAACAACCATTTACCCGAATCGCCTATTCCTGCGCCAAACGACAATTTGCTTGGTAATTTTAATTCAGTCAGAATATTTATGTTCTCTAGTTCGTCAACGACCTGAACATCAAAATTTGAATTATATATAACGGTAGAAATGTTTCTCGTATTTTGAGAAGTCAAAGTGCTCTCTGGCGAAAAGTTTAAACTACTAAAAAGGGTTAATTTTTTATTGATTTTGGCTTGATACATCATTCCAAAATTAAAATTCACTCCAGACAAATCTGCCGTATTCAATTCACGAGATCCTATTGGAACAAAAGGAATGAATTCGAGACTATTGGCTTCAATTTTCCCAAAATTATAATGGGCATCAGCTCCAATGCTTAAGTTGGGCGCTATTTTATATCCCATTCCCAAAAAAACCTTGTTTATTCCGCCTGAACCATTAAATCGGTAATTATTTTGACTGCCATCAGCGCTTATTGATTCGATTTTGTAACCTACTGAAGAATACGGAATCAAACCAAGGCCAACTCCAAATTTCCCAAAAGGCAAAGCCAAGGCCAAATAATCTAATGTGGTTCTTTTTGCACTTGCCGACTCGTTATCCGTTTTTAATTTTGTAGCACTACTACTTCCGCCCAATGTAAAGGTCGTCAATTTTAAATTGGCATAACCCGCAGGATTTTGCAAATTAATATGAATACTGTCTGGCGCAATCGACAATCCTCCCATAGAACGATTTTCAAGAGCCCCTTTAAACCTTACTTCCCCAATTCCGTAAAACGAATATGGTGAGGAACTACTTCCTTGTGCAAAAGACATTATAGACAAAAGTAAACAGGCGCTTATTATAGTTTTTTTAATCATTTTTGATTTTATATTGAAATGTTTGGTTCAAACTTTCCAAAAGGAAATTTGAATTGGCAAATATGGTATTTTTTAATCGTTTAGCCAAAAAATCTGTGTCCCCGCCCGTTAAAATTATTATAAAATTTGAATATTGCTCTTTATATTGATTGATAAAACCATCCATTTCATAAACCAATCCATTTACTACTCCGGAATGGATTGATTCTGATGTTGATTTTCCAATGAAATGTTTTGGATTTTCCAATTCTAATAATGGAAGTTTAGCCGTGAAATTATGCAATACTTCATACCTCAAATGCAATCCGGGCGAAATGGCTCCACCGAGATAATTGTTATTCTGGTCAATAAAATCATAGGTAACACAAGTTCCGGCGTCAATAACCAAGCGATTTTGGTCAGGAAACCGGAGCGTTGCCCCCGCAGCAAGCACCATTCTATCGATTCCTAAAGTTTGGGGTGTTTCATAACAATTATGAAAAGGAAATGGGTCGTTATGCGAAACAAAATGAATATTTAAAATGTTTTTAAAAACTGTAAAAGATTGTTTTTCGACATCAGTAACGGATGCTACAACCAAATGTGTTATCTTTTTATGGGCTTCCAAAATATTTTGAATCCCTTTTTGGAGTTCAAATTTCATAATAACAAAAGTCTCTAAAAGGATACTCCCCTCAAACACAGCGGCTTTAATTCTGGTATTCCCAACATCGATGGCTAGAATCATAATTTATATTTAACGATGCGAAGTTACGAATAGATTTTTTTTAATAATTGTTTTGTTTAAATTAAAAATCATTCTATATTTGCACCCGCCTTAAGAAAGGTACCTTAGCTCAGATGGTAGAGCAATGGACTGAAAATCCATGTGTCCCTGGTTCGATCCCTGGAGGTACCACTTAGCAAACCCGAACAGAAATGTTCGGGTTTTTTGTTTAAAATAAGTTTTATAAAATTATTTGATTAGAATTTCTTTAAAAAAATTAAAAATCATCATTAAAACTATTCAAAAAACCGAACAGGTTTGATATATTTGTGAATTGTATGTTAATTAAATCTACTTTTCTCATTAGTTAGAATAAAAATCAAATACCGAAAACCAACAGAAATAATTTTAATTTTTTATTGTACTTTATGGAACAAATTATCAAAGACACGACTGCTAATCCAGCGCCATTAGGCCTTTTTGGATTTGGAATGACCACAATTTTATTAAACATTCATAATGCTGGATTCTATGAACTCAATGCTATGATAATGGGAATGGGCATCTTTTTTGGCGGCCTGCAGCAGGTAATTGCCGGAGTTATGGAGTGGAAAAAAGGAAACGGTTTTGGTATGGCAGCATTTACTTCTTATGGGTTCTTTTGGATATCATTAGTTGCCTTATGGACACTTCCTCTTATGGGAGTTGCCAAACCCGACGGAGCTTCAATGGGTTTCTATTTGGGGCTTTGGGGCTTGTTTACATTGGCTTTTTTCATTGGAACGCTTAACGGAAATACTATTGGAAAACTTATTTTTGGCTCTCTAGTTGTCCTATTTGCACTTTTGTCAATAGCTAGTTTTACTGGAAATGCGGCTATACACACATTAGCTGGTTATGAAGGGATTTTTTGCGGATTTTTTGCTTTTTATGAGGCTGCCGCAATAGTAATCAATGAAAAATTAGGAAGAAAAGTATTGCCACTATAAAAATAGCGTAACCTTTTTACACAACCCCAAAAACTCTATTCTTAATATTCAATGGGCTTTTGATATTAGATTTTAAGCTTTATAGCTTACTTAAATAAAAATATTTATATAATTATGAGTTATTACAAAATAGAAAATTTAGAACAATACTTCAAACATTACAACAAATCGATTCGCGAGCCGAGAAAATTTTGGGGAAAAATTGCTTCCGAAAACTTTACTTGGTACCAAGAATGGGAAAAAATAATGGAGTTTGATTTGGTTGAAGCAAAAATAGAATGGTTCAAAGGAGCAAAAGTCAATATTGTAAAAAACTGTCTCGATAGACACCTTGCAAAAAGAGGCGAAAAAACAGCTATCATTTTCGAACCAAATGACCCAAAAGAAGAGGCGCAACATATTTCGTATAACGAATTGTATACGAGGGTTTCGAAAATGGCAAATGTACTTCGCGAACAAGGTATCGAGAAAGGCGACAGGGTTTGTATTTATTTGCCAATGATTCCTGAATTAGCGGTTTCGGTTTTGGCTTGTGCAAGAATAGGAGCAATCCATTCCGTTGTTTTTGCTGGATTTTCTGCGTCTGCCGTGGCAACAAGAATCAACGACAGCGAATGTAAAATGGTCATCACTTCAGACGGCGGTTTTAGAGGCGAAAAAACTATAGATTTAAAAGGAATTATTGACGATGCATTAATAAGCTGTCCATGTGTCGAAAAAGTCTTGGTAGCTAAAAGGACCAATACTCCAATAACAATGAAAGAAGGTCGTGACCAATGGTTGCAGCCGCTTATTAATGAAGCATCAGATAATTGTGTTGCCGAAATTATGGATGCCGAAGATCCTTTGTTCATACTCTATACATCAGGTTCAACCGGAAAGCCAAAAGGAATGGTGCATACTACAGCTGGATATATGGTTTACACAGCCTATACTTTCAAGAATGTTTTCAATTATGAAGAAAACGATATTTATTGGTGTACTGCCGATATTGGTTGGATAACCGGACATTCCTATATTTTGTATGGCCCATTATTAAACGGCGCCACGACAGTGATTTTTGAAGGAGTTCCTTCGCACCCAGATTTTAGCCGATTCTGGGAAGTAATAGAAAAACACAAAGTAACCCAATTCTATACTGCGCCAACAGCCATCCGTGCCTTGGCAAAAGAAAACTTGTCATACGTACAAAAATACCCATTAAAATCATTAAAAGTCATCGGCTCTGTTGGAGAACCTATCAATGAGGAAGCTTGGCACTGGTACAATGATCACGTTGGAGGAAAACGTTGTCCTTTGGTTGATACTTGGTGGCAAACTGAAACGGGAGGAATATTAATTTCTGCTCTTGCCTTCATAACTCCTACAAAACCAACGTATGCTTCTTTACCATTACCGGGAATTCAACCCGTTTTAATGGATGAAAAACGCAATGAAATAGAAGGCAATCAGGTTACTGGAAGTTTATGTATTAAATTCCCTTGGCCAGGAATTGCCAGAACCATTTGGGGTGATCATCAAAGGTATAAAGACACTTATTTTAGTGCTTTTCCTGGAAAGTATTTTACTGGTGACGGTGCATTGCGTGATGAAGTGGGCTATTACAGAATCACGGGTCGTGTAGATGACGTGATAATTGTTTCAGGTCATAATCTTGGAACTGCACCTATTGAAGATGCAATAAATGAACATCCGGCAGTTGCCGAAAGTGCCATTGTAGGATTTCCACACGATATAAAAGGAAATGCTTTGTATGGCTTCGTAATACTGAAAGAATCAGGGGAATATCGTGATAGAGAGAATTTGACCAAAGAAATCAATCAACATATTGCAGATCACATTGGACCAATTGCCAAATTAGACAAAATTCAGTTTGTTTCTGGTTTGCCAAAAACTCGTTCTGGCAAAATTATGCGTAGAATTCTGCGAAAAATCGCCGAAGGTGATTTCTCTAACTTTGGAGACACCACCACTTTATTAAATCCTGAAATTGTGGACGAAATAAAAGACGGAAGATTGTAAAACCATTCGTTATAACAAAAAAGGCTGTCCGTTAAGACAGCCTTTTGTTTTTACCAAAGATTCTTATAAGCTTTTTGACAATGTTGTGCAAACCCATTTTAGCTTTGAGTTTACAAATAAAAACACTCCAACTACATATCATTTCGACGCAGGAGGAATCTCCACTTGTTGCTCTCGTTTGTTGAGATTCCTCCTGCGTCGGAATAACAAAACAATAAGAATTTCCTATTAAATTCAAAGTCTATTTGACATTTAAAAAAAGTTGCGTTTTGTCCAAAAAAAATCCCTTACTGCAATTGCAGTAAGGGATTAATTCAATTTGAACGTAGTTTATTCTTTTACTAACTTAACAGTAGAAGATCCATTTGCAGTTGAAACTTTTGCAAAATAAACCCCATTTGAAAGAGCAGAAGCATTAACAACAACTTCTTTTGAAGAAGCTGCTTTTGTATAAACTGATCTTCCTAACATATCAAAAACTTGTACTGAAGTAATATCATCATTACCTGAAACAATGTTCCAGCTGTTTTTTGTTGGATTAGGATAAGCTAAGAAGCTTTTAGCATCAAAGTTTTTAACAGCTAAAACTGCTCCAAAATTATAAACACCTGTTACAATATTCAAAGTAATACCATAAGTACCTGCAACTACAGGGATATCACCTCCACTACCAGTTCCTGTTCCTGTAGGGAAAGCAGCAAATGACCATGATGGACTCCATTGATGTCCTTGTCTGAATTTACCCCCACCAGTTGTACAAACTTTACTCGCTATAGAGTAATTTACACCATCAGTAGTAGTCATATCTGTATCAGTACCCCAGCCACCAACACTGTCACCAGTCAAACTTATTGTTAAAAAAGCGAAAGTGTAAACTCCAGTGGTTTTGTTAAATGTTACATCCATTGTTGCTCCACTTACAGGAATATTTGCTCCTCCAGCAGTTGCCGTTCCAGTAGGGAAAGCAGCTGCTCCCCAAGTATTTGTATTGGCGTGAGCTTCACGAAATATTGCATCTCCAGCAGTATAAGTGAAATTTTTCAATTTGTAAATAATACCATCTGTAGTTGACATATCTTTATCTACACCACCTGTTGCAGTACCATAAACACTTATTACAGGAAATGGATTTGCAATCGAAACAAAGTTGTAAACTGCTGTTTGACTGTTAAATGAAGCAGAATACCATCCTGGTCCTCCATTTAATGCTGTAACAATGATGTCAGCACCTTCTTGTCCAGCATTTGGTCCTGAAGGAAATGTACCTCCACCCCAGCTTTTAGCCCAATCATGGCTTTCACGGAATTTCAACTTACCTAAAGGCAATTCGATATTTCTTGTATAATTTAGACCATCTGTTGTAGCCATTTCTAGATCATCATTACCCCAACCATTATAATCTCCAATGATAGAAATTGTGTAAGGAGTAAAAGCATAAGCTCCGGTGGTTTTGTTAAAAGTAACATTATACCATCCCGCAACCGCAGGTATATCACCACCAGCTGTTGCTCCTGAAGGCCAAGTAGTGCCTCCCCAGTTGTTAGCCCAATTATTATCTTGACGGAATTTTACAGGTCCAGTCAATAATTGAACTTTTGCCAATTTATACGTAATACCATCCGCTGTAGTCATTGCGTTACCATCTACTTGAGGGTCAGAAGGCCATCCTAATAAAGTTCCAGCTCCAATAAGAGCTATTTTAGGAAAAGTTGCCACTACAAAAGTATAATCACCAGTAGTATAATTAAAGGTTACATCATAATCTATTCCTGTTGTTGTTACAGGGATAAATTGTAGGGGTTCAATTGCTGCTCCTGTTGGAAAAGTAAGTCCCCCATAAAGATTACTAGCAGCTGCGCCAACTTTTACATCAAACTGTAAAGATCCAGGAACAAGAGTTACTTTTTTTGCGGTATAATGAATCCCATCTTTAGTATCCATAGTAACCGGAGTAGCCGTTGCTGCAGTACCTACAAGCTTAATAACTGGATTAGGAGTTCCTGGTGTAAATGACCAACTTTTTGTTGACATTATAAAGGTAACATTCCAAACTCCAGCTTGAGCTTTAATGTTTGGACCAGCATCTACTGGACTAATGTTTGCTCCTGAAGGCCAACCCGTTTCAGTTGATAATACTGGACCCCATCCGAATGTTGCCCATGAATGATCCATACGAAATTTTACGTCAGCAGTAGAAAGTTGCATATCAACATAAGTGTAAGTCTCACCATCAAGCGTTGATAAATCCGTGTCCGTAGACCAGTTACCAGAGGGGCTTCCAGCACCGATCAGCGACATTACTGGGAAAGCCGAGGTCTTCGCCGTTGTTTGAGCTTTACCACTGAAGCTCAAAAGGAACACAGCAATAAATAAAGAAAATAATTTTGTTTTCATAATTAATAGTTATTTTAGATTAATAGTCGATAAATGTATAAAAAAATGATATATAAAAAACGAAAAGCAAAAAAAATAATTTACTATCACGTTTTCGTGTTAATAACATTTTATGAAATTTAATCGGCTGATTCCCATCAGTTTTCAGTGCTGTTTTCTATTTGTTTGATATTTCGGATAGAAAATCATCTAAAGTACAGAAAATGCTGAATTAAAAACGGTTTTCGATACTTTTATAGCTCTGTTTTTGCTTTTTACAAAAAAAAATAATTGCAATAAAAAAAGCTGCCTTAACAAAGACAGCCTTACTTTTTGCATCTAATGTTTATTGCTTTAAAAATTTCAATACTTTAACTTCATTATTTTCGTTCAAAGCTTTTACAAAATAAATTCCCTTTTTCAAATCACTAATGGAAAATTGATATTCCTTGGATTGATTTGAATTGAAACTTTTTACTAATTGTCCGGAGAGAGAATAAATTTCCACTTTTGAAGTATTTGTATTTAAAGTAAAATAAGTCGAAGATGGATTTGGATATAAATAAATATCTTGCGAAAGTCCAAAATTTGTCACCCCCAACGACGAGGGTTTATTACCATAAATTCTAAATCCACCTGCAGCAATAAGTATCGTGGCATTTACATCCGTAACATCAATCGTTGTATTATCCATCAAGTTATACCAAGTTCCTGTATAAGGAAAATTAGGCACTACATTTTGATCTGTCACATTAAAGTTAGAAAGAATTACCACATTTTGTATTTGACTTGGCAATAGGGTATTATCCCAAATATAAACTTTGGGTGTTAAAACAGTTGATCCTGAACTAATGGAATAACTTCCGTTGAATACGGGTTCCACCATTTTTAAATTAATCATTTTAGACCAATCGGTATAAATTTTGTTTCTGCTAGCATCTGCTAACCAGTTGCTTGCCCATTGAGGTTGTGGTTTTGTATCCAATTTAGCATCGCCTGGAGTCGCATCAGAATCTGTATTTACTGATCCGTTATTAGCCGTGAAAATGGAAAGGTTCATACCTAAATCAGCAAAATGCCAAATCATTTTTGGTCCTGGAACCAATAAAGAGGTAGCACCAATGGCTGACATTCTAGACAAAGCTATATTCAGTGTTTTTACATTATGTGAAGAATTTGAAGTGTTTCCATAGGTAACCGCCTTATACATCAATCTTTCCTTATCATGACTCTCGGGATAGCCCATTACTCTTTTTGCAGCAAAACCAACATGGGCATTACTTCCTATTCGAGAAATATCGGCATTTGAGTTCCAGCCCATTAATAATTGGGAGTAAGCTTCGGTAATTTCGCTCCACATCATTACCCCTTTGCTGATGCCATCAGCCTCGCTAGCAGCATTAATTCTATAATTTGCCCATTCCTTTTCTTCATTATCATTTCCTAGATGCTCAAAAATGGCGTAATGATTTGGATCCAAACTCCAAGCATAATCGGCATATTCTTTTAGCACATCAACCCGGTCTTGTTGGTAAGAATTGGTGCAAGCATCACCACTAGCACAATTTTGAGTAAACCCTTTGGTTAAGTCCCAACGGAAACCGTCTATTTTATATTCTTCTATCCACTGTTTAACTACCCTTTTTACATAGATTTTTGTTCTGGCTTGTTGATGATTAAAATCATTCCCTACACTATAACTGTGTGTTGCAGATACGTTAAAATAAGGATTATCAGAAGCTGGACCACCCCAACCATCACCGTCTGGGTCATTCATCCACATTCTATCCATTGGGTTTCTTCCAAAAGCATGATTCAACGCCACATCCAGAATTACTGCAATTCCGTTTTGATGGCACAAATCAATAAACTCTTTTAGTTTATCGGCTGTACCATAAGCTTTATCTAAAGCCATGTGAAACGAAGTATTGTAACCCCAACTTTCATTTCCATCAAATTCCATTATTGGCATTAATTCGATTGCATTGACTTTTAGGTTTTTAAAGTAATCAATTCTGTTAATCAAGTTTTGATAACTTCTGTTGGCGTCAAAATCTCTAACTAAAACTTCATAAACTACTAATTTGTCTTTTTCTGGTTTTACGAAATTAGTTGTTGCGGCACTCCAAGCATAAGGTGTTTGTCCTGTTTTCAAAACGGTAACTTCTCTATCTTGTCCTGCTGGATAAGCGGGTAGATTTGGATAGTTGCCTGCAGGAATCCATGGATCTTCATCTTTATTCAATACCAATGTGGAGTATGGATCTGCTGTTTTGACCAAAACTGGAGAACCCGCTGTAGGAGTTTGATCTATCACCCAATATTGATAGGTGTAATTTGTACCCGAAACCAATCCTGTGATTTCCAGCCAAAATTTACTTGACGAAACGTCTTTTTTCATGGCATAACTTGCGCCAGGTTGCCAGTTATTAAAACTTCCCGCAACATAAATAAAATCTTTTCCTGGAGCATCTAAAACGAGAGTTGCTTTGGTTGCATCCACAGTATTATAATTTATACCATCGACTAAACCTGCTGGCATTGCTTCTGAAACAGCTAAGGGATTTACAATTACCGAAAACTTTTTTGAAAAAGTAGTAGCACCGTCTGTAATTTGCAAATCATAACTCCTATTTTCTACAATATTTGAATCCGTGTAAGAATAAGAAGCTCCAGTAAAAGTATTAATACTCGTTCCGTTTGCCAATAAATTATAATTGGCATTCCCATTCGTATTGTTTGCTGCAATGTTTAAACTGGCTCCTGAACTAATAATGGTTGTGCTGTTTAAAACAGGTGAAGTAAGAGTAGCCTGAAAAGCACCAACATTAAGGAAAATATCTGGTCCGTTTTTAAGAGTGCCATCAGCCGATCTAAATACCACACAGATTTGTGTAATTGATTTTGTCAGCGGTATTCCAAAATAGGTATACAAATCGGGGGCAAGATCTAATTTATAGGTTGTACCCGAAACCAAGGTTAAAGCTGGTTGAGTCGCATTGTTTCCCCAAGTGCCCTTTACGCTCTGCCATGTCGCACCGTCAACAGTCAATCCAATATGTGCATAAATCACACCTGAGTAAGCAGCTAATGGAGTTCCTGTTTTATTAAAATTGATAGTAACCGCACCACTTGCAATTGCTGGTGACGGTGTAGTTGTGGTTTGGGCAAAACCTATAGAGGTTATAAGTAAAAATAATAAAAATATTTTTTTCATGCTAAAATGTTTAATGATAAAAAGGGCTGTTAAAAAAACAGCCCTTTTTAAAAGATTTTCAATTACTGTTTAACCAGAGTGTAGGTATAAGCCCTTGGGGTATTTAAATCCAGGGTAACAATATAATTTGCGGCAGTCGCTCCCGGCAAAATAATATCTTTTCCGTTATAAGTCATTACCGTTCCTGCATAGTCAACATCTGCTCTTGAAGAATCGAATAAACCAAGTATTAAAGTAGAGGCCGTATTTCTAAACTTGAACCCTTTACCTCCGCTTAAAAGAACTGTAAGTTCCCATTTTTTACTTACTGTATTGTAAATCATTTTTTTATTAACCGCAGTTGGAAAAGGCTTGGCAAGACCAAATATACCCCATTCGCTAGGAGTAATTGAATATGTGGTTGGAGTTGTGCCAAGATTAGCTTTTATCATATAAAAACCAGCAGTTGCTATATTGATTGCGGCTCCATTCAACACAAGAGCTCCACTACCATTATCACCATAAAATGGATTTGTAGCTTGGTATATATTTTGTACCGAAGTATAAAATTTATAACTTCCCACTTCAAGCCATGCATATCCTTCACAATCTGTTGTAAACAAACTGGATGACAACATTTTTGGTGAGTTTGCAGGATTATCTCCCACTTTTGTAAAAGCGAAAGACGATTGGGCAAACGGTGTTACTTTTGTAGAAAACACATTAGAGTATTGATTGAAAGGATGAGAACCCAACCCTAGAGTAGATTTTACTCTAATGTCAATATCCGCAACTAAATCTGGCAAAAAACCATTCTCTAGAAGAATTGTATTTAAATACCCTTCTTTCCAAAGGTAGGTCGTTGCTTTAGAACTAGGACTGGCAACGATAGGTTTCGCAAAATTGGTTCCACTCTTTGCGATTTCTATCACATAAGTTGACGGAATACTTTCAACGCCATTATCGGCAGCGCTCCAGGTAAGAGTTGTTACATCATTATCTCCATTTAATGGAGACAAAATATAAGGTCCGCTTGGTGTTATAGGACTAAGTGTAAATCCATTAGCCGCTACAACTGGATGCGTATCGGTCTCACAAGATCCTAATGAAATCAGGAATAAGGCGAAAATTGTTGTTTTTATAATATTTTTCATTGTTTATCTATTTAATATCAATAACCTGGGTTTTGTGTTAGGTTTGGATTTGTATTTAATTCAGATTGTGGAACTGGATATAATTTGTATTTATCGTCAATACTAGTTCCAGACTGTACATTCCCTTTCCATTCCCAATTATAAGAACTTCCTGAAAATTTACCAAAACGGATTAAATCTTGTCTTCTATGACCTTCCCAATACAATTCTTTTACTCTTTCGTTTAAGACAAATTGTGAGGTTATATCCGCTGCAGTAACTTGGGCGGCACTTGCTCTTATTCTTAAAGCATTAACATAATCCTTTGCTGCTGTTGTTGTAGCACCTGCAACTCCTTTAGCAGCTAATTCAGCATACATCAAATAAACGTCGGCTACTCTAAACATAGGAAAATCAGTGTCGGGATGCGTTTGATTACTGCCTGATGCTCCTGTAGAAGTTAGGTTGGTATATTTTCTAACTTTTAAACCTCCGGCTTTGAAAAAATCAGAAGATGTAGGAATGCTTAATGGTCCTTGAACAGCGTTAAAAAGAGCTCTTTTATCTGCAGCTCCAGTCAAATCAGGAAATATCGCTGCAAATTCTTTTCGTCCTACAAGACCAAACCATCCACCATCAATTCCTAATTCACCATTCCAGTCACCACAAGGAGCATGAACTAAATATGTCGTTCCTCCCCAAGATTTTGTTTTAAGACCATCGAATAAAATCGGAAAAATAATTTCGCTTTGAACCGCAGTTCTGTTATTATCAGCCATAAACAAATTGCTGTATGGAACATTGGCAATTTTATAAGGAGATGCAATTATCTCGTTTATTGTAGCCAATGCTTCAGTATCTCTGTTTACATTTGTATAAACTAATGAGTTTAAATACAATTTAGCCAATACCATTTTTGCGCCTATTTTATCAACTCTACCATACTCATTTGTTCTAGCTGCTTTTAAGTCGGCATCCATTTCTTTTAATTCAGTAACTAAATAATTGAAGACATAAATTCTGTCTTTTTCTTGTGGTTTTACACCAACTTTATCTTCTTCAGTAGCAAAAGCAACTTTTCCAAATAAATCGATGGCATGATAATAGGACAGCGCTCTTAAAAATCTAGCTTCAGCTCTAAAGGCTTTTATTTCTGCTTTTAATTCTGCCGTTACACCTCTTGTAGTTAGTTTTTCATCTGTTGTTTCTCGCAAAAACTCATTCGCCAAAGCAATTTGAAAAAATGCTCTTGAATAAAATGCGTTTACAAATCTGTTGTCTTTTGTCCAAGTTTGCGTATTCAATTCTGGTAGGGTAGGATCTCCCCAAGCTACCATAGCTTCATCTGTAGGTAATTCTTGAAGTTGCCAATAGCCTCTTAAATATTGCCCAAATCCTTCATCGATTCCCTGAATATCAGGATTTCCAGCCGGTCCAGCTTGCCCGGTAACTGCCAATCCCGCATAGATTTTTGCTAAGAATTCTTTGTATGAATTTGGATCTGAAAAGAATTTATCCGATGAGAAAACATCATCGTCTTTTGGAAACACATTCATGTCGTTCGTACAAGCGGTAAATAAGGCAATTAACCCTATAATTGCAAACAACTTAATTTTTATTGATTTTATTTTTTTCATGATATTTTAATTAAAAATTGAAGTTTAAACCTAACATGGTCATTCTAGCACGAGGATATATTGTACTGTCATTTCCTCCAAATATTTCTGGATCCATTCCTTTGTATTTAGAAATAACCAGCACATTTTGAATTCCTGTGTATAGACGTAAACTTGATTGTTTTGCCTTTAATCCTAAAGGATTATCAAACGAATATCCAATAGTTAAGTTATCCCATTTTAACCAAGAGCCGTCGTGAACATAATAATCCGTTTCTGCTTTTCTCTGACTAAATTGTGTAATGCTAAAATCAACGGGAGCATTATTAATGGCATTCGGGTTATTATCTGAAATTCCTTGAGATAAAAAGGCTCTGCTTCCACTCACATTGTCATAAATATAATTTCCTAAACTTGCTCTCCAAGCCATAGAGAAATCCCATTTTTTATAGTTATAATTGGTCATAAAACCCATTGTTAAATCGGCGTCTGGTTTGTGAAATTCATATTTATCGGCTGAATCCACTGCACCATCTTTATTTCTATCCACATAAGCCCCTTCAATTGGAAACCCATTTTGGTCGTATACCTGTTGGTACAACCAAAAAGTATTTGGTGACAAGCCCTGTTTTAATATTTGAGAATATAAGTCTAGCCCTATTCCTCCAGTAAAATACTCATTTCTGTCTAAGCTTGTTATCTCTCTGTTGTTATAGGCAACGTTAAAATTAAAACTCAGTTTATTATTATCATCTTGTATAGCATTATAGTTTAGCCCTAACTCGATTCCTTTACTTGTAAGCTCTCCAATATTGGCTGGCCCCCTAGTTCTGAAATTTTGTAATGCTCCTTCGGTAACTTCTGCAAACAAATCGTTGGTGATTTTTTTGTATGCGTCTAATGATCCAGATAATTTATTGTTAAATAATCCAAAATCAATACCTACGTTATAAGTTGTTGTTTCCTCCCACTTCAATGTTTCATTGTAACCTTCTGGTTTTGCTAATGAATAGTAGGTGTCCCCAAATGGGTAAGATGCTCCAGAATTTACTCCGCTTACATTATATTTCTTGAAATAATCATATTTTGCAGGAATATCTTGTTGTCCTGTTACACCCCAACCTACTCTTAATTTTAAATCATTGATTGTTTTAGAGCCTTTAAGAAAACTTTCTTCCGAAACTTTCCAAGCTACAGCAACTCCAGGGAAATTTCCCCATCTATTTTGCTCAGAAAACCTTGATGTTCCATCACGTCTGTAATTTAAGGTTACCAAATATTTGCTATATAAATCAATGTTCATTCTCGCATAATAAGCCTGTAAATTTACCGTTGGCTGCGTGCTAACGTCTGGATCAGAATCTACTCTTAAAGTATTTCCAGTAGAAAAACTTTCATCCTCAAAATTTTGATAGGAATACCCAGTTGTAAAATCCACTTTAACGTTTCCAAAAAGGTGGGTATAGTTTAAGTATCCATCCAAAAGTTTATTTTCAGAATTCTGCCAATACGAACTATTTGAACCCAATAAAGACAACCCATTCATACCACTCCTGGCATTATGATCGATTATATCAGTTCCAGCTCTTTCATTAATATCTATACCAGCATTTACAACAGCTCTCAAATCTTCGAAAAAATGAAATTTATAATCTATTTGAGCATTTCCATAATATCTGGTATTGGCTCCACGATTGTTTCTTTGCTCTAATAAAGCTAATGGATTTGCAGGTCCATATACGGTATATCCTGTCCCTGTGGGTGTATAAGTTTCGCCATATCCTCCAAAAGGAGAATTAGCAACATAAACAGGTTTTGTTGGGTTAGACGCAATAGCAGAACTGATAGAACCTTCATCAGCATATCTATTTTTTTCATATGCATAATTTGCATTAACCTCTAGTCTTAAATGATTATCAAAAAAAGAAGGCGACAATGACAGGGCTACAGTTTTTCTATCAAATTCAGAAGTTTTTAAAACCCCGTCAACTTTTGTATAACCAACAGACAGCCTTGTTGGCACTGTTTTTAACAAGTTCCCTCTAACAGAAAAATTATTGTCAGATGTTAGCCCATCATGGAAAATTTGATCCTGCCAATCCGTATTGCTTGTTCCTAAAAGCCCTACACGAGTTGGCACAAACTCTTTAATAATCTCTCTAAATTCATCTGCTGAATAGACATCTACTTTTTTTGCTAGTGAATTGACAGCAGTATAGGTATTAAATGAAAATTGAATTTCGTCTTTTTTAGTCCCTTTTTTAGTTTTAATTAAAATAACCCCGTTAGATCCTCGAGAACCATAAATTGCGGTGGCCGAAGCGTCTTTCAATATCGAAAAAGATTCAATATCATTTGGGTTTACCGAGGAAAGCCCTTTGTCAACTGGCAAACCATCTATAACCACCAATGGATCATTTGAAGCATTCAACGAAGATCCTCCACGAATTCTAATTGCAGCACCATCCCCAGGACGACCGCCTTGAGTCACGACAACTCCAGCAACCCTACCATTGATTAAATTTTCAGTATTTGTAATTGCTCCTTTATTAAAGTCTTTGGCCGTTATTAAAGCAACAGAACCAGTGGCATCTTTCTTTTTCACAGAACCATAACCTACCTGGACCACAACTTCTTTAAGCTCATTGGCATCTTCTGCAAGACTTACCGTTATTTCTTTTTGATTATCAAAAGTAACAATAGAATTTTTATATCCTATAAATGAAAAAACGATTTTATCGCCCTTTTTTACTTTTGGTAACTTGAATTTTCCGTCAAAATCTGTTGAAGTTCCAATTGTAGTTCCTTGAATAGAAACATTTACTCCTGGAATGGGCTGATTAGTTTTTGAATCTAAAACAATACCTCCTAAAGATTCTTGTGCAAGAACGCTCAGAGGCAGAAATAGAAATAAAAATAACAACTTTTTATAAATTGTTTTCATACTTTTTGTTTAAATTAATTTGGTTTTTTGTCTAGTTTTTGTTTAATTTACCTTTACTTCGAACGATAAAATTACATTAATTTTAACACTCACAACAAAGATAGTTTTTAAAACGATTACGAAAACGTGGTAGTGTTGAAAACTTTCTGTATTATTGAAGTTTTTAGGTCTAAAATTGCCATAAGTAAAATAAAATTTTACCTTTATTACGAAAATGATTTTTATCAAATCCCCAATATGAAAAAGAAGGTAACCCTTAAACAAATTGCCCGAGAACTTGACGTATCCATTTCGACAGTTTCAAAATCCTTGAGGAACAGTTTAGAAATTGGAGAAGAAACACGGCTAAAAGTGCAGGCTTTTGCCAAGTTCTATCATTACAAACCCAACAATATTGCGCTTAGTTTAAAAAATAGAAAAACGAAAACAATAGGGATTATTATTCCCGAAATCGTACACCATTTCTTTTCGACAGTCATCAACGGAATAGAACAAATAGCCAATGAAAACGGGTATAGTGTCATCATTTGTTTGTCGGACGATTCTTTCGACAAAGAAGTCCTTAATATGGAAATGCTTGCCAATGGCAGCATCGACGGATTTATTATGTCGCTTTCCAAAGAAACCCAACAGAAAAAAGATTTTCACCACATTACCGAAGTTATCAATCAAGGTATGCCAGTGGTAATGTTCGACAGAATTACCGATGATATTCAGTGTGACAAGGTCATCATAGACGACGAATTAGCAGCTTACAGAGCCGTTCAAAGTTTGATAGACAAAGGAAGAAAAAAAATCGCCTTGGTAACAACGGTCGATTACGTGAGCGTGGGAAAACTAAGAACCGACGGTTACACCAAAGCATTATTAGATAACGGATTACCTTTCGACGAAAACTTGATTGTCAAAATTGAAAATATAGACAATTGCGAATTGAAAATCAGTAAATTACTCGAGGACAAAGCTATCGATGCCGTTTTTGCAGTAAATGAACTATTTGCGGTAATAACAATTAAAACCGCCAGTAAAATGGGAATAAAAATCCCCGAAGACTTGGCTGTAATCGCTTTCACGGACGGAATTATCTCTAAATATTCAACACCAACCATTACAACCGTGACGCAAAACGGAATAGAAATGGGAAATACAGCGGCAAAAATCCTCATTGAAAGATTAGAAGCCGAAGAAGAAGAATTAGAAGAACACGAAGAAGAAATTTACAAAACTATCGTAATTGAAACCCATTTGATAGAAAGAGAATCAACTCTTTAAAAAAATCAATAGCAATTGCAATTTCAATATTCAATCTCTTTATAATTGCCATTGCCATTGATTTTTGCCATTGTAATTGCCATTGTAATTGAAACTTATTCACACTATTACGTTGTAGTGATAGATAATTCCATTTATTCTAAAATCTAAATTTTAAATTCTAAATTCTTTTATATATTTACACGATTCAAAACTTTTACTTTTACTTCGAAAAATAAGTTAAGTTTTGATAAGCAAGGCGCTTATCGTACATTTAAAACAATATACGATAATGAAAAAACCCAAATTAAGTTTTTGGCAAATCTGGAATCTAAGCTTTGGATTCCTGGGAGTACAGATAGGATATTCTCTACAAAATGGTAACACCAGTAGAATATTGGAAGCTCTTGGCGCCGATGTTCACAGCATTGGATATTTTTGGTTGGCAGCACCTCTAGCAGGTTTAATTGTTCAGCCCATCATTGGTCTTTCAAGCGATAAAACCTGGACACGTCTTGGACGCAGAATTCCATTTATATTTTTTGGAGCAATCGTTTCAGCTTTGGCAATGTTTTTTATGCCAAATGCAGAATACTTTACCTATCTGTTACCGCCACTAATTTTTGGTGCCGTGATGCTTCTCTTGATGGACACTTCATTTAATGTAACAATGCAACCATTTCGTGCACTTGTTGGCGATATGGTCAATGATGAACAGAAAAATCTTGGCTATTCTTTACAAAGTGCGTTAATCAATTTTGGAGCTGTTTTTGGTTCCTTATTGCCGTGGATTCTTGCCAAAGCTGGAGTTGCAAATGTACCTGCAGCTGGCGAAAAAGTAGCAGCATCAGTAATTTGGTCTTTCTATATAGGAGGAGCTATTTTATTGGTAACTGTTCTTTGGACAGCTTTTAGAACCAAAGAATACGCACCAAAAGAACACGCACTTTACAATGACATCGACTTAGAATCTGAAACTGTAACCGAAAAAACAAGTATTTTCAAGTTGATTGCCAACGCTCCAAAAATATTTTGGCAATTGGGAATTGTACAATTCTTTTCTTGGTTTGCCTTATTTCTAATGTGGGTTTACACCACAAGAGCTATTGCCAATCAAGTTTGGGGTTCTGAAGCCTTGGACCCAAAATCCATTGGTTTCAATGAAGCCGGAGACTGGACAGGTGTTATGTTTGCATTTTACAGTGCCGTCGCAGCGCTATTTTCATTACTCATTCCCACAATTGCAAAATCAATTGGCCGTAAAAAAACCTACAGTTTTTCTCTTTTAATGGGAGGAATCGGCTTGGCATCAATGTATTTTGTACACGACAAAAACATTTTGTTACTATCCATTTCCGGAGTAGGATTGGCTTGGGCAGCTATTTTGGCAATGCCTTACGCAATGCTTTCTGGTTCTTTGCCAGCAGACAAAATGGGAGTTTATATGGGATTGTTCAACGCAACCATTACCATTCCACAAATCGCGGCAGGATTATTAGGCAGCACAATCATTGCGCTATTTGGAGGTTTTCCAATGGCAATTATTGTAATCGCAGGAGTTTCATTATTGATTGCAGGTCTAGCAGTGTTTTTTGTTAGAGAAAAATAGCAATTAATAACCAAATTATAATAAATTAATGAATACAAAAGCATTTATATTCGACCTTGACGGCGTAATTGTTGACACGGCAAAATACCATTATTTGGCTTGGCTAAAAATAGCCAATCAATTAGGAATCGATTTCACGCACGAACATAACGAATTATTAAAAGGTGTGAGTCGCGTGCGCTCACTCGATATTATTTTAGGATTGGGAAAAGTTGAAGCTTCACAAGAAGATAAAAACAAATGGCTCGTTCAAAAAAACGAAGATTATTTGTCTTATTTAGTCGATATGGACGAAAGCGAAATCCTGCCAGGGGTCTTGCCTGTTTTAAAATATTTAAAAGAACAAAATCAATTAATAGCATTGGGATCGGCAAGTAAAAATGCCAGACCTATTCTCGAAAAAACGGGAACTCTGAAATATTTTGACGCTATTGTTGATGGCAATGACGTTTCAAATGCAAAACCTGATCCTGAAGTTTTCCTGATTGCGGCGAAATTACTGGGCAAAAACCCCGAAGACTCGATTGTTTTCGAAGATTCGGTAGCTGGAATTCAAGCCGCAAATATCGGAGGAATGATAAGTGTGGGAATTGGTGAAGCATCAACATTGCACGAGGCAAAATACATATTTAAAGATTTTACGCATATTGATAAAAGTTTTATCGATGATTTGATTAAAGAATAATTGACGAATAGAAAATAGAAAAAATGAACCAAGATTATATAAAACCAGACAAATGGTCCATCATAGAAGAAGGATTTGATGTAGAGAGTGTGAAATCGTCCGAAAGTCTTTTCAGCATCGGCAACGGTGCAATGGGACAGCGTGCAAATTTTGAGGAAAATTATACTGGAGAAACTTTTCAGGGAAGTTATATCGCAGGAATTTATTATCCCGATAAAACTAAAGTGGGCTGGTGGAAAAACGGCTATCCAAAATATTTCGCCAAAGTATTAAATGCTCCAAACTGGATTGGAATTGACGTCGAAATCAATGGCGAAAGTCTTGATTTGAATGCTTGTACGGCAGTAAAAAATTTCCGTCGCGAGTTGAATATGAAAGAAGGCTGGTACAATCGTTCTTTCGAAGCAACTTTACAAAACGGAACTGAAGTTTCGGTAAATATTCGTCGTTTTCTATGTATGGATTTAGACGAAGTTGGCTTTATCAATTACGAAATAACTCCTTTAAACAAGGATGCAAAAATAGTTTACAAGCCTTATATTGATGCAGGCGTAACCAATGAAGATGCGAACTGGGAAGAAAAATTCTGGGAACCATTGGAAACAAAAGACCACAAAAACGAAGCTTTTGTTACCGCTCAAACCTTCAAAACGCATTTCAAGGTGACAACTTTTATGCAAAACAGTATTTTGGAAAATGGAAAGAAACTAGGCCTTTCCCCAGAAATTGTTTCGGCAACCAAAGAAAAAATTCAATTCAGTTATGAGGTTTCGGTTGCTAAAGGTGCTACATCATCCATTCAAAAAATAGGTGGTTATACCGTTTCCTTGAATCACGAAGACACACTTTCTGCTGCCGAAAATGCAATCAAAGCCGCTTTGGCAAAAGGATATGGCAATTTATTAGCCGAGCAAATCGAAGCTTGGTCTAAAATTTGGGAAATGTCAGACATCACCATTGATGGCGACGTAAAAGCACAACAAGGCATTCGATTCAATATTTTTCAATTGAACCAAACGTATTCCGGTAAGGATTCTCGTTTGAATATTGGTCCAAAAGGTTTTACGGGTGAAAAATACGGAGGTTCCACTTATTGGGACACCGAAGCCTATTGCATTCCGTTTTATATGGCGACCAAAGATCAGCAAGTTGCCCGAAATTTATTGACCTATCGTTTCAATCAACTGGACAAAGCGATTGAAAACGCCCAGAATAATCTTGGTTTCAAAAACGGTGCGGCTTTGTATCCAATGGTAACGATGAATGGTGAAGAATGCCACAACGAATGGGAAATCACGCACGAAGAAATCCACAGAAATGGAGCGATTGCTTTTGCGATTTTCAATTACCATCGTTTCACTGGCGATTATTCATATATTCCTGAAAAAGGTTTGGAAGTATTAATCGGAATTGCCCGTTTTTGGCATCAAAGAGCTAATTTTTCGAAAGACAAAAATCAATATGTAATTCTTGGAGTTACCGGTCCAAACGAATATGAAAACAACGTAAATAATAATTTCTATACTAATTATATTGCCAAATGGTGTATTGATTATACGCATGATCAAATTCAAAAAGTGTCATTGGAATATCCATCAGACCACAAACGCATCATCGAAAAAGTGAAATTATCAGATGCTGAATTGCAGGATTGGAAAAAAGTTTCCGGCAATATGTATTTTCCGTTTTCAGAAAAACTTGGAATCTATTTACAACAAGACGGCTTCTTGGATAAAGATTTAGTTTTAGTAAAAGATTTGGACAAAAGCCAACGACCTATCAACCAAAAATGGTCTTGGGACAGAGTTTTGCGTTCGCCTTACATCAAGCAGGCCGATACTTTACAAGGATTTTACTTCTTTGAAGATCATTTTACAACGGAACAATTGCAAAAGCATTTCGATTTCTATGAACCATTTACGGTTCACGAAAGTTCACTTTCTCCTTGCGTGCACTCCATTCAAGCGGCAAAATTGGACAAAATGGATATGGCCTATACTTTCTACTTAAGAACTTCGCGTTTAGATCTTGATGATTATAACAAAGAAGTTGAAGAAGGCTGTCACATCACGTCAATGGCGGGAACCTGGATGAGTATTGTCGAAGGTTTTGGCGGAATGCGAGTAAAAAATGACACCCTTCATTTTTCTCCAAAAATCCCAAAAGAATGGACAGGCTATTCCTTTAAAATTAATTTCAGAAACCAAATATTGAAAGTGGTAATCAATCATAAAGAAACGCAATTCTCGCTCGAAGGAGCTAAAGAATTGACTGTCTTTGTTAATGGAGAACCTGTTTCGGTGGAACCAAATATTTTGGTGACAGTTTAAGAATAAACAATTAATTTCAAACCATTAAGGTATTAAGAAAATTAAGAAAAACTTAATGAAACTTAATACCTTTATGGTTAAAATATAAGCCTATGAAAATTACATTGACTAAGAAAGAAGTAACTCAATTGTCTTATGAAATTCTTGGTTTTGCAATAAAAGTTCATAAAAAATTAGGTCCAGGTTTACTGGAAAGCATTTATGAAGAATGTTTAAAATATGAATTAGAGCGAAACGGTTATGATGTAAAACAACAACTTACCGTAAAAATTGATTACTATGATTTAGAATCAGAAACCGATTTGAGAATTGATCTTCTTGTCAATGATTGTGTAGTTGTCGAATTAAAAACTGTTGACAGCTTCCATCCAATTCACGAAGCAAAATTGTTGTCCTATATGAAATTACTAGAAAGACCGCAAGGACTACTAATAAATTTCAACACAACAAATATCACAAAATCTACAAAACCATTTGTAAATGAATATTTTTCAAGATTAGAGGACGAATAAAACTTAATGAACCTTAATTTCTTAATGGTTAAAAAAATAAGAATAATCCAAATGAAAAAACTATTTTTATTGCTCCTAATTTCCTCAACAATGTTTGCACAAATCGAAAGAATAGAACCTCCATTTTGGTACGCTAGAATGCACAATCCCGAATTGCAAATTATGTTTTACGGAAAAAATATTGCACAATTCCAGATTTCTGTTTCCAATTCGATTAAAATCACAAACGTAAAAAGAACCGAAAATCCCAATTATCTTTTTGTTACCATTAATACCAAAAATGTTCCGGCAACAAACTGTATTTTTACTTTCAAAGACAACAATAAAACAGTTTTCACACAAAATTATTTCTTAAAACCGAGAAGAGAAAATTCGGCACAACGCAAAAGTTATGATGCCTCGGATATGATGTATTTAATAATGCCCGATCGTTTTGCAAATGGCAAAAAAAACAATGATTCTTCAAATGAAACCAATGAAAAATACAACCGAGATTTACCCGGTGGAAGGCACGGAGGCGATATTGAAGGCATCATAAAAAACCTAAATTACATTCAAGAATTAGGCGTAACAACCATTTGGAACACACCTCTTTGCGAAGACAATGAGGAAAAATTTTCTTATCATACTTACGCACAATCTGACGTTTACAAAATTGACCCACGTTATGGAACCAATGAAGATTACGCAAGATTATCTTCGGAATTACACAAAAGAAAAATGAAATTAGTGATGGATTATGTCACTAATCATTGGGGAAAGGAACATTGGATGATGAAAGATTTGCCAACCCACGATTGGATGCACGAATTTGAAAATTTTACCCAAACCAATCACAAAAGAACCACAATTCACGATATTAACGCTTCAAAAATTGACACAAAAATATGTTTAGATGGTTGGTTTGCACCAACAATGCCCGATTTAAACCAGTCTAATAATTTGGTATTGACATATCTCATACAAAACGCAATTTGGTGGATTGAATTTGCCGATTTAGATGGTTTCAGAGTTGATACTTATAATTATTCAGATCCTGAAGGAATTGCAAAATGGACAAAATCTATTACTGATGAATATCCAAATTTCAATATAGTTGGAGAAGTTTGGATGCAAAATCAGGCTCAAATAGCCTATTGGCAAAAAGACAGCAAAATTGCAGCCATTCAAAATTACAATTCGCATTTACCAAGTGTAATGGATTTTACTTTGTTTGGTGCTTTGAGTAGTGTTTTCAATGAAGATGACGGCAGTTGGGACAAAGGAATGACAAAAATCTACGACAATTTTTCCAATGATTTTCTGTATCCAAATATCAATAACGTATTGATTTTTGCCGAAAATCACGACACTCAACGCATAAATCACCTTTACAACAATGATATTAGAAAATACAAAATGGCGATGGCAATTTTAGCCACGGTAAGGGGAATTCCACAGTTGTATTATGGTTCCGAAATTGGGATGGCGGGAAATAAAGACAAAGGCGATGCCGATATTCGTCAAGATTTTCCTGGAGGTTGGGAAGGCGATGCCAATAATGCGTTTACAAAAGAAGGAAGAACCGAAATGCAAAACCAGTATTTCGACTTCACTTCTAAATTATTCAATTGGAGAAAAAATAAATCGGCGGTTCATTTCGGAAAAATGACGCATTATATTCCCGAAAACAACGTTTATGTATATTTCCGTTACGATGCTTCCGACCCGAGCGATAGCGAACTGGCGAAGCAAAGTGTGATGGTTTTAATTAACAACAGTAACGAATCAAGAACCGTAAACACAAATCGTTTTAAGGAAAACATTGGCAATTACAAAACTGGAAAAGACGTGATTACGGAACAATCCTTTGATATAACCAACGAAATTACTTTGGAACCAAAATCGGTTTTGATATTGGAATTGAAATAATTTAAACCATATAAGGCATATAAGAAAAACTTAAATGACCTTATATGCCTTATATGGTTCATTAAACACAAACTATGAAAAAATTACTTTTCTTATTATTTATAACTTCGCTCTCTTTTGCTCAAACAATTGACAGAGAATATAAAGGCTTCAAAGAAGTCAACAATACTTTAGAAATCAACACTTCTGATGGTCAATACATCATCAAGGCCTATTCCGATAAAATTGTGGAAACTTCTTTTATTCCAAAAGGACAAACTTTCAATCCAAATTCAGAAGCTGTTGTTCTAGCTCCAAAAACAGGAGTTTCGAAGGTTTCTGAAACTACAAATTCGTTGACATTCTCAACTTCTGGAATTTTGGTTTCAGTACAAAAAACTCCTTTACAAATCACGTATTTTTATAAAAACAAATTATTGATTTCCGAAAAAGAAGGCTATTCAAAAAGAATAAAATTAACAAATAATGAAAAAGAAGGCTTCGTAAAAAAAGACTCTACCGAAGTTTTACAGTTTAACATCTCACCCGACGAAATGTTGTATGGCGGTGGCGCAAGAGCTTTGGGAATGAATAGAAGAGGCAATAAACTGGCTTTATACAACAGGGCACATTATGGTTACGAAACCCATTCGGAATTAATGAATTTCACTATCCCAATGGTGTTGTCCTCAAAAATGTATGCCATTCATTTTGACAATCCGGCAATTGGTTATTTGGATTTAGACAGCAAGAAAGACAATACTTTGGCTTATGAAACCATTTCCGGAAGAAAAACCTACCAAGTAATTGTGGGCGATTCCTGGACAGATTTAATCGAAAATTACACTAGCTTAACCGGGAAACAACCTTTGCCGGCTCGATGGACTTTAGGAAATTTCTCCAGTCGTTTTGGTTACCATTCGCAGGAAGAAGTCGAGAAAACCATCAAGAAATTTGAAGAAAATCAAATTCCGGTCGATGCGATTATTCTGGATTTGTATTGGTTTGGTAAGGAAATGAAAGGCACAATGGGAAATTTGGCTTGGGACAAAGACAAGTTTCCAAATCCTGATAAAATGATTGCCGATTTGAATGCCAAAGGAGTAAAAACTGTCCTAATAACCGAACCTTTTGTACTGACAACCTCGTCAAAATGGCAGGAAGCTGTAGACAAAAAAATATTGGCAACAGATAAAGTTGGAAATCCATTCAAATATGATTTCTATTTTGGAAACACGGGAATAATCGACATTTTCAAACCGGAAGGAAAAGATTGGTTCTGGAATGTTTACAAACGATTAATCAATCAAGGCGTTGGCGGACTTTGGGGAGATTTGGGCGAACCCGAAGTTTTTCCGTCCGAAGCCATTACGGCTGGTGGCGAAGCCGATGAAATTCATAATGTTTACGGTCACAATTGGGCAAAATTAATTACCGAGGGCTACAAAAAAGATTTTTCAAATCAGCGTCCGTTTATCTTGATGCGTGCTGGTTATTCTGGATCACAACGTTTTGGGATGATTCCTTGGAGTGGCGATGTGAGTAGAAGTTGGGGCGGATTGCAATCACAAATGGAGATTTCGTTACAAATGGGAATGCAGGGAATGGGTTATATGCACTCGGATTTAGGAGGTTTTGCGGGCGACTATTTTGATAACGAATTGTACATTCGTTGGTTGCAATACGGCGTTTTCAACCCGATATTTCGTCCGCACGCTCACGAAGATGTTGCCGCAGAACCGGTTTACAAAGACATTGTGACCAAAGCTAAAGCTAAAAAACAAGTAGAATTACGCTATCAATTAATGCCCTATAATTATACTTTAGCATTCGAAAATAATCAAAAAGGAACGCCGTTAATGCGTCCATTGTTTTTTGAAGAACCCAGTAATCCAAAATTATTGACTGTTTGCGAAACCTATCTTTGGGGAAATGATTTCTTGGTTACTCCAATTACGAAAGCTGGCATAACTTCAACTTCTATTTATTTTCCAAAAAACAACAACTGGTTTGATTTCAATTCTGATAAAAAACAATTGGCAGGAACAACAGTAAAACTGACTGTAACCGAAGACCATATTCCTGTTTTTGTGCGTGGAGGCGCTTTCATCCCGATGATAAAAACCATTCAAAACACTTCCAAATATTCCTTGACCGACTTTAATTTACATTATTATTTTGATGCGAAAACTACAAAAAGCAAAGGGGAACTATATAATGATGATGGAGCAACAGCAAATGCTTTCGAAAAAGGCGAATCTGAAATTTTGAATTTCAATGCCAATTCCAACAGCAAATCAGTAGTTGTCAAGTTGAATTCTGAAATTGGAAAAAACTTTCAATCCTCGGATAAAAATGTAAATTTGATTGTTCATAATATAAAAGCCAAAACCATTTTGGTTGACGGAAAAAGTGCAAAGTTTAAAACCAACAAAACCTCGATAGAAATTCCAGTTTCTTGGAAAAAAGGAACTGAAGTTGAAATTAAAATTCAATTATAAAATGAAAAAATATATCTTATTTTCAATCGCATTCCTTTCTTTGTTTTTTGCAAGTTGTTCCTCAACCAAAACAGCAAAAACAGAAGCCAAAACTCCCTTTATTTGGGAAAGCGCCAATGTGTATTTTCTTCTAATTGACCGATTCAACAACGGTGACAAAACGAACGACTATACTTATAATCGAAATAAGCCAACGGCAAAATTGCGAGGTTTTGAAGGCGGAGATATTCGAGGTATAATTCAAAAATTAGACGAAGGATATTTTGAAAAACTAGGGATAACAGCCATTTGGATGACGCCAGTTGTAGAACAAATTCACGATGGAGTTGATGAAGGAACAGGTTTTACGTATGGATTTCACGGCTATTGGACAAGGGATTGGACAGCGATAGACGCGAGTTTTGGAACTAAAAAAGACTTGGCCGAATTAGTTCAAAAAGCACACGCAAAAGGAATTCGTATTTTGTTGGATGCCGTAATCAATCACACTGGCCCAGTTACTGCCGAAGATCCTGCCTATCCAAATGATTGGGTTCGAACTTCGCCAAAATGCACCTACAAATCCTATGACACTTACATCAATTGCACCTTGGTAGAAAATCTTCCAGACGTAAAAACCGAAAGCAACGATGCAGTAGCTTTGCCCCCTTTATTAATCGAAAAATGGAAAAAAGAAGGTCGTTACGAACAAGAAGTAGCCGAATTGGATGCCTTTTTTGCCAAAACTGGTTATCCTCGCGCGCCAAAATATTACATTATGAAATGGTTGTCGGATTACATTACCGATTATGGAATTGATGGTTACCGAGTAGATACCGCGAAGCATACTTATGAAGATGTTTGGGCCGATTTCAAGAAAGTTTGTGATGGCGCATTTGCCGATTTCAAAAAAAATAATCCAACAAAAGTATTGGACAACAATTCGTTTTTTACCGTTGGCGAAGTGTATGGTTACAACATTGGAAGCAAAAAAATTTATGATTTTGGAGACAGAAAAGTAAACTATTTCGAAAACGGCTTTACAGGTTTAATCAATTTTGATTTTAGAAACGAAGCCAAAATGACCTATGAAGATTTATTTTTAAAATACAACTCTATCCTTCAAAATGACTTAAAAGGAAATACGGTGATGAACTATGTTTCTTCGCACGACGACAGTTATCCTTATGACAAGAAACGCGAAAAAACCTTCGAAAGCGGCACAAAATTACTGCTTGCGCCAGGAATTTCACAAGTTTATTATGGCGACGAAAGCGCTCGCTCGCTAGACATTCCGGGAACTACAGGCGATGCAACCTTGCGCTCGATGATGAATTGGGATGAAATAAAAACCAATCCAGAAACTCAAAAAGTGCTTTTGCATTGGCAAAAATTAGGCAATTTCAGAAAAAATCATCCAGCCATTGGAGCAGGTATTCATAAAGAAATTTCGGCAAGTCCTTATGTTTTTAGCCGAACTTTTACCAAAGATAATTTCACAGACAACGTCGTTATTGGTTTGGATTTACCAAAAGGATCAAAAGAAATTTCGGTTGGAACCATTTTTAAAGACGGAACAAAATTACACGATGCTTATTCCGGAAAAGAAGTCGTGGTTTCGAATGGAAAAGTTATTCTTGATACTGAATTTGAGATTGTATTATTGGAAAAATAATTCAACTCCAGAATTCATAGAATTATTCGCAAAGTTCCTAAAGTAAATTAATGCTTTGAGAACTTTGCGATTTTTTCTTAATTACCTTTGCGGTAAAATTTAATGCAAATGAATAAAATTCTCAAAATTGGTCATCGTGGAGCTTCAGGTTATGAACCAGAAAACACCTTAATTGCTTTTCAAAAAGCCATCGATTTGAAAGTTGATGGGATTGAACTTGACGTTCATTTGAGTTTGGATGGTGAATTGGTCGTGATTCACGATGAAACCATTGACCGAACCTCTAACGGAAAAGGTTTTGTCAATCAGTTTACTGCAATAGAATTAAAAAAATTTGAAATTCCAACACTGACAGAAGTTTTTGATTTGGTCAACCAAAAATGTTTTATCAATATTGAACTCAAGGGAATTGGAACCGCAAAACCCGTAAATGACGTAATAAATCATTGCATTTCAGAAAAAAATTGGGAAATTAACGACTATCTAGTTTCCAGTTTCGATTGGAATATGTTGGAAGAATTTCACTCGTTAAATCCAAAAATCCGTATTGGAGTTCTAACCGAAGAATCCATTGAAGAAGCTTTGGCTTTCGCCAAAAAAATAAAGGCCTTTTCAATTCATCCAGATTATTCCTTATTATCGAAAGAAAATGTAGCTTTGATGCAGGAAAACGGTTTCGAGGTTTTTCCTTGGACAGTGAACTCGGAAGAAGACATCCAAAAAATAAAATCATTCAACGTAAACGGAATTATTTCGAATTTCCCAGACAGGATTTTATTTTAAACCATTAAGAGCATTAAGTTTATTAGGTAAATCATTGCATTTATGACTAAAAAAGAAATAACTCAATTGTCTTATGAAATTATTGGGTATGCCATAAAAGTTCACAAAAAACTAGGACCTGGTTTGTTGGAAAAAATATATGAAGAATGCTTGAAATATGAACTTGAAAAAAATGGATATAAAGTTAAACAGCAAATCAATATCGAAATCGAATATTATGATCTAGAGTTGTCAAATCCATTACGATTGGATTTATTAGTAAATGATTGTATCATAGTCGAGTTGAAAACAGTTGAAAAATTCCATCCAATAGACGAGGCTAAACTGTTGACCTATATGAAGCTATTGAGTATTCCACAAGGATTACTCATCAATTTTAACACCACTAACATAACAAAATCCTCTAAACCATTAATAAATGAATATTTTTCAAGGCTTGCAGATGAATAAACTAAAAAAAATCTTTATGGTTTATAACAAATGTTTCACTCAAAACACAGTGAATTAACTGAATAAATCTTAACTCTCTTAATGGTTTAAAAATATGAACCAAAATTTCGATATTATAATTGTTGGTGGTGGTGCAGCCGGATTTTTTACGGCAATCAATATTGTGGAGAAAAATCCGAAACTTAAAGTCACAATTCTAGAACGCGGAAGCGAAGTTTTGTCTAAGGTCAGAATTTCTGGCGGTGGAAGATGCAATGTGACACACGCCTGTTTTGAACCCAATGAATTGGTGAAGTTTTATCCAAGAGGAGAGAAAGAATTGCGTGGGCCTTTTCATCAATTTTGCTCTGGAGATACTGTCGAATGGTTCAGCAATCACGGTGTGGAGCTCAAAATTGAAGACGACGGGAGAATGTTTCCTGTTTCGAATTCATCGCAAACTATCATTGATTGTTTTCTCGAAGCTACTCAAAAGCTTGGAATTAAAGTCTTGACAGGACAAAGTGTACAATCCATTTTCAAAAAAGATAATTTTTGGAAAATTGAAACTCAAAACGAAAATTACATCACCGAAAAATTAATTCTCGCTACCGGAAGCAATCCCAAAATTTGGGAAATGCTACAAACTTTTGGTCACGCCATCGTGAATCCTGTTCCCTCCCTATTTACTTTCAACATCAAAGATGCAAGAATAAAGGAATTGCCAGGGGTTTCGGCTCAGGTTACGATAAAAGTAAAAGACACTAAATTGACCTCAACCGGTCCATTGTTAATCACGCATTGGGGAATGAGCGGTCCCGCGATTTTGAAATTATCGGCTTGGGGTGCACGGATTTTGAACGAAAAAAATTATCAGTTTACCATTTTTATCAATTGGCTGAATGATGTTGACACCGATGAAACTAGAAAAATACTCAAAGATTTAAAACAGGAACACGCCAAAAAAGCGGTTTCTAAAAAATCCCCTTTTGACTTTCCGAATCGATTATGGGAAAGTTTGGTGCTCGCTTCGAATATTTCTGAAGAAACCAAATGGTCTGATTTGACAAAGGTTCAACTTCAAAATTTGACCAATCAACTAACGAATTCTAGCTTTCAAGTCAACGGAAAAAGTACGTTCAAAGAAGAATTTGTCACGGCTGGCGGCATTGATTTAAAGGAAATCAACTTCAAAACAATGGAAAGCAAACTGCATAAAAATCTTTATTTTGCAGGAGAAATCGTTAATATAGATGCTGTTACGGGTGGTTTCAATTTTCAAAATGCTTGGACTAGCGGATTTATTTTAGCTAATTCACTATAAGGTTTTTGCAAATTAATTGTGCTTTTGATAAGTATTTTCCATACTTTTGGATAATTGTTTTATCAAACCAACTTAAAAAGAGATTTTTAACTTAATTTTCCTAAGTATTTAAATTAACCTATCCCAAAAATCAATGAAAAAAATTTACTTATTGGTCGCTACATTTTTAAGCCTATTTTCTTTCAATTTATTTGCTAATGGCGTTAAAATAAACAATCCCTCACATAATATAAAAGGAGGTTCAGCTACTCACTCAATTACCCAACGTTACGCGTCGAAGATAAAATCAACCTTAGCTTTGGCAAGCACAACGGCATCTACAATATCTATTTGTGAGGGTGATAATTTAACACTGATTGCCAACCCAAGCGGAGGAGTTGCTCCATATACTTTTAGTTGGACTGGCCCCAATGGCTTTGTGTCAACAGACGAAAATCCAGTTATAAATGCCGTTAGTTTGTCTGATGCTGGCGATTATATCGTAAATATAACCGATTCCGCCCTTTCAACTTTTCAGAACACAACTACTGTAGTTGTAAACGCAAAAATTGACCCAACATTTGATGCTACTTTGCCTGCCATCTGTAAGGGAGGAACTCCTCCTCTTTTATCGACGACATCAACTAATGGAATTACTGGATCGTGGAGTCCTTCCGTCGTAAATAACAATACTACAACAACTTATATATTTACACCTGATGCTGGTCAGTGTGCCAATCCATTGTCATTTACAATTTTTGTGGTAAATAATGTAACTCCAGTATTTACTTTACCAGCATCAATCTGTCAAGGTGATACTCCTCCTACTTTATCAAATATTTCAAATAACGGAATTGTCGGAACTTGGGATCCAGCTGTTGTAAGCAACACATCTCCTGGAACGTATATTTTTTCGCCGAGCGGAGGGCAATGTGCAACTACCAAAACAATAAATATTAGCATAAATCCATTAGAAGCTGTTTTTCTTCCTGCAGTTGCACCTATTTGCTCCGGTGATTTTTTAGCTCCTTTACCTACAACTTCTTCAAATGGAGTTACGGGAGTTTGGACTCCAGCTCTAAACAATACAGCAACCACCACTTATACTTTTACACCCACCATAGGGCAATGCACAACTGCAACAAGTAGCATGACTATTGTTGTTAATCCAAATATCACCCCAACTTTTGATACAATTGCGCCAATATGTTCGGGTGGGCCAATTCCTGTTTTGCCTTTGACTTCCAATAATGGATACACCGGAACTTGGAATCCTGCAACCGTGAGCAACACCGCTTCGGCGACTTATACTTTTACTCCCACTGCTGGAACTTGCACCACAACAGCCACTTTGGACGTAACCATAAGCCCGAATATCACTCCAACTTTTGATGCAATTGCGCCAATATGTTCGGGTGGATCAATTCCTGTTTTGCCCTTGACTTCCAATAATGGATATACCGGAACTTGGAATCCTGCAACCGTGAGCAACACAGCTTCGGCGACTTATACTTTTACCCCAACTGCTGGACCTTGCACCACAACAGCAACTTTGGACGTAACCATAAGCCCGAATATCACTCCAACTTTTGATGCAATTCCAGATGTTTGTTATGGTTCGGCAGCACCAACATTACCAACCACGTCAAACAATGGGTATGCTGGAACTTGGAATCCTGCAACGGTAAGCAACACCATATCAGGAATTTATACCTTCACTCCCAACATTGGACAATGTACCACAGCGACTACTTTGAACGTGAATATTACTACAATCACTCCAACTTTCGACCCAATTCCAGATGTGTGTTACGGTTCAACAGCCCCGAGTTTATTGGGAGTTTCAATCAATGGAATTACTGGCTCTTGGAATCCAGCCACGGTTAGCAACACTGCTTCGGCAACATACACTTTTACGCCCGATGCTGGACAATGCGCTCCAACGGTCACTTTAGATATTGTTGTAACCACAATAATTCCTGTTTTTGATGCCATTGCGCCAATTTGTCAAAATGCAATCGCTCCAACTTTAGCATCTTCATCAACCAATGGGATTACTGGAACTTGGAATCCGACTTCTATAAGTAATGTAGCTTCTGCAACATATACTTTCACTCCAGATGCCGGTCAATGTGCAACGACGGCTACTTTAAATGTGACAGTTAATCCAAATATTACCCCAACTTTTACAGCTATTCCAGCAATATGTTTGGGAGCAACAAGCCCTGTATTGCCTTTAACATCAAATAATGGATTCGTCGGAACTTGGAATCCCGCAACGGTGAGTAATACTGCTTCGGACACCTATACTTTCACGCCAACCGCTGGACAATGTGCCACAACAACAACTTTGAACATTACGGTTATTCCAAATATTACCCCAACTTTTACCGCAATTGCCCCAATATGTTCTGGATCAACACGTCCAGTTTTGCCTTTAACATCAAATAATTCAATTCCTGGGACTTGGAATCCAGCAATTGTGAGTAATACTGCATCGGCAACTTATACTTTTACACCAGCTGTTGGTTTGTGTAGTCCAACAACAACTTTGGCTGTTACGGTTTATCAATCGCCCACAGACATTGTTGTTACAACTTCCGATGTTGTTAATGACGGTCCAGATGGAATTATCGAAATTACTGGAACAACTAATGGATCAAGTCCATATCAATACAGTATAAACAATGGCTCGTTTACATCTAACACAAGCTATCCTAACCTTGCTCCTGGTGATTATACAATTACTGTTCGAGATGCAAATGGATGTGAATTTAACAAGGTTGTAACCATAACCTCCATTTGTATATTTCCGAATGCAATTTCTCCAGGTAGCGACAACTATAACGACTCCTTTAATTTAAATGGATGCAATGTTGTAAAACTTGAATTATTTAATAGATATGGAAGGAAAATAAATAGTTACCACAATTACACTGATCAATGGGATGGTACTAATAGTAACGGAGAAGCGCTTCCTGATGGAACCTATTTTTATGTAGCAGAATTTGGCGATGGAACTTCAAAATCTGGTTGGGTCTTTGTAGCTAGATAATTCAAAACAAAAAAAGCTCTTCTGAAAATTTATGAAGAGCTTTTCTGTTTTAATGTTTTTTAAAAACTATCTGTTCAACCACCAAATACTAGCGTTTAAAACCATCGCAAAACTTACCCAAAGCAAATATGGAATTAATAAATAACCTGCAATTTTATTGATTTTTAAAAATTTGGTGTGGGTTTCAAAAATCATTAACCACAATAAAATAATTTCGACACCTGCCAACATTGGGTTTTTTAACCCAAAAAACAAATACGACCACAAGGCATTTAAGGCCAATTGAATTGCAAAGAAAATCAAAGCACTTTTTACAATCTCTTTTTCAGATTCAATTCTATTCCAAACCAGTCCGGCAGCAACTCCCATCATTACATAAAGCATACTCCAAACGGGTGCAAAAATCCAGTTGGGTGGATTAAAACTAGGTTTGACCAATGTGGGATACCAAGTCGTGATTGCCGAACGAGTAACCATCCCTGAAAAATATCCAACCACTAAACACGTAACCACTACAACTAAAATTTTGAAAATCTTGTTCATCGCCTATTTTTTTTCAAAATTAATCAAAACTTTGACCAATTCCACAAATAAAGAAATCAGTATCTTTGTAGAAATTTTTTAATCGATGTTTTCAGCAAACAATTTTATTCCAGCCAAATATTCTCATTCCATAGAAAAAGGAAATTTCTCTTGGAGCTCGCCAAGCAACATTGCTTTAGTTAAATATTGGGGGAAAAAAGATAAGCAAATTCCAGCTAACCCTTCGGTGAGTTTTACCTTGAATAATTGCAAGACTATTACGAAATTGGCTTTCGCCAAAAAGCAAAACCAAGATACTTTTTCATTCGATTTGCTTTTTGAAGGAAAACCAAAAGAAGATTTCAAACCAAAAATCCAGCAGTTTTTCGAAAGAATCGAGGTTTATTTGCCTTTCTTGAAAGACTATCATTTTACCATTGATACTAAAAATACGTTTCCACACAGTTCTGGAATTGCTTCATCAGCATCGGGAATGGCAGCTTTGGCGGTGAATTTAATGAGCTTGGAAAAAACATTAAACCCAGAAATGACCGAAGAATACTTTTACCAAAAAGCCTCTTTCTTGGCGCGATTGGGTTCAGGAAGTGCCTGCCGAAGCGTAAAAGGAGACATTATTGTTTGGGGAAATCACAAAAATATTTCAGGAAGTTCTGATTTGTTTGGCGTTGAATTTCCAAATGCAATTCACGAGAATTTCAAGAATTTTCAAGACACTATATTATTGGTTGACAAAGGCGAAAAACAAGTTTCGAGTTCCATTGGCCATAATTTAATGAACGGCCATCCTTTTGCCGAAAGGCGATTTGAACAAGCTCACGAAAACTTGGACAAATTAATCAACGTTTTCGAAAGCGGAAATTTGGATGAATTTATTACAATTGTCGAAAGCGAAGCCTTAACATTGCACGCAATGATGATGACATCGATTCCGTATTTTATTTTGATGAAACCCAACACACTGGAAATTATCAATGCGATTTGGAAATATAGAAATGCAACCAAGATTCCCGTTTGTTTCACTCTTGATGCAGGTGCTAACGTTCACGTTTTATACCCAAAAAATACCAAAGAAAACGTTTTGCAATTTATTAAGGACGAATTAGTTGGCTATTGTCAAAATGGTCAGTACATTTGTGACGAAATTGGAAAAGGAAGTCAATTATTAATTGGATAATTATTTATGAAAGGACCTTTATTTTACTCAAAAATATTACTCTTTGGAGAATACGGAATCATCCGTGACTCGAAAGGTTTGTCTATTCCTTACAATTTTTACAATGGCGCGCTGAAGAGGGACATAAATCCATCAGAAGTAGCCATAAAATCAAACGAAAATTTAAAACGTTTTGTTTCTTATCTTGAAACTTTGCAAAGCGAACAACCAGAATTGGTAACTTTCGATTTAGCAACTTTAAAAAATGACGTTGCATCCGGAATGTACTTTGATTCCAGCATTCCTCAAGGTTATGGTGTGGGAAGTAGCGGTGCATTAGTTGCTGCTATTTATGACAAATATGCCCAACATAAAATAACAGTTCTTGAGAATTTGACTCGCGAAAAATTATTGCAACTAAAAAATATTTTTGCCCAAATGGAGTCCTTTTTCCATGGAAAAAGTTCTGGATTAGACCCTTTGAACAGCTATTTAAGCATCCCTATTTTAATCAATTCCAAAGACAATATTGAAGCTACAGGAATTCCAACCCAAAGTTTAGCGGGAAGTGGGGCTGTATTTTTGTTGGATTCAGGAATTATAGGAGAAACCGCTCCAATGGTGAATATCTTTATGGAAAACCTAAAAGATCAAGGTTTCAGAAAAATGCTAAAATCCCAATTCATAAAACATACCGATGCTTGTGTTGAAAATTTCCTTGGCGGCGATATGAAATCATTGTTTGCTAATACTAAAAAATTATCCAAAGTAGTTTTGAATCACTTTAAACCCATGATTCCCGAACAATTTCACGGAATTTGGCAAAAAGGAATTGACACCAACGATTATTATTTGAAACTTTGTGGTTCTGGAGGCGGTGGTTACATTCTTGGTTTCACTCAAGACTTGGAAAAAGCAAAAATTTCTTTGAAAGACTATAAATTGGAAGTAGTTTACCAATTTTAAAATGCTAAGCCGGAAGAACAAAATAATCGTGATGAAATTCGTCAGTTTGTTCTCTGTTGTTCGAGGGTATAATATCCCAATAATTGTTCTGGCTCAGTATCTTTCGGCTATATTTATCCTTGCTCCAGAAAAAAGAGCACTATCAATCCTCCTCGATTTTGATTTGTTTATCATCGTTTTTGTTTCCTCATTGACAATTGCATCAGGTTATATCATCAATAATTTTTACGACGGCAAAAAAGATTTAATCAATCGACCCAACAAATCAATGCTCGACCGATTAGTGAGCCAAAAGACAAAATTACACGTTTATTTTAGCCTAAATTTTATTGTCGTTTTTTTGGCTATATTAGTTTCTTGGCGCGCTTTTATGTTTTTTTCTGTCTATATTTTCTTGATTTGGTATTATTCACATCGCATAAAAAAATACCCAATAATTGGCAATTTAACGGCCGCATTCCTTGCAATTTTGCCATTTTTTGCCATTCTTCTCTATTACAAAAACCTTTACGAAGTCATTTTCGGCCACGCCACTTTCTTGTTTTTATTGCTACTGATCCGAGAAATGATAAAGGATTTGGAGAATATTAAAGGCGATTTAGCCAATGATTACAAAACTATTCCCATTATTTATGGCGAAGCTGTTTCGAAAAAAATAATTACGATATTGACTATTGCCACGATAGTCCCAATTTACGTTTTAATAGAAATTTTTGATGTAGGATATATGGATATCTATTTTTATTCCTGTCTTATCATTTTGATTTTCTTCTTGCAACGCCTATGGAAATCCAATACTAAAGAGCAATATGTATTACTTCATAATGTGCTGAAATTTCTAGTAGTAGCAGGCGTTTTTAGCATTATCCTTATCAATCCAAGTGTGTTGTGGCACGGAGAGAAATTGTTGCGCTCCATTTAATTTTTCAGGAGCTTAATCCTGCTGTTCACTATATCTCTTGTGGCGAACCCCGCCACAAAAGGATGCCGTTTTCATCAGGGCTAGGCAACCGTAATCCAAAAACAATCAACTATTAACCAATAATAAACTATCTTTGCGCAAATTATAGAATATTATGAATAACAAGGAAGGCAATAACAAAAAAAGCGGTGGCAGAACAAATAGTTCTAGACCTAGCTCAAACAAGCCAAAACCTGCGATGCAAAAAAGGGCACAAGGACCTAAAAAAGTAAAGACAATTGTTAAAGTTGCTGACACAACTGACAAAGTCGAAAAAAAACCAAATCAGGCACCAAAAAGACCGAAAGTAAAAGACGAAATTCGTCTAAACAAATACATTTCTAATTCCGGGGTGTGTTCACGTCGTGATGCTGATATTTATATTCAATCAGGAAACGTAAAAGTAAACGGAATTCCTGTTACTGAAATGGGATATATGGTGAAACCCGGAGATATCGTAAATTTTGATGGAGCCATTTTAACACCTGAAAAAAAAGTATATATCCTGCTAAATAAACCGAAAAACTTTACAACAGCACTTGATGAAGGTCAAGAATTTCGAAATGTTTTAGAGTTAGTAAAAGGTTCAACAACCGCAAAAATTGGCGCCGTGGGTAGAATGGACAAAAATACAACTGGTTTATTGTTGTTCACCAACGACACCGATATGATTCGTAAATTTACTTTACCAACCAACAAATCGTCTAAAATTTACCAAGTTTCTCTAGATAAAAACTTGAAATTCGAGGACTTGGAAAAAATACAGAAAGGACTTGTTCTTGATGGACACCGTGTTTTTGTTGAAGACGTAAGCTATATCGAGGGAGAAGCAAAAAGCGAAATTGGTTTGAAACTAAGATCGGCGAATGTTAAAGTGGTACGTTCTATTTTCGAAAATTTCGGTTATGATGTTTTGAGAATTGACAGAGTTGCTTTTGCAGGATTGACCAAAAAGAATTTGCCCCGCGGAAACTGGAGACATCTTACTGAACAAGAAATCATCAATTTGAAAAACGTTTAGGTTTCTGATTATCATACAAAAAAATCCCAAATTGCTTTGGGATTTTTTTATGCTTATTAAAACAAATATATTACTTCCACTTCAAAGTTTCCATCAATCTTTGCATATCGTTTCTGACGTAGCTTGCGGCCGGCATAATGGAGTCGAAATTGGGTTTTGCATAGAAATAAACGGAACCTGTCACAAAATGTTTAATGCTGTCAGTTGCATAAAACTGGGAATTGGTGGCTGCATTTCCATCAACTCGATAAAACATCCCATATACTTTTTTTGAAGGATTCAAGAAGGGTTGTTCCAATATATTATCGGCTTTTATGACGTGTTCGTAGGTTAATTTTTGGGCGTCACGAAGTAATTTATTGACATTATTGTTTACTGGTTTATAGGTCAAATAAATCGTGGCTTTCATTTTTGGATACGAAATCGTAAACCCACAATCCTTCTCCCTTTTGATAACCGCTTCTGCATTCATTTCAAATGAAAAAGGACATTGATTTTCGAAATTCACGTATGTTGCCTCGGGATAATCCAGTCGCAAATAGCTTGATGGTTTGGGTAAAACATCATCTTTACAACTAAAAACAGAAAATAATACCATCAAAAGTAGTGCAATAGTAATTTGTTTTTTGGGCATTGTCTTTTTATTCAATGGTGACTTTTATTTGTTTAATGCGTTTTTTATCTACTGCTTCAACGGTAAAAACACAGTTTTTGTATGCAATCTTTTGGTCTTTTTTTGGGAAATTACCAACAATTTCTAAAATAAATCCTGCCAATGTTTCGGCTTCCCCTTTTTTCAATTCAAACAACTCTTCATCAACATCAATAATTCTATAAAAATCTTTGAGGTTTGTTTTTCCTTCAAAAAGATAATTTTTATCATCTATTTTAGAAAAGTTGATATTATCTCCGTCGAACTCATCACTGATATCTCCAACAATTTCTTCGATAATATCCTCAAGCGAAACCAGTCCTGAAGTGCCTCCGTATTCATCTACAACAATAGCCAAGTGACTTTTCTTGTTTTGAAAATCCTTCAACAAATTATCTATTTTTTTGTTTTCAGGCACGAAAAATGGTTCTCGTATTAAAGTTTTCCAGTCAAATTCGTCCTTGTCAATATGCGGAAGTAAATCTTTTACAAACAAAACACCCTCAATCTGGTCGATATTGTCTCGATAAACAGGAATTCTGGAAAACCCTTTTTCAATTATTTTAGAATAAATAACCGTAAAAGGTTCTTCTATTTCCAATGCAAAAATATCAATTCTAGGACTCATTACCTGCTTTGTGTCGGTATTTCCAAAAGTCACAATTCCTTCCAAAATTTTTTGTTCATCGGTCGAAGTTTCCTCCGTATCGGTAAGTTCAAGCGCCTGAGACAACTGATCTACTGAAAAATTTGTTTTTTGTTTTCCCAATTTATTGTGCAAGTACACCGTTACTTTACGCATTGGCAGACTAATGGGAGAAAGAATCACTTCTAATCCGGCTAAAGGATAGGCAACCAACTTAGCAAATTTGACATTATTTCGGCTGGCATAAACTTTGGGCAAAACTTCTCCAAATAACAAAATCAAAAAAGTGACCAACACCACTTCTAAAATAAATTTTAAAACAGCTGAAGTAATCATAGAAAATATGTTGTGGCCCACGTAAGAAAACAAAATCACCACACCAATATTGATGAAGTTGTTAGCTACAAGCAGCGTAGCCAATAATTTTTTGGGTTTTTCTAATAGTTCAGAAATGATTTTTCCTTTTGAAGGATGTTCTTCCAAAGTCTCATCAATGTCTTTTTGTGACAAGGAAAACAAGGCCACTTCGGCACCTGAAACTAGTGCAGAACAAAAAAGTAATGCAAATATTGCAATAAAACCAAATACTAAATCAGTATCTAGAGTATAAATAAAGTTGAAACTGGGCTCTGGGTCCAAATTAAAAAAGATTAGTTAAACAATCAAAACGGTAAATCATTTTCTGGCAAACCGTTTTTCTGTGGGTCAAAGTTAGTGTTTTTTACAAGTTCAGAGTTTGCAATTTGTTTGTTGTTTTCACTTTCTTTCTTGGTTGACAAGAAAGTAAACTCAGTAACTTGAATCTCGGTGGTGTATTTTGTAGAACCGTCTTCGGCCTGCCATTGACGAGATTTGATGCGTCCTTCTACGTATATTTTGTCGCCTTTCGAAAGGTATTTTTCACAAATTTCGGCCGCTTTGTTTCTAACGACCAAATTATGCCACTCGGTAGAAGTGATTTTTTCATTGGTTGTTTTATTGATATAGACTTCGTTTGTGGCCAACTGAAATCTTCCGATACAATTTCCTCCTTCAAAATAATGCATCTTGACATCCTCGCCAAGATGGCCTATCAACATCACTTTATTTAACGTTCCATTCATTATTGTAAATTGCTATTTCAACCAAAGATACATATTTTACAAAATAATTAATTCTTTTCGATAAAATTAAAAATCACTATGGGAAAAGGAAACGATTTCAAAATTTCTGAATTTATTCCATTTTCAATTGCACCTCTTAACCGTACTTTCCAAAATTTAATATGCAAATGCTGATGGGAAAGTTTATGAACCACACTTTTTTCATTGCATTCTTCCACGCTTATTACCTTATTATTTACAAAAAATTTATCTTGAATTTGTTTCGCAATGAAATCAAAATCCTTTGGTTCTTCGGTTTCAATCAATGGAAATTCGTAGAGATTATGCCAGATTCCTTTAGCAGTTCGTTTCCGAATTATTGTGTTTTCGTTTTCGTCGGCAACAACCAAATAATTAAAAAACCGATTCCTGACTTTCTGTTTCTTCGAATTAACGGGCAATTGATCGACTTTCTTTTTTTGCAAAGCGGCACAACTCGTGTTAAAAATACATACGCCACAATTAGGACTTTTAGGCACACATTGAAGAGCCCCAAACTCCATAATTGCTTGATTGAACAAAGCCGGTTTGTCTTTTGGCATCAATTCGAAAGCAAAAGCCGCAAATTCTTTTTTGGCGGAAGCCGCAGCAATGTCAGTTTCAATATCAAAATAACGTGACAAAACCCTGAAAACATTTCCATCAACAACAGGAACAGGCTCATTATAGGAAAAAGAAGCGATTGCAGCGGCCGTATATTCACCCACTCCTTTTAATTTCAGCAAGTCCTTATATGTATCAGGAAATACTCCTGATAATTCCTGAGCTATAAATTGCGCTGTTTTATGCAAATTTCGGGCACGAGAATAATAACCCAAACCCTGCCAAAGTTTCAAAACCTGCTCTTCATTGGCATTTGCCAAATCAAAAACAGTTGGAAAAGCATTCATAAAAGAAAGAAAATATGGAGTTCCCTGCGCTACTCTTGTCTGTTGAAGGATAATTTCAGAGAGCCAAATCGGGTAAGGATTGGAGGTATTACGCCAAGGTAAATCCCGATTATTTTGTAAATACCAATGGGTTAATGCGTTAGAAAAATTCATAATTAAATTTAGATTAACAAAAGTATAAGTTTATGTCATTAAATTTTAATGAATTAGCTTGAATATTTGTTTTTTTAATTCCTATATTTGCAGTCTTAAAAATTAGTACACCATTATAAATTACGCAAGAAAATGACTAAAGCAGATATCGTTGCAAAAATTGCAGAAAAATTAGGTCTTGAAAAAGGAGATGTTCAAGCAACCGTGGAAACATTTATGACCGAAGTAAAAAATTCATTAGAGACTGGAGACAATGTTTATTTAAGAGGATTTGGAAGCTTTATTGTGAAAACAAGAGCCGAAAAAACAGGAAGAAATATTTCAAAAAATACCACGATCAAAATCCCGGCACACAATATTCCAGCATTCAAACCAGCAAAAGTGTTTGTTGAAGGAGTAAAAGTAAATAACGAAGCAAAATAAAAAAATTTATTAATCACAAAATCACCAACTATGCCAAGTGGTAAAAAAAGAAAGAGACATAAGGTAGCAACGCACAAACGCAAAAAAAGAGCGAGAGCTAACCGTCACAAAAAGAAAAAGTAGTTTTAAACTACTTTTTTCTTTTTAACCGTTCATTGAAATTTGGAAAACAGAATGCAGATTACAGATTACAGATTGCAGTCAAAACTGCTGCCTGATAACTGTTTCCTGCCGGCTGGATTTCCTCCCGGGTTCAATACCTGTTAAAATTATTGTTTAATCCATCCCTATTATTGATTTAGGAATAAGGATTTTTAGATTTAGGGCTCAAAAATCCCAAATCCCAAATCCCAAATCCCAAATTAAAAGTATGGATAAAAATTTACAACGTGAATAAAGAATTAATCATCAGATCTAGTTCTGAAGCCGTAGATTTTGCCTTATTAAAAGATGGAAAACTAATTGAATTACACAAAGAAGAAGAAAAAAGCAACTTCCAAGTTGGCGATATTTTTATTGCCAAAATTAGAAAACCGGTTGCCGGATTAAATGCTGCTTTTGTAAATGTAGGCTTCGAAAAAGATGCCTTCTTACATTATCACGATTTGGGTCCTAATCTTGCTTCCCAACTGAAATTCATAAAACTTGTAAGCGCAGGTAAAATAAAAGATTTCTCCCTAAAAAACTTTCAGTTTGAAAAAGAGATAGACAAAGATGGCTCGATAACAACCATCATCAATGCCAATCAATCTATCTTAGTACAAGTCGTTAAAGAACCAATATCTACCAAAGGACCAAGAATTAGCGCAGAGCTTTCTCTTGCAGGAAGATTTATTGTTCTAGTTCCATTCTCTGACCGAGTTTCCATTTCTCAAAAAATAGAAAACAAAAAAGAAAAAGAGCGCCTAAAACGATTAGTACAATCCATCAAACCAAAAGGATTTGGTGTTATTGTTCGCACAGTAGCCGAAGGCAAAAATACAGCCGAATTAGAAAAAGATTTGCAGAACCTGCTAGGCAGATGGACTGCAATGTGTAAAAAATTACCAACCGCTCATCATCCGTCAAAAGTATTAGGAGAGCTCAATAGAGCTTCATCAATATTAAGAGACGTCTTCAACGATACCTTTAGCGGTATCCAAATAGATGATGAAGAGTTGTACAACCAAACCAAGGACTATTTACAAGAAATAGCCCCTTCAAAAACATCGATTGTTAAGTTTTATCAATCAAAAGACACTCCAATTTTCGAGAAATACAATATAGAGAGACAAATCAAAACCTCCTTTGGAAAAACAGTTTCAATGAGTAAAGGTGCTTATCTTATTATCGAACACACCGAAGCTTTGCACGTTATAGACGTAAATAGCGGAAACCGTTCTAATAAAGCATCCAATCAAGAAGATACTGCAATGGAAGTTAATATGATTGCTGCCGCTGAAATCGCAAGACAATTACGTCTTCGTGATATGGGCGGAATAATCGTAGTTGATTTTATCGATATGGGTAATCCCGAAAACCGCAAAGTGTTGTTCGACTTCCTTAGAGAAGAAATGAGCGATGATAAAGCCAAACACAAAATCTTGCCGCCGAGTAAGTTTGGATTAGTCCAAATTACAAGACAAAGAGTAAGACCGGAAGTCAACATTAAAACTAGAGAAGAAGATCCAAACAATATTGAAGGCGAAATTGAAGCGCCAATTCAAATCATTGACAAAATCTCCTTAGATCTAGAAACCATATTAAAAACCCACAATAACGTTGTGCTTAACGTACATCCATTTGTGGCCGCATACCTTACCAAAGGTTTTCCATCAATACGTTCAAAATGGTTTTTTGAACATAAAAAATGGGTGAAAATCATACCGCGTGACGCTTACACGTATCTAGAATATCATTTCTACGACAAAAAGAAGAATGTTATAATAGAGTAAAGATGCGATTCATCGCGTCTCTAAAAAATAAAAACCGTTCCGATAACTATCAGGACGGTTTTTTTGTGTCTAATTGAGAGATTTTTAGGAGCAATCTTTTCTTTTTTCAGGAGCTTAATCCAGCTATTCGTTGCAATCTTTTTATTTTTAAAGAAAAAATAAAAAGGATTTTCACTGCTATCTGGGCTAGGGTATTTGTTTACCAAAAATCACTTTCTCTTCTTCGCAAAAAATCGCTTCATCAATTCACTTGCTTCTTCAGCCATAACCCCACGAACAACTGTAGTTTTAGGATGCAAATGTGTTCCCATTTTCTCGAAACCGCGATGTTCGTCACTGGCTCCAAAAACAATTTTAGAAATCTGGCTCCAGTATAAAGCGCCAGCGCACATTTGGCAAGGTTCCAACGTGACATACAACGTGCAACCCGTTAAATATTTTCCGCCTAAGAAATTAGCCGCAGCAGTTATCGCCTGCATTTCGGCGTGAGCGGTAACGTCATTGAGCATTTCGGTAAGATTATGACCTCGGGCAATGACTTTATTATCGATTACGATTATGGCACCAACGGGAATTTCGTCTTTTTCAAAAGCCACTTCCGCCTCTTGCAAGGCTTTCTTCATAAAATATTCGTCGGTGAAAGGATTTATCATAGTTACAAAAATAAGAATTCAATTCGTACATTTGCTTTATGACCGAGAATTTACTTCAACACATCAATAATCCAATCGATTTACGCCAACTTGACGAAGCCCAACTTCCTCAAGTTGCTCAGGAATTGCGTGATTTCATTATTGATATTGTCTCTGTAAAAGAAGGACATTTGGGCGCCAGCCTTGGCGTTGTCGAACTTACGATTGCTTTGCATTATGTCTTTAACACACCCGAAGATTTATTGATTTGGGATGTTGGCCATCAAGCTTATGGTCATAAAATATTGACTGGCAGAAGAGAAATTTTTCATACCAATCGTCAACTCAATGGCATTTCAGGATTTCCAAAAAGAAGCGAAAGTGTTTATGATGCTTTTGGTGTTGGGCATTCTTCCACTTCAATTTCGGCTGCTTTGGGAATGGCGATTGCTTCTAATTTAAAAGGCGATTTCGAGAAACACCATATTGCCGTGATTGGCGATGCTTCCATTGCGTCGGGAATGGCATTCGAAGGATTGAATCACGCCGGAGTTACTGATGCTAATTTATTGGTCATTCTTAATGACAACGCCATCGGGATTGATCCGAGTGTTGGTGCTTTAAAAAATTACCTCACTGCCGTAAAAGAAGGAAAAAACCCGAAGAAAAACAATATGATTAAGTCCTTGAACTTTGACTATTCAGGACCTATTGACGGTAACGATATTTTTGCAGTTATCAAGGAATTAAAAAGACTGAAAAAAGTAAAGGGGCCAAAGTTTCTTCACGTCATTACCACAAAGGGGAAAGGGTTACAACAAGCCGAAGAAGATCAGGTAAAATACCACGCACCAGGAAAATTTGATGCAACTACAGGAGAAATCCACATAAAATCAGAAGAAAATTTACCTCCAAAATACCAGGATGTTTTTGGATTAACAATTTTGGATTTGGCGAAAGCCAATGAAAAAATTATTGGAATCACTCCAGCAATGCCATCGGGAAGTTCACTAAAATTTATGATGGACGCTTTCCCAAAACGCGCTTTCGACGTGGGTATTGCCGAGCAACACGCAGTAACATTATCGGCAGGAATGGCAACTCAAGGAATGGTGGTTTTCTGTAATATTTATTCCACTTTTTTACAACGTGCTTACGACCAAGTGATTCACGACGTAGCTTTACAAGATTTACCAGTGATTTTTTGCTTGGACAGAGCGGGTTTAGTTGGCGAAGATGGCGCAACGCATCACGGTGTTTTCGATTTGGCTTATTTGCGCTGCATCCCGAATATGATCGTGTATTCGCCACTAAACGAAATTGCGTTGCGAAACATATTATATACTGCACAATTGGGTTTAAACCACCCCATTGCTATCCGGTATCCAAGAGGTCGAGGTCAAATCGTAGATTGGCAAAAGCCGTATCAAAAAATCGAGATTGGCAAAGCAAACTGTATCAAAAAAGGAACTAAAACAGCCGTTTTATCCAATGGAACAATTGGCAATAATGTTACTTTGGCTTTAGCCGAAATGAATAATCCAGAAACTATTGCCCATTATGATTTTGCCTTTGTAAAACCTTTGGACGAGAAATTATTGCATACTATTTTTTCGACATTCGAAAATATAATTACTATTGAAGATGGTGTTATAAAAGGCGGATTTGGAACTGCTATCCTTGAATTTTCTGCACAAAATAATTATACTTCCACCTTTAAAACTCTTGGGATTCCTGATGAATTTATCGAACAAGGAACCATTGAGCAACAACAACAATATTGCAAAATTGACGTTAAAAGTTTAAAATGTATTTTTTCAAACTATTAAAAAGAATTATTTTTGCACTTTGTAACATAAAATTACTGAATGAAATTACTGCGCTTTACCCCACTCCTCTTTTTATTAATAATTTCTGCAAACAGTTTTTCTCAAGAAAAAATAACGCCTATTATAGTTGAACTTACACCTGTAACAAACCTCAAAAAACCACTAACAACTGATACAATAGTTACAAAAGCTCAGCCAACAATTCCTGTTTTTATATCCCATTGGACAAAAAAAAACATCGTTGGTTTTGATTTGAACGAAATTGCCTTTTCAAATTGGAATGCTGGTGGCGTAAGCTCGGTTTCAGGATTGCTAAAAGGTGAATTTACAAGAATTCACAACCTTGAAAAAAGCAAATGGTTCAATGAGTTGATAGTTAGATATGGAGTAAACAAACAAGACGGTTTAGCCATAAGAAAATCAGATGACGCTATCCGATTTACCTCCACCTTTGGCTATAGGAAGGACACTCTGTCTAATTGGTATCATTCCGCAAAATTTAATTTCAATACACAGTTTACCAACGGATATAATTACCCCAACACCCGTTCACCTATTTCGAAACCTTTTGCGCCAGCCTATACTTTTCTTGGAGTTGGAGCAGAATATTTCAACAAAAAGCAGAAACTCAATGTATATATTTCTCCCTTGACGATGAAGAACACTTTGGTATTAGACCAAACTTTGGCCAATCAAGGTGCTTTTGGTGTTGCCAAAGCTATATATGACTTAAATGGAAATCTAATTTTGGAAGGCGAAAAATCAAAAACAGAACTTGGTTTTTTGATTACCAATAACTATAAGAAAGAAGTCTTAAAAAACATTGTTTTGGAAAATAGATTGAGTCTTTACTCTGACTACATCCATAATTTTGGGAATATTGATGTTGACTGGGAATTAAAATTTGACTTGATTGTCAATCAATATGTGAAAGCAAATATTGGAACGCATATTATTTATGACGATGACATAAAAGCAAAAAAAGAAATGAATGGCGAGCAGGTCATCATAGGTTCAAAAATACAACTCAAACAAATTTTGGGCATAGGATTACAATATACATTTTAAATCAATTCGCCTTTCTGCCGTTGATGGTTTCATATAATTCCAATGCATTTCCATCGGTCAAAAGGGAAACGTAATGACAAATATGCAAAAGCCTTTTATACAAATCGTCCTTTTCTTCCAGGAATTTATCGGGCAACATTTTCAACAATAATTTGTCATAATTAGACGAATTGCCATCAAATTTATTATTAAAAGCAGTAATGAATTTATCTAACAAGGTTTGAATGATTTGGTAACCCACAATTTCTTTTTCGATGACTTCTCGGCTTTGATAAATGTTTTTAACGCTCAACTTAATGATGTCGTCCATTTGAACTTTATACTTGCTTTTGTCCGTCAAAGCGTATGGAAACCTTCCATCTAAAATTGCCTCTTCGTTTTCGATGAAAACCTTCACGGCGTCGTTTATTAAGCTGCCAATTGCCAATGCTCTCAAGTAACTAATTCGATCTTCTTTGGTGGTTAAAGTGTTATATTTATTGGTATCAATACTGTCTTTTACTAATTTTATTAAATATTCCAGTGCAAAATCTTCGGAAACCAAACCAAGATTTATACCGTCTTCAAAATCGATAATCGTGTAACAAATATCATCGGCAGCTTCGACTAAATAGGCCAAAGGATGTCTTTCGAAACCAATGTCGCTTCCTTCTTTATTTGGAATCATACCCAATTCCGAAGCTACATCTTGGAAAAATGCTGCGTCTGTTTGAAAAAAACCGTATTTCTTGTCGGCTATATTTGATGTTGGTTTTTTGGGTAAACTTTCCTTTGGATATTTCATAAATGCGCCAAGTGTTGCATACGAAATTCGCAATCCGCCTTCAATTCCGGGACGACTTGCCGTGAGCACCGAAAATCCATTGGCATTTCCTTCAAAATCAATTAAATCCTGCCATTCTTTGGCTGAAAGTTGGTCTTTATATTGTTGTCCTTTTCCAATGGAAAAATATTCGCCAATGGCTTTTTCGCCAGAATGTCCAAAAGGAGGGTTTCCTATGTCGTGCGCCAAGGAAGCCGCGGCTACAATTGCCCCGAAATCATTTGCCTGAAAACCGTGAACTTCTTTTAAGTGAGGGTGTTTTTCGATAATCTTTTTCCCAACCAATCTCCCAATGGAACGACCAACAACCGAAACTTCTAAACTGTGTGTCAATCGAGTATGAACAAAATCAGTTTTCGAAAGCGGAATAACTTGCGTTTTGTCCTGCAAACTACGAAATGCCGACGAGAAAATGATTCGGTCATAATCGACCTCAAAACCCAAACGAGTGTCGTCTTGTTCTATCCGTAGTCGTTTGCTCGTGTCGCCTTGGCGTTTTAGTGATAAAAGTTGTTCCCAGTTCATCGTTGTTTTTTGGATTTTAGAATAAGCGAATATAAAGAAAAAGGATTTGTTTAAAATAAAAACAGCCGTCAAAATAACAGCTGATTATATCTTTTTTAATCACTTTAGGTTTAATTCCTCGAAGCTCTGCTTCGATTTTTTTTTGCCACAGATTGCTTTGCCTGTTCGCTATGCTCGAGTCACAGATTAAAAAAGATTTTTGAAAATCTGTGACTCGAGCATAGCGAACAGGCAAAGCAATCTGTGGCTACTATTTGCTAATACCTCTGGGGCTTTGCCCCGAGGTAGTTTATTTCTTTCAAGGAAATAAAACGATTCCCTTTTTTTTATTGAACTCGTGTTTCTTCACGACGTAAGTCTCAGAAAATAAATCGTGCAATCCCCTGACGTTAGTTCCCAAAAAAGTAAGACATTCAAGAGGAATAAAACGAGAAAGCGTCCGTTTCAAAATGGCATTGAAACTTGGTTTTGCACCCTCTTTTGTGACCACGATTGTTTTTGAAAAATATTTGGCAAAGGTTCTGGAGAAATACATTTCGGTCAGGAAGTAGTACAAAAACATAATGATAATCCAAAAAAACATTTTCTCGTAGGTCGATGTAGATTCAGCCCAATTAGACAAGGCATAAATGCCCGTTATTTCACCAACGATAATGACTGTCGTTCCAAGGCTGATCCAAATAATATACACAATCAAAAAATCGAGAATGAAATTCATAAAACGTTGCTCTCGTGAAGCTACCAAATCATCTGTAACGGTAAATTTTTTATTTTCCATTTTTGAAGAATTTTGATTACCCTAAAAATGTTTTTTTGCAGCGATAACTCCCTCAAATATAGTGATTTATTTTTTAAATATTGAATGAAAACAAGATTATTGTTTACTGAAATTTGAATTGAATAATTAGAAATAAACAAAGGGAAATGAATTTTTTAAGCTAGATTTTCAATTTTGAGAAGTCCTTTAAAATCACTTATGTTATGTTCGAGTTTGTCTTTTTTCACAACAAAGGTTTTAGAATTTTCATCGTGCATTCCTAATTTTCTACCTTGCAAAAAAGTAAAATATTCAAAAGGAATTATTCTTAATGCACTTCTGGTTAAAATATCTATTACTTTAGGTTTTGAACCATCTTCCAGAACCACAATAGTTTTGGTAAAATATTTGGATAAAGTCCGGGCAAATAATATTTCAAATGTGGCATAATAAAAAAACATTAATATCGTCCAAAATAAAATATTTTGATATCCATCAAATGAATTAAACCAATTCGATAAAGACTTATAATCGTTATTAAAAGGGATAAATACTGATATAAAATAAATTAACTGCCTAAGAATTCTTAAAAAAATTATATCAATCAAAAAGTTTAAAAACCGTGTGCTTTTTGATGCTAGAATATAATTGGGAATTGTATATCTTGTATCCATTTAACTACAAATATAAAACTAAAAACAGCACCAAAAACGTTTTTGGTGCTGTTTAATTTAATTATTTTTGTCTAATAATCTGTATCGATTATTGTAGGACTAGTCATTTTATTAATTACGAACCACACATTTCGCAATCTTCCGGGCCTGCGTTTTTGGCTAATTCGATCATTGCTCTGTATTCTTCGACTGTCATTTCAACCGCTTCGTTTAAAACAGCAATAGGCTGTAATACTTGCTCTGCTGATTGTGCTGCAACTTCGATTGGCTCTGCTTTTTTGTCATTATTCAAAGTAAATTTTATCGCATCGACTGCTGATTTTGTTCTCAAATAATACATTCCGGTTTTTAATCCAGATTGCCAAGCGTAGAAGTGCATCGAAGTTAGTTTAGAATAATTCGCGTCTTGCATAAACAAGTTCAAGGATTGTGATTGGTCTACAAAATAACCACGTTGGCGAGACATATCGATAATGTCTTTCATTGACATTTCCCAAACGGTTTTGTACAATTCCTTTAAATCCTGAGGAATATCGAGGTCTTGAACTGAGCCGTTTCTTCTCATTAATTCCTGCTTTAAAGTTTCATTCCACAAACCTAATTTCACTAAATCTTCGAGTAAATGTTTGTTTACCACGATAAATTCGCCCGAAAGTACGCGTCTTGTGTAAATATTGGAAGTATATGGCTCGAAGGCTTCGTTGTTTCCAAGAATCTGTGAAGTCGAAGCGGTTGGCATTGGAGCAACCAAAAGTGAATTTCTTACACCGTGTTCCATCACTTCTTTTCTCAAGGATGCCCAATCCCAACGACCGGAAAGTTCTTCGTCTTTCAATCCCCAAAGATTGTGTTGGAATTCTCCTTGCGAAATTGGCGATCCTTTAAATGTAGAATAAGGTCCTTCTTCTTTGGCCATTTCCATCGAAGCGGTTACGGCAGCAAAGTATAATGTTTCGAAAATTTCTTGGTTTAATTTCTTGGCTTCATCGCTGGTGAAAGGCAAACGCAACATAATGAAAGCATCAGCAAGACCTTGAACTCCAAGACCTACAGGACGATGACGCATATTTGAGTTCTCGGCTTCTTGAACCGGATAATAATTCCTGTCGATTACTTTGTTTAAGTTTCTCGTCACACGTTTGGTCACGTTGAACAATAATTTATGGTCAAATTTTCCGTTTTCGACAAACATTGGCAACGAAATAGAGGCTAGATTACAAACTGCAATTTCATCTTTCGAGGTAAATTCCATAATCTCGGTACACAAATTCGATGAACGAATAGTTCCAAGATTTTTCTGGTTTGATTTTCTGTTCGCTGCATCTTTGTACAACATATAAGGCGTTCCGGTCTCGATTTGAGATTCCAAAATTTTCTCCCATAATTCACGTGCTTTGATGGTCTTTCTGCCTTTTCCACGAGTTTCATAATCAATGTACATCGCTTCAAATTCTTCGCCGTAAACGTCATATAAACCTGGGCATTCGTTAGGACACATCAATGTCCAATAACTATCTTCCTGCACACGTTTCATAAACAAATCAGATGTCCACATTGCAAAGAATAAATCTCTGGCGCGCATTTCTTCTTTCCCAGTATTCTTTTTCAAATCCAAGAAGTCAAAAATATCGGCGTGCCAAGTTTCGATGTAAATCGCAAAACTTCCTTTGCGTTTTCCACCACCTTGATCTACATAACGAGCCGTATCGTTAAAAACTTTCAACATTGGAACAATCCCGTTCGAAGTTCCGTTGGTGCCACGAATATAAGAACCCGTTGCGCGAACATTGTGAATAGAAAGTCCAACTCCACCGGCCGATTGCGAAATTTTTGCTGTTTGTTTTAGCGTGTCATAAATTCCATCGATGCTGTCGTCCTGCATTGCCAAAAGGAAACAAGAAGACATTTGAGGTTTTGGAGTTCCTGCGTTGAACAACGTTGGCGTTGCATGAGTAAAGAATTTTTTCGACATTAAGTCGTAAGTTTCAATCACAGCCTCTAAGTCATTTAAGTGAATCCCAACGGAAACACGCATCAACATATGTTGCGGACGCTCTACTATTTTTCCGTTTATTCTCAACAAATAAGAGCGTTCCAAGGTTTTGAAACCAAAATAGTCGTAGTTAAAATCTCTATTGTATATAATATGCGAATCCAAAAATTCGGCGTTTTCCATAATTACCTTATGCACTTCTTCAGAAAGCAATGGTGCTTCCAGTCCATTTCTCGGATTGATATAATGATACATTTCGTTCATTGTTTCCGAGAAAGATTTTTTGGTATTAGAGTGTAAATTTGAAATCGCAATTCTTGCCGCTAATTGAGCATAATCTGGATGTGCAATCGTCATTGAAGCCGCAGTTTCGGCAGCAAGATTGTCTAATTCTGAAGTTGAAACCCCGTCATATAAACCTTCAATTACGCGCATCGCTACTTTTACAGGTTCGACTAAACTGTTAAGTCCGTAGCATAGCTTTTTAATTCTATCCGTTATCTTGTCAAACATTACTGGCTCTTTGTGGCCATCTCTTTTTACTACGTACATAATCTTTCGTTTTTTGTGAAATAGACAATCCCTTCTCTATTTCGGGGTATTTGTGTTTATTTTTGGGAAACTAATCCCGGATTATTCTATTTTTTTGTTTTTTGGAGCTATTCCCGCACCCGAGGCTGAAAGCCGGACTGGCGAAGCAATTCGTTGCAATCCACGCTGAAAAAGCGCTGGATTTCCACTGCTATCGGGGCTAAAACAGTTAAAATTTGGGAATCTATGTTTATAAACCATCAAGAAATTAAGATTCATTAAGCTTAATAAACTTAAATTTCTTAATGGTTAAATTTTAAAAAATTAAAAATCAGCGTCAAAGCTAATTTTTTGAGCGTCAGAGTCGGTATTCATTACTCCTGTTTTTTGATATTCGGCGACTTTCTTTTCAAAGAAATTTGTTTTCCCCTGAAGTGAAATCATATCCATAAAATCAAAAGGATTTGGAGTGTTGTATTCTCTCTTACAACCTAATTCTACCAATAATCTATCGGTTACAAACTCTAAATATTGCGTCATTAAAACAGCATTCATACCAATTAAACTCACCGGAATCGACTCAGTAATAAATTCTCTTTCAATGTCTAATGCGTCAACAATAATCTCTCTGATACGCGCTTTCGAAACTTTGTGTTTTAAATGGTGGTTGTGCAAATGCACGGCAAAATCACAGTGAACACCCTCGTCACGAGAAATCAATTCGTTCGAAAATGTTAATCCTGGCATCAAACCACGTTTTTTTAACCAAAAAATAGAACAAAAACTTCCTGAAAAGAAAATCCCTTCTACGGCTGCAAAAGCAATTAATCTTTCAGCAAAAGATTCAGATTCTATCCATTTCAAGGCCCACTCTGCTTTTTTCTTGATTGCCGGAAAAACCTCGATTGCGGTAAACAATTCGTCTTTTTCAGCTTCGTCTTTTACATAAGTATCAATCAGAAGCGAATAGGTTTCGCTATGAATGTTTTCCATCATAATCTGGAAACCATAGAAGAATTTTGCTTCGGCATATTGTACTTCGTTGATGAAGTTTTGAGCCAAGTTCTCGTTTACAATTCCGTCTGAAGCAGCGAAAAACGCAAGAATATGTTTTACAAAATATTTTTCGTCTTCACTTAATTTGTTATTCCAATCGTTCAAATCCTGCGCCAAATCAATTTCTTCGGCAGTCCAAATACTTGCCTCTGTTTTTTTGTAAAATTCCCAAATATCATGGTGTTTGATGGGGAAAATCACGAAACGATTTTTGTTTTCTTGTAAGATTGGTTCAACTTTTGACATTGCTATTTTTATTTTTTTGAAATTTTAACGAATATTTATGTTTTCCGCCGACTACAAAGATTGTGAATTCTTGCGGTTATAAAAAGCCAAACTTATTCACAATCGGGTTGAGTTTTTAACAAATGAGAAGAATTTGAAAATTTTTCATACAAATTATAAACTACTGATTATTAGTATTTTAAAAATAAAAATATGCGGTGAGATGCCGTAAAATACGGGATTGTAAAAACTGAAAGAAAGTGAAATTATACTTTTAAGAAAATTATTTTTTCAATTCCTCGGCTACTTTTTCGAGTTCTGAATACCAATCTTGTCCAAATCTTCGAATGAGTGCTTCCTTGACAAATTTGTAAACAGGAACTTCGAGTTCCTTGCCCAAAGAACAGGCATCATCGCAAATTTCCCACTTTTCATAATTCACGGCGAAAAATTCAGTGAAGTCTTTTACGCGAATTGGATACAAGTGACAGGAAACAGGTTTTTTAAAAGGAACTTCACCTTGATTGTAGGCCTGCTCAATTCCGCAAAGTGCGGTTTTTCCGTCATAAATGACGTAAGCACAATCTTTATTGTCAATTAACGGGGTTTCAAGATCGCCATCGGTACCTTTTGTCCAAGTTCCCTGAGCTTCAATGACAGCAATTCCTTCTTTGCGCAGAAATGGTTTTACTTTTGGATAAATGGTTTCCAGAATCTTGGTTTCGGCCTCGTTCAAAGGCGCACCAGCATCGCCATCGACGCAACAGGCGCCTTTGCAAGCTGATAAATTACAAACAAATTCTTTCTCGAGAATGTCTTCCGATACGATGGTTTTTCCTAATTGAAACATTTTGCAAATATAGTCTTCAATTCTGAATTTTGAATGTTAAATTTTGAATTTTTAAGTTAAAAATAAAGGTGGAAATATTCAAATTATTGGATTAAAATATTCATTGGCAGCAATCTTACCTGATAGGCATTGCCAAAAAATAATCTTAATTTGACTTTTAAACTTATAGAATATACTACTTTTGCCCCATAAATTTAAGAAATTATGGAATTAGATTTTAAAGAAATAATTACCGTTAGTATGGTGCTTTTTGCCGTAATTGATATTGTGGGAACGATTCCCATCATTGTCGATTTGAGGACAAAACACGGTCATATTGAATCTGAGAAAGCTTCGTTAGTGGCTGGTTTTATTATGATTATTTTCCTTTTTATTGGCGAAGAATTATTGAAATTAATTGGCATCGATGTTCATTCGTTTGCTGTTGCAGGTTCCTTCGTATTGTTCTTTTTGGCACTTGAAATGATTTTGGGCATTCGTATTTATCGCGATGAAGAAGCCAGTTCGGCTTCGATTGTTCCCATTGCTTTCCCGTTAATTGCTGGAGCCGGAACGATGACTACTTTACTTTCACTGCGTTCCCAGTTTCATTCAGCAAACATTGTAATTGCAATTGTTTTGAATATTATCATTGTTTATATCGTTTTGAAGTCTTCTTCGAAAATCGAAAGAATGCTAGGAAAAAACGGCTTGGGAGTCATCAGAAAAGCTTTTGGTGTGGTACTTTTGGCAATTGCTGTTAAATTATTCGCCGCTAATGTTAAAGGTTTGTTTGTCTGAAATAAATTTTTATAAATTTACCCCATCATTTTTTATATAAAGACAGTCCTGATTTTTTTGAAAACAGATATTCAAAATAAAAGTTGTCGCTAAATCTTTCTGTTTTTTTATAAAAACAAAACACTATTTTATGAAAATTTTTACTAACGTATTGGTGTCTTTGGCATTAGGTTTAATTGTGTTTAATATTACATTACTTGATTTCAAACATCCGCTCGAAGGAGACAGTATGATAGCTTTCATTGGAATTGCTGCTTCAATTTGTGCTGTTTTAATTCTTCTTATTTTTAGAATGTCTAAGAATATTGAAGAAAAAATGAATGATAAATTCTAATTATGTTTGATGTTTTAATCCTTGGCGGTGGCGTTTCGGGAGTGTCGTGTGCTCTTGTTTTGGGTTCTGCAAAAAGCAAACCCTTTGTCATTGATAAAAAAATTGGAATTATTACGCATCAAAAAACTTCTTCTCTTCAAGAGGCTATCATCAATAATGCTTATGGAATTGCTCCGGGTAAATTAGGAGCCGATTTATTACTTGAAAGCATTCAACATTTATCCAAAACTTATCCTCACATTGAACAAATTCCAAGTGAAAAAGTCCAAAAAGTTGATGGAAAATTTTCTGATTTTCTGGTAACTACCAACAAGAATAACTATAAAACTAAAATAATTATTGTTGGAATTGGCGCAGCCAATACTTTTGCCATCGAAGGCTTGATGGAATATGTTGAGCCACATCAAAAAACACCCGCAGAGAAACAAAGAATCCAACTAAAAAACTACGACCACAAAGTCGCTGAAGGCATTTATGTGACAGGGACTCTTGCTGGCTGGAGAAGCCAAGTGGCGATTGCCGCAGGAAGCGGAGCCACTGTGGCAACCGACATTCTTACTTTGTGGAACGGCGGGGTTCAAACGCAATCTCACGACAGCATTAAGAAGTAAACTTCTAATAATTCAAATACCTCGAAAAATAGTGTAGATTTACAATTTCTATAAACTGTTTTTTATGTTTTCATTATTATTGGGCTTTACAAGGTTTATCATTTTTGTTTTATACGTCTCCTTTTTTTCGGCCTTATACTTTTTTTTGAGTTTTTTTTGGCGCAAAGAAACTAATTTTGAAAAAGGAGTTTTACTACGCGATTTTTTAATACGAATAACAAATATTATTTTAGGCATTCGAATAACTGTTTACGGAGAAAAGCCCGCGACACAAGGATTAATTGTGGCCAATCACCGCTCTTATTTAGATCCTATTGCAATCGTAAGTCAAGTTCATGCCTTTACCGTGGGAAAGAAAGAGGTAGAATCGTGGCCTCTCATTGGATATATTTGTAAAGTATCCGGAGTATTGTTTGTTGACAGAAAGTGCGAAAAAAGCAGGCAGGACACAGCCGAAGGTATTCGGGAAGTTCTTGGTAAGGGATTTTCAATCATTAATTTTCCTGAAGGAACAACCGATATTTTACCCACAACAGTCAATTTTAATTATGGTTCCTTTGTGATGGCCACTAAAATTAAATCGGCGCTTATTCCTGTAGCCATTGATTATAAAGAAAAAACAGATGCCTTTGTGGGAAACGATACATTTATACCCCATTTTTTAAAATGTTTTGGCAAACTTACGACTGAAATAAAAATGACTTTTTTTCCGCCTATTTATTCTGAAGATCCTACATATTTATTGAATACGTCTAAAAAATTGATAGACGAAGAACTTATCCGCTATAGAAAAGATTGGGATAGTGAAAAATAGTTTTTAGACTCTGTTATTTCTTAATTATCGCGTTAACCATTGAATCATCTTGCAGTATAATTTCGTAATACTTGCCCTCACTGTATAGCTGCCGAGCAAATTCTGCTGCCAAAAATCGTTTTGTCAAAGATTTATTTTTGTCGAGTCCCAAGTACAAACCATTATGGAATACAAATTTTTGGAAAGTATTAAAATACGTATCGGTTCCTTCCATTTTAGACCTGAATTGTTCAAAAGACAAGCCTTTGAAAGCATTTCTATCGCGGTCCAATTGTTCAAAAACAAATTGCCCAAGAATTCCCGATTGTAATAAATAAGCAGTATGTTCTTTCCCTTGTTCAACTTCAAGAGGAACAAAAACATCAGGAACAATTCCGCCTCCACCATAAACAATTTTGCCTTTTGGGGTTTTATATTTTAGTGTTTTTGGCGTTTTTATACTGTCTTTATTATACAATTCGCCATTAACAAACCTTGCTTCCGATTCTTTGAAATAGTCCTCATTTCCTTTTAAATAAGGTTTTTGTATAGAACGACCTGTAGGTGTGTAATATCTCGCAACGGTCAACCGCACTGCTGAACCGTCATCAAAATCCATTTCGCGTTGTACCAATCCTTTGCCAAAGGAACGACGACCCACAATGGTTCCTCTGTCGTTATCTTGAATGGCTCCGGCAAAAATCTCGCTTGCCGAAGCACTATTTTCGTTGATTAAAACGAATAAATTTCCGCTTTCAAAACTTCCTGTTTTAGTGGCGAAGGTTTTTTCAATGGTGCCTTTTTTATTTTTCGTAAAAACAATTAGCTGTTTGTCTTTCAAAAATTCGTCAGCAATGGCAATCGCTTGTTCCATATATCCACCTCCATTATCCCGAAGATCAATCACTAATGATTTCGCACCTTGTTTCTTTAGTTTGGTCAAGCCAACTTTGAACTCGTCGTAAGTAGTTTCTGCAAAGCGATTGATTTTTATGTATCCAGTTGTTGGGTTTAAAAGCACGGCGGCATCGACACTTTTTATCGGAATGACACCTCTTTTTATTTTGATTTTAATGTTTTTTCGCTCTGATTTTCTATAAACGGTGACCACGATTTCAGAGCCTTCTTCTCCTTTTAGTTTTGAAAAAAGACTGTCCGTTGGTAATTTTCGTCCAAATAATTTTGTTTTGTCTGCATAAAGAATACGGTCGCCCGATTTTATCCCGGCTTTTTCCGAAGGGCCGTTTTCGATAGGTTTTATTATAGCCAAAGAATCTTTATACATATAGAAATTCACGCCTATTCCCACAAAATCCCCTCGCATGCTTTCGGCTACCTGAGTTTGTTCGCTTGGTGGAATATAAACGGAATGAGGGTCGAGTTGAGCAAGAATATTATCGACAGTGTGACTCACAATTGAATCCGTATTTACATTGTCGACATATTCGGTATTAATGAAATCAATGAGTTTGTTGAGTTTGTTTTTTGAATTGCTTTTAACAAAAAACTGGTTTTGGCTAGGGAAATTTAACCATCCGCCAAGAAGAATTCCAAAACCAAGCGTGGCAAAAATAAGTATTGGAAAATATTTAGAGTTCATTTTCATTTATTCCAAAACCTCAATTTGTTCTACGATTACGCCAGCTTTCGCAAGAAAATCCACTCCCGAAGTATCTCTGTAACCAATTTGGTAAACGACTCTTTTTATGCCCGACTGATGGATTAATTTGCTGCATTCTTTACAAGGCGAAAGGGTAATGTATAACGTCGCTCCTTCACAAGTTTGAGTTGAACGCGCTACTTTTAGAATTGCATTTGCTTCAGCGTGAAGCACAAACCAATTGGTCAAACCTTCTTCGTCTTCGCAACAATTTTCGAAACCAGAAGGCGTTCCGTTATATCCATCAGAAATTATCATTTTGTCCCGAACGATTATGGCTCCCACCTGTTTGCGTTTGCAATAAGACAAGAGACTCCATTCTTTGGCAATTCGAAGGTAGGCTCGATCGTATTTATTTAATTTTTTCTTTTCCATTTTTGGCAAACTAATTTTTAAAGACCTTTTTTAATCCCAATAATAATTCCAACATATTTCTGATCATAATTTGCGTTTTCGTAAAGCTTTGTAAATGATTTATTATACTCAGAAGACAATTCGAAAATCCAATTCTCATTTATTTTATAACCCATACCCAAACCAATATTTCCACTCAATAAATAATTGTTTTCATTGAGTTGATTTTTTACTGTAAATGAATTGGTTATTCCGCTCAAAGCAAATAGTGAAAAGGAATTTATTTGATATTCATATTTTAAATTAATAGGAACTTGTATAAATCGTAATTCATAAGTCTGAGGCAATGGAAGTGTAATAAACTCACAAACTGCACAGTAATATGTTCCCGTAAAGTCTTTGTTTGAATATTCTAAACCAGAATTAATCGAGAATTTATTAGATAATTTTCTTTCGACAGTAATTCCTGAAGTATAGTTAAATTTATCAAATTCTAATGAATAACCAATAAATGGAGAATTTTCTATTCTTTCTGAACCTGAACTTTTATCAAATGAGAATTTCATCCCTATTTTCCAATCGTCGTTACTTTCTTTAACCGTTTGGGCGTAAAATTTTAAACTTAATATTAAAATAAACAGTAATACTATTTTTGTTTTCATTTTGAAATGTGTTTTATAAATTAAAAGCTTTACCTATTCCAAATTTCGCTCGAGATAATCATTGGTAAAACAACTCCAATCACAAAAGACGACATCACTAATGTCCAATCGCGCTTTGAGAACCGGAAGAAAGTTTGAACAATATATGAAAGTATCAATACTATAAAAACTACGATAATTTGAGAAGCTTCTATTCCTAGTGAGAACTCCGAAAGCGGCAATAATTTTGATTGTGGCGAACCTGCAAGTATTGTTTTAAAATAACTGGCAAAACCCAATCCGTGTATAATTCCAAAAAATAAAGTAACAAAACCAATCACACTAATACTCTCTTGTTTGGCTGATTTTCCTGCTGTAAAAAGATTGAAAAAAGCCACGATGAGAATGGTTATCGGAATTAAAAAATCGGCCAAATTGCCTCTTATAATAATCACGCCAAAAACGGATAACAACAAAGCTAAAGAGTGACCAACGGTAAAAATGGTGACCAAAAGCAGTAATCTTTTCCAATCCTTGAAAGCGTAAGGAACCGTTAATGCGATTAAAAATAGGATATGGTCGTAAGCAAATAAGTTAAGAATATGCCTTAAACCTTTTTCAAAATAAATCCAAAATTCTGTCATTATAAATAGTTTTAAAGATTAGGGGTTGTCAAACTTACAATTTATTTTGAATATAGTTAGAACTGATAATGTTAAAAGCATTTCCTGTCTCCTTTATTTTACTAAAATCAAGAAAAAAATCAGAAATTGACTTTCTTTAAAATCGAAATAGAATTATCTTTGTAAGACTAAAACCCAATATTATGTCAATTTCAGATTTATTCGACAACGAATTCAAACAAAGAAATAAAGGGCATTTTTCTGCTATTGTTCGTGTGGCACTTGCGGATGGAAAAATTGCTCCGGAAGAACAGGCATTTTTAGACAGACTGGCCAGAAATCTTGATATTTCAGAGGCGGAATATGAAGAAATTTTAGAAAATCCATTGAAATATCCGGTCAATCCTCCTTATTTACGCACTCAAAGATTAGAGCGTATGTATGATTTAGCCAGAATGGTTCATGTGGATCATCATTTGGGCGACCAACAGGATTCAATGTTGCGAAAACTTGGTTTAGCATTAGGATTTACTCCCGAAAACGTAAACTATATTGTAGACAAAGCACTTTCGCTAGTAGACAGAAAAGTAGATTTAGATACTTTTGTTTACGAAATGGAGCATATGAACAAGTAACTAATTCCCGCAAATTCGCAGATTATTAATGAAAAAAATCCGTCTGCAATTTGGGAATTTTCGGTAATTATTTATGCTTTAAATAAAAAACAGGGACGTTTTTTTGTGTTACTTAGTCAATCGCATAAATTCTTCGGCCTTTTCGACCATATTGTGGCTGCCACAAAAAAACGGAACTCTTTCGTGTAATTCTGTTGGTTGAATGTCCATTATTCTGTTGAAACCGTCCGAGGCTTTTCCTCCTGCCTGTTCAACTATAAACGCCATTGGATTGCATTCATAGAGCAATCTCAATTTACCTTTTGGTGCTTTCGTGCTAGTTGGGTACAAATAAATTCCGCCTTTAATCATATTTCTGTGAATATCCGAAACCAAACTTCCAATATATCGCGAAGTATATGGTCGGTCTTCCTCTTCAAGTTGGCAATATTTCAAATAGTTTTTTACCCCTTGCGGGAAATGAACATAATTTCCTTCGTTGATGGAATAAATGGTTCCGTCTTTTGGGAATTCCATTTTTGGGTGCGACAAATAAAATGTACCGATGGCTGGGTTCAAAGTAAATCCGTTTACACCGTGACCCGTTGTATAAACCAGCATTGTCGACGTACCGTAAATCACATATCCAGCCGCAACCTGGTTAATTCCTGGCTGCAAGAAATCTTCTAGGGTTACCGGAGTTCCTATTGGCGTAATTCGTCTGAAAACCGAAAAAATAGTTCCCACGGAAACATTTACATCAATATTTGAGGAACCATCGAGTGGATCCATCAAAACCACGTATTTATTGTTATGGTTGTTATCAGAACCCTCGACCGTGATAAAATCATCATTTTCTTCAGAGGCAATCCCACAAACAATCTCACGATTTATCAAGGTTTGAATAAAAACTTCATTGGCATAAACGTCCAATTTTTGTTGATCTTCTCCTTGAATATTTTGTTCACCAGCAGTGCCGACAATGTCAACTAAACCAGCTTTGTTAACTTTATAATTCACCACTTTGGCTGCTAATCGAATCGAATTGATGATTCGGGATAATTCGCCTGACGAATATTGAAAAGCATTTTGGTTTTCGATGATAAATTCTCCTAAAGTCTTGTTTCGTTCTTCCATTACGAAATCGTTATAGTTGTTTTGAAGTCACAAATGTCGGGTTTTTTGTGAAAATGATTTTATTTTATTTAGTTCGTTTATCAGAATTGTATATTTGCCATTTAAAGTATTAAATTTTCCAAATAAAAGCATACTTTTTCAAGCCGATAAACAATTATAAACAAGAAATTATGACAATTAGAAAAGGAAATCCCGAAGATATGGAAGCAGTTTTAGGACTTATTCAAGAATTGGCCGATTTCGAAAAGGAACCAGACGCTGTTTTGGTTACAGTTGAGGATTTAATTCGTGATGGTTTTGGTCCAGTTCCATTATTTCACGTTTTTGTTGCCGAAGTCGAAAAGGAAATTGTGGGGATAGCTTTATATTATTATCGTTATTCGACTTGGAAAGGGAAAATAATCCACCTGGAAGATTTAGTCGTAAAAGACAAAATGCGAGGAACGGGATTGGGTTATGCTTTGTATTCTGAAATCATAAAACAAGGAAAGCGCGACAATGTTCGAAGAATCGACTGGCACGTGCTCGACTGGAATAAACCCGCAATTGATTTTTATGAAAAATCGGGTGCAAAGGTTCTTAAAGATTGGTATTTAGCACAAATGGACGAAGCAGGAATTAACCATTTTGTGGATAACAGACTGAAATAAAATTAGAAATTTTTTTTATAAAAATATGAGAGTATTCAAATTTGGTGGCGCTTCCGTAAAAGACGCCGAAGGAATTAAAAACGTTTATGACGTTTTACAAAAAGTGGGTTACGAAGATGTTTTGTTAGTTGTTTCAGCAATGGGAAAAACTACAAATGCGCTTGAAGTTGTCATAAAGAACTATTTCGACAAATCGCCCGAATTACAATCATCGGTTCAAGAAGTAAAAAAATATCACAATCAAATTTTGTTAGATTTATTCGAAGACGAAAAAAATGAAGTTTTCGCTGCGGTAAATAAACAATTTTCAGACTTAGAATATTTCTTGGCCAACAACAAATCGCCAAATTATAATTTTGTTTATGACCAAATCGTAAGCTATGGCGAATTGATTTCGACTACAATTTTGAGTCATTTTATGAATTTTATGGGCATAAAAACGCAATGGCTTGACGTTAGAAATTTCATAAAAACCAATTCGAATTACAGAGACGCCGAGGTAGATTGGGATTTGACCCAAAAAAATATTGCCAAAAACGTAAAGCGAAAAATGTTGAATATTACCCAAGGATTTTTGGGTTCTGACGAAAACAATTTTACTACAACACTAGGCCGTGAAGGATCAGATTATACTGCCGGAATTTTCGCTTATTGCCTCAATGCTGAAAGCGTGACTATCTGGAAAGACGTTCCCGGCGTGATGAATGCCGACCCCAGATATTTTGAAAATGCGAGTTTGCTTAGTCATATTTCCTATCGTGAAGCGATTGAAATGGCATTTTATGGCGCAACCGTTATTCACCCAAAAACTTTGCAGCCTTTGCAAAAAAAGGAAATTCCTTTATATGTAAAATCATTCATAAACCCAATGTTGCCTGGGACTTGCGTATCCAAAGGTTCTGATTCAGAGTGGCAAATTCCTAGTTTCATCGTCAAAAGAAATCAACTTTTAATCTCACTTTCCTCCATAGATTTCTCCTTTATTATGGAAGAAAACATTAGCGAAATTTTTGCTTTGTTTCACCAGTTTAAACTGAAAGTAAACCTAATCCAGAATTCTGCCATCAGTTTTTCAGTATGTGTTGAGGACAAGTTTGGAAATTTTAAAGATTTGAATCCTATTTTGTCCAAAAAATTCAAAGTTGATTATAACGAAAATGTGACCCTTTACACGATTAGACATTTTAACGATAAAGCTGCGCAAACAGTCGAGCATAACAAAACGGTTTTATTGAAACAAGTGAGCCGCGAAACAATGCAGATTGTGACGATAGAAAGTTAGTCTAAACATTAAAAAATAATTTTACCGCAAATTAGCAGATTTTAAAATTTGTGAACTTGCGGTTTTTTATTTACAATCTTTAATCTTGCTGTTTTATTCATTAAACGGATTTCAAAATCCCTTCATTACAATTTCCCAATTATAAATACTACTTTTGATACTTTCGAGTTATACTCTTTATGCTGAAAAAAGTATTGTTTTTGTTGGTGATGATATGCTTTTCCGGACTCCAAGCCCAGGAAACCAATTCGCTGTACAAAACCAAAAAAATACCTGTTTCCCGTGACACCATTCACCTTGAAAACTTTAGTCTCAACTCCAGTTTTTTTAAGTTGCTCGACGCCAATGACAAAATCGTCGACACGACTTATTATGAAATAAATTTTGAAAAAGGGACGTTGATTTTAAACGAAAAATTTCCTTTAAATTCAGATTTCATAACGGCTCATTATCTCAAACTTCCCGATATTTTAACCAAAGAATACCGCATTTATGACTCTAGTCGAGTGGTGAGCAACGACGTTACATCGGAAAATTTATATAAAATAGAAGAAAATCCCCAGAAAAAAGCCATCCCTTTTGATGGTTTGAATACTTCTGGAAGCATCACTCGTGGAGTCACTATTGGCAACAATCAAAACACGGTTTTAAACTCCAATCTGGATTTACAAATAACCGGTAAAATTTCCGAAAAGGTAAGTTTGAGGGCTTCTCTTCAAGATAGCAACATTCCCTTGCAGGATGGAGGATATTCTCAAAAACTGGATCAATTTGACAATGTTTTTATGGAAATTTTCAGTGACAAATGGAACATCCGGGCAGGCGATGTTTTTCTTGAAAACCATAAAACACAATTCTTGAATTTCAACAAGAAAGTTCAGGGAATCGCAACTAATTTTGACTTTGGAACTGAGGATAATAAGACCAATGTTTTTGCATCGGCGGCTTTGGCAAAAGGGCAATATGCCAAAAGTAGTTTCATAGGGCAAGAAGGCAATCAAGGGCCTTATAAATTAAAAGGTCAAAATGGCGAATTATATGTACTGGTGATTTCGGGTTCAGAGCGGGTTTATGTGAACGGAATACTTTTGAAACGTGGCGAAAATAATGATTACATCATTGATTACAATGCTGGCGAAATTGTGTTTACACCACTATTTACCATCACTTCCGAAATGAGAATTGCCATCGAATATCAATATTCCGATCAAAATTATACCCGGTTTATCACCTATGCCGGAGCAACTCACGAGAGCAAAAATTGGAATTTTGGCGGTTATTTATATTCGGAAAATGATTTGAAAAACCAGCCTTTGCAACAAAATTTATCAACTGAACAAGCTCAAATTTTAGCTAATGCCGGTGACAATCTTAACTTGATGACGGCTCCATCTGCCTATGTGGATTCCTATTCTGACAATAAAATATTATATAAAAAAACCTTGGTAAATGCTGTTGAAGTTTTCGAATATTCGAATAATCCCCAGGATGTTTTATACAATGTCAGGTTCAGTTTGGTTGGAAACAATAAAGGAAATTATATTCTGTCGAATGCAGCTGCAATCAGCCGAATTTACGAGTATGTAGCTCCCATAAATGACATTCCACAGGGAAATTATGAGCCCATTATTCCATTAATTCCTCCAACAAAAATTCAAGTTGCTACATTTTTGGGCAAATACACTCCCAACGAAAAAACGGCCGTTGATTTTGAAATTGGCTTGAGCAATAATGACAAAAATCTTTTTTCCTCGATAGATGATTCCAACAATCATGGTTTGGCAGCAAAAATAAACGCTAAACAAAGGCTATTCTCAGGGAAATGGAAGATAGGTGCTTTCGCGAATTACCAGCTTGTGCAGAAAAATTTCAGTACCGTAGAAAGGCTTTACAACATTGAATTTGGCAGAGATTGGAACCTTGGACCGACAACCACAGGAAATCAAAGTTATTGGGTTTCGGGATTACATTTTGCCTTGCCGGAAAAAGGAAATTTGGTTTACCAATTTGAAAAACTGGATTTTTCAGAAAGTTTTTCGGGAAGTCGTCATATTCTGAATGCAATATTTAACTTAAAAGATTGGAACATTCAAAATCAGGGAAGTTTCTTAAAAAGTGAATCCACAACCTCAACATCAAAATTCTTAAGAAATCAAACCCAAGTCAAATATCATTTCAAGAAAAACTGGATTGGCAGCAGCCTGAAACTGGAAGACAATCAAGAAAAAAACAAATCAACGAATCAATTTTCAGCTTTGAGTCAAAGATTCACGGAATATGGTTTCTTTGCAGGTCGTGGCGATAGCACAAAAGTTTTCGTTGAATTAGGTTATTTCAAGAGAGCAAATGATAGTTTGCAAAGCGGATTATTGCAACGAAAAAATAATTCCCAAACATTCGCTTTGAAGTCGAAATTGATTCAAACCAACAAAAGTGATTTGTCTATTTATGCCAATTACAGGATTTTAGATTTTGTGGACACATCGAAGAAAAAAGAGTCTTCTTTGAATTCAAGAGTGGTTTACAACGATAGATTTTTCAATCAATTAATTCAAAGCACAACCGTATTTGAAACCAATTCCGGGTCGATTCCGCAACAAGAATTTACTTATCTGGAAGTTCCTGTAGGACAAGGCGTTTACACTTGGAACGACTACAACAGCAATGGAATTCAGGAATTACAAGAGTTTGAAGTGGCTCCATTTATAGATCAGGCAAAATACATCAGGGTTTATTTGCCTAACCGAGTTTACATCAAAACGCACCAAAACAAATTTTCACAATCGATTACTTTAAACCCAAATCAATGGCAAAACGAAGATGATTTCAGAAAAAAATTGTCGCATTTTTACAATCAAACTTCCTTTATTATTGATCGAAAAATAAAAAGTGAAGGTAATAATTTTGATTTGAACCCTTTTAGTAATTCCAGTGAAAATGTATTGGGATTAAATTCTAGTTTCAGAAATAGCTTGTTTTTTAATCGAGGAAAACAAAACCATTCAATTACCTATTCTTATATCCAAAACAAAAACAAAAGTTTACTTTCCATTGGCTCTCAAGAAACCAAAACCAGTTCGAATCAATTGCAATATTCTCATTTATACAGGAAAAGCTGGCTGTTTAGTATGTTTGCCAATACGATAAATACATCCATCGAATCGGAAAATTTTCCTGAAAAAAACTATGAAATAAAAGGCTATCATTTGGCTCCAAAAATCAGTTATTTGTTTTCGAAAAACACCAGTTGGGATTTATTTTATGAGTTGCAGAACAAAGAGAATCAAATTGGAAACTTTGAAACTTTGCTGCAAAATCGATTCGGAACTTCCTTTACTTACACAGGCAAAAAGAATTTTACAATGAATGGAGAGATTTCGTTTTATCAAAATAAATTCGACGGAAACGAATTTTCTTCTGTTGGATTTCAAATGCTCGAAGGATTACAAGCTGGACAAAATCTAACCTGGAAATTACTTTTGCAAAAAAACCTGACTCAGTTCCTAGATATAAATTTTAATTATCAAGGTCGAAAAAGTGAATCAAGCCAAACAATTCATACGGGAAGCGTTCAGTTGAGAGCTTATTTTTAAATTCAATATCTTAAAAATAAAAGAAATAACTTGATGTTATGGTAATATTCTGGAAATATAAAACCTTGTTGTTTTTTATAATTTCGCCTAAAAATAGAAATAATTTTCTCCTAATAAATGAATACAAATACTGCCAATAAAACCATATTAATTGCGTCTTTAAATTGGGGTTTAGGTCACGCAACCCGTTGTATTCCCATCATAAAAGCATTACAGGAAAATAATTATATTCCCATAATTGCCTCTGATGGGATTGCTCTTGAACTATTAAAAAAGGAGTTCCCGTATATAAAAACATTAAAATTGCCTTCATACCAAATAGAATATGCCAAGGACGGTAAAAATTTTAAATGGAAGCTATTGAAAAATTTTCCAAAAATGATTAAAGCGGTTTTGAACGAGCAAAAAAAAATCAAAAAATGGGTCAAGAAATATGAAATCGACGGTATCATTTCTGACAATCGATTGGGGGTATTTAGCAAAAAAGTACCTTCGGTTTTTATTACGCACCAATTGAATGTGATGACAGGAAATACCACCTGGATTACAAGTTTTTTACATCAAAATATAATAAAAAAATATGCAGAATGTTGGGTTCCTGACGCTGAAGGAACCCCAAATTTAACCGGCAAACTGGGTCACATAAAAAACCCTGATTTTGTTCTAAAATACATTGGTCCATTGAGCCGAATGCAAAAAAAAGAGATTCCAAAAATCTATGATTTAATGATTCTCCTTTCGGGGCCAGAACCTCAACGCAGCCTATTGGAAGAGAAATTGAAAAATGAAGTTCAAAATTATAACGGGAAGGTCGTTTTTATAAAAGGAATTATCGAAAAAGAGCAAAAGAAAGAACAACTAGACAATGTCACTTTTTTCAACTTTATGAATACCCGCCAACTCGAACAAATTTTTAATGAAAGCGAAATGGTTTTATGCCGTTCAGGATATACATCAATTATGGACTTGGCTAAACTGGAGAAAAAAGCTTTTTTTATTCCAACTCCAGGACAATATGAACAAGAATATTTAGCCGAAAAATTGGAAAAAGAAGGTTTAGTTCCTTATGCCTTGCAAGATGATTTTAAGATAGAAAATCTATTGAAAATCAATAATTATAAAGGATTGGCAGGGTTTGATTTCTCCGTAAATTGGACAGAAGTATTTGAAGTTTTTGAGAGATAAACCACTTTTTACCTAAATTGGTTAGTAAACTAAAAAGGTTAAGGCTAGAACAAAAAATCAACCGCAGATTCGCAAATTTTTAAAATTCGCGAATCTGCGGTAAAAAGATTTTTAAAAGCTAAATTGGCTTTATAAATCCAGGTCTTCGTGTTTATCGTGTTTGATGATTTTGGCATTCACCATAAAATGCACGTACTCGGCAATATTGGTACAATGCTCAGAAATTCGCTCCAAATGTTTCAACAAAATCACAAGATTGGTTCCTGAAACAACAACTTTTGAATGTGATTTCATTTCCACAATAATGTTATTTATTGCGGCTTCACTTTTCTTTTTAATAGACCTATTTAAAATAAAAACTTCTCCAATGTTGTTTTCGTCACGAGTCAAGTAACATTCGTTAGTTTTTATGGTAATTAGTTCAACTTGTTTGGCTAAATCTCCTATTTCAAACTTGGCTATTAAATCGTGTTTGTCTTTAATGTTTTTTGATCTTTTTATAACGCTCACGGCTAAATCGCCTATTCTCTCAATCTCGTTACTGATTTGCATCGCTGCCATAATAAAACGCAAGTCAGACGCAACAGGTTGCTGCAATGCAAAAATACTTTGACAAATTTCGTCGATTTTTACGTCTAATTTATCAATTTTATTTTCAGTTTTCTTTACTTCTTTTCCCTCAATAGGTTCTGAAAGAAGTGCTTTAACTGATTCGCTAACTTGAATTTCGGCCAATTTGCCAATTTTTATAATAACATTTTTTAATTTTTCTAATTCTATTTCAAAGTGTGTCATATAATATACGATTTTAGATGTTGGATTTTGGATAATAGATTTTGATTGCACTTATTATCCAAATCTTCCTGTGATATAATCTTCGGTTTGTTTTTGTTCTGGTTTTGTAAATATAGCATTTGTTTTGCCAATTTCTATCAATTCACCAAGATAAAAGAACGCCGTATAATCACTGGTTCTAGCTGCTTGTTGCATATTATGAGTCACAATAATTATGGTGTATTGTTCTTTTAGTTCGTGGACTAATTCCTCGATTTTTGAAGTTGAAATTGGATCCAAGGCACTTGCAGGCTCATCCATCAAAATTATATCTGGGCTTACCGCCAATGTTCTTGCAATACACAAACGCTGTTGCTGTCCGCCAGAAAGTCCCATCGCTGAATCGCCCAATCTGTCCTTTACTTCATCCCAAATTGCGGCTTGTCTCAACGAAGTTTCCACAATTTCGTCTAATTCATTTTTGGTTTTAATTCCATTGATTTTTGGACCATAAGCAACGTTCTCATAAATAGATTTCGGGAACGGATTTGATTTCTGAAAAACCATGCCAATTTTCTTTCTAATATTGACAACATCTACGTTTTTATCATAAATATCAATTCCTTCTACGAGCATTTGCCCAGTGATTTTCACATCGGGAATAAGATCATTCATTCTGTTGATACATCTCAAAAACGTTGATTTTCCACAACCCGAAGGGCCAATCAATGCCGTAACCTTGTTCCTTGGAATCTCTAGCGAAATCTCTTTTAACGCCTTTTTCTCGCCGTAGTATAATGATAAATCTTTTACTTCTATTTTTATATTTTTCATTTTAATTTTTGTTAAGTCTAAAATATAAATTATTAGTTAGAATTTTGAATTATTTTGCTTTTCTTCTAATTCTGGATCTAATAATTACTGCAACTAGGTTTAATGATAACGTAAGTATTAACAATACTAATGTAGTGGCAAATTGTATTGGCATAGTTTTTTCGACATCAGAAGACTGGGTTGACATAATATAAATATGGTAACCCAAATTCATAAATTGATCACTCAAAGATTTTGGTAAAGTGGCCAAATAATAAGCTGCTCCTGTAAATAAAATGGGAGCAACTTCGCCAGCACCACGACTTACGGCAAGGATTGTTCCGGTCATAATTCCTGATATCGAACCTGGAAAAACGACGTTTTTTATGGTCTGCCATTTGGTTGCGCCCAATGCTAAACTTGCTTCTCTTAATTCACGTGGAATTGTTTTTAAGGCTTCTTCGACAGAAACGATAATCACAGGAAGCGTAAGCAACGACATTGTAAGACTTGCCCAAAGAATATTGGGTTGTCCCCAATGCAATTCGCCGCCATTAAAAGCCTTGTCCATTCCTGTTCCCATAAATTGGATAAAAAATCCAAGTCCAAAAAGTCCAAATATAATAGATGGTACAACGGCTAATGTTCGAACCGAAAATCGAATTGCCGCAGCAATTTTCGAATTTTCTTTAGCATATTCTGTCAAATAAATGGCTGTTATTGTCCCGAAAGGAACAGCCGCAATCGACATTACTACCACTAAAATAAAAGTTCCAATCAAGGCAGGAAATATTCCTCCTTCGGTCATTCCATTGGTAGGAAATGAGGATATGAATTCCCAAGAGAATTTCGCACGTCCTTCATAAACTATAATTCCTAATATGACAAAAAGAATTGCAATGATTAGCAGAACCGCAACTTGAGTGATTCCTACAACCAGTTTCCCTTTTATGTCAACGCCTTTTTTCTTGTTCGAAAAAAAGTTGGTTTTTGTTTCGATTATTGTTGCTTCCATATCTATTTACCTTGGAATTTTTTGATTAATTTGCCTTTTACATAAAACTCTGCAATGGCATTTAATGCAAATGAAAAAATGAAAAGTAGTGAGCCAATAAAAAACAAAACGCTGTAATGGGTTTCTCCAAAAACAGTTTCGGCCATTTCCGCTCCAATAGTTGCGGCAAATGTCCTAACACTTTCGAATGGATTTGCCGATAAAAGCGCTGCGTTTCCTGTTGCCATAAGTGCAATCATTGTTTCTCCAAAAACTCGCCCAACGCCCAAAAGCAATGCCGCGAAAATTCCTGGGGTTGCTGCTGGCAAGATTACAAAAAAAGCAGTTTGCCATTTGCTTGCGCCAAGTGCTAAACTAGCTTCAGTATAAGTCTTTGGCACTGCCGAAAGTGCGTCTTCGGAAATGGTGTAAATTATTGGAATTGCTGCCAATGCCATCGCAACACCTCCTATAAAAGCATTCAATCTTGAATCGTAGCCAAATATATCTTGGAAGAAAGTTGCCAAAACCATTAATGCAAAAAACCCAATTACCACCGATGGAAAGGCGGCAAGCATTTCGATGATGGGTTTGATGATTTCTTTTGTTCTCTTCGAAGCAAAACACGAGGTGTAAAGTGCTGCCAATATAGCAAGAGGTCCGGCAATAAGCATTGCAATTATCGTAACTTTTAAGGTTCCAATGAGCAATCCAAATAATCCAAATCGGGGATGTTCAGAAACGGGAACCCATTCTGTTGTAAAAAATGTGCTCCAGGTTTTGTCTGCTCCTTCATTGTTTTCTGAAACTACTTCTGGAGTTTGTTCCGCCTGTTCGCTAACGCTCGAGTCATCCGAAGTTGCAGTTGTTGGTTCTGCTACTACGTCTCCATAAGTTTCGGGTTTTAAATCCTCTTGCGTAACAGGTTCAGAGCCATAAGTTTCGGGCTTTAATTCCTCTGTTGGTTCGGAGCCATACGTTTCTGGTTTTAACTCTTCGGCAGGAGTTGAACCGTAGGATTCGGGCTTTGAATCTGTGGTTATTTCTGTTTTAGCGGCATCTGCTTTACCAAAATTAAAAATGGGTAAAGATTCTTTGAAAACAAAAACAAAAATTAAAACGATGATTGTAATAGACAGAAATGCAACCGATGAAATGATTTTCTCTGCTAGAAACTCGGAAAGCCTGAATTGTTTTTTCAGGCTTTCTTTGGTGAAATTTTGATTAATCGGGAATTGGGAATTCATTGATATCCTTTAAGAATTCATACTTTTTTAAATGCAAAATTATCCCTCGCTCGAAAAACAAGTGAGGGATAATTTTACGGCATTTTTATTTTACAGGAAAATATCCTACCGATGTAATTATACTTTGTCCTTCTGGGCTCAAAATCCAATCAACAAAAGCTTTTGTTTCGCCAGTTGGTCTTGATTTTAGATACATATATAAGTATCTAGTAATAGGATAGGTTTTGTTTTTTATTGTTTCGGCTGTTGGTAAAACCCCAGGGCTTTTATCATCTTTTTTTACTTTGCAATCTTTTACGCCTTCGGCATAGGCTGCACCACCATAACCAATTCCTAGTTTATCTTTCTTTACTGCATTTACAATGGCAGCAGTTCCAGGTAAAGTTTGACAAGATGGTGAATAATCCGTTTTTACAACATTGTCTTTGAAATAAACAAATGTTCCTGAACTACTCTCTCTTCCGTACAATTTAATACCAGCATCTACTCCTCCAACTTCTTTCCAGTTTGTGATTTTTCCGGCAAAAATTAATCCAATTTGTTTCACAGTAAGTTCAGAAACTCCATTGGCTTTATTAAGGTAAATTGAAATTCCATCTTTGGCACAAGGAATTTCAACTCCAAGAGTATTATATCTTTGTTTTAGTTTTTCTAATTCAGATGGTTTAATTGGTCGGCTTGAATTAGCAATATCTGTTGAACCATTGATTAATGCTGCAATCCCTACACCAGAACCTCCACCTGTGACTTGAATCGTTGCGCCGGGATGTTTTTGCATATACACTTCTGCCCATTTTTGAGATAAAATAACCATAGTATCTGAACCTTTTACGGTTATTTTATTTAAGGCTGTAAACGAAAATCCTATTGTCATTATGACCAATAAAATTGCTGTGACTTTAAATTTTGTTGTTTTCATTATAATTAAATTAAGTATTTAGTGTTAAAATTTTGCTTGAAGTCTTATGGTGTAAATATTATCTTTTTTGTCTCTATTTAAATAATCAACTCCAACTCCGGGATTTGAACTTTTTTCATTAGTAGGGATTATATAACCCACATTGATTTTAATATTTTCATCAAAGTAATACTGCCAAGACATTGACCAACTATTGTATTTTAAATCCCCAGAATTTGTTACTTGATTCCCTGATGCTTTTGTGTTTGGATCCCACACATCATAGCGCACCACAAATTGATGCTTAACTCCAATATTTTTAATGAATGTGGTGTAAAAACCATCAAAATCTCTTACTCTATTGTAAGCGAACGCTGAATTTACTTGTATAGGATTTGTTGTGCCAGAAATTGTTCCTTTAATATATTCTCCCTTTAAAGCCATTCCTCCAAGGAAATCATAAAAAATTTGCATTTCACCTCCATACCAACTTTTGGCTAATTGATCACCAATTTTCGGGGTAAAAGGTTTGTTATTTACATCTGTAAATCCCGTTAATGTCGTCCCTGGAAGTATTATTGTTTTACTAAAACTACTATGTATGCCAAAATCAATTCCAACACCTTTATCAGGGAATTTTAAGGAATAAACCGCTCTTAACATAACGTCTTTATTATTGTCAATATCTTTCGTTTGGTTTGTAGTTGTACCCAAATTGAAGTTACCGTTCATTACTGCAAACTGTAGTTTTAATGGTATTAAATATGTAGTTTCAAAATTAGCTTCAAACTTTACTCCCAATTCTTTTTCTCCAGGATACAAAATACCAGCCATTTTAGATCTTTCGAGCATTTCCAAGGCACCTGAAGAATACTCTACTTCATAATTTGTCCTGTCAAACTGACCTATATAAAAGAAAAATGTGTTTATCCAACGATCATTCAAAACTACGTAAGCATCTTTTAAGGACACTTTATCAAAAGAAAAATCAGGTTGTAACACAAATTTCACTCCATCTAAAGCTTCGTAAGCAAACTTTATTCTCGCTCTACGAAGGTAAAATGTATTGGTTATTAATGTTGGAGGCGTCGTTGAAGCAACTTTTTGACCGTGGCCGTCAACTCCCCAAATATCATAAACATCATATTGAGATTGGATGTAACCAGATATTTTAATTTTAGTTAATTTGAAAAGATCGCTTTCCATTGCGGCCATCCTTTCTCCATAACCTTCTATTTTCATAGTATGTTCATCTATAGACTGTTTCAGAGAGTCAATACTAATTGGTTTTATTGTATCGTTTTGTGTCTCTTGTGCTTTTACTATAAATACCCCCAATAATAGAAATGCCAACGTTATTTTTTTCATTCTTTAACTTTTAAAGTTTTACAAAGGTCAGACCTCAAAGTTAAGAAAATATCAATTGAATGTTAAGTGAATGTTAATTTAATGTTAATGAAGTATTCTTGTTAATTTAATGTTAAGGAAGCAGTGTGTTTTAATCCTGTTTTTTGAATTTAGCACACGTAAGATTTGAATTAAACTTATCTCTAAATCTTTGTCTAAAATTACGAAATAGTTTCGTTCTTTTGATTTATATAAAAATTAAAAACCCGCAAAAAAAATAAATTTTGCGGGTTTAAATATTCTAAAAAACTATTTAGTTTTTGATAACTTTTACTGATTTATTAATGTTTCCTTGTTTTAAAATCACAATATAAACACCAGCAGTATAACTATTACCTATTTCTTGATTGTTAATATCTGCATACTCTACATTACGAGATTCTAACAATCTACCTGTAACATCGTAAGCTGCAACTTTTACGTTTTCGTCACTTGACGAGATATAATTTAGTTTAAAACTATTTGCAGAAGGATTTGGATACACATTTAAAGAAAATTCTGAACTTACAATAAAATTATTGGTTCCAAGAGTAGAAAAATCAGCGCCGGTTAAAGCAGGTGAGCCTATAGCCGGTCTGTAATCTAATCCTGTGAATATGCTTCCGTCAGTTAAATTGTAGGGTGCGGTTAGTAATCCAGCACTATCCGTTTGACTTGTGTTATTGTTTGAAGAAAACCAAGCAGCTACATCGAAACCTACAGGAGTTGTTGTAGCCACTTTCGCTACTGCTGTTCCTGCTATAATGTTGCTTTTGAATTTTAAGTTATTGTTTGTGGCATTAGTTTGAGTTGTCGCACCATCTACAACTACTCCGTCAACAAAATCCATAAAAATAGAATTAAATATTTTTAGTTGTGTATTTCTTCTTAGATGCGCTCCTCTTCTGTGTTTGATGTTTAAGGTTCCTCCACTTGGCAAAGTAGCTCTATAAGTTGGGCCTACCAAAGTACAGTTAGAAAAAATACCTGATGTGAATTTAGCAGTAGTAGCACTTGTTGAGTTATTATCCGACTCGAAACAATTGGAATCTGAAGTATCAGCACTTGATGGTTGTTTAACTGCCAACGCAAACTGAACACTTCCGCTCCATCCATTATCAGTATCAAAATCATCATCAAGACCATTGAAGGCCACAAGGTGTTTGCAATTTACAGCTCCGCCAAACCATTCGAATGAATCATCATTGGCATAAGAAACCTGAACATAATCTATTTGTGTTCCGCTTCCTACAGCACCCATTGTTAAACCATTGATTTCTGTGTTACTTCCTGCGGCTCCATAAGTGTATCCACCATATTCTATCCTTACATATTTCAAAGAACCAGAATTATCAGTGTCGTCTGGTGTTGCACCACCACCATATTCTGTATCAGGACTTGGTGCTATACCTTCAATGTTGTTAAAACCAGTCCCGATGTTGAAAGATCCTTTACCTAATAAGATAACTCCACCCCAATCACCTCTGTTTCTATTACCTTCAGAATTTCCTGAGGTAAATACAATTGGACTTGTAACAGTTCCTTCAGCGATAAGTTTAGCGCCTTTAGTAATAAACAAACCTGCACCAGCTACATTACCACGAATAACTACACCTGGCTCAATAGTAAGCGTTGCATTGTTTTTAACATAAATTGGAGCTCCTAATGAGTAAGTATTTCCTGCTGTCCAAGTAGTATTGGTAGTAATATTAGCAGAAATAGTTACAGTAGGTGTTGGATATGGTTTGTTTTGTGGGTCAAATTCAGTCCAAGTGTCTGTCCACATAGCTTCCGGCGCTGGTGCAAATGCCCCTCTGTAGGTTGTTGTTGTAAATTGAGCAAAACCAGTAAAAGTTACCAGTAGTAACATTGCGAATAAGTAAATTTTTTTCATTTTGTGTGTGTTTAAATTACATTGCAATATTAAGATTATGATGTAAACAGGGTGTAACCTAAAAGTTACATAAACAATATCATATTGTTATGTAAACATTAAGAGCCTGTTTATTTATAAACAGGCTCTTGTAGTAATCTAGAATTTAGACACTTAGAAATTGTAAGTCACCGTGAAAGAAAAAGTTCGTCCAAATTTGTTTGTAGTAATTAAATCATCAATGGCCGCATCAAATCCATTTATATTTTGCTTATCCCCTATAAAAATTTGGTTCACGAAGGCATCAAATCCTCTAATCTCCTGACCTTTTAAATCGTAGTTGTTTTGGTATAAAATAAAATCCTGAGCTAATGCATTTTGAAGGTTTAATTTTAATTCAAGTTTGTTTTTGAATAAACTTTTAGCAATTTGAAAATCTAATAAAGTTCGTGCTTTTTCCCAATATGCTGGGGAATCATTACCGGTGGTTTGAATTCCGTGGACTGTGATTCTATTTCCAACTCTGTTCATATTGGCCGAAAATGACCATCCCAACTCTTTATTCAAATATTGTAACCCAGCATTGAACACATAAGGGGACTGTCCTTGTAGTGGTGTTTCAACAGCAGTCTCAATAAGATTGGAAATATCTACTTTTGAACGAATAATGGCAAGATTGGAGAAAAGAGTAACATCATCTAAAAATTTAGTGTCTTTAGTGGCAAATACAGTGCTTAATAAAAGTCTAAAGTCAATTTCTACGCCATAATTATTTGCCTCTTCAGCATTTTCATATCTAAGCGAGTTATTAGCCAAAGCTTGTATTTCGATTGGTTTTTTAAAATTTTTATAAAATGCCGAAGCTGATAACAACTGTCCTTTTCCAAGAAAAAACTCATATCGCAAATCGGCATTTAAAATATCCGTTATTTTCAAATCTGGATTTCCAGAAATACTTTTTCTAATATCATTATCGAAGAATAAAAATGGGGCTAATTCCCTGAATTCAGGCCTATTCACTGTTTTGGAACCACTCAATCTCAAATTCTGTTTTTTGTTAAGGCCATAAATAAAATTTATTGATGGCAATATGTCTAATTGTGTATCATCTACAGTAACTATTGCATCAACATCTGTTTTAGAGCTAAGATGCTGCGAATAATTTTCTATACGTGCCCCCCAAATTATTCTCCATTTATTAAAAATATTATCAATCATCACATAGCCGGCATCTAAATTAGATTCGGCATCATAGTAATCACTTCCTTTGGTACCTTCAAAAAGAGTTAGGCCACTTACACGAGGTGAAGTTGATATGATGCCCATATTCTCAGAATTAAATATTGTAGCATTAGGCAAAGGGGGTATTGTACTCGAAAAAGTATTTGGTCCCCAATTTATTCCATTGACTCTTCCGACAAATGGAGTATAACCTAATTGTCTGGCTTGAAATTTTCTGTTTCGAGATTGGGTTATTCCACCAATTTTTATATCGGCAGAAAAGTTATCAGAAAAATCAATTTTTTTACTAACATCGAGTTTTGTACTAAAAATAGACTCATTGTTGGTTGATGTAAATATAGAGCCAGGATAATCAGTTCCCACAGCGTTTAAAACAAAATTTGCCGTTGGCACAGATTGTGTACCATCTAAATATTGAATGTACTCGTATGTATTTCTTCTTTCACTAGGAATGTCACGTTGAACATTACTGTAAGACCCAACCCAATTTAGTTTAATTTTACTTTCAGTCAAGAAATGCTCTCCTATAAGTTGTCCTGTGTAAATTTTGTTTTGGGTAAACAATCGGTTGGTGGAAACACTCATTGTAGGTTCTTCTTCCACTCTTTTAGTACCAATTCTATCGGTAACTCTAGCTTCAGAGTTTATGCTATATAGATTTTTGAAACTAAATTTATTATTAGAGTTGATTTTTAATGATAGATTCAAAATAGCACCCGTCAATTTTTGTTTCCTGTAATTCTTATCATTAAAACTTGAAAGTTGTGCTCCAGGTGTTTCATAATCTTTTAGGCTTCCTTCACCATAAATATTAGTTACATTGTTTGTTACAGAAGCTAATAAACCCAAACTTTGCTCGCCATTAAATTTAAAATAGCGACCAAGCGTAAACTGTAAACTGGAGTTAGGTTCGAACTTTCCTTCATTTAAACTCCAGTCGGGTTGATAATTCTTTGCCAATGTGGCTATTTGTTGAATACTAGTTTCAGTTTTCAAACTCTGCAAGGCTAAAAAATCAGCAGAATTAGGAAAGAAAGAAGGCAATCCTGTTTTTACATCGTTAGCTGATAATTTGAATTTGTTGGTCGTAATAGTATTGTATCCCGCTCCTACTGAAATGGACTGAAAATTTTTATCCGGTGTAGATTTAGTGTTGATATCAATAACTCCTCCTGCAAATTCTCCCGGTAAATCTGGCGAAGCCGTTTTGTGAATCACTAAATTATCGAGCATATTTGCCGGAAAAATATCAAATGAGAAAGCCTTTTTATCCGGTTCTGTACTTGGTAGCGGTGATCCGTTTAAATAAGTAGTGTTATAACGGTCATTTAATCCACGGATAATTACAAATTTATTATCTTGAATACTGGTGCCACTGATTCTTTTTAAAACGTCTGAAGTTGTTTTGTCCGGTGTTCTTTTGATGCTTTCTGCCGAAATTCCGTCAGAAACTCTAACACTGTTTTTTTGCATCGTCAAAAGCGACTGCACCGATTCCGTTTTTGCTTTAACGGTTCGAATCACTACTTCGTCTAAAACATTATTTTTTTCGGCCAATGAAACCGTCAAATTTGTAATTTCATTTTCTATAACCTCTACTTCGGTCAATATTTTGGTTTCAAAACCAAGTGCCGAAAATTCTACATCATATTTACCAACGGCAACACTTCTGAAAATGAAATGTCCCTCTATATCAGATTCAGTTGCTAAAGTGGTGTTTTTTATTCTAATGATTGCTCCTGGCAATGTTTTTCCGGTTGATTCTTCAATGATTTGTCCCTTTAATCCTGATTGCTGGGAAAATGATAACTGTACCGAAAACAAGATAACAAGAAAATAAAATATTTTCATCTTTTAAATAATTTAGTGGGTAATGATAATTTTCGGCAAAGGTAATTCCAAATCAATCCTCCAAGTGTTAAGTTTAGTTTACCAATTTTAACATAAAACTTCCTTATGTTAACTTAAAGTAAATTTAATGGAATTTTTAGGGGTATTCCTCGATTTTAGAGTATCGACAATTCTGAAGATAAATTTAAACGGCTTTTTAATATAGAATATTTGTTAATAATCTAAATGGCATAAATGAGGGAACATGCCTATTATTCTTTAGAAAAAATTAGTGCTAAAAACCAACAATGAATAAGACACGTTTACACTAATTCCTGTTGCATTTTTTTGAGTGTAAAGGAAAACTCGGAACCCATTCCAAATTCGCTCTCCATATAAATCTTCTCTTTGTGAGCTTCAATTATGTGCTTCACTATAGCAAGTCCTAATCCTGAACCACCTTCTGAACGCGAACCGCTTTTATCTACGCGATAAAAACGTTCAAAAAGCCTTGGAATATTTTGTTTTTCTATTCCTTCACCATTATCACTTATCCGAACCAAGACTTTTTTCTTGGTCAAATTAATCACGCTGACTTCGGTTAAACCTCCTTCTTTTCCATATTTTATGGAATTCACCACTAAGTTTTCAAGGACTTGCTGAATTTTATCTTTGTCGCCTTTTACAAAAATAGGTTGAATGTGATAATTGTCGAATGCCAAGGTGATTTTCTTTTTGTCGGCTTTCATTTCCAATAAGTCAAAAACATTCTGAATCAACTCAACGACATCAAATTCTGAAATTTCCAAATTCAAATCACCCACTTCAAGCTTGGTAATCATATCTAGATCTTCAACTATATAGATTAATCTTTCTACGCCCTTTTCGGCACGGCGTAAGTATTTTTTTCGAATGGTTTTATCATCCATAGCACCATCTAAAAGTGTAGATAAATAACCTTGAACGGTAAACAATGGTGTTTTTAATTCATGAGAAACATTTCCGAGGAATTCTCTTCGATATTCCTCCTTGTCTTTTAACATTTCAATCTCCAATTTTTTGTCAGTAGCAAACTTCTTAACTTCTCTTGTCAGGGTTTCCATATCAGTTGTTATGGGATGGCTTATTAAAGTACTGGATTCAAGAAGAGAAACGTCGTCATAGATTTTTTTTACTCTGCGATAAATAAAATGTTCTACCCGATACTGGATGATAATAAATGAAAAAAAGTATATGCCAAGGATAAAAACAACCCCAAACGGAAGCGTGTCCTTGAAACTAATATCGAGTGCAATTGTGATTAGCAGCATTACAAATGCAGTGGCAAAAAGACTGATATATAATGCCGAAATTAGGGCAAACTTATAGGTTTTTTTGAAACTTATTTTCATTTTTTTAGGTCAAAGATTCAAGCAAATTTAATACAAAAATTAGACTTCGAATTTGTACCCAACTCCTTTTATGGTTTTAAAAAAATCGTCGCCAATTTTTTCGCGAAGTTTCCTGATGTGAACGTCAATGGTTCTTCCGCCTACAACAACTTCATTGCCCCAAACTTTGTCCAAAATCTCATCACGCTTAAATACTTTTCCAGGTTTCGAAGCCAATAAATAAAACAGTTCAAACTCTTTTCGAGGCAATGCAATCACGACATCGTCTTTTATTATCTTGTACTCTTCGCGATTTATTTCAATCCCCCCAACATTTAGGGTTTCACTGTTTTTTTCTTGTTCTTTTATTCTTCGTAACAATGCCTTAACTTTACTTATTAATAATTTTGGCTTTATTGGTTTGGTAATATAATCATCGGCACCTGCATCAAAACCTGCCATTTGCGAATAATCTTCACTTCTGGCAGTTAAAAAAGTAATAATTACGTTATTTAGTTCCGGTATTTTTCTAATGTTTTCACAAGCCTCTATTCCGTCCATTTCTGGCATCATTACATCCATAATAATTAGAGCCGGCATTTCTTTTCTGGCTTTTATAACAGCTTCTTTACCATTGCTTGCCGTAATAATTTGATACCCTTCTTGAGTTAAGTTATAACCCACTATTTCTAAAATATCCGGTTCATCATCAACTAATAAAATCTTTGTATTTCTTTTTTTCATGACAACAACAATGTAGTATTCGTGTTTATAAAGGTAAATATAAAACAAAACACCGAAAGTGTTAACCATAATTTAATAAGTTAACAATTTGATAATAAATTGAATTGGAAATTAGCAACAATTTGAGAACAGAATCACTCTTCTATCAAAGGTCTTTTTTCTTGTTAATGCCAAAATTACAGGTTTTTATATGAATAATCTGATTTATAAAAACAGGTGTTTTAAGATTTTTTTTCAAAATTTTTAAAACAAACCCTCTTATGAAACTTAAATTTTCCCTTCGTTTTTTAGTCAATTATACTATAAATCACCTAATTTAACACATTTTTATAGTTTTTGGCATATAAATTGAAATGTTTTTTTCTACCTTTACACTTCCAAATCGAACTGATGGCTAAAAATTACTTTTATATTACTCTCTTATTGGTTTTTTTCTTTTCTATGGGTCTTTCGGCTCAAGAAGCAAAGCAACAACCAAAACTTCAAGAAGCCGCTTCTATTGAAGGGTTAAACTTGTACCCAAATCCCGTGAGTAATGGCAAAGTATATATCAGTTCGAAAAATGATTCTGACAAGGAAATAATTATTTTTGATGTATTGGGCAAAAAAGTACTTCAACAAATGATTTCTTCAAAAGAATTAAATATTTCAAATCTATCCCCGGGCGTTTACATCATCAAGATTAACGAAGGTGTTGCCACTGCCACTAGAAAACTAATAGTCAAATAGTTTTATTCCTATATTTTTTTACTTAATGATTTTTTTACATTGATTTTTTCTTACAAAGAAAAAACTATTGTTATATTTGTATAACTAATTTAAAAAAAATGTTATGAAAAAACTTTACACTTTATCTTTTATTTTATTGGCTTCTTTGTCGTTTGGGCAAATTAGCATTACAGCAATTGGAACTCCTTACAATGAAAATTTTGACAGTATGGGCGCTACTGGAACAACATTCGTTTCTGGGTGGACTGCAATTAGAGCTTCAGGTTCGGGGACAGCTGGTGCTACATTAGCTATGGCTGTAGATAATGGAACATTAAATTCTGGAAATGTATACAATCTAGGAACTACAGCAGCAACTGAAAGAGCTTTTGGAACACTAGCATCAGGCACAACAGTTCCTGCTTTTGGTGCTTCATTTATTAACAACACAGGAAGCACAGTTTCAGCAGTTTCGATTTCAGCAGTTATGGAACAATGGAGATCAGCCAGTTTAGAAACACTAAATGAAGTTGTTTCTTTTTCCTATAGTTTAGATGCAACCAGTCTTTCAACAGGAACTTGGACTCCCGTAACTACTTTAGATTTATTGGAAAAACTTACATCAACAACCGCTGCCGCAGCTGTTGACGGAAATCTTGCTGCTAACCAAACAAATATCTCTGGAAGTATTAGTGGATTAACTTGGACTAATGGATCAACTTTGTGGATTAAGTGGGTTGATGCTAATGATACTGGATCTGATGGAACGTATGCAGTTGATAATTTTGCTTTTAATGCTACAGCCGCTTTATCCTTAAAACAAAACTCAATAGCTGATTTAAGTGTTTATCCAAACCCAGTAACTGATGGTAATTTATACATCACTTCTAATAGCAGCGAAGCCAAAACTGTTGCAGTTTATGACATATTAGGGAAACAAGTTCTAGAATCTAAAACTTCAAACAATTCAGTTAATGTTGCCAACTTAAAAGGTGGAGCTTACATTGTAAAAATCACTGAAGATGGAAAAACCGACACTAGAAAATTGATTATTCAATAATTAATTAACGCATATTTTCTAAAAACTCCAATTGTAAAGTTGGAGTTTTTTATTTAATTACCTTTGCAAGAAAAATTTTTGACGACAACTCCTGACATATTTGCCATTTCAAGCCAAAAACAATTTGAAAAAATAGCGCTCAAGACTTTTCGTTTTCAATACGAAAACAACTTGGTTTATAGAGAATTTTGCGATTTCTTGAAAACGGATGTACAAAAAGTAAAGACGTTGGAACAAATTCCGTTTTTGCCCATCCAATTTTTTAAAAGCCATAAAGTGGTCTCCAATAAAAATCCAGTTCAGGAAACTTTCACCAGCAGCGGAACAACAGGAATGGCAACTAGTAAACACTTGGTTACAGATATTTCTCTTTATGAAGAAAGTTATCGAAAAGGTTTTTCCCAATTCTATGGCAATATTGCGGATTATGTAGTCTTGGCATTGCTTCCATCCTATTTGGAACGCGAAGGTTCATCCTTAATTTATATGGTCGAGGATTTGATAAAAATGACCAACAATCCCGAAAGTGGTTTTTATCTACACAATCACGAAGAACTAATCGAAAAATTAATTCGACTGGACAATACAGGACAAAACGTGATTTTGATTGGCGTTACTTATGCTTTATTAGATTTGATTGAAAAACACGAATTCAATCTAAAAAACACTGTCATTATGGAAACTGGTGGGATGAAAGGTAAGCGTAAAGAAATGATTCGCGAAGAATTGCACGAACAACTTTGCCAAGGTTTTGGCGTCACGTCCATACACTCTGAATATGGAATGACCGAATTGCTGTCACAAGCTTATTCATTGGGAAATGGCGTGTTCGAATGCCCTTCTTGGATGCAAATCCTAGTTCGTGACACGGAAGATGCCTTGACTTATGTAGCAAACGGAAAATCTGGCGGAATCAACGTGATTGACTTGTCCAATATTAATTCCTGTTCCTTTATCGCCACGCAGGATTTGGGCAAAAAAAATCCCAACAACTCTTTCGAGGTATTGGGACGTTTTGATAATTCTGATATTCGCGGTTGTAATTTGATGGTTATTTAACCCGAATCACAAAATAATTTTTCTTTCCACTTTGTAATAACACAAATTGATTGTTGATTAGATCTTTGGTCGAAAGCACGAATTCTTCGGTTACTTTTTCCTTGTTTACCGAAATAGAATTGGCCGTTAAAGCTCTTCTTGCCTCACCATTCGATTTTAGAAATCCAGTTTTTTCGTTTAAAATAGCAACAATATTGATTCCATTTTCAATTTCAATTCTTGCAATTTCCGATTGTGGAACACCATCAAAAACTTCCAAAAAAGTAGCTTCGTTTACTTGTTTTAAATCATCGGCTGTAGCATTTCCGAAAAGAATTCCTGATGCTTTGATAGCATTTTCCAAATCTTCCTTGGAATGAACCATTACCGTAATTTCTTCGGCCAATCGTTTTTGCAACAAACGTAAATGCGGTGCTTCTCTATGTTTTTGAGTTAAATCTTCGATTTCCTCTTTCGATAAAAACGTAAAAATCTTGATGTATTTTTCGGCATCAATATCCGAAGTGTTCAGCCAATATTGGTAAAATTTATAAGGAGAAGTTCTGGCTGCATCCAACCAAATATTGCCTCCTTCAGATTTTCCAAATTTGGTTCCGTCCGCTTTTGTAATCAAAGGACAAGTCAATGCGTATGCTTTTCCGCCTGCAATTCTACGAACTAATTCAGTTCCCGTGGTAATATTCCCCCATTGGTCACTTCCGCCCATTTGAAGCGTACACTTTTTTTCTCTGTATAAATGCAAAAAGTCATATCCTTGAACCAATTGGTACGTAAACTCAGTAAATGACATTCCTTCGGCAGCTTCTGAAGACAACCGTTTCTTTACAGAATCTTTGGCCATCATATAATTTACGGTAATATGCTTGCCCACATCACGAATAAAATCAAGAAAAGAAAAGTTCTTCATCCAGTCATAATTGTTCACCAATTCCGCAGCATTTGGCGCATCTGAAGTAAAGTCCAGAAAACGGGATAATTGCCCTTTTATCGCTTCTTGATTGTGACGCAAAGTAACTTCGTCCAATAAATTTCTTTCATTCGATTTACCAGATGGATCGCCAATCATTCCTGTTGCACCACCCACTAACGCTAATGGTTTATGTCCTGATATTTGAAAATGTTTCAATAACATCACGCCAACCAAATGTCCTATATGCAGTGAATCGGCAGTTGGATCAATCCCAACATACGCCACACGCATTTGTTCCATCAAATGTTCTTCTGTGCCTGGCATAACATCGTGGAGCATTCCTCTCCAAGTTACTTCTTCAATAAAATTCTTCATTTCTTTTAATCAATTTGCGCAAAGATAAAATTTAAAGTTGATTCGGTTAATTGTTTATTCGGTTAATTGAGAAAAAAAATCGTGATTCGTAACTCCTAATTCGTAAATTCGCAAGATGGTTTTAGTAACGGGAGGCACAGGATTAGTCGGAGCACATTTAGCACTTCATTTAATTGAAAATGGAGAAAGTGTTCGTGCCATTTATCGAAATGTTACAACTATCAGTAAAACCAAAAATCTTTTCTCTCTTTACAAAAAAGAGGATTTATTTGAAAAAATAGAATGGGTCAAAGCAGATATTATCGATATCCCTTCCTTAGAAAAAGCCTTCGAAAACATTGATTATGTCTATCACTGCGCCGCTTTGATTTCGTTTGACCCGAAAGACGAAGATTTAATTCGAAAAACAAATATCGAAGGAACGGCAAATATTGTCAACTTTTGTATTGCAAACGCAGTAAAAAAACTCTGTTTTGTGAGTTCTATCGCAGCCCTTGGTGATTTGAAGGAAAACGAAAAAATCATTACCGAAGAAACTGAATGGAATCCCGAAAAGCCTCACAGCGACTATGCCATTTCTAAATATGGCGCAGAAATGGAAATTTGGCGTGCACAACAAGAAGGTCAAAATGCTGTAATTGTAAATCCCGGAGTCATAATTGGTCCCGGTTTTAATGAACAAGGAAGTGGAAAACTTTTTAAGAACGTACAAAACGGATTGCCTTTTTATACCAAAGGGAGCACTGGATTTGTTGCCGTAACGGATGTGGTTAAAATTATGTTCGAGTTGATGAAAAGCGAAACAAAAAACGAACGGTTTACCTTAATTGCACAAAATATTGTTTTTAGAGATTTTTTCAATACCATTGCCAAAGCTTATAAAATAAAAAACCCTTCAATTTATTTAAGTCCATTAATGATAGCCATTCTATGGAGAATAGACTGGTTTTTTTCAACCATTTTTGGACATAAAAGACATTTAGACAGAGCAACCGCAAAAGCTTCTTATTCTAAAAACTTGTATTCGAATGAAAAAATTAAGAATACTTCAGATTTCAACTTTTCGGATATTCATCAATATGTAAAGGAAATTTCAAGTCTATAAAACCTTCTTCTTTTTCTTTGCTTTTTTGATTGAATCTACAGCTTTGGCAACTTTAAATTTTTTTATCGAATCAGCCACTTTTTTTATTTTAAGATCTTCCTTTGCCTTTTTTATCGAGTCGGCAATTTTTTTGGCTTTTAATTTTCCTTCGGCTATTTTTTGCGCGGTAATTTTTTTGCTTTCAATCTTAACCAGAGTCTCCATCAAGGATTTGTTCTTGTCTAACCTCGATTTAATTTGTTCAAACATTGCCTTATATTCCTTATAATCAGAAGCGTAATAGATATTATTCTGTACAAACTGAACGCTGTCGATTTTATATTTTTTATAGATATAATCGTTTGAATATATTTTAAGGGTGTCTATCGAACCGGAATTTATGGTTCTTATACCTTCCAAAATTGATAAATCATACATAATGTTTATCATTTTCTCTTTTTCTATAAGATGATCCGGAGTCTTGACAATCTCTTTTTTACAACTCGCCAGAATTGTTAAAACGACTAAAAACGGAATTATTTTTTTCATCTTTCTTGGCATTTATCTATCAAACAACAATCGTTTTCCAGCACGAATATCTTTTACTTTAAAAGCGGAATAAACTAGTTGACCATTTACAAAAGTATGGGTAATCCTGGATTTAAAAGTGAACCCTTCAAATGGCGACCATCCGCATTTAGACAAAATATTCTCTTTCTTAACGCTCCAAGGCAAACCCGAATTTACGATTACCAAATCAGCAAAATAGCCCACTTTTATAAACCCACGCTTTTCAATTTTAAAAATCTTGGCTGGATTGTGACACATTTTTTCCACGATTTTTTCAATGCTTATTTTTCCTTGATGATATGCTTCAAACATTGCTACAACAGCGTGCTGAACTAATGGTCCGCCAGAAGGAGCTTTTAAATAAGATTGTTTTTTTTCTTCTAAAGTATGAGGAGCATGATCTGTGGCAACAACGTCGATTCGTCCATCAAGCAAAGCTTCCCACAAAACTTTTTGGTCGTTTGCAGTTTTTACGGCGGGATTCCATTTTATAAAATTGCCTTTAATTTTATAATCTTCATTGGTAAACCATAAATGATGAATACAAACTTCGGCGGTAATTTTCTTTTCTTCCAATGGAGTTTTATTGGTAAACAAATCCATTTCTTTGGCGGTAGAAAGATGAAAAATATGCAATCTTGCTCCTGTTTTTTTGGCAAGTGCAACTGCTTTTGAAGACGAAAGATAACAGGCTTCCTCGCTGCGAATAAGATGATGTGCCGTTACAGGAATATCTTCTTCAAATTCTTCTTTGTATTTTTTTAGATTATGTTTAATTGTATTTTCATCTTCACAATGCACTGCAATAAGCATTGGAGTACTTGAAAAAATTCTTTCTAAAACGGAGTCATTGTCTACCAACATATTTCCTGTTGATGACCCCATAAATATTTTTATTCCTGCAACATTCTTGGGATTTGTTTTTAAAACCTCCTCAAAATTATCATTTGTTGCCCCCATCATAAACGAATAATTGGCATAGGATTTCTCTGCAGCCAATTCGTATTTTTGCTCTAAAATTTCTTGAGTTACCGCATTAGGAATCGTGTTGGGCTGTTCAATATAAGATGTAATCCCACCAGCAACAGCGGCTCTTGATTCTGATTCTATGTCGCCTTTGTGTGTGAGTCCAGGTTCTCTAAAATGCACTTGATCATCGATTGCTCCGGGTATTAAATAATTTCCTTCGGCATCAATGATTTGACATTCTGATGATTTAGGGCTAATGCTTTCTGAGATTTCGACAATTAAGTCATTTTCTATTAAAACATCGCCTTCAAAAATGGCTCCTTCGTTTACTATTTTGGCATTTTTTATTAAAACCCTATTCATTTTTTCTCTTCCTTATAAGGTGTTAACTAATTTTTTTAATCGGAGTGCAATAACTCCTAAAACGGCTTCTTTAAAAATGGCGCTACTCATTTTGGATTGCCCCTTGGTTCTATCGGTAAAAATTATGGGCACTTCGACAATTTGAAAATTTTTGCAAAATGTTCTATATTTCATTTCTATTTGAAAAGCATAACCCACGAATTTAATTTTATCTAAATTGAGTCCCTTAAGCACTTCTTTCTTATAGCAAACGAAACCTGCCGTGGCATCATGTATTTTCATTCCTGTGACAATTTGCACATAAACTGATGCAAAATAAGACATTAAAACGCGGCTTAAAGGCCAGTTTACAACATTTACACCTGTTACATACCGCGAACCAATGGCTAAATCAGCCCCTCCAAAATGGCATGCATCATAGAGTTTTTCCAGATCATTTGGATTATGCGAAAAATCGGCGTCCATTTCGAAAATATAATCATACTTATTTTCCAAAGCCCATCTAAAACCATGTACATAAGCTGTACCCAAACCTAATTTCCCTGCCCTTTTTTCGATAAATAATCTCCCCTCAAATTCCGACTGAAGCATTATCACCCTATCAGCTGTTTGATCTGGCGAATTGTCATCAATAACGAGAATGTGAAACGGTTTATGCTGCGAAAGCACGGATCTAATGATGCTTTCGATGTTTTCAATTTCGTTATAGGTTGGAATTATAACAATGCAATCGTTCATATTTCGAGTAATTTCAACGCAAAAGTAAACTTTTTATACGATTTGATTCATAATAAAATTATAATAAAAAGAATGAAATAAAAAATCAGTAATTTTGCATTGTCATGATTGAAAACGTACTACATCCTAGAATAATCGAAAATAAAGAATGGGCAACGGCCTTATTCGTGATGACATTTGCTACCATAGCAATTACAAAATCCATTTTTGAAAATCGATTTGCAGACTTTGTCAATTTAATTTTTTCAGATAAATACACTAAAGTTTACAGAGATAGTATTCATCTTAAAAGCGGTTTTACCATTTCGTTGTTTTTTGTTCAAATCATTTCATTAGCCTTTTTTATTCAACTTTCGTTGGCACATTTGGGTTATGCTTCAAAAACAGATTGGATTTTGTACATTCAAATAATTACTTTACTGGTTTTCTTTATTTTATCCAAATTTTTAATCGAAAAAATTATCGCTACGGCATTTAATATGGAGGAATTTGTTGAGCAATTTAACCTTCAAAAAGTCATTTACAGAACTTATATTGGATTATTTATACTTCCAATTAATGTTATACTGTTTTATTACGACTCCATTCCAAAAAATATTTTGCTGGTGCTAATCTCTATAATTCTGATATCAAATATTTTAACTTATTTAGTTTCAATAAAAAATTATCAAAATTTAATATTCAGTAAATTATTTTATTTTATTTTATATCTTTGCGCTCTCGAAATAGCTCCGTATTATTTCATGTATTATTGGTTTACAAAAGGTATTGCTTAGAAAATATTAGATATGAAAGTGAAAACAGTTTTGGTGTCACAGCCTGAGCCTAAAGTGGAAAATTCTCCTTACTTTGAGCTTCAAAATAAGCATAAAGTGAAAATTGATTTCCGACCTTTTATTCACGTCGAAGGAGTTAATGCAAAAGAGATTAGACTTCAAAAAATTGACCTTAATAATTTTACCGCAATTATATTAACGAGTAAAAACTCTGTAGATCACTTTTTTAGGGTTGCAGATGAAATGCGTTACAAAGTTCCTGAAGGGCTGAAATATTTCTGTCAATCTGAAGCTGTGGCTTTTTATCTTCAAAAATATGTAGTGTATCGCAAGCGAAAAATCTATGTTGGCCCAAAAGATTTTGCCGATTTATCGCCACTGATAAAAAAATATAAAGACGAGAAATTCTTGCTTCCCGCATCAGACCAATTAAATCCCGATGCACCAATCACGCTCAATAATTTGAAAGTTGACTGGACACAAGCGATATTTTACAAAACCGTTATGAGCGACTTGTCTGATTTAGCCGATGTATATTATGATGTTTTGGCTTTCTTTAGTCCAACGGGAATAAAATCATTGTTTATGAATTTTCCAGATTTCAAGCAAAATGACACACGGATTGCCGTTTTTGGAAGTTCAACCCAGAAAGAAGCTTTGGAACACGGTTTGAGAATTGATATTCTAGCGCCAACTCCAGAAACACCATCAATGTCAATGGCATTGGAAAAATATATCGCCGAAGTAAATAAAGGAAAATAAACTCGAATTTAAATTCTTTTTCAAAAATTAAATTTACAGAAATACCGTGCTTGCCACGGTTTTTTTATGCTCCGTTTGCAAAATACAATGTCATTAAGTTAAGAATTTATTTGTCATTTCGACCAACGGGAGAAATCGCATAATGTGAGCAACTAATGAGATTCCTCCTTCGTCGGAATGACAAAACCGAGTCTATTTTTCTTAACTTAATGACATTGCCCAAAAGGCAATATATAGATTTTTCGTGTTGTTTTGTATTTTATCGGTAATGTCTTAAAAAGTGTGTAAATTTAGTTTTGATGGGAACCTATAAACAAAACTCACTAATTACAGAAATGAACGGAATTAACAAAAAAAAATCCGCCCCAATTATAAATCGAAGCGGATTGTATCCTAAATCATATTGATATTACCTTCTATTATTGAATATAGAAATATAATACATCAAGGTGGCGATTGATCCCAAAGCGGCAACAACATACGTTCTTGCGGCCCATTTTAAGGCATCTTTTGCTCCTGCTTGTTCTTCTTGAGAAAGCATTCTTTTATTTTCTAACCAAGCCAATGCACGATTACTCGCATCATATTCCACCGGCAAAGTGACAATCGAAAACAAAGTAGTTGCAGCAAAAATCACGATTCCTACCAACAATAATTGCGGAAAAGTTTTCAACATTAAAATTCCTCCAATCAAAATCCATTGCATATAAGTCGATGCAATATTGACTACCGGAACCATTTGTGAACGCATCGTAAGCCAACTATAAGCTGTCGCATGTTGCACGGCGTGACCACATTCGTGGGCAGCAACCGCAGCAGCAGCAGCATTTCTTTGATTGAAAACCGCTTCGCTCAAGTTAACCGTTTTATCGGTTGGATTGTAGTGGTCTGTCAGTTGTCCTGCAACCGAAATCACTTTTACGTCACGAATTCCGTGATCGGCAAGCATTTTTTCGGCGATTTCCTGACCGGACATTCCGTTTCGCAATTGCAATTTAGAGTATTTTTCAAACTTGTTCTTCAATTGATTACTAATCAACCAGCTTACCAGCATTATTAAACCCGCTAAAATCATATAACTCATTCCCATATTTTTTATTTTTTAAAATTTAAATTTACAAATAATCTATCAAATTTGAAGCCAAATTTTTAAATGACAATTTGGCGTTTCTAGCCGACCAAATTTATCACTTTCCCTGGAACAATAATTATTTTATTTGGAATTTTTCCGTCCAATTGTTTCAAGGTTCTTTCGTCTTTCATAATGATTTCCTCGATTTGTTCCTTAGATAAATCCAATGGCAATTCTATCGTAAAACGCATTTTCCCGTTGAAAGAAACTGGGTATTCCTTGCTGCTTTCCACCAAATGTTTTTCGTCCAATGTTGGGAAATCTACTGTTGAAATCGAATCGGAATGACCCAATTGACTCCATAATTCCTCGGCAATATGTGGCGCATAAGATGAAATCAAAATCGCCAATGGTTCCAAAATCGCACGAGAATGACAATTTTGCGTTGATAATTCATTCACGCAAATCATAAACTGCGAAACCGAAGTGTTGAAAGAGAACCCTTCGATGTCTTCTGCCACTTTTTTGATGGTTTTGTGCAATGATTTTAAGTTGTCTTTTGTTGGCGTGTCGTTGTTTACGATTAAACCATTTTCATCAAAATACAAACGCCATAATTTTTTCAAGAAACCAAAAACTCCCGAAATTCCTGCCGTATTCCAAGGTTTTGCTTGTTCCAATGGTCCTAAAAACATTTCATACAAACGCAAGGTATCGGCTCCGTATTCATTACAAATATCATCCGGAGTAACTACATTGTATTTCGATTTCGACATTTTTTCGATTTCGCGACCTACAATGAATTTATCATTAGAACCATTAATTATTTCTCCTTTTTCTCCAATAAAAAAAGCTTTTCTAAACTCTTTTCGCCAATTTTTAAATTTCTCAATATCTAATTCATCTGAAGCATTTACAAAATTAACATCAGTATGAAGATTTGAATCCATAAAACCAATATCTGCAATTGAAAGTGCATTAACTTGGCTATCATTTAAAATTTGTTCATTTTTCAAAAACTGAATAATCAAATGAAAATTCTTTCCAATTATATCAGCAAAAACATCGTTAAATTTATCCGACTTATATAATTTTGAAGAAACAAAATAAGTTGGAAATTCAACTGGTAGAGTTGTAATAATTTGATGTTTTTTAATTGTGATAATAAGAAGTCGGTGTACAAAAGCACTCATTCCCAAAATCATTCCCTGATTAATCAGTTTTTTGAATGGCTCTTCTGTTGGTGCAAAACCTTTGTCTTTCAGGAATTTGTTCCAAAAACGGGAATACAATAAGTGGCCTGTAGCGTGTTCGCTTCCGCCAATGTACAAATCCACACTTTCCCAATATTTCAAAGCTTCTTGACTGGCAAATTCGTTTTCATTGTGTGCATCCATATAACGCATCCAATACCAAGAACTTCCCGCCCAACCTGGCATTGTGTTCAATTCTAAAGGATGAATTGTTTTGTTATCAACTAAATTGGTATCGACAACTTTATTATTTACACTATCCCAAGCCCAAACCAAAGCGTTTCCTAAAGGCGGTTGTCCGTCTTCGGTTGGGAGGTATTTCTCGACTTCTGGCAAGACAATCGGTAAATGTTTCGCATCTATCATCTGCGGCAATCCGTTCACATAATAAACAGGAAATGGTTCGCCCCAATAGCGTTGACGAGAGAAAACAGCGTCACGCAAACGGTAATTGATTTTCCCTTTTCCTTGACCTATTTTTTCGAGTTCTGAAATAACTTTCTTGGTTGCTTCTTTATAATTCAATCCGTTCAGGAAATCAGAATTTTGGAGAGTAAAGCCTTCTTTTATGGCATAAGCAAAATCCACCCCGCCCTTTGGGCACCCCTCCAATGGAGGGGAATTTAAAGCGAAGATGTTCTTGATTTCCTGCATTCCATTTTGTCCTTTGAAGAAATTGGCGAAAGCATAATCTCTTTCATCGCCGCAAGGCACCGCCATAACAGCTCCTGTTCCGTAACCCGCGAGAACATAATCGCCAATCCAAACTGGAATTGGTTCTTTAGTAAACGGATGCTCTGCAAAAGCTCCAGTGAAAACTCCTGAAATGGTTTTTACATCTGCCATACGTTCTCTTTCAGAACGTTTTGCGGTTTTTTCGATATAGGCCTCAACGGCTGCTTTTTGTTCTGGAGTCGTGATTTGTGCAACCAATTCGTGTTCTGGTGCCAATGTCATAAACGTAACTCCAAAAATCGTGTCAGGACGAGTTGTAAATACATCTATTTTACGAGAAGTTCCCTCGACTGCGCTCGGGATGACATTGGAGGATACCATCGCTCCCACGGATTTTCCAATCCAGTTTCTCTGACTTTCTTTGATGCTTTCGCTCCAGTCAATCGTCTCTAAACCTTGCAACAAACGTTCTGCATAAGCGGAAATTCGCATACTCCATTGGGTCATTTTTTTGCGAATAACCGGAAATCCACCACGTTCTGAAACGCCGTTTACGATTTCATCATTGGCCAAAACAGTTCCTAATCCTGGACACCAGTTTACTTCGGTTTCGGCTAAATAAGTCAATCTGTATTGTAATAGTATTTTTTGTTGGTCTTCTGATGAAAGTGCGTTCCATTCGCTTGACGAAAAAACTTGAATATTGTCATCGCAAACTGCATTAACATTTGCATTGCCTTCAGTGGAAAAAACGGAAACCAAGGTCGATATATCTTCGGCTTTGTCTGTATTTTTATTGTACCAGGAATTGAATAATTGGATAAAAATCCATTGCGTGTGTTTATAATAATCAGGATTCGAAGTTCGGACTTCCCTACTCCAATCGAATGAAAATCCAATTTTATCTAATTGTTTTCTATAACCGGCTATTTTATTTCCTTCTTTATCAACTCCGCCATCAATATTTACCGAAGTTGTATCTTCCGGACGTTGACCCGTTTGGATGGCATATTGTTCTGCCGGCAATCCAAAACTGTCGTAACCCATTGGGTGCAAAACATTGAATCCGCGATGTCTTTTGTATCTTGCATATACATCCGAAGCGATGTAACCCAGCGGATGCCCTACGTGCAATCCCGCTCCTGACGGATAAGGAAACATATCCAAAACATAATATTTTGGTTTTTCAGAATTATTCTGCGCTGCAAAAGTTTGATTTTCGGCCCAATATTTTTGCCATTTGGCCTCTATTTCGTTCGGATTGTATTTCATTCCTTGTTATCTATTGTTTTTTTAATGGAGTTATGCTTTAGCCCACTCAAGTCATTTGTAATGTTATGGTTCAAAGTCCCCAAGACTTTTACGGTAAATTTATTTTAGACGCCAAATTTACATTTATTGTACGAAAGTTGAAAGTTTGAGCGTTATTAACTTTAAATAAAGAAATTGTTTGTTATTTTTACCCCATAATTACAGTAAACTATGGCTTCTTCATTTGATAAATTTCAAAAACGCAGGTTAATTTCCTCTTATTTCTCAGTAGTGCTAAGTATATTCTTGGTATTATTTCTGTTGGGAATTTTAGGATTTTTCATCATTAATTCTAAAAAATTAGCAGACGATTTTAAAGAAAAAATTGCCATGACGGTATTTTTCAAAAACGATGCAAACGACAGTATTTTGAAATCTTATGAAGGAGAACTAAAAACTGCTCCATTTGCAAAATCATTTGCGTTTGTTTCCAAAGAAGCTGCAGCAAAGCAACATACCGACATTATTGGCGAAGATTTTATGACATTTCTTGGCGAAAATCCTCTTCAAAATTCGTTTGACATCAACCTGAAAGCTGATTATGTAGAAAAGGACAGTATTGCAAAAATCGAAAGTCAACTACACAAGAACCCTATGGTTTCTGATATTGTTTATGACAAACAATTAGTTGATTTGGTAAATGACAACATCAAAAAAGTGAGTATGTGGATTTTGATAATCAGCGGTTTTCTGACAGTAATCGCCGTTTTATTGATTAACAGTTCTTTGCGTTTATCGATTTATTCTAATCGATTTATTATTAAAACAATGCAAATGGTAGGTGCCACAAAATCTTTTATCAGAAAGCCGTTTGTAATGCGAAGTGTAAAATTAGGAATGATTGGCGCGGGCTTAGCCATTCTTGCTTTAATAGGAGTATTAGCTTATGTTCAAGTTAATTTCCCGGATTTAGGAATTCTTAACGATAAATTACTCGTTGGTTTAGTATTATTGGTGGTTTTTGGAATTGGTGTTTTAATCACTTGGATAAGCACTTATTTTGCGACACAACGTTTCTTGAATTTAAGAACAGACGACCTTTATTAATTTACAACATTAGATTTACGCTTTTTATAAAAAATGATGAAAAAACAAGAACAAAAAAACGAAGTAAAACACGAATTTCTTTTTGAGAAAATAAATTATAAAATTCTGTTGATCGGCATTGCAGTAATCACTTTGGGATTTATTTTAATGTCTGGAGGCGGAAGTGATGATCCAAAAGTTTTTAGCGAAGCGATTTTCAACTTTAGAAGAATCCGTTTGGCTCCAACAACCGTTTTGATAGGTTTTGGAATCACCATTTATGCTATTCTCAAAAACCCGAAAAAAGCATAGATGAATACTTTTCAAGCTATAATAATTGCCATTATTGAAGGAATTACCGAGTTTTTGCCTGTTTCATCGACTGGCCATATGATTCTTGCCTCATCTTTTTTTGGTATTGAACACGATGAATTTACCAAACTTTTTACCATTGTAATTCAATTGGGTGCGATTCTTTCGGTGGTTGTTTTATATTTTAAACGTTTTTTCCAAACTCTTGATTTCTATTACAAATTACTGGTAGCCTTTATTCCCGCAGTCGTCTTTGGATTATTATTCAGTGAAAAAATAGATGCTTTACTGGAAAGCCCTTTAACTGTTGCTATTTCGCTTTTGATTGGTGGAATAATTTTATTAAAAGTTGACGATTGGTTTACCGATGCTGAAGAAGTACAAACATCAAACGAAATAAGTTATGCGCAGGCTTTTAAAATTGGTTTATTTCAGTGTCTGGCAATGATTCCTGGAGTCTCTCGAAGTGGTGCAAGCATCATAGGTGGAATGTCTCAGAAATTATCACGAACAACTGCCGCTGAATTTTCATTCTTTCTTGCAGTGCCAACAATGCTTGGCGCGACAGCAAAAAAATGTTACGATTATTACAAAGACGGCCTTGTGCTTTCTCACGAGCAAATCAACTTTTTGGTAATTGGAAATATTGTTGCTTTTATTGTGGCACTTTTAGCCATTAAAAGTTTTATCGGGTTTTTAACCAAACACGGTTTCAAAGTATTTGGTTATTACCGAATCGTAGCTGGAATTGTACTTTTGGCAATCCACTTTTTCATTCATCCCTTGACCGTAATTTAATGTCAGCCGAAGATTATTTAAATGGGCAAATTATCTTAATTGACAAACCTTTGCATTGGACCTCATTTCAAGCTGTCAATAAAATGAAATATGCCTTAATCAACAAAGTTGGACTTCCGAAAAAATTTAAAATCGGACATGCAGGAACTTTGGATCCTTTGGCAAGTGGGTTATTGCTGGTTTGCACAGGAAAATTTACCAAAAGAATCACCGAACTTCAGGGTCAAGCCAAGGAATATACGGGGACTTTCTATATTGGAGCAACAACCCCTTCGTATGATTTAGAAACCGAAATTGACGAAACTTTCGAAACTACACATATTGACGAAACCTTAATTCGTGAAACCGTGAAACAATTCTTGGGAGAAATTGACCAAAAACCACCTATTTTTTCGGCCATAAAAAAAGACGGAATCCGTCTTTATGAGCACGCTCGTGCTGGAGAAATTGTAGCAATAGCAACTAGAAAAACAACAATCCACGAATTCGAAATTACCCGAATTGCACTTCCCGAAGTCGATTTTAGAGTCGTTTGTAGTAAGGGAACTTATATTCGTTCCTTGGCTTATGATTTTGGAAAAGCATTACGTTCTGGATCACACTTAACGGCGTTACGCAGAACAAAAATTGGCGATTATAATGTTGAGAACGCTATAGACGTGACCTTGTTCGAACAAAGTCTAGTCCAATAATTATAATCATAAGTCAACACACACAACAAATTGAAAAATGCTATGCGCTTTTGTTAAAATCAAAGTACCGTTATTCAATACTTTTACTTACGTCACTATGCAACGTTTGTTTAATAATGACTTGTGCTTTTACCTCCATAAAGTAAGGCAGAAACATAATCATAAAATCTTTCGAATAAATTTTTCATTGGGATGTTTTTTATTGTTAAACAACATTTAAACACCAATAAAAAAGTAAATCAAAATATGTAGATTTGGTTGAGATTACAAATTTACAAAATTTTTATAAAAAACAAAATTAAATCATTAATAAAAACCTTATAAACACATAACTTTTTAGATTCTATATATAAGGGAGTGATTTTTAAGTTTCCTACTCCATAAATCATTCAGATAAAAATAGAAATTTTGCAATGTTTAACTTCGGTTTTTAAATGATCTATAGCCAGAAAATTATACCCATATCCTGTTTGATCATGAAAAATCCATTTTTAAAATTGACCTCATAAAAACAATAAATAACACTTTTATTTGAAAATTTTACTATTTAAAATCGAACATAAATTTTCGAAAACAATGTAATAAAAAAATCAGAATATGTCTATATTTGCACAACTCAACTCAACAAAGCAATGAAGTACAAAAGAATTCTCCTGAAATTAAGTGGGGAAGCATTAATGGGAGATAGGCAATATGGCATTGATCCCGCGAGATTAGCCGATTATGCCGATGAAATCAAGAAAGTTCACGAATTAGGAATAGAAATAGCTATTGTGATTGGTGGAGGAAATATTTTCAGGGGAGTCGCCGGAGCCAGCAATGGTATGGATCGCGTTCAAGGTGATTATATGGGAATGCTTGCCACTGTCATTAACGGAATGGCATTGCAAGGCGCACTCGAAGATAAAGGAATGAAAACTCGTTTGCAAACCGCACTGAAAATGGAATCAATTGCAGAACCTTATATAAAAAGAAGAGCCGATCGTCATCTTGAAAAAGGCAGAATCGTAATTTTTGGTGCCGGAACAGGAAATCCTTATTTCACCACAGATACTGCTGCCGTTTTACGTGGAGTAGAAATTAATGCTGACGTTATCTTGAAAGGAACAAGAGTTGACGGTGTTTACTCTGCCGATCCAGAAAAAGATGCCTCTGCAACAAAATTCAATTATATTTCATTTGAAGATGTAATCAAAAAAAACCTGAATGTAATGGATTCCACAGCATTCACCTTAAGCCAAGAAAACAAACTGCCAATCGTTATTTTCGATATGAATAAATCAGGAAATTTGTTGAAAATTTGCAAAGGCGAAAACATAGGAACTGAAGTGAATATCTAGTTAACAGCAACAGTTGTGTGACTATAAAAAACTGTGAATAAGACTGAAAAATAAAATTATGACTGAAGAAATAGAATTTATTTTAGATAGTACCCAAGAGTCTATGGAGGGTTCTATTGCGCATTTAGAAAAAGCATTCTTAAATATTCGCGCCGGAAAGGCATCTCCAGCAATGCTGGGAAGTGTTTTTGTAGATTATTATGGATCCGCAACACCGCTTTCACAAATAGCAAAAATTAGCGTGCCAGATGCAAGAACTATTACTCTGCAACCTTTCGAGAAGAATATGCTACACACTATCGAGAAAGCAATTATGGCGGCAAATATTGGTTTCAATCCAATGAATAACGGGGATGTAATTATAATAAGCGTACCTCCATTGACCGAAGAAAGACGACGCGACCTTGCAAAACAAGCGAAATCAGAGGCCGAGGATGCAAAAATTGGAATTAGAAATGCTCGTAAAGATGCCAATTCTGAAATTAAAAAACTGGAAAAAGAAGGAACCTCCGAAGATATTTGTAAAAGTGCCGAAGACGAAGTTCAAAATTTAACCAATAGCTTCATTAAGAAAATTGATGAACATCTTGCGCTCAAAGAAGCCGAAATTATGAAGGTATAACTTTCCAATGAAAAACTAACAAATCCGTCCCGATAAAAACCGAGGCGGATTTTTTTGTTACTTCTTTTCAAAGAAAGTCAAATGGCTGGCAACTTTCAAAAATAGAAAAATAATTCATTTTAATTTTCATTTTAAAAACAATTTAATGCAACTCGAATAAGAAAAGATTCTTTGCCAAAAAAACCATAAATGTAACATTGCAATGGACAAAAAGTCTCGCATTTTATATACCTTTGCAACCATTTTAATCACTTTATGAAAAAAACATTGAAAGTAGGATTCTGGGAATTTATCGCCAGAATGGTGCTCACAAATAGACTCACAATACTGGCAGTTATCATCATCATAACCGCCGCTCTTGGCTCGCAATGGAAAAACATTCGGTTTACCTTTACTGAAGCTAACCTTCTTCCTGACAATAATATTGTAAACAAGGAATACAAAGGCTTTTTAGAAAAATTTGGTGAAGAGGGAAACCTTATCGTTGTAGGGGTAAAAGACAGTACTTTTTTTACCCCAAAAGCTTTTATTGCCTGGGATAAATTAATGACCGATTTTAAAAACCAAAAAGAAATTGAGTTGGTTGTTTCAGTAAGTGATTTAAAAAAACTGCAAAAAAACGAGGCAAAACAAACATTCGAATTGGTCCCATTTGTAGACCAAAATAAAACAAACAGTCCAGAATATCTCGCTTCGATTAAAACCAATTTGTTTCAAAAAATGCCTTTTTACGAAGGCTTGCTATTCAACAAAAAAAACGGAACCCTTCGTTCTGCTATTTATTTAGACAAAAAGATAGTAAACACCATTGCACGTAAGGATTTCATCCTCAATTATTTTATTCCAAAAATTGAAGCCTATGAAAAGGAAACTGGAATTGATTTACGTGTTTCCGGAATGCCTTACATCAGAACATTAAATGCAAAAAGCATAATTGATGAAATAAGCCTTTTTATTGGCGCTTCGCTTTTAATCACATCGCTTATTTTCTTTTTCTTTTTCCGCTCGTTTCGCGCCACTTTAATATCAGTGGTTATAGTTGCTATTGGAGTAATGTGGACTTTTGGTTTTCTGGGCTTGTTCCATTATGAAATCACGGTACTTACCGCAATAATTCCTTCATTAATCATTGTAATTGGGATACCCAACTGTATTTTCCTCACCAATAAATACCAGCAGGAATATCTGGCTCACGGTAATAAGGCAAAAGCCCTGCAAAGGGTAATCACAAAAGTGGGAACAGCCACATTAATGACTAATTTAACAACAGCTGCCGGTTTCGCCACATTTATTATCACCAATAGTGAGTTGTTGAAAGAATTCGGGATTGTTGCTTCGGTCAGCATTATGGCTTTGTTCTTTTTATGCTTGATTCTTATTCCAGTTTATTACAGCTATCAACCCGTTCCAAAAGAAAAACATTTGGAACATTTAAGTCGAAACTATACTCGTGCTTTAATGACTTGGATAGAAAAAATGGTGCGCCAAAACAAACGCCACGTTTATCCAGCAGCCATATTCTTGTTCATTGTAAGTCTTTATGGCGCTTTCCAAATCAAGACTTCAGGAAGTTTGATAGAAGATATGCCTAAAAAAACTGGTTTTTACAGCGATATCCTTTTCTTCGAAAAAGAGTTTGACGGAGTGATGCCGCTTGAAATTACCATTGACACCGAAAGAAAAAAAGGAGTTATGAAACTTTCAACTTTGAAAAAAATGGATGAGCTTCAAAAAACTATTGAAGAAATTCCGGAACTTTCAAAACCAATTTCAATTCTAAATCTTGTCAAATATTCGAAACAAGCCTATTATAACGGAAACCCAGATTTTTATGATTTACCTACTTCTCAAGAACAAACATTCATCTTGAGTTATGCAAAAAATACAGCCAAAAACAGTCAGAAAAACATAATGAAAAGTTATGTTGACAGCACAGGTCAAGTTGCCAGAATCACAACTTTTATGAAAGACATTGGCACTGGCAATATGGAGAAAATTGAAAATAAACTAAGCACGAAAATCAATGCCGTATTCCCTTCAGTCAGATATAAAGTGATTATGACCGGAAAGGCATTTGTGTTCGAAAAAGGCACAAAATATCTACTTGAAAATCTAGTTTCTTCGCTGCTTTTTGCCATTTTCCTGATTTCTTTATTGATGACCTTTATGTTTCGTTCCTTTAAAATGGTTGTGGTTGCCTTGATTCCGAATCTACTTCCATTAGTGATTACCGCAGGATTAATGGGTTATTTTGGCATTCCTTTGAAACCTTCGACGATATTGGTGTTTAGCATCGCATTCGGACTTTCGGTAGATGACACCATCCATTTCTTGGCACAATACCGACAAGAATTGGTCCGAAATAATTGGAAAATAAAACGCTCCGTTTACGCCACCATCAAAGAAGCAGGCGTGAGTATGTTTTACACATCAGTAGTGTTGTTTTCAGGATTTTCGGTATTTATGCTATCTGATTTTGGAGGCACGGTCGCCCTTGGCGGATTAATTGCCGTAACTTTACTTTTTGGTATGTTGTCCAATCTGGTTTTATTGCCGTCATTAGTACTGACATTGAATAAAAAACTGGCAAACGAACAAGAATTTATTGAACCAAAAATTGATGTTTTGGATTACGACGTAAATGAAACCGAAGTTTTAGAAGAGGAAAAATAAAATTCTTTTTGGAGCTATTTGCTTCGCCAATTCCGCTTTGCTTGTGTCCCGCTTGCACTTCATCTTTTTCAGTCTCAAAAAACGACACAGGAGAAGGATGCCATTTCAAACGAAGTTCCCTGAATTCCTATGAAAATAAAAGTTTAGTGAAGTAATCGGGACTAAAAAATCACAATAAATCAATTATATTTGCAATACAAACTTATTTAATTTTTACGATATCGTAAATCAAAAATCAAACATTCAAAATGAAACATACAAGAGTTAAAGACCTGCTAAACAGCGCAACCATACTCCAAGGAGTGAATGCAAAAGGTTGGGTAAGAACTTTTAGAAACAATCAATTTATTGCGTTGAACGACGGTTCTACCATCAATAATATACAATGTGTTGTCGATTTTGAAAACACGCCCGAAGAAACTTTAAAAAGAATCACGACTGGAGCCGCAATTTCGGTTACAGGAGATTTGGTCGAAAGCAAAGGTGCTGGGCAGAAATATGAAATCAAAGTCGAAAAACTGGAAATTCTTGGCGACTCGGATGCTGAGAAATTCCCGATGCAACCCAAAAAACATTCTTTGGAATTCTTGCGTGAAAATGCGCATTTAAGAGTTCGAACGAATGCCTTTGGAGCGATTATGCGAGTTCGGTCGGTTTTGTCATTTGCTGTTCATAGCTATTTTCAACAAAAAGGATTTGTGTATGTCAACACACCCATCATAACTGGAGCCGATGCCGAAGGTGCTGGGGAAATGTTTCAAGTGACTTCATTACCATTGGACAATCTACCTAGAAATGAAGAAGGCAATATTGATTACAAAAAAGATTTCTATGGAAAGCACACAAACCTGACGGTTTCCGGACAATTAGAAGGCGAAACTTTCGCTATGGCTTTGGGCCAAATTTATACTTTTGGACCAACATTTAGAGCCGAAAACTCAAATACATCTCGCCATTTGGCTGAATTTTGGATGATTGAACCCGAAGTGGCTTTCAATGATTTGAATGACAATATGGACTTAGCCGAAGATTTTATCCAGTATGTAATCAAATATACAATAGACAAATGTCCTGATGATTTGAAGTTCTTGGAAGGACGTTTATTGGAAGAAGAAAAATCAAAACCACAAGCCGAAAGAAGCGAAATGGCCTTGCTGGAAAAACTAAACTTTGTCTTGGAAAACAATTTTAAACGCGTTTCTTATACCGAAGCAATTGATATTTTGAGAGATTGTACTCCTAACAAGAAGAAAAAATTCCAATATCTCATCAACGAATGGGGAGCTGATTTACAATCAGAACACGAACGTTATTTGGTTGAAAAACACTTTAAAAGTCCTGTAATCTTGTTTGATTATCCAGCGAATATCAAGGCATTTTATATGCGTTTGAACGAAGATGGAAAAACCGTTCGCGCAATGGATATTCTTTTTCCGGGAATTGGAGAAATCGTTGGAGGCTCGCAAAGAGAAGAACGATTTGACGTTTTGGTCGAAAAAATGAAAGCCTTGGGAATCGACGAAGAAGAATTATGGTGGTATCTTGATACACGCAAATTTGGAAGCGCTGTTCACTCTGGTTTTGGACTTGGATTCGAAAGATTAGTGCTATTTGTGACCGGGATGACAAATATTCGAGATGTAATACCTTTTCCTAGAACACCACAAAATGCAGATTTCTAAAAAAGTTTAATGTTGTTTAAATTGTTTAAAGTTGTTTAACCACAACAAATTTAAACCATTAAACTCTTAAACCTTTAAACTAAAAAAATAATGTTAAAACAATTTCTAAATCTTAAACTCTCCCAAAAATTATCTCCACAACAAATTCAGTTGATGAAGCTAATTCAACTGCCTACGCAAGCATTCGAACAACGATTGTTGGAAGAAATGAATGAAAATCCGGCATTGGAATCAGGAACTGAGGAGGAAGAAATTTACGATAAAGACGAATTCGACAATGATGATTCCAATGACGAATTTGATGATTATGACGATAATGAAAGTGAAGATACCAGCGACATAAACATTGATGACTATTTAAGCAGCGACGAAACGCCGGATTACAAAACCCAAGCCAATAATTACAGTGATGACGACGAGGAAAGGGAATCTCCATTGGTTGCTCCAATCAGTTTTCACCAAGATTTAATCAATCAGTTGAATACTTTTATATTGAACGACCAAGAACGGGAAATTGCCGAATTTCTTGTGGGAAGTATCGACGATATGGGTTATCTTCGACGAAGCATTCCGGATTTGGTTGATGATATGGCCTTTACCCAAGGTATTTATACTGATGAAAAAACGGTTGAAAGAATGCTGAACATCATTCACGAATTGGAGCCTTCGGGTGTAGGCGCGCGGGATTTGCAGGAATGCTTATTGTTACAATTGAAACACAAAACGCCTACGGAATATGTGGCTTTGGCAATTGACATTATCGAAAACCAGTTTGACGCCTTTACCAAAAAACATTACGACAAACTGTTACAAAAATATGCTGTTTCGAATGAGCAACTCAAAACGGCCATTCACGAAATAGAAAAACTCAACCCGAAACCGGGCGGTTCTTTTACAGGAAGCAACAAAATAACGGAACACGTTGTTCCGGATTTCACCATTCGAATTGTTGACGATGAATTGGTTTTGACCCTAAACGGAAGAAATGCACCGTCTTTACACGTTTCCAAAGATTACCAGGAAATGATGCAAACTTATAAAAATTCCCGCGACAAATCGAACGCGCAGAAAGATGCAGTTCAGTTTATTAAACAAAAACTGGATTCGGCCAAATGGTTTATTGACGCCATCAAACAGCGCCAGGAAACGCTTTATGTGACGATGAATGCTATTATGCATTATCAGCGAGAATACTTTCTTGAAGGTGATGAAACCAAGCTAAAACCGATGATTCTAAAAGACATTGCCGATTTAGTTGGGCTAGATATTTCGACAATTTCCCGCGTGGCGAACAGCAAATATGTTGAAACTCCTTACGGAACAAAACTGATCAAAGAATTCTTCTCGGAAGCGATGAAAAACGATCAAGGCGAAGACGTTTCGACGCTCGAAATCAAAAAAATTCTACAAAATGTAATTGAAGACGAGGACAAACACAAACCACTTCCTGACGATCAATTGGCCGAAATTTTAAAAGAAAAAGGCTATCCTATTGCCAGAAGAACCATTGCAAAATACAGGGAACAATTGGATATTCCTGTGGCGAGGATGAGGAAGAAAATGTAATAATTAATCATTTTGAAAAAAATCCTTCCTTTTTTTTCCTATTTATTCCATCCGATATTTATTCCGGTGTATGCTGCCTTGATTTACTTTTTTTTGAATGATTCTTATTTTACAAATCCTGAGATATACTTTGCTGTTTTCCAAATAGTGATTATCACGATACTGCTTCCTGTTCTCTTTTTTTTCGTGTTGCACACTGCTGGGAAAGTTGATTCCGTTATGGTTCCAGAAATTGAACAACGCAAAATTCCATTGGTCATTCAGTGTTTTTTGCTTATTTTATTGGTACGAAAAAGCATTACTTTGGATCACTTTCCTGAACTCTATTTCTTTTTTCTGGGAGGATTATTGAGTACTGTTTTGGCTTTGGTCTTATTATTTTTTGGGACAAAAGCTAGTCTTCATTTGATGACTATAAGTGCTTTAACCATTTTTGTTATTGGATTAAGCATCCACAATCAAACCCAAAACATCAATTTTATTGCTTTTTTAGCGCTTATGAATGGTTTTGTTGCTTCCTCTCGACTAGAGATGAAAGCACACACGCTTAAAGAATTAGTAATTGGTTTTCTTTTGGGAGCATTCCCGCAGTTGCTATTGATGCGCTATTGGCTATAGAATATAAAAAATAATTCCAACATTCAACGAATTTATGTCAATAGATTCAGTATTGGTTTTAGCTGATTTGAACAACGAATTCAGCCCATAATAGGCATAAACATTTATCGTATTGTAGCCCGCAGAAATATAAGTTCCGTATTGAAATTTATTAAACTCTTTATTATTGGTGACAATTATTTTGCCTTGGGCATCTTGATAAATTGATTTGTCATAAAACAAATAACCCATTTTAAAACCTCCGTAAATTCTCCAAAATTTATGATTCTCATAAGTTGATGTGCGCCATCTAAACTCAATGGGCACTTCGACCAAAAACTGTGAAAATTTATTTTTATTATATGCGGTTTTGGAGTCAATGATCGTGTAAACTGGAGTTTGATTAGACCCAGTAATAGCGAGATTTTGATTGTAATTATTATAAGAGAACCCAATTCCTGGGGCTATTGCGACGGTTCTTTTTTTATTTATGGGCATATCTCTGAGAAATCCGACAGAAAATCCAGATGAAAATTTATCTTGAGTCAGGCCTACAGGTTTGTTTTGCAGGGTATTTAATGTAAATCCAAAATAAAACTGATCCTCTCTATAAAGTGAATCTATTGTTGCTTTTGGAGCATTATCAATATTTGCTTTTTCTTGCGAAAAAACAAAGAATACCGATAATAAAAGAAAGCAATTAAAGAATAAACGCATGGCTGATTTTTGTGAGATAAAAATACAAAAAAAAGCTAACCGAAAGGCTAGCTTTTTAAGATTGTGCATTTTTACTTGCAGAGGAGATGGGATTCGAACCCACGATACAGTTACCCATATACAAACTTTCCAGGCTTGCTCCTTCAACCACTCGGACACCCCTCTTTTTATTTGCGTTTGCAAAGAACACGAAAAAAATCGATTTAAGAAAATTAATGGACTCTTTTATGTCAATTCTCCTCGCAATGAAGTTTCGAAAATTGTTTTAAAATTATCAGGCGGTACATTTTGACCCAATAAGTACATTAATTTAGTGATTGCCGCCTCACTAGTAATATCTTTTCCAGAAATTACTCCCATTTTTTTCATCGTAGTACTTGTCTCATATTGTCCCATTCTCACGTTTCCTCCTGAACATTGTGTCACATTAACAATATGTAGGCCTCTTTTTATGGCTCTTTTTAATAACGCCAAAAACCAATCTTCAGTTGGAGCATTTCCTGCGCCAAAAGTTTCTAAAACAATTCCTTTAAGTTGTGGAATTTCGAAAATAGCAGCTAAAACTGCTTCGCTAATTCCGGGAAACATTTTTATAATCGCCACACGGTTTTCAAAACTTTTATGAATTCTTAGTTTTTTGGCTCTTGTTTTGGGCAAAAACAATTCAGAATATATTTTTAAATCTACTCCAGACTCTGCCAATGGCGGATAATTTGGCGAAGAAAAGGCATTAAAGTGCTCGGCATTAATCTTTGTTGATCTGTTTCCCCTGTACAATTTGTATTCAAAATAAAGGCAAACTTCACTTATTACAGGTTTGCCATTATGTTGCAAAGATGCAATCTGGATTGCGGTAATTAAATTTTCTTTGGCATCGGTTCTTAAATCTCCAATGGGCAACTGTGATCCAGTAAAAATTACGGGTTTCGACAAATTTTCGAGCATAAAGCTCAGTGCCGATGCAGAATATGACATCGTATCGGAACCATGTAAAACTACGAATCCATCAAATTGAACGTAATTATCTTCAATAATTGCTGCCATTTTTGACCAATCCTCAGGGCACATATTAGAGGAATCGATTGGATTTTCGAAAGAAACCGTCTCGATTTCACAATCCAATTGTTTTAACTCCGGAATTTTTTGAAGCAATTTTCTAAAGTTGAAAGCCTTGAGTGCTCCCGTTTCAAAATCTTTCATCATACCAATGGTTCCACCGGTATAAATCAAAAGTATTTTGGCTTTAGATTGCATCAGTATATTTTAATTTATTGACAACTGGATTGGCATACATTGCCAAAAAACTTTGCAAAGCCACGGGATTATTTTGGTCAATTCGCATTTCTAATCTTCTTTCGAAAAGCAATTTTTCATTTTCAGTATATAAATGCGAGAATGTTTTGCTGTTATTCACAATATCGTAAGCAATAAAATTAGTGGGCCATAATTTATAATTGCTCAGTATTGAATCATCGATAACTTGTGCCAATGCTTGAATTTGTTTGTTCGAATTGTCGAATTCTGCCTTTATATCCTCTAATTCTTGGTCAATTATATCTCCAATATGAATATGGATGCGTTTTTTTTGTCCCATTACACCGCTCATAAGGTTGATAAAATCCTCGTTTTTTTCTTTTGTGTAAATTTCGTTATTGGCTTCGGCCATTAATTGGGGCATTTTCAAAGCATCGGTCGGGTCATATTCATACGAAATGGCAACAGGAACAATCTTTATTTTCTTGAAATAATCCATTAAATTTAGTTCATCGGAGCCCATTGCAAGCATCTTTAAAACTCCCGGATTTGTGGCGTCATTTCCATCTTTGGTTCTTCCCTCCCGTTGTGCAATCCAAACGGAGCGATTTTCACGCAACAATAACTGCCCAATATATTCCGATAACAATTTAGAACTTTGCAGCATTTCTCGAGGAGATAATCCCCTTTGAACCAAAAAATTTCGGTTTAATTTTGCCAATATTTTTAAAAACGCTTTTTTTACCAAATTATCTCCAATTGCCGATGCAGTCATTACAAGTCCATGTTCATAAAGACAAGCATTCAATAATGACGTGTCTAAAAGAATGTCGCGGTGATTGGAAATAAACAAATAGGATGTGTTTTTTTTTAATTTTTCGAAACCTGAGGTTGACAATCCTTCTGAAGATTTTTTTAAAACCCTTTGTACAGAATGGTAGATGAAATTGCATTGGAAATCACGAATGGAATGTGTCTTTTTTAATTGTTCTTTCCACACTTCATCTTCAACATCAGGAAAACTAAAGTTCATTAAAGCCTTCATCATTGGATGCTTTATCGATGAAACGATGGCATCATTTACTTCAGCATCATAAAACGGGCGAATATCGTCAAATTTTGACATATAATTGTTGAATTTTTATGAGAACAAATTAACGAAATTTTTGTCGATAAAATAAGGATTCCACATTAAATCCCAAATACGGCTTTAGAATTTTCGGTTGTAATTTGTGCAATTTCTTCTTTGGATAATTTGTAAATTTCGGCCAGTTTATCGACAACATACGACAAATAACTACTTTCATTGCGCTTGCCTCGAAAGGGAACTGGTGCCAAATAAGGAGAATCGGTTTCAAGAACAATATGTTTCAAGTCGATTCTATTCAAAAACTGGTCAATTTTACCATTTTTAAAAGTTACCACTCCACCAATTCCCAATTTCATATTGTACGATATTGCTTGTAATGCTTGCTCGTAAGTTCCCGAAAAACAATGAAAAATTCCAAACAAATCAGCTGATTTTTCGTCTTCCAAGATTTCGAAAATTTCGTCGAAAGCTTCGCGACAATGAATAACGATAGGTAATTTGTAGCGTTTTGCCAATTGAATTTGTTTTCTAAAAGCATCTTGTTGCTGTGGTAAATGTGTTTTATCCCAATACAAATCAATGCCAATTTCGCCAATGGCAAAGAATTTTCTTTTAGCCAATTCTTCCTCAACGTGCTGTAATTCTTTGAGATAATTATCTTTTACGTGAGTGGGATGCAAACCCATCATCAAAAATATATTTTCGGGATAGGCTTTCTCCAAATCATACATTGCTTGTGTAAAAGCCGAATCGATTGCAGGAATAAAAAACCGTGAAATTCCGGCATCGATGGAACGTTGAATCATTTCATCGCGATCTTCGTCAAATTCGTTAGAATATAAATGGGTGTGCGTGTCGGTAATTTTCATTGCAAGCTTTATTTAAGCCGCAAATATACAATGTTGCTTAAAAAAATGAACCATATAAGGCATTTAAGGTCAGATAAGCTTTGGAATAACAGTACTTAAAAGAACTTAAATGCCTTATATGGTTAAATATTTACTCCAATTCGTTCAATAATTCTTGCACTTGCTCGTAATCCTCAAAATCGTCTGGAATTGTCAATAGGATTTCCTTGCAGGATTTATAATCTTTCTGTTTCAATTTCGAAAGTGCCAAATACCAAGTCGCTTTGTTATTGTAAATGGACGTTCCTGATTTTAATTCCAACAAATTGGTTTCTGCTTTTTGAAACTGATTGTCTTCTAAAAGTGAAACCGCATAGAAATACTGGATTTCTGGAGATTTATTTTCTTTTAAAACTGCTTCAAAATGCGGAATTGCAACTTTATAGTTCTTCGAATTAAAAGCGTCTTGCGCTGATTTTAAATTTTCATTTACATCGCCTCTTTCAGTGAAATAAGCATTTTCTGGATTGTCATAATCCTCGAAAGATGGATTTTGATTCTGCAACAGGAAGAACAATCCAAACAAAATAACTACCGATGCGGCGATGGCAAATTGCCATTGTTTGAAAGCAATAACTTTTGACTTTTTGGTTTTAAAATGTTTTTTGGAAGCCGATTTCAGATTTTTTTTGAAAGCATTCAGTTCCTTTTCGTTTCCGAATTTATTCTCCAAATGAAGATTCAATTCCTTGAAAATTTCAAAATCCGAAGCAAATTCTTGATCTTCAACCAATTGTTTTTCAAAGGTTATTTTCCCTTCTTCAGACAATTCGTTTTCGAGATATTGACCAAATAATATGTAGCGTTCCTCGTTCATGGCTAGGTAATTTTTAAAGATTTAAAGCGATTTGTTTCCTGAATCCACTGGGTTAATTTACCAATGCACAACGATTTTTTCTTTCGAACATAACCATACGTAACGTTAAGTTTTTCGGCAACTTCCTCCATCGATTTGATGGTGAAACTCAATTTCAATAACTCTTGGCATTTATCGCCAAGTTTTAGAAACATCAAATCAAAAAGTTTTTGTTTTTCGTCGAATACTTCGGTTTCTGCAACCATTTCCTCTGTGGGTTCATTACTAGATGGCAAATCGTCATCGATTGTTACCCCTTTATTCGAAGATTTTTTTATTTCGTTCAGCCATTTTCTTTTACACAATAAAAAAAAATAAGCGTCAAACGGACAAGTGAGTTGCAGTTTCTTGGCTTTAGCCTGATTAAAAAGTAAAATCATAATTTCCTGAATCACATCTTGTGCTTGATCTTCATCTCCAGAATTGTTCCTTATATAAGAAACGACTTTTGGGACAAACTTTTTGTAAATAGATTGAATGATAGCCGAATCATTATTGGCAAGTCCATCAATATAGATTTGGTCTGGATGAATAGTGGTTTTGGACATACGAAAAACTTTTTTTCGAAATTAGTAAAAAAAGGGGTAACAAATATAAAACCGATTTGATATAACGGTATAAATTAAAATTTGAAACATTTTAGGTTATGAAAAAGTTAAAAAAATTAGGAATCACTTTCATTACTAAACTTTGGAAATTAATAACCCGATAAAAAAATTTAATACAAAGGGTAACAATTAAAACTATAAGTTGATATAACAATGAAATTAGGATTAAAAAAATAAATTAAAATAAAGGGTAACAATATCAAACCCGAATTGATATAACAATATAAACCAAAAAATAACAACAATTAAAAATTAGAAATTATGAAAACAAATTTAAAAAACATCGGCCTTTTAGCTTTAGCAACAATAGTATTTGCAAGCTGTACAAACAATGAAAATTCAACTCCAACTCCTCCAACAGCCGCAAATTTTATGGCAATAAAGGAACAAGGAGTAAAAAAGAACACCCAAAGCTTCACTGCAACTGCTGGGGCTGGACTTATCACATTGACTTCTGCAAAAGGAGTAACAATAAAATTGGACGGAAATGCACTTACCAAAAACGGAAACCCAGTAACTGGCGCAATCGACATTAAATTTATTGAGCTTTTCGATAAAGGAAATATGCTAATCACAAACAAACCTACGATGGGAGTTATGCCTGACGGCAAAAAAAGTTTACTAAAATCAGGTGGGGAATTTTTCATCAAAGCTTCTCAAGGTGGCGTTGATTTAGTCTCAACAGGAGTAATTCAACTTCAAGTACCCGTAAATTTAACCGGAACAATGGACACTGGAATGACTTTTTGGGCTGGTGATACAACTGACGCTGACAACCTTGCTTGGGTAAATCCCCGAAACGCCGCTGGAACTGGAGGACAAAAAGACGGAAATGTTGGATTTGGCCAAAATAGTTATAATGTGACTTTTGGAAGCTTCGGCTGGACAAATGTCGATAAATTTTACAGCGATCCAAGACCAAGAACAACAATTCTAGCTGCCGTACCAACTGGATATGACAATACAAACTGCGCGATTTATTTGTCTTATGATGGCGAAGGTCAAAATGCGCTAGCCAAATTAGATACTTACAATCCAACGACAAAACAGTTTAGCGAACATTACGGACAAATTCCAATTGGTTTAGCTTGCCATGTCATTTTTGCCACCGAAGACAACGGAAATTGGAGATACGCCATCAAAGCAGTAACAGTTCAAGCTGGTGACATTTACACATTCACCCTAGCTGAAACAACCGTAGGGACCGAAGCCCAACTTATAGCCGCAATTAATGCAATACAATAACACAAAAATAAATTTTATGAAAAAAGTGGTGATTTGCTCACCACTTTTTTCTATTTTTAAAACTTTAATCAAGACCAAAGATGATGAAAAACCTTTTGTTTGTTTTTTTCTGTCTCTCTTTTTTGATGTCTTTTTCACAAACCAAAGTGAAAGATACAGTAACACGAAGAGCCAAAATTAATTATAACCAGAACAGAAATGTGGTAACTTTCAAACCCGAAATGCCACCGTTAATCCCAATTGCCGGCGCACCAAAACCATCCTTTTCCTATTTATGGGAAATGGGCGACGGGCATTACAGCAAGGAAGCCGAACCCAAACACATCTATAAAAACAAAGGAAATTACACTGCACGACTTGCCGTTACCAATAATTATGATAACGGGAAACCACCTGCAACAAGACCAAAATCTGTCGCAATAAATGAAATTTCGGAAGAAATTTATAAAGACATTGCCTCCATCGAAGACCAAAATGGATTGGCTATCCAGAAAAATTGCGATCCCATTCCCGACCAGCAAATGGAAGTGATCGTGAGTTATCAAAACTTGGAAAACTACGTAGCCAACGGAAAATTATATCTTTTTTACAACGAAAAACAATTCAAAAACAACAACTTTGAGTTGGTTGATTTCAGGACGTATGCCGGTGAACGGGAAGTTAAGGAAAACTTGGTGGCCACCGTCAATGATTTAGAAAATTCGGATTCGTATTTAGTTTCGGAAAACGCATTGGCTACAGCCAAAAAATACAAAACCACTTCAATCGAAGAAGATTTGGATGCTACATTATTAGAAGCTAATAAAACATTTAAAAACGCAACCATTTTAGAATTTGACGATGCCAATCCTGGCGAAACACACAATGTTTTTCTGACCTTCAAGACCACTCCCGAAATGATAAAAGACACCAGCGCAACAGTGACTATGAGAAGCGTTTTTGTGCCCAACCGAAGTTTCAAAAACCATAAAGTAAAAAACCTCGAGATGGAAATTGTAACTTCTCACGACCCAAACAAAATGGGTTCTAACGGAAGTTTTATGAATTATAGATTGGTACGATTTAAAAGAGTCAACTTCAAAACTCGCTTCCAGAACAATGGCGAAGGTCCAGCCAAAAAAATCCGTTTGGAAACCGATGTTCCCGATATGTTCGACAAAAAAACGTTCCAAATTGAAGATATGTATCCCAAATGCCCGATTTGCCCAAAAGGAGAAGAACCAACAACGAGTTGTCTGGACACCATTATTAAGCAAAACCAGATATTCTTCACCTTCAAAAACATCTATTTGCCTGGAAGTACTCAAAAAAATGTCAAAGAAATCGACAGTACCAAAGGGTTTGTTAAATATTCCCTTAAGTTCAACAAGGACTTCCATAAGGTAAAAACCAAAAGTAGAACCGCGATAATTTTTGATAAAAACGAACCCATAATCACCAATTATGCTACAACACGTTTTTCTCCGGGAATTTCTATTGGCGCAAAAGCGGGTTATAATATGTATCCAAATTTAGAGAATTCCAAAAGTTATTTTGTGGGAGCCACTGTTTCACCATTCAAATCTTATCGGTATTATTGGCAAGCCGAGTTCGTGAATAGCTTGCATTCATATAATGGAACAATGACAACAACAGAGACATTCATACAAAATGCCAATGGCGTTCGGCAATTGCAACGCACAACAACTTCGTTTGAAAACAGCAATATCAATTGGGAAATCCCAGTTTTGATGCGCTACAACATCAATAACTTTATCGGAATTGGCGCAGGATTACAAGCCAACTTCAATGTGTCGGAAAAACAAGATCAAAACCTGAAAATAGAAACTTTTGAGGGAATAACTGATAAATTTTTAATCTCGACAACCAATGAATCCAAAACTACCAAAGAATCTTTTACCAGTTTCAAAACTGGATTATTATTTGATTTAACCATTGGCGCAGCGAGAATTGGCCCAAGTTTGGGAGCGAGATATGTGATAAATTTTAAGGAAAATTTCAGCTATTTCCAATTTTATGGTATTTGGAAGTTTTAGAAATTACCCACAGATTAAACGGATAAAACAGATTTTCACGGATTTATTTTATAAAAACTGACTTAATAAACTTAATCCCTTAATGGTAAAAAGATTTTTTTATCTTCTAATTGTAATAAATCTAAACGTTTTTGGACAAAATTCGCTTACGCAGGAAGATAAAATCTACGATGCCGTCGATATTTATTCCGCAAATCCAACTGTTGATGGATTACAAAATTTAGCCAAAGCAGACAGCGATTTCTGGAAGAACCCAAAGCCAAAAACCAAGAACGAATTACTTGCCATTGTAGTTCTAAATTGCAATAAAGCCTATTATGAAAACAAATTTGGCAAGACAAATCAAGCCATTTCCAGTTACGAAAAAGCGTGGCAAATCTACCTGAAAAACAAACTTTCCAACTACGATGTTACTGAATATTGCCTGAAACCATTGGGCAATCTCTACACAATTATCGGCGATTATGACAATGCCGAAAACACCATAAAACAATATTATTTCATTGCCAATGCCGAGAAAAATCAGACCCAAAAAATAGCGGCAATACTCAATTTATCAAACGTGTACCAAAACACGGGAAAAGTTAACGAAGCAATCGATTTGCTTGAAAAAACGATTAAAACTGAGAAATTAAGTTCTACACAGAAAGGAATTTTATTGAACAACTTGGGGAATAATTATGTATTAAGCTATAAAAATCCAATATTTTCTAAACCTATTCCAACTATTTTTAAAAAATTGGAAAGCACCTACCTTGCTGCCATTAAATTATTGCAATCCGATAAAAATCAAACAGAAACTCTGGCAAATTGTTATCGTAATTTATTCGCATTAAATAGTCAATGGCAAAACATTGAATTAGCCAATTCCTATTTTGAAAAAGCCAAGAAATATTTCTTTGCAACTCCCAATGTTTCACCTCGAAAACTAGCCAAATTCAAATACGAAGAAGCTAATCTGTTATTTCAACAACAAAAATTATCAGAAGCAAGCACAATGATAGCATCCGTTTTCAAGATTTTAATTCCAAATTATTCCAATCAAAAAAGTATTCTACCTAATCCCAATTCCCTTTATGCCGAAACCATTTTACTGGATGCACTAGACTTACAAGCAGACCTGTTTTTGGAACAAAATCACCCCAAAAAAGCCTTGGAAGCTTATTCGCTTTCCTTTCAAATCGAGGATTTGTTTGCCAACTTGCTGGTCTATGAAAACTCTAAAATCATCAACCAAATCCGCATTAGAAATCGAACCGAAAAATGCCTTTCCATTTATGATTTTCTCTATAAAAAAGAAAATAAAATGGGTTATATAGAAAGTGCTTTTCAACTTCAAGAAAGAACAAAGTCTGGAGTTTTAAAAAGCTATCTTTCCAATAAAAAAACAGCTTCAAAAGAAGAAAAATTGCATTTGGAGCAACTTCAAAACTGGAATAACGAAATTGTAAAAGAACAGCAAAAAGGAGATTTGGCAAATGTTTCTAAAATAAATGAAGCTATTAAAAAACAAAACGAATTGATGCTTTCGCTGAAGAAAATCAGATCGAAAAATCAAGTTAATTCTGCCGAAAATTTGGATGTAAAATCCTTGTATGCTAAACTGGAAAAGGACAAAGCGATTCTGGTGGAGTATTTTTCGGGATTTGAGAAAATGTATGTTTTTACCTTGGGAAACCAACGAGTGAAACTGGAAAGCATTAATGTAACTGACACGGCTATACCAAAAATAATATCATTTTTGGATTATTTTAGTGATGCCAATAAAATTACCGACAATATTACGGGTTACAACCATCTTGGCAATAGTGTTTATAAAATGTTGAAATTGCCAACAAATTCGGCTTATAAAAACCTAATTATTATTCCTGACGGATTGTTGAATTTTCTTCCTTTCGAAGCCTTGATCACCCAAGAATCAACCACCACAAATTTTGCCAATATGCATTATTTGCTGAATGATTTCAGGATTGCTTATAATAATTCGGCGACCTTTTATTTGGCTTTCGACAAGCTCAAGCTGACAAAGAAAGACAAGAAATCAGTTCTTGGCATTTTCCCTGTTTTCGAAAAAACTGCTTATGAATTGACGTTTTCTAAAGCCGAAATGCAATCCATAAAAAATAATTTTGATGGAAAATATTTCAAAAATGAAACTGCAACTTTTGACAACTTCAAGACAAATGCTTCCAATTATTCCATTCTTCATTTATCAACTCACGCCACTTCTGGAGATACGGAAACGCCTGCCAGCATCAAATTTTATGATCAGGAAATATTATATTCTGAACTGTACAACCTCAACATCAATCCAGATTTGGTGGTTTTGAGTGCTTGTGAAACCGGAATTGGCAAACTCTACAAATCCGAAGGCGCAATGAGCGTTGCCAGAGGATTCCAGTTTGCCGGAGCGCAAAATTTGTTATTTTCGTTGTGGAAAGTCAACGATTATACGACTTCGGTTTTTATGGATTATTTTTATAAAAACATCAAAAACGGAGCATCTTACTTGGAAGCCAACGCCAATGCAAAACTGGATTTTTTGAAAGACAAATCCATTTCAAACGCCAAAAAATCACCTTATTATTGGAGTGCCTTTGTATATTATGGCGGAATTGACGCTGCTGAAACTCCAATAAATAATTATTTTTATATTCTTGGATTAATAGTTTTTATTGGATTATTTTTGGTCATTAAACACTTCCGAAAATGAAAACCCTTCCCGATATTCTCAAAAAAGAAAACTACAAAAAAATAAAGTTTAAGGTTTCAAAAACCCAACATTTGCTCCTAAAAGCAAGCATCAATGGCGTGAAAGGCAATTTCATTCTCGATACCGGCGCAAGCTCCAGTTGTGTGGGTTTTGAAAGCATAGAATTGTTTTTATTGGAAGCTAAAAAGTCTAAAAATAAAGCTTCAGGCGCTGGGGCTACGGGTATGTTTACGCAAATAGCCATTGGCAACACACTTCAATTGGGCAGTTGGAAACACGCTGGTTTTGAACTCGTGATTTTCGATTTATCCCACGTAAATGAAGCTTTAATTCAGCATAAATCAAAACCCGTTCACGGTATTATTGGTGCCGATATTTTAATGAAAGGCAAAGGAATTATCGATTATTACAATCATTGTTTGTATTTAAAGAATTAATTGTAAGTATTTGATTATATTTGTTCTATATGTTTTTATTTCTAAATAAACTTAATATGAAAAAGATTACCCTTTACTTATTTCTTTTAATTGGTCTAACAGTTAGCACAAAAAACCTTGCCATTCCATATTCCAATCTTGATAACCAATTCAAAAAAGAAGATACTCTTTTGGAAAATACTTGCACGTTGAATGTAATAATCGGCTCTACTTTAGATATACCGACAAGTACATTTTTTGTTACTGAAGACTTTTTGAACGGTACAGCACCTTACACTTATTTATTAGACGGAAATCCAAGCCCCAACGGTAATACGTTTTATGCATTTACCCTAAATCCGGGAATGCATTTAGTTGAAGTTACCGATGCTAATGGGTGCAAAGGTTCAGCTACTTTTTACTCGGAAGGCTTGTCCACATCAAATTTTGTATTACCCAATATTAAGTATTATCCAAATCCTGTAAAAAATGTTTTGACAATTTCAAATACTGCTATAATTGATGAGGTAAAACTTATTTCTATTAAAGGTAATATGTTATTAACAAAAGAAATAAACAGTTTTTGTTCTGAAATTGATTTATCCAATTACAGTAAGGGATTTTACTTTTTAAAAATAAAAGCCGAAGGAATAGAAAAAACAATAAAGCTTATAAAGGATTAATCTTCTTTACAACAAAAAATCCCTTTTAATTTCTCAAAAGGGATTTCAAGTATTTTGAAATAGGGTTTTACAATTCCAACGCCTTTTTAGCATTGCCATCCATCAACAATTCTAATGGGTTTTCCAAGGCTTCTTTCACGGCTACTAAGAATCCAACAGACTCACGACCATCAATAATTCTATGGTCATAAGAAAGTGCCACGTACATCATTGGGTGAATTTCTACTTTACCGTTCACGGCAATCGGACGCTCAATAATGTTGTGCATCCCAAGAATTCCGGATTGTGGCGGATTGATAATTGGCGTACTCAACATACTTCCAAAAACACCTCCGTTTGTGATGGTGAATGTTCCACCAGTCATATCATCAACGGTAATTTGTCCATCACGCGCTTTTATCGCTAGTCTTTTTATGTCGGCTTCAACACCTCTAAAAGTCATATTTTCAGCATTACGAACTACGGGAACCATTAATCCTTTTGGGCCAGAAACGGCAATTGAAATATCACAAAAATCGAAAGCTACTTTATAATCTCCATCCATCATTGAATTCACATCTGGATACATTTTCAGTGCTCTGGTCACCGCTTTTGTAAAGAACGACATATATCCTAAACCTAGACCACCGTGTTTTGCCTTGAATGTATCTTTATATTCATTTCGAATCGCATTTATTGGTGACATATTCACTTCGTTGAAAGTGGTCAACATTGCTGTTTCATTTTTAGCGGCGACCAATCTTTCGGCTACTTTTCGACGTAACATTGACAATTTTGTGCGTTCAGACCCGCGACTTCCACCCGTTGGGGTTCCCATTGATGGGGTTGCATTTACTGCATCTTCCTTAGTGATTCTTCCATCTTTTCCTGTTCCAATAATATCAGAAGGCTGGATGTTTTTTTCATCCAATATTTTTCTTGCTGCCGGAGATGGAGTTCCTGAAGCATAAGAAGTTGGAGCTACTGGAGCTGGAGCAACAACTTTAGTTTCTTCTTTTTTCACTTCAACAGGTTTTGCTTCCTCTTTTTTTGCTTCAACAACTGGCGCTGAACTTGATGGTTTTTGGCCTTCAGTATCAATTAAGCAAACTATGGAGCCTACGGCAACTGCATCGCCTTCTTCTGCTTTTAGGGTAATAATTCCGCTTGCTTCTGCAGGTAATTCTAATGTTGCTTTGTCTGAATCAACCTCGGCAATGGCCTGATCTTTTTCTACATAATCGCCATCTTTTACTAACCAAGTTGCGATTTCAACTTCTTTGATTGATTCCCCTGGTGATGGGACTTTCATTTCTAAAATCATAATTTTTTGTTTAAAGTTTTAATTGGTTAAAATTTCAAGTTGGTTAACGTCAAACCCGAAACTTTAAACCTGAAACAAATTTTCTTATCTTGATATATTCTTGTCAAAAACAAATTTCAAAGCCTCCGCATGACGACGTTTCGATCTTGTATAACTTCCGGAAGCCGCTGCAGCAGAAACTTTTAATGAAGCCAACCTCCATTTTACTGCATTGACATTCATCAACATATAGCCGTAAGCCCCCATATTTTTAGGTTCTTCCTGTGCCCAAACATAATCATCTGCTTTTGGGTATTTTGCTATAATTGCTTTTAATTGCTCTGTTGGTAACGGAAATAATTGTTCAATTCTTACTACCGCCACATCTTTTCGACCTAAAATTTCTCTTTCGGCGGTGATGTCATAATAGAATTTTCCGGTACAGAAAACTAATGTGGTAACTTCCTCTTTATTTATGGTTTCGTCATCAATAGTTTCCTGGAAATTTCCTGTTTCAAATTCTTCGATTCCAGAAACTACTCTTGGATCACGCAACAAACTCTTTGGAGTGAACACAATTAGTGGTTTACGGTAAGTGGTTTTCATTTGTCTTCTCAGCAAATGGAAGAAGTTAGCCGGCGTTGTACAGTTAGCAACAAACATATTTTGTCTGGCACAAAGTTGTAAATAACGTTCCATTCGTCCTGAAGAATGTTCAGCTCCCTGACCTTCATATCCGTGTGGCAACAACATAACGATTCCATTTTGATTGTTCCATTTATCTTCCCCACAAGAAATATATTGATCAATCACGATTTGGGCTCCATTACTGAAATCTCCAAACTGTGCTTCCCAAATTGTTAATGTATTTGGGCTTGCCAAGGCATATCCGTAATCAAATCCTAGAACTCCATATTCAGACAAAAGTGAATTGTAAATATAAAAGTTGCCTTTTTTTCCTTCCAAGTTATTGATTAAAATCACTTCTTCCTCAGAATCTTCGACTTTTACAACGGCGTGACGATGTGAAAAAGTTCCACGTTCCACATCTTGTCCTGAAATACGAACATCAAAACCTTCTTTTAAAAGAGAACCGTAAGCTAGATGTTCGCCCATAGCCCAATCCAATTTATTGGTTTCGAAAAACATTGTTTTTCTATCGTTTATTAATTTTTGGATTTTGTTGATGAATTTTTTATCCTCTGGCAAGTTACAAACGGCATTGGCAACAGCCGTAAGTCCCTCTTTCGAAAAGGAAGTATCTACTTTTTTGAACATTTGAGCTATTCCTGCCTTTGTAAAACCTCGCCACTCATTTTGCATAAATGGGGTAATTATTGTAACGTCCTTTTTGCGAGATTCTTCGAGGTTGACTTCTAGTTTTGATTTGTATTCTATCTCCAATCCTTTTACATAATCGGCATCAATTACGCCCTCACCCAATAATTTTTCGGCATAAATGTCTCTTGGATTTTTGTGTTTTGCTATAATTTTATACAATAATGGCTGTGTAAAACGAGGTTCGTCTCCTTCATTGTGACCGTATTTTCTGTATCCCAACAAATCGATAAACACGTCGCGACCAAATTTCATTCTAAAATCCAAAGCGAATAAAATGGAGTGAACAACAGCTTCGGCATCATCAGCATTGACGTGTAATACTGGCGAAAGGGTTACTTTGGCAACATCTGTACAATAAGTAGACGAACGCGCATCGAGATAATTAGTCGTAAAACCTACTTGATTATTGATTACAATATGAATTGTTCCTCCGGTTTGGTAACCATCAAGTTGTGACATTTGTATGATTTCATAGAGAATTCCTTGGCCTGCGATTGCTGAATCTCCGTGAACTGCAATTGGCAATACTTTAGAAAAATCGTCTGGAAAATATCTGTCTTGTTTTGCTCTTGTAATTCCTTCGATTACTGCGCCAACGGTTTCAAGATGCGAAGGATTTGGAGCAAGATTGATGTTTATTTTTTTTCCTGTTTTTGTGGTCTTTTCCGCGGTAAGTCCTAAATGATATTTTACATCTCCATCAAAATCATCTTGATTATAATCTTTACCTTCAAATTCTCCAAAAATATCTTGGGTTGACTTGCCAAAAATATTTGCCAAAACATTCAAACGACCACGATGTGCCATTCCCATTACGAATTGCTCCACTCCTTTTTCGGCGGCTTTTTCAATCAAAGCGTCAAGTGCCGGAATAATAGATTCACCCCCTTCGAGCGAAAATCGTTTTTGACCCACATATTTGGTGTGCAAGAAGTTTTCAAATGAAACTGCCTGATTTAATTTGTATAGGATTGCCTTTTTTTCGTCATTGGAATAATTAGGATGGTTGTCATTATGTCCAATTTTATTTTGAATCCATTGAATATCCTCAGGTTTCCGAATAAACATATATTCAACCCCAATGGATTGACAATAAATTTTATTCAAATGACCCAAAATTTCTTGAAGGGTACAAGGCGCAATTTTGAGGATTTTTGCAGCATCAAAAACCGTTGTTAAATCGGCGCTCGAAAGTCCAAAATTTTCAAGATCCAATGTGGGTGTATAGGTTCTTCGCTTGTGAACCGGATTCGTTTTGGTAAACAAATGTCCACGAGTTCTATAGGCATTAATTAAATTGATGACACTAAATTCTTTCTGAAGTTTATCGGAAACAGGGGAACTTTCAGCCTTTTCTGGAGCAAAATTTACAATTTGATTCCCTAAATTTTCTTCGTTATACGTTGTCATCCCAAAGTCGAAACCCTGGAAAAAACTTCTCCAACTTGGCTCTACGCTATCTGGATTTTCTAAATATTGATCGTATAATTGTGCGAAAAATTCGGTGTGCGCCGCGTTTAAAAATGAAAACCTGTCCATAATAATATCAAATATGCTCTTTTGTTAAAATAGTTTGGCAAAAGTACAATAATACAATAAGTATCTAATTCTTTTTAAATACTTTTATCCTTGATATTGTTAAAAACCTAAATACTTATGAAAAAGAGACGTTTTTTAATTATTTTGAAATCGATTTTTATTGTTAGTTTTTTATTATTCTTCAATGGAGTGTTTGCGCAAGAACAAAAAAATGTTTCAGCCCCACAAAAAGATTTTTGGAAAAACGTTCAATTTGGCGGTGGAGTTGGATTGGGTTTTGGCACTGGATATACTGATATTACCATTTCTCCTAGTGCAATTTATAATGTTAATGAAACTGTTTCAATTGGAACTGCTCTACAATTTGGTTCTATTTCTTCGAAGAACAAATATACAACTACTCTTTATGGAGGAAGTTTGATAGGTCTCGTAAATCCTATTCCTGAAATTCAACTTTCGGTCGAAATTGAAGAAATTAACGCTTCTACAAATTATATTGGTGACAATTTATCCACAAGCTTTTGGAATACTGCTTTGTATTTAGGCGCTGGGTATAGATCTGGAAATGTAACCATAGGCGGACGATATGACGTTTTATACAATGCCAATAATAGTATTTATAGCGATGCATTTATGCCGTTTGTTAGAGTTTATTTTTAAAATAGTATCATTATGAAAAAGATTTTGCTTTTAGTTGTTCTTCTCTGCTTTTTTGATGGATTTTCTCAAAACAGTCCTTTACAGTCAGGACCGATGGTGGGTTATTGTGAAATGAAAGAAGCTGTTATTTGGCTGCAAACCAAAGAAAATGCTTCGGTGAAAATCGAATATTTCTCATTAGACAATCCAAGCAAAGTGTTCACTTCTAATAATTATAATTCTTCAAAAGAGACCGGTTTTACTTATCATATCATTTTAGATAAACTACAACCCGGGAAAAAATACAAATACACCGTTTATATTAATAATAAAAAGGTCGTTTTACCATATGAAACTTCTTTTTCTTCAAAGAAATTGTGGCAATGGCGTGAAGATGCTCCAGATTTTACGGTTGCTTTGGGCAGTTGTACTTATATTAACGAACCTGAATTTGATCGTCCGGGAAAAGGTTACGGAAGCGGTTACCCTATTTTCGAGTCCATAAATTTAAAGAATCCAGATATTATGATTTGGGGCGGAGATAATATTTATTTAAGAGAAGCTGATTGGGACAGCAAAACTGGGATTTTACATCGTTACACCCATTCTCGCTCCATCAAGGAAATGCAGCCATTGCTGGCAAAAACTCAAAATTTCGCCATTTGGGACGATCACGACTTTGGTCCAAATGATAGCGACAGAAGTTTTTACAACAAAAATCTAACTTTAGAAGCATTCAAAGATTTCTGGGCAAACAAAAATTATGGAATGAATCCAGCGCAAAACGAAGGCAATTATTCTACTTTTAATTGGGGAGATGCTCAATTTTTCTTGCTTGACAATCGTTTTTTCAAATCTCCAAACGCGCGAAAAACAGGGGAGAGAACTATTCTTGGCGATAATCAATTCGAATGGTTGATAGATGCGCTCACTTATTCAAGCGCTCCTTTTAAAATTATTTATATTGGCGGACAAGTTATCACAACCGCTGCCCGATTCGAAAATTATGCGACTTATCCTGAGGAAAAAGAAAGGCTTTTAAAAGAAATTTTTGACAATAAAATTAAAGGCGTACTTTTTTTGTCGGGAGATAGACATTTTTCCGAATTGTCAAAACTAGAACGAAACGGAACCTATCCTGTTTATGACTGGACAGTTTCTCCATTAACTTCTGGAATTGCGGATTCCTATAAAGAAGACAAAAACACGAATAAAGTGGAAGGAAGTTTGTTTGCCGTGAATAATTTTGGGCTTATTTCGTTTTCTGGAAATAATGAAAATCGTCAAATGAAATTGTCTTTGTATGACAAAGACGGGAAAGAATTGTGGAATAAAATAATTTTAAAAAAGGAGTTAGAGTAATTAATATTTATTCCTGAACCATACTTTTTGCCATTCCCGTTTCAAAACCAAAAAAGCAACATTTTCGGCAAGGGTCACTAAATCTGAACCATCTAGTTTTTTTATTTGGTCTTCAGAAACATCGATGATGTAAAGCAAATTAAGATATTCGGCGAATTTGTATTGAATGAGTCGATAGATTTTTTCGTGCAATTGAATTTTCAATTCTTCTGGGGAAATGCTCATTGGGAAATCTATTCCTTCATTGGCCAAATTAAAATCCTTGTTGATTTGTTCGATTAATTTCAAGTACAAAGCTTCTTTTTCGGCTTCTTCAAGGAGTAAATCGGTATTTATTGGAGTGATGTACATATTTTAAATTTTAATTTCAATGGCAATTTCAATGGCAATTTCCAACATTGAAATTTATTTTTGCAATTGCTATTTTTTAAACGTTTCTACCCATTAAATTTTCTCCAAAAGCTTTCAACATTACCTTTTTATCTTCGGAAATATTCATTTTTTCCAAGGTTTCAAAGGCCTTCAAAGTAAATTCCTGAATAGCTTTTTGATTGGCATCGGATGCCCCAGTCGAATTGAAAATTTCCTTCACAGCATTAATTTTATCAAAATTATTTTCCGGTTGAATAGAAAACAAATGCAATAATTGCTCTCTTTCTTCTGGTTTTGAAAAGTCGATGGCTTTCAGAAACAAATATGTTTTTTTGTTTTCGATAATATCCCCACCCACTTGTTTTCCAAAAGTTTCTGGATTTCCAAAAGCATCTAAATAATCATCCTGCAACTGAAAAGCCAACCCTAAATTAAGTCCAAAATCATAAATAAAATTAGAATTTTCCTTTGACGTTTCGGCTATAATTGCACCCATTTTCATTGCCGCGGCAACAAGGACAGCCGTTTTATATTCAATCATTTTCAAATATTCGGGAATGGTGACATCATCGCGGGTTTCGAAATCAACGTCGTATTGTTGTCCTTCACACACTTCGAGAGCTGTTTTACTGAATAATTTGGCTAATTTTCTAAATGTCTTCGGTCGGTATTTTTCAAAATATTGGTAAGCCAAAATCAGCATTGCATCACCCGAGAGAATTCCGGTGTTGATATTCCATTTTTCGTGAACGGTAATTTTTCCTCTTCGCAAAGGTGCATCGTCCATAATGTCGTCGTGAATGAGCGAAAAATTATGAAAAACCTCAACAGCCATTGCTGCCGGCAAAGCTTTTACATAATCTGCATCGAAAACTTCGGCACTCATTAATGTCAAGACTGGGCGCATCCTTTTTCCGCCAAGTTGCAAAATGTAATCAATTGGCTGATACAGATTTTTGGGTTCTTTATCAATTTTTTGATTTTCTAAATAGAGTAAAAACTGCTCTTGATACTGGTTGATGGAAAGCATAGAAGTCGTGTCGTTTAATACTACAAAGGAAACCAAAAAATTGGAAACCTGAAACCATACCGTTTGCTAAATGTTAAATAATTACAAATACTTTGGAAACTATTTTGGTATTCAAAGTTTCCGTTTTACATTTGCAAGCGAAAATAAAAATGAAATGAAAGACAAAATTATATCAAAAGCGACGGAATTGTTCCTGAAACTGGGTTTCAAGAGCGTGACTATGGACGATATTGCTGGCGAAATGTGCATTTCTAAAAAAACAATTTACAAATATTTCTGCAACAAAGAAGTCTTGATTGAAGAAGGAACCGTGATTGTTCATGAAAAAATCCATCAGGTAATCAGCGCCATAATTGCCAAGAACTACAATGCTATCGAAGAAAATTTCGAAATCAGGAAAATGTTCAAGGAAATGTTTCAATCTTCAGATACTTCGCCCATTTATCAATTGAAAAAGCACTATCCCGAAATCTACGAGAAAGTAATGGGGCGGGAAATTGATGAATGCAACACCGTTTTTAAACTAAATATTGAAAAGGGAATTGAGCAAGGATTATACAGGAAAAACATCAATATAGAAAACTGCATCAAATTTTACTACACACTCATTTTTAGCATCAACGAAACCACAAGGCTCGAAAATGAAGTGATAGAGTTAGAATTACAAGCATTGGAGTATCACACTAGGGCAATGGCTACTGAAGCGGGAATAATTGAACTAGAAAAACAATTACAAAACTATAACAAATAATGAAGAAACTATTTTTAATACCCTTTTTAGTCTTTGCCATCACGGCAAAATCACAAGACACGAGCAGTATCGTACTACCAAAGCAAACAAAAAAACAGGACTATTCGTTTAATTTGCAACAAGCCATAGAATATGCGCTTAAAAACAATTATTCGGCGATAAATGCAGGGCGCGACATCGAAGCTTCAAAAGAAAAAAAGTGGGAAACTACCGCAATGGGTTTGCCGCAAATAAACGCTGGTGTCGACTATACAAACAATTTCGTTTTGCAAAAATCGCTTATTCCTGCCGAATTTTTTGGAGGAAATAAAGGTGATTTTGCCGAAGTCGCCTTTGGAACAAAACATAATATGGTGGCACACGCCACTTTGAGCCAGTTAATCTTTGACGGTTCTTATCTTGTTGCGCTTCAAGCATCGAAAACGTATTTGAAATTCTATGAAAATGTAAAACAAAAAACCGATGTAGAAATCAAGGAAATGGTTATCAATGCTTATGGAAATGTTTTACTGGCCGAAGAAAGCATTGCCATTCTCAAAAAAAATAAAACCACATTGGAAAAAACATTGTCAGACACGAAAGAGACCTTTAAAAATGGTTTAATCGAAGAAGAAAATGTTGAACAGCTCCAAATAACACTTACAACAGTAAACAGCACTTTGAACTATAATAAAAGACTAGTCGAAGTGGTCTATAAAATGCTTAAAATCAACCTAGGAATTGATATTAATGATGATTTAAGACTGACTGATAAATTAGATAATTTAACAGTTTCTAATTTAGACTTGGCGCTATCTCAAAATGAATTCATTGTTTCTGATAATGTGAATTACAAAATGGCTTCCAATTTTGAAGAACAAAGAGAACTTGAATATAAATTACAAAAAACCAAGGCTTTACCTTCATTGTCAGCAAATGTGAATCTTGGATACAATGCTTTTGGTAATCAATTTGAGTTCTTTACACAAAACCAGCGTTGGTTCAATTATTCCAATCTTGGCGTGAGCTTAAATGTTCCAATATTTAGCAGTTTAGCCAGAAATTCTAGAACACAACAGGCTAAAATAGCTTTGGAACAGGCTAAAACTCAACTGACAGAGGCAGAACAAAAACTGAAATTGCAGTACGCAAATGCTAAAAGTGAATATGAATTCAGCATTGAAGAATATGCTACTGCAAAATCGAACCTGAATCTTGCCGAGCGAATCGAAAAAAAGCAACAAATAAAATTTACCGAAGGCTTGTCCTCGAGTTTTGATTTTAGTGAAGCCCAAAGACAATTGTACTCGGCGCAACAAAATTATTTGCAGTCAATGGTAAATATCATCAACAAAAAAGCGGCTTTAGAAAAAATAATTAACAAATAGATAACAGACTCAATAACTTATAAATATGAAAAAAATAATCCTAATAACTGTACTTTCAATTTCGTTGTTTTCCTGCGGAAAGAAAGAAGAAACTCAAAACATCGATACATTAATCGAAGCAAAAAATGTAACAGCATTGCAAGCCAAAAAAGCCTTAATTCAAGCCGATTTGACAAAAATTGACGAAGCTTTGGCAACATTAGACGTGAAAAAAGAAGAAGCATTGGTTTCGGTTCTTGCGGTAAAAGACACCGTTTTTAGTCATTACCTCGAAATTCAGGGTAGCGTAAATACAAAAGAAAACATTTTGGTTCAACCGGAATTTCAAGGAACGCTCGTTGCATTAAATGTAAAAGCTGGACAAAGAGTTTCGAAAGGACAAATTCTTGGAAGAATTGACGATGCCGGATTAAGTCAGCAAGTAGCGAGTATGGAAAACCAATATGCTTTGACAAAAACAACTTATGAACGTCAAAAAAATCTTTGGGATCAAAAAATAGGTTCCGAAATTCAATATTTACAAGCGCAAACCCAGATGGTTTCTGCTCAAAGAGGCGTTGCTCAAATCAAGGCACAGTTAGCAAAAACAGTCATAAAAGCGCCCTTTTCTGGAACTATCGACGAGGTTTTTGTAGAAAAAGGACAGGTTGTTGCGCCAAGTATGCAAGGGTTAATGCGAATCGTAAATTTATCGAATATGTATGTTTCCACATCTGTTCCTGAAACATACATTGGCAAACTAAAAATTGGCACTGAAGTGGATGTTTTCTTTACTTCTTTAGGGAAAACCTATAAAGGAAAAGTACGCCAAATAGGTAGTTTTATCAATCCAAATAATAGAAGTTTTGGTATTGAAGTTGCCGTGCTAAATCCAGAAAATTTGTTGCGCCCTAATCAAGTAGCCAAACTTAAAATCATTGATTACGTAAGCAAAAATTCGATTGTGGTTCCAACAAATGTGATTCAAGAAGATGGCGATGGAAACAAATTTGTCTTCACGGCAATTAATATAAATGGAAAGACGGGAACCGCCAAAAAAGTAATCGTAAAACTAGGTCAATCCTCTGATAACGTAACTGAAATTTTAAGCGGATTATCGTCGAATGATGTCATTGTAACCGAAGGTGTAAATACGATTTCTGAAGGGATGAAACTTAATTTCTAAAAAAGTTTAAACGGTTTAAAAGTTTAAGATTGTTTAATTTAAACAGTCGCATTTTAAACATTTTAAACAACTTTAAACAACATTAAACAAATAAAAAAATGGAACACAAACAATTCGGCATATCAAATTGGGCGGTTGACAATCGCGTTACTGTTTATATCTTGACATTTATTATAGTAATTATGGGCGTAACCGCTTATATTACAATGCCTCGAGAGGATTTTCCTGAAGTCATCGAAAACAAAGTATATATTTCGTCTGTTTTTCCAGGGAATTCGTCCGAAGATGTAGAAAAATTGGTTACTAAACCATTGGAAAAAGAATTCAAAAATATTAGTGGTGTCGACAAAGTGACTTCAAGTTCTTTTCAGGATTATGGAATGATCATCGTGGAATTTGAAGACAAAGTAACCATTGAACAGGCCAAACAAAAAATTAAAGACAAGGTTGACAATGCCAAAGCCAACACTGATTGGCCCAATATGGACAACGGAAGCAAGGTAGAACCCAATGTTTTTGAATTGAACATTTCAGAAGAGGTGCCTATTTTAAACATCAATCTTCAGGGAAATTATACCACGCAACAACTCAAAAAATACGGAGAATTATTGCAAGATGATATCGAAGAAATTTCGGAAGTAAAAAAAGTGGACATTCTTGGTGTTGATGATAAAGAAGTGGAAATTGCCGTGGATATTTTCAAAATGACCGCAGCACAAGTGACTTTCGACGAAATTCAGAATGCAGTAAAATATGAAAATATGACCCTTTCTGGCGGAAATTTAGTTTCGCAAGGTTCTCGAAATAACATTCGAATCGTGGGTGAAATCAAAAATCCCAAAGAACTTGAAGATATTATTGTAAAGTCCTACGGCGGAACGGTTTATCTTAAAGACATTGCCCAAGTAAGTTTCAAAGAAAAAGAAAAAACCACTTTTGCCCGCGAAAAAGGTTCCGAAGTTGTAATGCTTAACGTAAAAAAACGTTCCGGACAAAATATGATTTCTGCCATTGACCAAGTGAAAGAAAGAATCGAAAAGGCAAAAGAAAACTATTTGCCAAAAAACTTATCCATCGAACTAACAAATGACCAATCATCCCGTGTAGAACATCAGGTTGATGAACTTTCGAACCATATTATTTTCGGAATTATACTGGTAATGATTGTGTTGATGTTCACGATGGGACTCCGAAATTCCTTGTTTGTGGGTGCGGCAATTCCGCTTTCGATGATGATTGCATTTGCCATTTTATCGGCGATGGGCGTTACTTTGAACACGATGGTTTTGTTTGGATTGGTTATGGGATTAGGAATGCTGGTCGATGATGGAATTGTGGTCGTCGATAATGTTTTTGCCAATATGAAAAAAGGCTATCCTCGAATTCAGGCATCAAAAATTGGTATTGGCGAAATCGCCTGGCCTGTGATTTCCTCGACCGCGACAACACTGATGGCCTTTTTGCCTTTCGCCTTGTGGCCGGGAACAATGGGAAAATTTATGAAATATTTTCCAATGACTTTGACGGTGGTTTTAAGCGCGTCCTTGTTTGTAGCAATGGTTGTTAACGCAGCAATGACGGGTGGTTCGATGGATATTGAAGATAAAAATATTTCTAAAAAAAGCATTAAATTTTATACTATTCTATTCTTGGTTTTTGGAATATTCTTTGCTTTTATTGGTTCAAAATATACGTATGACAGTAAATTTTTAAGAGGAATTGGGCACTTACTTTTAATTGCCACGGGATTGATGTGGTTGTATTTTCTGAAAATTTACCAATGGACCCAAGATTTTCAGCACAGTTTCTTCCCGAGAATGGAAGAAAAATACAAAGTGTTTCTGGCCAAAATCCTTACTGGAAAAAAAGCTTGGTTTGCACTTGGCGGAATTATTGGGTTATTGTTTTTTTCATTTATATTGCTGGGTGTTTTTCCTCGAAAAGTATTGTTTTTCCCAGAAAATATTCCCAATCAAGTCATTGCTTACATCGAATATCCGCAAGGAACTTCGATAGAAAAAACCAATAAAGCAACCTTATTTGTAGAGAAACAAGTCATCAGCATTTTACAAAAATATGTTGACCCAAAAACCGACAAAAACTTCCTTGCCGAATCGATTGTGGCTCAAGTGGGGAAAGGAGCCGGAAATCCAAATGTCGATGCTGGTTCCGCTTCGGAAACGCCGTTTAAAGGAAAAGTTACTGTGAGTTTTTCGGAATTCAAATTCCGAAAAGGCATCAATACTTCTGATATTTTGGAGGAAATTCGTGCCAAAGTAAAAGGAATTGCAGGAGCAACCATTACCGTCGAAAAAGACGCCAATGGTCCGCCGGCAGGTTACCCAATCAGTATCCAGTTGGCCGGAGAAGACTATGATTTGATGCTCAAAGAAGCCGATAAAATGATTGCTTTTATCAATTCGAAAAACATTCCCGGAATCGAAAAATTGAGCGTTGACATCAACAAAGAAAGTCCCGAACTGGAAGTAAAAGTCGATAGGGTAAACGCCGGAAGTATGGGGGTTTCTACAGGACAATTGGGCTTTACCTTGCGCCGTTCGGTTTACGGACAGGAAATTTCAACTTACAAAGAAGGCGATGACGATTATAACATTGTGATGCGAATGCAGGACGACCAACGAAAAAATGAAAACGTCCTTTTCAACCAATCGTTGACTTTTAGAAACCAGAATAACGGGCAAATCGTGCAAGTTCCCGTTTCTGCGATTTCTCACACCGAAAAAACCACGACTTACAATCAGATAAAAAGAAAGAATTACAAGCGAATAATGACCGTTTATTCGAATGTCATTACAGGTTTTAATGGAGACGAAATCACGAAACAAATTCAAACAGAATTAAAAAATTATGAGTTGCCAAAAGGCGTAAACTATTCCTTCTCTGGAGTTCAGGAAGAACAAGGCAAGAATCAAGGATTTTTGTTTTATGCTCTGTTTTTGGCTTTGGCGGGAATTACCATAATCATCGTGTTGCAGTTTAATTCGGTGTCGAAAACGATGGTAATTTTATTCACGGTTTTATTGAGTTTTAGCGGTGTTTTCTACGGTTATGTGATTGCCAATATGGATTTTATAATCCTGATGACAATGATGGGAATCATTTCACTTGCAGGAATCGTGGTGAAAAACGGTATCGTGTTAATGGACTTTTTCGTCTTGTTATTAGACAAAAAAGTAGCCGAAAAACAGTTAGAGAGCCACAACGATTTAAGTCTTGACGAAATAAAAGAAGTCATTATCGAATCAGGAAAATCGCGTTTGCGTCCTGTTTTATTGACCGCTTTAACGGCAGTTTTGGGGTTAATTCCGCTGGCAATTGGACTCAACTTTGACTTTTTCTCCCTAGTTACTGACTTTAATCCTCACTTTTTTATGGGTGGAGACAACGTGGTTTTCTGGGGACCATTAGCCTGGACGATTATCTTCGGACTTACGTATGCCACGGTGTTGACCTTGGTTATGGTGCCGGTAATGTTCTATTTAGTTAAGAGAACGAAGTACTGGTTGCGAGATAGAAGGAAAGCAATTACTGCATAAATTTTAATAAACGTTTTTGTAAAAAGCCGCCTGAAATTATTTTGGGTGGCTTTTGTTTTTTGTAGGAATGGATTGATTATATTTGAAAAATAAAACGAAGCAAAACTTCGTGAATCTATCCTTTTTGGGGTGTGTTTACGAAGGTTTATTTCGTGTACATACAAGTTACCACCAATGCTAATAAAACAACAATGAACAGACAAATTACAATATTACTTTTTGGTTTGACACTACTATTGAACCAAGCAATTGCGCAAACATTCAAGCAACAATTCAATAATCTTGTTTCAAAAAAAGATACTATTGGACAACCACAACTTTTAGAAAAATGGGAAAAGACAGATGACAACGACCCTGAATTATATGTTGCTTACTTCAATTACTTTGTTAAAAAAAGCATGAAGGAAAACATAAGAATAGACAACAACCCAAAAGGTGAAGAAGTGTTGAAAATTATGGACAAGGACAGCACAAAAAAAGAACCTGTTGCATATATGTATGGTGACTCTTATTATGACGTCGCTCTTTTGAAAAAGGGAATTGACTATATTGACAAGGGAATTGAAAAGCACCCGACCAGACTTGATATGCGATTTGGAAAAATTTATATGCTTGGCAAAACAGAAGACTACGAAAAATTTACAACTGAAATTATAAAAACGGTTAATTCTTCTGATGTAATTAAAAACAAATGGACTTGGACAGATGGTAAACCTCAAGATAATCCAAAAGAATTTATGCTAGATGCAATTCAAGACTATCAAGTTCAACTTTATAATACAGAAAATGACAATCTCTTGGATAATATGAAACGTATTGCCGAGACGATCTTGAAATATTATCCAGACCACGTTGAGAGTTTATCAAACCTTTCAATAGTTTTTATGCTTCAAAAACAATATGATAAAGCCCTTGAGCCACTTTTAAAAGCAGAACAAGTTAATCCTAAAGACTACATTGTTTTAAGTAATATTGCACAAGCCTACAAGCTAAAAGGAGACAATAAGAACTCCATTAAATATTACGAATTGACAACAAAATACGGTGATCAAGAAATAAAGAGATACGCAGAAGGACAAATTGATGAACTGAAAAAGAAGTAGAAGCACAGGTGGTAAACAGGCGTCCCCAATCGCTCAAATTCACACAAATCCCTCATAAACGATAGTGCGGAAATCTTTTCCGTGCCCACAATCAAGAGCAAACAACTCCAAAAAACCATAACCATTTTGAAATCAAATCCAAAAAAACCATAATAATTTCGGAATTGAACAAAACTTGACCATTACTAAAATCAAAATCGGCTGTTGCAAAAATTTGCGACAGCCGATTTTTTTATAGACGCTATAGTATTGATTTAATACGCAGAATAGATGATTATTTTATAAATCGTTCCTCTGATTTCTGCTAATGTAAACGTCTTCTGTATAGGGTAAATTTATGCAATAAATTTTAAAGAAAAAAATGTTTGCTAGACAATTTTACCTCTAATTGTCCCGTTTTTTCAATCTTTCAAATTTCATAATTCATATTTTCATAATTAGTCCTAAATTTGCAGTCTAAAATTACTACAATGTATAGAAGTCATAACTGTGGAGAACTAAACGCCTCACACATCAATACCGAAGTTACCCTTGCGGGCTGGGTTCAAAAATCACGTGATAAAGGTTTTATGAATTGGGTCGATTTGCGGGACCGTTATGGAGTTACCCAATTAATATTCGACGAAAGTCGTACCGATAAAACCGTCTTCGAATTGGCAAAAACCCTTGGTCGTGAATTTGTGATTCAAGCCAAAGGAACCGTAATTGAGCGTGAAGCCAAAAACAAAAACATCGCAACCGGTGAAATAGAAATCTTGGTTACAGAACTCAAAATATTGAATGCTGCGCTAACTCCGCCTTTCACAATCGAAGATGAAACAGATGGTGGCGAAGACATCAGGATGAAATATCGTTACCTTGACATTCGAAGAAATCCCGTAAAAAACAATTTGCTTTTTCGCCATAAAGTGGCAATGGAAGTTCGAAAATACCTTTCGGATTTAGATTTTTGTGAAGTGGAAACTCCTTATTTAATCAAGTCAACTCCCGAAGGCGCTAGAGATTTTGTCGTTCCTTCTCGAATGAATGAAGGACAGTTTTATGCTTTGCCGCAATCGCCACAAACCTTTAAACAATTGTTGATGGTGGGCGGAATGGATAAGTATTTCCAAATCGTGAAGTGTTTCCGTGACGAAGATTTACGTGCTGACCGCCAACCGGAATTTACACAAATCGATTGCGAAATGGCATTCGTAGAGCAGGAAGATATTTTGAATGTTTTCGAAGGATTGACACGTCATTTATTGAAAGAAATAAAAGGAATCGAAGTAGAAAAATTCCCAAGAATTACCTACGATTATGCAATGAAAACGTATGGAAATGACAAACCGGACATTCGTTTCGGGATGGAATTTTGTGAATTGAATGAACTTAAAAGAAGTTCAAAAACTTTGAATTTTAGTGATTTCCTTGAATTTAAAATCTTTGAAGAAGCGGAATTAATTGTTGGAATTAACGTTGAAGGTTGTGCAGGATACAGTCGCAAGCAAATAGACGAACTAATTGAATGGCTAAAACGCCCGCAAATTGGAGCTTCAGGAATGGTTTATTGCAAATATGAAACTGATGGAAGTTTGAAATCATCAGTTGATAAATTCTATTCTCAAGAACATTTAACGTTTTTGGTTAATAAAATGAATTCAAAACCAGGAGATTTAATGTTGATTCTTTCCGGTCCAGCCGATAAAACCAGAACACAACTTTCGGCATTGAGAATGGAATTGGGGAATCGTATGGGGTTGAGAAAACCAACAGAATTTGCACCGCTTTGGGTTGTTGATTTCCCATTATTGGAATTTGAAGAAGAAACAGGTCGTTATCACGCCATGCACCATCCGTTTACTTCGCCAAAACCTGAGGATATGCACTTATTGGAAACTAATCCAAAAGCGGTTCGTGCCAATGCTTATGATATGGTTTTAAACGGTAACGAAATTGGCGGTGGTTCAATCAGAATTCATGATAAAACTACGCAACAATTGATGTTCAAATATTTAGGATTTACACCGGAACAAGCTGAGGATCAATTTGGCTTCTTGATGAATGCGTTTCAATATGGCGCACCGCCACACGGTGGTTTGGCATTTGGGTTAGACAGATTGGTGTCAATTCTTGGTGGACAGGAAACCATTCGTGACTTCATTGCATTTCCAAAAAACAATTCAGGAAGAGATGTTATGATTGATGCACCATCAATAATCGATGAATTGCAATTAAATGAATTACATATTAAACTAGATTTATAGTCGTTCGTCGATGAAATATGTCGTAAATCGTTGAATTTCAATTATTTTTATAAATATATTTATATTACTTGCATTCGTATTATATTATATACTACATTTGCTACATTATAAATTATTATTACTATTACAATGCGTACAGGTACAGTTAAATTTTTCAATGAATCAAAAGGTTACGGATTCATTACAGACGAAGAAACAGGAAAAGACATTTTTGTTCATGCATCAGGAATCAACGCGGAAGAACTTCGTGAAGGTGACAGAGTTAGCTATGAAGAAGAAGAAGGAAGAAAAGGAAAAGTTGCTGCGAAAGTAGCAGTTATCTAAGTAAAAAAAAATTTACTTATGAATGTTTTAAGCGTCTCGATTTATTTCGAGGCGCTTTTTTGCGTTTAAATGGAAAAACTATTCGACAAATTTGCATCAAGAAATTCCATTTATAATTAATAAATAATTCTCTTTTTTCAACGAACTAAATTTTGCATTAAACTTGTGTTTTAATTCCTTGAAACCTATCTTTGTCCCTTATTTTAGAATAAAACAATAATCATTATGCAATCAAGTCAATTAGATTTTTTTCCAATACTAATGCAATTACTGTTAGTCATTGCCTTTGTTGCGGGAATTATAATAATTTCAGGGAAATTAGGGCCTAAAAGATCGTCCTCAGTTAAAGATGAAAACTTCGAATGCGGAGTCGAATCTGTAGGAAACGCCCGTATCCCTTTCTCGGTAAAATATTTTTTAGTTGCCATTCTTTTCGTCTTGTTTGATGTCGAAGTAATTTTCCTTTATCCTTGGGCAATTAATTTCAAGGAATTAGGAATGGAAGGAATGGTGAAAATGGTGATTTTTATGCTTTTGTTGTTGGTGGGATTTTTCTACATCATCAAAAAGAAAGCATTAGAATGGGAATAAAGAAATTTTAGACTTTAGATTTTAGATTTGGTAACGACCCGATTTAGGATTTTTAGATTCAAAACATAAATTTCTCAAATTAATATATTGATTAAAAAATTGATTTTACTTTTTAAGATTCACAAGAATCCGAAATCTAAAATCTAAAATCTAAAATTAAAAATGAGTGATTCAAATATAACAATGGTTGCCCCTCCAGAAGGTGTTGTTGGCGAAGGTTTTTTCGCCACAAAACTGAATGATGTTGTGGGATTAGCTCGTGCCAATTCACTTTGGCCATTGCCTTTTGCAACCTCTTGTTGCGGAATTGAATTTATGGCAACAATGGCTTCACATTATGATTTGGCAAGATTCGGGATGGAACGTGTGAGTTTTTCTCCACGTCAAGCCGATATGTTGCTGGTTATGGGAACCATTTCTAAAAAAATGGGACCTATATTACGCCAAGTTTACGAGCAAATGGCAGAGCCTCGTTGGGTAATCGCCGTGGGAGCTTGTGCTTCATCAGGTGGGGTTTTTGACACCTATTCGGTTTTACAAGGAATAGATAAAGTAATTCCGGTTGACGTTTACGTTCCGGGTTGTCCGCCAAGACCAGAACAAATAGTCGATGGCGTGATGCAATTGCAGGAATTGGTAAAAAACGAATCCGTAAGAAGACGAAGTTCTCCAGAATATCAGGAATTATTGGCATCTTATAATATCAAATAAGGAAATGGCTTTAGAAACAACACAAATTCAAGATAAATTAGTGGAAACATTTGGCGAAAGTGTTTTCCATTTCAATCAGGAAAAAGACCTTTTTTCGTTAGAAGTTGCCGCAGACAAAATTACTGCCGTTATCCTTTTCCTAAAAAACGATCCAACATTGCGTTTTCATTTCTTGACCGATTTATGTGGTGTTCATTATCCGGATAATGTTGTCGAAAGACAATTTGCCGTTGTATATCATTTGCATAATTGGTACGAAAATAAACGCATAAAAATCAAGGCTTTCCTTAATGGTGAAAAACCGGAAATAAAATCAGTTTCCAATATTTTTCTATGTTCCAATTGGATGGAAAGAGAAACGTATGATTTTTACGGAATCAATTTCATAGGTCATCCACAGTTGAAACGTATTTTAAATATGGACGAAATGATTTCACATCCAATGCGAAAAGAATTTCCGATGGAAGACGGGGGAAGGACAGACAAAGATGACCGTTTCTTTGGAAGAACACCTCAAAAAGATAATAAATAAATAATTCAACATTATAAATGTCAGAACTATTATTACCACCAGAGCATCGATATGCTAAAATAATTCAAGAGCACCATAACGAAGATGGTAGTGAGCTTTCTGTTTTAAATCTAGGCCCGACACACCCTGCGACCCACGGTATTTTTCAAAATGTATTATTGATGGACGGGGAAAAAATCCTCGAAGCAGAACCAACTATTGGTTATATCCACAGAGCTTTCGAAAAAATTGCCGAAAACCGTCCCTTTTATCAAATCACGCCACTTACAGACAGAATGAATTATTGTTCATCTCCTATAAACAATATGGGTTGGTGGATGACAATGGAAAAATTGTTAGACATTGAAGTTCCAAAAAGAGCCCAATATTTAAGAGTTATCGTGATGGAATTGGCCAGAATTACAGACCATTTGATTTGTAATTCAATCCTTGGTGTTGATACCGGAGCCTATACCGGTTTCTTGTACGTTTTTCAATTTAGAGAGAAAGTTTACGAAATCTACGAAGAAATTTGTGGTGCCCGCTTAACAACAAATATGGGAAGAATGGGTGGTTTCGAAAGAGATTGGTCTCCAGAAGCCTTCCGCAAATTAGATATATTCTTAAGAGATTTTCCAATTGCTTGGAAAGAATTTGAAAACTTGTTCGAAAGAAACAGAATTTTTATTGATAGAACGGTAAATGTTGGTCCTATTTCTGCCGAAAAAGCAATGGCTTATGGATTCACAGGACCAAATTTACGTGCTGCCGGAGTTGATTATGACGTTCGTGTGGCGCATCCTTACTCCTCTTACGAAGATTTCGATTTCATAGTTCCTGTAGGAAAATCAGGTGATACTTACGACCGTTTTTGCGTTCGTAATGCCGAAGTTTGGGAAAGTTTGAGCATTATTCGTCAAGCTTTGGCAAAAATGCCCGAAGGAAATGAATTTCACGCAGACGTTCCTGCCTATTATTTGCCTCCAAAAGAAGACGTGTATCACGATATGGAATCATTGATTTATCATTTCAAGATTGTAATGGGCGAAATTCCTGTTCCAGTTGCCGAAGTCTATCATTCAGTAGAAGGCGGAAACGGCGAAGTAGGTTTTTACTTGGTAACCGACGGAAGCAGAACGCCTTATAGATTGCACTTCCGAAGACCTTGTTTTATCTATTACCAAGCTTATCCCGAAATGATAAAAGGTGCAATGCTGTCGGATGCGATTGTTATTTTGTCAAGTTTAAATGTTATTGCCGGAGAATTAGACGCATAAAAATTGTAGATTTAAGAGTTTAGATTTTAGATTTTTTTAAAAAATGTAAAATTTAGATTTTAGAGATTTAAAAAATATAAAAATAATTTTGAATTTCAGCAATCAGTGAAAATCTGAAATCTGAAATCTGAAATCTGAAATCTGAAATGGAAAGAACACATTACAAACAAGAAATAAACATAACTGAAACATTGATGAACCGCATCAATGAATTAATCAGTCATTATCCAGAAGGTAGACAAAAATCAGCATTGTTGCCTGTTTTACACGAAGTTCAGGATGCACACGACAACTGGTTGAGTTTTGAATTAATGAACAAAGTAGCCGAAATTCTTCAAATCAAACCTATCGAGGTTTACGAAGTGGTTTCTTTTTACACGATGTTCAACCAAAAACCAATTGGGAAATATATGTTCGAATTTTGCAGAACTTCCCCTTGTTGTTTGAATGGTGCCGAAGATTTAATGGATTATACTTCCGAAAAATTGGGCATAAAAATGGGCGAAACCACTGCTGACGGAATGTTTACCATTGCTGGTGTAGAATGTTTAGGTGCTTGTGGTTATGCTCCAATGATGCAATTGGGCGATTTTTACAAAGAAAAAGTAACCAAAGAAAAAGTAGATCAGATTATTGCTGATTGTAGAGATAATAAAATTACGTTACACGATAAATAATATGTCACAAAAAATATTATTAGATAAAGTAAATATCCCCGGGATTAAAACATACGAAGTGTATCGCCAAAATGGCGGTTATACTTCTGTGGAAAAAGCCTTGAAAACACTGACACCAGACGAAATTGTCGAAGAAGTGAAAACTTCGGGATTACGTGGTCGTGGTGGAGCGGGATTTCCAGCGGGAATGAAATGGAGTTTCATTGACAAAAAATCAGGAAAACCAAGACATTTAGTTTGCAATGCCGACGAATCGGAGCCAGGAACTTTTAAAGACAGGTATTTGATGGAACACATTCCTCATTTATTGATTGAAGGAATGATTACTTCCAGCTTTGCTTTGGGTGCAAACCTATCCTATATTTATATTCGTGGAGAATATATGTGGGTTTACAAAATTCTGGAACGTGCCATCAACGAAGCAAAAGCTGCGGGTTGGCTAGGAAAAAATATTTTAGGAACCGGATACGATTTAGAAGTGTATGTTCACTGTGGTGCCGGAGCTTACATTTGTGGTGAAGAAACCGCATTGATCGAATCATTGGAAGGAAAAAGAGGAAATCCTCGAATCAAACCACCATTTCCGGCAGTTTCCGGACTTTGGGCAAACCCAACCGTGGTAAATAATGTTGAAACAATTGCTACCGTGCCTTGGATTGTGAATAATTCAGGTGCTGATTATGCAAAAATTGGTTTGGGAAGATCTACAGGAACAAAATTAATTTCGGCTTCAGGACATATAAAAAACCCTGGAGTTTATGAAATAGAGATGGGATTGAGTGTTTATGAATTTATGAATTCAGATGAATATTTGGGAGGAATGAGTTCTGACAGACCTCTAAAAGCATTTATTCCCGGAGGATCATCCGTTCCGGTTTTACCAGCTCATTTAATATACAAAACAGCCAATGGCGACGACCGTTTAATGACTTATGAAAGTTTGAGTGACGGTGGTTTTGCAACGGGTTCAATGTTGGGTTCAGGAGGATTTATAGTTTACAATGACACTTCTTGTATCGTTAGAAATACTTGGAACTTCTCCCGTTTTTACCATCACGAAAGTTGCGGACAATGTTCGCCTTGCCGTGAAGGAACAGGCTGGATGGAAAAAGTATTGCATAGAATTGAAAACGGTCACGGTCGTGAAGAAGACATCGATTTGCTTTTGAGCATTCAAAGCAAGATTGAAGGAAACACGATTTGTCCTTTGGGTGATGCAGCAGCTTGGCCAGTGGCAGCGGCAATTCGTCACTTTAGAGAAGAATTTGAATACCATATCCGTTTTCCGGAAAAAATAAAAAATAGAGACCATTTTGTTGCTGAACCTTTCGAAAGTGTAAAGCATTTAGTTTCTAAAGAATTGATTTAAGATTTCAAAAAAGTATTACCTAAATTTTCAGATATAATTTTCACAGTCCAACAACTTGAACCTTTAAACCTGAAACTTTAAACAAAATAAGAAATGAAAGTAACCATAGACGGTCAAGCGATTGAGGTAGAACCAGGAACAACCATCCTGCAAGCAGCCAGAATGATTGGTGGAGAAGTAGTTCCGCCAACAATGTGCTACCATTCTAAACTAAAAGGAAGCGGCGGAAAATGCCGTGCTTGCTTGGTTGAAGTTGCCAAAGGAAGTGAAGCCGACCCAAGACCAATGCCAAAATTAATGGCTTCTTGCGTAACGGGTTGTCAAGATGGAATGGAAGTAAACAGCAAATCTTCGGCAAGAGTGCAAGAAGCAAGAAAATCGGTGACGGAATTCTTGTTGATTAATCACCCTTTAGATTGCCCGGTTTGTGACCAAGCGGGAGAATGCGATTTGCAGAATTTAAGTTTCGAACACGGAAAATCCGAAAGTCGTTATATAGAAGAAAAAAGAACTTTTGAACCAGAAGACATTGGTCCAAATATACAATTGCATATGAATCGTTGCATTCTTTGCTATCGTTGCGTGATGGTTGCCGACCAAATTACGGACAACCGAGTTCATGGAGTGATGGACAGAGGAGATCATTCGAATATTTCGACTTGTGTTTCGCACGCAATAGACAACGAGTTTTCAGGAAATATGATTGACGTTTGCCCTGTAGGCGCTTTGACTGACAAAACTTTTAGATTCAAATCAAGAGTTTGGTTCAACAAACCGTATGATGCACACAGAGATTGTCCTACTTGTTCTGGAAAAACTACGGTTTGGATGTTTGGCGACGAAATTCAAAGAGTTACCGGAAGAAAAGACGAGTTCCACGAAATTGACGAATTCATTTGCAACAGTTGTCGTTTTGACCACAAAGATGTGAAAGACTGGGTTATTGAAGAACCAAGAGAATTTGAAAAAGATTCAGTTATCAACCAAAACAAACATTTTGGAAAATTAGAGGCTGTGAAAATTGAGACTGAAAAAAACATACTGCTTGGAAGAGAAGAAGACAGAAAAAAAATAAGTATGGCCGAAATTGGTTACGACGAAAAAATAGATGGCGAACCTGTAAATTCTTCTACAAATGGATAGTACATTTATTATAGAAAAAAGTGTTGTAATTCTTGTTGTGTTTGCCGTAACAATGGTAATGGCGATGTATTCCACTTGGGCAGAAAGAAAAGTAGCCGCTTTTCTTCAAGACAGAGTTGGTCCAAACAGAGCTGGCCCTTTTGGATTATTTCAACCTCTTGCCGACGGTTTGAAACTGTTTTCCAAAGAAGAATTTTCTCCAAATACTCCCAATAAATTTTTATTCTTGGTTGGACCCGGAATTGCAATGGGAACTGCTTTGATGACCAGCGCAGTGATTCCTTGGGGCGATAGATTTCACCTTTTTGGAAGAGATATTTTGTTGCAAGCGACCGATATTAATGTGGCCGTTTTATACATTTTTGGAGTGGTATCTGTGGGAGTTTACGGAATTATGATTGGAGGCTGGGCTTCGAATAATAAGTTTTCATTGCTTGGAGCTATTCGGGCTGCATCACAAATGGTTTCTTATGAAGTCGCTATGGGATTATCGGTAGTGGCTTTGTTAATGATGACAGGAACGTTGAGTTTGAAAGAGATTTCGGTACAACAATCAGGAATGAATTGGAATGTTTTTTACCAACCTTTATCATTTTTAATCTTTTTGATTTGTGCCTTTGCAGAAACTAACAGAACACCTTTTGATTTAGCAGAATGCGAAACTGAATTAATTGGAGGTTATCATACTGAATATTCATCAATGAAAATGGGTTTCTATTTATTTGCCGAATATGCCAATATGTTTATTTCGTCAACAATTTTGGCGGTTTTATTCTTCGGAGGATATAATTATCCTGGAATGAGTTGGGCTGTCGAACATTGGGGAGTAAATATTGCCAACGTATTGGGAATTATAGCTCTATTCATAAAATTATGTGGCTTTATTTTCTTTTATATGTGGGTTCGCTGGACTATTCCAAGATTTAGATATGATCAATTGATGCATTTGGGTTGGAGAATTTTAATTCCACTTTCGATTTTTAATATCATAATCACGGGAATTGTTCTTTTGAGAGTAGAAATAATGGCTTATTTGGGGTTTTAATTATAACAAAAATGCCCTAGCCCTGATAGAAACGGCATCCTTTTGTTCTGGAGTTCAGAACAAAAGATAAAGTAGATAGCAGGACTAAGCTTCAAAAAAAAACAAGAAATGTCAATACAAGAAATATCACTTTCCGGAAGAAAAAAGATAGTCTCAAACAAGGAGATGACTTTTCTCGAACGAATGTATCTTATAGCCATATTCAAAGGTCTATGGATTACAATCAAACACTTTTTTAGAAAAAAAGCCACTATTCAATTTCCTGAACAGGTTCGTACAATGAGTCCTGTTTATCGGGGCCAACATATGTTGAAACGTGATGAACAAGGTCGCGAAAACTGTACCGCTTGTGGTTTGTGCGCTTTGTCTTGTCCTGCAGAAGCCATCACGATGAAGGCTGCAGAACGCAAACCTAATGAGAAGCATTTGTACCGCGAGGAAAAATATGCGGAGATTTATGAAATTAATATGCTGCGTTGTATCTTTTGTGGATTGTGCGAAGAAGCCTGCCCAAAAGATGCCATTTATTTGACTATTTCAAAGGAATTAGTTCCGGCTAGTTACCATAGAGAAGATTTTATTTATGGTAAAGACAAACTGGTAATGCCATTGGATATCGCAATGAAAAATGCACAACTTAAAAACGCCAACTAATGATAAATATCCCTGATTTAGCAAATGCAACACCCATTCAAATTGTATTTTTTGTGTTGTCTATTATCACGTTAGCATCAGCCTTTTTGACAATATATAGCAGAAACCCAATGCACAGCGCCATTTATTTAGTGATTTGTTTTACTTCCATCACTGGGCATTACTTGCTTTTGAATGCGCAATTTTTGGCCATAGTCAATTTTATAGTTTACACGGGGGCAATAATGATATTAATTGTTTTTACAATTATGTTGATGAATTTGAACAAAGAAAACGAAGTGTATAAGCCGAGAGTTACCCGTTTAGGAGCAATAGTTTTGTTCTGCTTGATGTGCCTGATTTTAATTGCTATTTTCATAAATTCAAAACCAATTGTAGGGGAATATATAATTACTGGTGAAGATTACCAATCTATAAAAATATTGGGTAAAGTCCTTCTTAATGAATATATGGTGCCTTTCGAATTTGCATCGGTATTGCTTTTAGTTGCAATGATTGGCGCAGTTTTATTGTCTAAAAAAGAAAATAACGAGAATTAATATGGAAAATATTCTAAATCAAATTGGCATCGAAAACTATATATTCCTGAGCGTAATCCTTTTTTGTATTGGCGTTTTTGGAGTTTTGTACAGACGAAATGCAATTATCGTATTTATGTCGATTGAAATAATGTTGAATGCCGTCAATCTTTTGTTTGTGGCGTTTTCGACCTACCATCAAGATGCCCAAGGACAAGTTTTTGTGTTTTTCTCAATGGCTGTTGCTGCTGCAGAAGTTGCCGTTGGATTGGCAATTCTGGTTTCAGTATTCAGGAATTTGGGAACGATAGACGTAGGGAATTTAAAAAATTTAAAAGGATAATTTTCAATGGATACAAGTTTAATTTTAGTTTTATTACTTTCTCCTTTCTTAGGGTTTTTGTTCAATGTTTTTTTGGGTAAAAAAGCAGGCAAAAGCATTGTGGGAATTGTGGGAACACTTTCTGTGGTGGTTTCGTTTGCAGTTACAATTTATTTTTTCTTGCAAATCAATCAAACAAAACAAGCCATTGAAATCAATTTGTTCGAATGGATTTCGATACAAAGATTCAAAATCAATTTCGGTCTTCTTTTAGATCAATTATCATTAATTTGGTTATTGTTCGTAACGGGAATTGGCGCATTGATTCATTTGTATTCCATCAGTTATATGCACGATGACGAGAAGATGCATTCCTTTTTTGCTTATTTGAATCTGTTCATCTTTTTTATGATTACGCTTGTAATCGGAAGCAATTTATTGGTAATGTTTATTGGCTGGGAAGGCGTTGGTCTTTGCTCCTATTTACTGATTGGATTTTGGTATAAAAACCAAGACTTCAATGATGCCGCCAAAAAGGCTTTCATTATGAATAGAATTGGAGATTTAGGATTCTTAATCGGAATATTTATTGTTGGTTCTCTTTTCAACACATTAGATTTTACAAGTTTAAAAACCATAATTACAACCGCAACTGATATCAATGATTTTTGGATTGCACTTGCTGCTTTGGCTTTGTTTATAGGAGCATCTGGAAAATCGGCACAAATACCGTTATATACTTGGTTGCCTGATGCGATGGCTGGGCCAACACCCGTTTCGGCATTGATACACGCCGCGACAATGGTTACCGCAGGAATTTTTATGATTACCAGATTGAACTTCTTGTTTGATATGGCTCCAAGTGTTCAAAATATCATTGCGGTTATTGGTGCTGTAACTTCTTTGGTTGCCGCAACAATTGCATTGACACAAACAGATATTAAAAAAGTATTGGCTTATTCTACTGTTTCCCAATTGGGATTAATGTTTTTAGCTTTAGGATTGGGCGCTTATGAAGTGGCCGTTTTCCACGTAATCACGCACGCTTTCTTCAAAGCTTGTTTGTTCTTGGGTTCAGGTTCTGTAATTCACGGATTAAACGGCGAACAGGATATGCGAAAAATGGGTGGTTTAAAAAAAGCAATGCCTATCACTTTTATAACAATGCTGATTGCCTCATTAGCCATTTCTGGAATTTTTCCATTAGCTGGTTTTTGGTCGAAAGACGAAATCTTGATGACCGCTTTTCACCATAACCCAACTTTATGGGTAATTAGTTCAATAGCATCAATAATGACGGCATTCTATATGTTTAGATTGATGTACTTAACGTTTTTCAAAACTTTTAGAGGAACCGAAGAACAAGAGCATCATTTACACGAAAGCCCAAGTTTAATTACTTTTCCTTTAATTGTTCTTGCCATTTTATCTTTTATTGGTGGAATAATTAGTTTACCTGGAAATAGCTGGTTAAACAACTATTTATCACCTCTACTTTCGAAAATTGTTCACGAAGAACATTCAATGGGAGCTACCGAATATACCTTGATGGCAATTGCCACAATTGGTGCGATTGCCGGAATAATTATAGCTCGAATAAAATACATCAAACAAAATACTATTCCTTGTGAAGATGCCGAAATCACTGGTGTGTCGAAGGTTTTATACAACAAGTATTATGTTGACGAAATTTATGATGCTGTTTTTGTAAAACCAGTTAATTTCTTGTCCAATTTCTTCAGGGACACTGTAGAAACGACTTTATCAGCAATGGTTTTTGGATTAGGAAAAGCCACCAACGAATTGGCTTTCCAAGGGAAAAAATTACAAAACGGAAGTATTGGTTTCTATCTTTTCGCCTTTGTTATAGGAGTTTGTGCCATATTAACCTATTTCTACTATCAAAATAATTTTTAAATAATGGATGTAACTACACTATTAATCATACTACTTGTTGGCTCACTTGCCACCTATTTTTCGGGTGATAAATGGGCTCCAAAAGTCGCTTTACTTTTTGGATTAACTGCATTTGCGGGTTCAATTTGTTTGTTGAGCCAATACAATTTAGGAATCGGCTTAAACTACGGCAAAGCTTGGATAGCAAACCCCAATATTTCTTTTGCTTTACAAGTTGACGGACTTGCCATAGCGATGCTTTTGCTGACAACCGCTTTGACCCCAATTATTATCTACTCTTCTTTTGGAAATACGTATAAAAACTCAAAATCTTTTTATGCTTTAATCTTGTTTATGACTTTTGCAATGTCAGGAACTTTCCTGGCTTCTGATGGTCTTTTATACTACATTTTCTGGGAGTTATCATTGATTCCTGTTTACTTCATAGCCTTGGTTTGGGGTAATGGCGATGCCGAAGAACGCAAAAAAGCAGTCGTAAAATTCTTTATTTATACACTTGCAGGTTCCTTGTTTATGCTGGTAGCCTTTATTTATTTATACCAAAAAGCGGGAAGTTTTTTAATTTATGATTTGACACGACTTCAATTGTCTTCAACCGAACAGTTTTGGATATTCTTGGCGTTCTTCTTGGCTTACGCCATTAAAATTCCATTAATTCCGTTTCATACTTGGCAGGCAAAAGTCTATCAAAAAGCACCAACCGTTGGAACAATGTTACTTTCGGGAATTATGCTAAAAATGGGATTGTACAGCGTTATTCGTTGGCAATTACCTATTGCACCAATCGCCGCAAAAGAATTAATGTCGCTTTCTATTGGCCTTGGACTTGCCGGTGTAATCTATGGTTCTATCGTGGCGTTAAGACAAAAAGATTTGAAAAAATTATTGGCTTATTCATCATTGGCACACGTTGGATTGATTGCAGCTGGTTCTTATACTTTAACCCTTGACGGATTGCGTGGAGCTGTATTACAAATGATAGCACACGGATTTGTGGTTGTTGGATTGTTCCTGGTTGCTGAAATTATCTATAGAAGATACGAAACAAGAAAAATTTCAGAAATGGGAGGCATTCGTGCACAATCTCCAAAATTAACTTCGATGTTTATGATTTTGGTATTGGCCTCTGTTGCCTTGCCATCGACATTTAACTTTGTTGGAGAATTTACCGTTTTATTTAGCCTTTCTCAAGTGAATATTTGGTTTGCAGTATTAGGTGGAACAACCATCATTTTGGGTGCTTATTATATGTTGAAAATGTTTCAACACGTTATGTTGGGTGAAACCAATGCTAAAATTTTCAAAGATGTGACTTTCAACGAAGGCTTGTCGTTGGTCATTATCATTGCTGTTTTGTTTTTCTTTGGATTATATCCAAAACCAATTATCGACTTGATTACACCAAGTCTCGAAAATATTTTAACTCAAGTAAATAGATTTAACTAAGTCAAATAAAAAATGAATACATTAATAGCTATAACAGGATTAGGTGTTTTATGCCTTTTATTTGAAATTTTAAATTTTAGAAAAGCCATCGTTCCCATAACGATTGTTGGATTATTGGCAATTCTTGGATTGACCTATTCGGAATTTAATGCTCCGGCAAGTTATTACAATAATATGATTGTGGTAAGCAAATTTTCTTCCTCATTTTCAGCATTATTTGTTGTACTTACTATTTTCTTGGTTGCTTTAAGTCACGATTTCTACGAAGATCATCAAACTAAAATCTCCGATTTCATCGCCATAAAAATATTTATGTTAGCCGGTGCCGTTGCAATGGTCTCTTTTGGAAACTTGGCAATGTTCTTCCTTGGAATCGAAATTTTGTCAATTTCCTTATATATTCTTGCCGCAAGTAAAAGAACAAATATAAAAAGCAACGAAGCTGGAATGAAATATTTCCTGATGGGTTCCTTTGCTTCAGGGATTATATTGTTCGGAATTTGCTTGATTTACGGTGCAATGGGGACTTTTGACATTGCCGAAATCACGGATTGGTCACGTTCTGCCGAATTGCCTTCTTGGTTTCCAATTGGAATTTCATTGGTAACTATCGGAATGCTTTTCAAAATTGCTGCCGTTCCTTTCCACTTTTGGGCTCCTGATGTTTACGAAGGTTCTCCCGCTTTGACAACCGCTACAATGAGCACTTTGGTAAAAGTGGTCGCAATGGCAACTTTATACAAATTGCTTACTGCAATGAATGCCGACCTTTCAGATGCATTTATCAATATCATTATTGTAATCTCTATTGCTTCGATGACTGTTGGAAATATTATGGCGTTGAAACAAACCAACGTAAAACGTATGTTGGCTTTCTCCGGAATTTCTCACGCTGGATTTATGTTGATGGCATTGTTGAGCATCAGCAATTCAGCAGGTAATTTATTGTATTATGCTTCGGCCTATTCATTAGCTGGAATTGCTGCTTTTGCAGTGATTCTATACGTTTGCAAAAACAAGGAGAACGAAGATATTGCCAATTTCAACGGACTTGGTAAAAACAATCCATTGATGGCAGCCGTTCTTACCGGAACATTGCTTTCGATGGCCGGTATTCCAATTTTTGCTGGATTTTTTGCCAAAATGGTTTTGTTCAATCAAAGCATACAGGCAGGTTATTTAGTGGTGGTTATTGCAGCCGTTATCAACTCTATCATAAGTGTGGGCTATTATTTCAAACTGATTTTGGCGATGTTTGGCAAAGAACCAAATGAAGAGGTGCAAAAAACTCCGTTTGTGTTTTATGCTGTGGCTGTTGTGGCAATTCTTTTGAATATCGCTTTAGGATTATTCCCTTCTGTAGTATTGAATTTATTAGGATAATTCTAAATTGAAAAAACATTATACCAAACCATCAAAAGCAATTTTGATGGTTTTTTGTCATCATTATAAAACACATTAGACCATCAAAATATGTTTTTTAACTCTTTACCATTTGCTGTTTTTCTACCTGTAGTGTTTTTACTCTATTGGTTTATCTTTAGCAAAACTAAAGACACCCAAAACGCATTTCTGGTTGTGGTGAGTTATTATTTTTATTCTTGTTGGGATTGGCGCTTCTTGTTTTTATTGCTATTTTCAACCTTTTTGTGTTATTTCACAGGAATCCAAATTGAAAAAAGCACGCAGGAAAAAAGTCGGAAATTCTGGTTCTGGTTGAGTATCGTCTTCAATCTTGGCTTCCTTGGAATTTTCAAATACTACAACTTTTTTGCCTTTTCCTTTTCGGAAGCGTTGAATACTATTGGCATACATTCCAGTCCACTTTTGTTGGACGTGATTCTTCCCGTTGGAATTTCCTTCTATACATTTCACGGCTTATCGTATGTGATTGACATCTATTACAAAAGAATAAACTCTGAAAAAGATGTTATTGATTATGCATTATTTGTGAGTTATTTTCCTCTTTTGGTGGCAGGCCCTATCGAAAGAGCCACACATTTATTGCCCCAAGTAAAACTAAAAAGAAGCTTTGATTTCGAAAAAGCCAAAGAAGGTGTTTATCAAATTATTTGGGGATTGGTAAAAAAAGTAGTTATTGCCGATACTTGCGCGACGTATGCCAATGCTATTTTTGACAATTACACCTCGATGAACTCCTTGTCCTTGATTTTGGGAGCAGTTTATTTTGCGTTCCAAATTTATGGCGATTTTTCAGGCTATTCGGATATGGCTTTGGGAATGTCCAAATTGTTCGGATTGGACTTGCTCAGAAATTTCAACTATCCTTATTTCTCCAGAGATATTGCCGAGTTTTGGCGTCGTTGGCACATATCGTTATCGTCTTGGTTTCGGGATTATTTGTACATCCCTCTTGGCGGAAGCCGCGGAAGCAAGCTGAAACAAGTGCGCAATGTATTTATCATATTTGTCGTGAGCGGTTTTTGGCACGGAGCCAATTGGACTTTCTTGGCTTGGGGATTTATAAACGCCTTGTATTTCCTGCCTTCATTACTTTTGGGAACCAATCGAAATAATATGGAAACGGCCGAACTGCATTGGGATTTCAATTCCATAAAAGTATTTTTCAATATTCTCGCCACTTTTACCATAACGTGTGTGGCTTGGATATTTTTCAGGGCAAAATCCATCAATATTGCATTTGATTACATCGGTAAAATTTTTACCGACGGTACTTTCACATCACAATTCCTGCAAAACCAACGTTACAGTTACGAATTACTGTTGCTGGTACTCACTTTTGTCTTGGTGGAATGGAACAGCCGATTCAAAATAGAACCCATTTCAGGAAAATACAGCTGGCTAAAAATGGCTTTGTGCCTCTTGGCAATTATCGCTTTGGGAACCTATGCCGATTATAAAGAATTTATTTATTTTCAATTCTAATGACAAAATTTATAACATTAGTTGCCAAAATTTTACTCATGATTCTAGTGCTTTTAGTAGTGCTGGATTGGGCTTACACGACCGTTTATTTACATTCTTCCAATCGTGGAAAAGTGGAAAAGGTTTTCAATTCCAAAGCCCAAAATTATGATGTCGTGATCTTGGGCTCATCAAGAGCCAACAATCATTTTGTACCCGAATTATTTGAAAAGAAAGGGTTGAAAACCTTCAATTACGGGATGAGCGGAGCTCATTTATTTGAAGCTTCTCTATTGTTAAAACTAATGGCAGAACGCCAATATAAAATCAAAACCGTGATTCTGGAAGCCGATTTAGGCCTATGCAACGAAAAAGAATCCGAAGCAATCGCCGCAAAATTCCTGCCGTACATCCATCATTCCGAAATTATCAAGAATCATTTTTCGAAGCAGGAAAATTTCAATGAGTTGTATTATATTCCTTTTTACCGTTATGTAGATTTTGACGCACTCATTGGTTTCAGGGAAATGTATAATACCGCAACAGGCAAACCCACGAATATTTTGAACAATTTGGGGTATCATCCTTTGGGTCATAAACCCGGAAATATGAAGAATGACATCAGGGCCTTGAAACCCATTCGCAACAAATATTACGAGGAAATCAAGCAAATTTGCAAGCAAAATAATTACAATCTAATTGCCATAATGACGCCAATGTGCACCAATGTGAAAGGACTGGACTATTTTGAAAAGGCCAACAAGATTTATCCCGAAATTCACAATCTGGAAAATGTCGTGCAAGGTGACCAATATTTTTCTTCCTGCGGCCATATGAATGATGCAGGAGCGAGGATTTTTACGGGGGTTGTTTTGGAAATGTTTTTTGAAAAGAAATAAATAAATTGGGACGCTGATGACACAGATGTTTCGCGGATTAAACGGATTCCCAAAGAGCTCTGATTTAGACAAATAATCTTATCAGCACTAGCGAGAAAATCCTTTCCGTGCCCACAATCTCGAGCAAAAAATCCGTTTTTATCAGCGAACCATCCGTCCCGATAGCTATCGGGATCTGCGTCCAAGCTAATCACTAATATTCAAAATTACCTTTTCTTCCACACCACAAGTATCTGTTATTTCGGTATTTTTACAAAAAGAATCCTATTCGGAAATAGACTGTTTAAATCAACTGCAATCAACTAATTTTTCAATAAGAAATGAAATTCAGTTATTGCAAATTTTGCAACAGCTCAAAAAAAGAATTAAATTTGAATTCAACTGTTGCAAAATTTACAACAGTTCAAATCGAGAAAGAAATAGTCGAAAATTCAACTACCGAGTTTTTCTAGGTAGTTCAAACAGAGACAACTATTTCCAAAATGGAAACAGTTCAAATTGAGGGAAGAAAAAGATATAATGGTGAAACTGGTAGTCAATTTAATTAACAGCAATAATTAAAAAAATGCAAATAGACCATACAAAAACAATCCGTTGGGGAATCTTGGGATGTGGCGATGTTACTGAAGTAAAAAGCGGTCCAGCCTATCAAAAAACTGCGGGTTTCAAAATCGAAGCCGTGATGCGAAGAGATGCCGAAAAAGCTGCCGATTATGCCAAAAGACACCACATCGGCAAATATTATTCGGATGCAGACGATTTAATTAATGATCCAGAAATTGATGCAATTTATATTGCAACTCCACCTGATACACATCATTTTTATGGCTTGAAAGTAGCTTCGGCAGGAAAAATTTGTTGTATTGAAAAGCCCTTAGCACAGAGTTACAAAGAAAGTCTCAAAATTTATGAAGCTTTTACAGCCAAAAATATTCCTTTTTTTACGGCTTATTACAGACGAAGCTTACCTCGTTTTTTGCAAATAAAAACTTGGCTTGACGACAATAAAGTTGGTAAAGTAAGAAGTATTCGATGGAATCTGACCAAACCAGCTTCTGAACAGGATTTGTCGCGAGCATACAATTGGCGCACCGATGCAAAAGTAGCTCCGGGTGGTTATTTTGATGATTTGGCGAGTCACGGTTTGGACTTGTTTATTTTTCTTTTGGGAAACATTAAAGAAGTTTCAGGTTATAGTTTGAACCAACAAGGATTTTATTCCGCTAAAGATGCTATCACTGCTTGTTGGCTTCACGAATCTGAAATAACTGGAAATGGTAACTGGAATTTCGGAAGCAACAAACGAGAAGATATCGTGGAAATCGCTGGAAGTAAAGGCAAAATAACATTTTCTGTTTTCGAAAATGACCCAATTATACTTTCGAATGAAGATGGTGAAACTGCACTTCGTATCGAACACCCAGAAAACATACAGTTGCATCACGTGGAAAATATTCGAGAACATCTTTTAGGCAATAGTACCCATCCCTCTTTTGGATTCACTGCGGTACAAACGAGTTGGGTTATGTCCAAGATTTTAGGAAACCTATAGGAATACCACAATTCATACCGATTAAACGAATTCGCACAGAAAAATCCGTTTTTATCCGTGTTTTGCTTCGCCTATTCGCGCTTTTAGGCTCGGTTCGCAAAGCGAATCAGCGTTTATCTGTGTCCATTTTTTTTATCAACAATCCCCAAAATTACCTTTTAATCCACACCACAATTATCGGCTATTCTGTAATTTTACAGAATGTATGCTTTAGTCGATTGCAATAATTTTTACGCTTCCTGCGAACGTGTTTTTCAACCACAATTCGTGGGAAAACCCGTTGCGATATTATCTAACAACGACGGTTGCGTGATTTCCAGAAGCAACGAAGCCAAGGCTGTTGGTATTCCAATGGGAGCACCGGCATTTAAAATCAAGGAATTGGTTAAAGAAAAAAATGTGAAATTGTTTTCGTCCAATTATCCACTTTATGGCGATTTGAGCAATCGGGTGATGACAATTTTAAGTCAATTCACGCCAAATTTAGAAATCTACAGCATTGACGAAGCTTTCCTGAATTTTGATGGTTTGTCTGTTTTGGACTATCACGATTACGGTCTTCAAATGAAAAAAAGAGTCCAAAAATGGGTGGGAATTCCGGTTTGCATTGGCTTTGCCGAAACCAAAGCATTAACGAAAGTGGCCAACAAAATCGCCAAAAAATTCCAAGATAGAACCCAAGGAGTTTACATCATCGACTCCGAAGAAAAACGCATCAAGGCCTTGAAATGGACAAAAATTGAAGACGTTTGGGGAATTGGGTATCGAATGAATAAAAAAATGAAGTTGAGAAATATCAATACCGCTTTCGATTTCATTCAACCGCAACACGAAGCTTGGATTAGGAAAGAAATGGGTGTTGTGGGAATGCGGTTGAAATATGAACTGGAAGGAAAATCAGTTTTAGACTTGGAATCCATTGTTGACCAAAAGAAAAGCATTGCCACCACCAGAAGTTTTCCCAAACAAATCGCCGATTTTGATTTATTGCGCGAACGTGTGGCTACTTTTGCCTCGGTTTGTGCAGAGAAATTGCGGAAACAAAAATCTTGTTGCCACACCATAATCGTGATGTTGGTGATTGACAAACATACGATTCAAACCTCGAAATATTATTATACTATGGCGGTTACACTGCCTTTCGCAACGAATTCAACGCTGACTATTTCGAATGTGGCAATCGATATGCTAAAGAAATTGCATCAAGGAAATGAAAGTATGAAGTTTAAAAAAGCGGGAGTAATCGTCACCGAATTGATAGACGAAAACCAAAAACAATTTCAATTATTTGATGAAGAAAACCCAAAACATTTGGCATTGATGAAAGTTATGGATAAATTAAATTATAAAATTGGTAATACGAAAGTAAAGCTCGCCACGCAAAATTTAAGCCTGACCTGGAATATGAACCAGAATCATCTGTCGCCCAGATACACCACTAATTTCAACGATATTCTCGAAATACGATGTCAATAAACAAGGAACAAAAACTAACTTTTTTCAAACCTGATTTTGAAAGCGAACTCCGAATTCCTTTCATAAAAGAAGGCGTTTCGGCTGGATTTCCTTCACCTGCGGCTGATTTTATGGAAACCAATATCGATTTGAACAAAGAATTAAGTACAAATCCTTTGGCAACTTTTTACATCAAAGTCAAAGGGAATTCGATGATTGACGCAGGAATCAATGACAAGGATGTTTTGGTTGTTGACCGAAGTTTAGAACCCCAAAACAACAAAATCGCCATTTGCTTCATCGACGGAGAATTTACCGTAAAACGAATTCAAAAAGGAGAAGATTGTTTGTATCTAATGCCAGAAAATCCCAATTATTCCCCTATAAAAGTAACCGAAGAGAACGAATTAATCGTTTGGGGAATCGTGACTTATGTGATAAAAAAAATGTGAAACCAATAAATCGATTCCACACTTTTTTATTGTTTATAAACTTATTTTCTACCAAAAAATAGTGTAAAAAGCAGCCAAAATCGAAAGGACAACTAACATCCCAATCGTGAAACCGGGCGACATTTTGAACATCGATTTGTCAATTTCAAGTCCATTGGTTTGGACGCCTCTTCTAGTCTCATAAATGCTGATAATGTACATTCCGACGGCACAAATCAAGAAAACAAATCCCATTCTGTCAATAAACGGAATTTCGAAAACACCATTGGCATTTGGCACTGAAAAACCCATTGGATTCAAGAATGACAAATCGACAAAGGCCGGCATAAATTTGAATACTAACGAAAAAATAAATCCGCCAATCGTGGCGAATAATGCCGCATTTGAAGTAGTTTTCTTCCAGAAAAATCCAAAAATGAACATTGCAAAAACTCCCGGACTTACAAATCCTGTATATTCTTGAATGTATTGAAATCCTCCTTTTTTGTCAATTCCAAGGAATGGCGCAACGACAACCGCAATCAACATTGCCGCGATAATGGTCATTTTTCCAATGTTGACCAATTTTTTTTCATTGGCTTCAACGTTCAATTTGGTTTTATAAATATCCAAAGTAAAAATGGTTGCGATACTATTGGCTTTTCCAGCAAGAGACGCTACAATGGCCGCAGTCAAGGCCGCGAAGGAAAGTCCTTTTAAACCCACTGGCAACAAATTCAATAAAATAGGATAAGCCCGATCTGGATTTACGGTTCCGTCTTGCAACATTTCGGTGTGAAAATGACCGTTTTGATACAACACAAAGGCGGCAATTCCAGGCAAAACCACAATTACTGGCATCAACAATTTCAAGAAAGCAGCAAACAAAATTCCGCTTCTGGCCGTTTTTAGACTAGCACCCAATGCCCTTTGTGTTATGTATTGGTTGCAACCCCAATAATTCAAATTAATAATCAACATCCCTCCAATCAAAACCGAAAGTCCTGGTAAATCCATATAATTAGGATTAGTCTTTTCGAAAATCATATGAAAATGATCGTTAGCGTGTGTTGTCATCAAATTAAAGCCGTTGATAACTCCGGTAGAACCAAATTCTTTGGCGACCAAATTCAACGCCAAATAAGTAGTTACCAAACCGCCGAGAATCAGGAAAAAAACCTGAATAACATCAGTATAACCAATAACTTTCATTCCGCCGAGCGTAATCATTACCGCAAAAAACGCCAAGAAAATCATACATAAAGTAATATCTAATCCCGAAATACTGCTTATTGCCAAAGCCCCCAAATACAAAATCGAAGTCAAGTTTACAAAGACGTAAAGCAATAACCAAAACACCGCCATAATCATCGCAACATTGCTGTTGTAACGCTGATTTAGATATTGTGGCATCGTGAAAATCTTGTTTTTCAAATAAACAGGGATGAAGAAAATCGCGACTAATATCAGCGTCAATGCCGACATCCATTCATAAGTGGCGATGGCTAATCCCATTTTGAAACCGCTTCCGCTCATTCCTATAAATTGCTCGGCGCTGATATTGCTTGCTATCAGTGAAGCTCCAATCGCCCACCAAGTCAAGGAACCTTCGGCCAGAAAATAATCTTTACTGCTGGTTTGTTCTTTCTTTTTCTTGCGGTAAATCCAAATTCCGTAACCCACGATAAGGAGGAAATAGAAGAAAAAAACGATGTAATCTTGGGTCGCTAATGTTTGCATTTAATTATTGGTTATTGGTTTATGATTGAATGGTTTTATAATGAACATCCGATAAATTTCTCAACACTTCTGCACTTTTTTCTGGAGTGATATCCCTTTGCGATTCTCCCATCATTTCGTATCCCACCATAAATTTTTTCACGGTTGCCGAGCGTAATAAGGGTGGATAAAAGTGCATATGAAATTGCCATTCCTGATGCAATTTACCGTCCGTTGGCGACTGGTGAATTCCTGAAGAATAAGGAAACGAGGTTTCAAATAAATTGTCGTATTTTGTCGTCAATTGTTTTAAAGTCAGGGCAAAATCAGTGATTTCTTCATCTGTAAAATCAGTAATTTTATTGATAGGTCGCTTGCTGATTATCATCGTTTCATAAGGCCAAATCGCCCAAAAGGGAACCAATGCCACAAAATGTTCATTCTCGATAACAATTCGCTCTCCCAATTTCAATTCTTCCTTTAAATAATCCTGCAAGAGATTGCTTTGGTGTTTGTCAAAATATGCTTTTAGATTATTTTGGGTTTTCTCCACTTCAGTTGGCAAAGAAGATTGCGCCCAAATTTGTCCGTGCGGATGCGGATTGCTGCAACCCATAACAGCTCCTTTATTTTCGAAAATCTGTACGTGATTGATATATTCAATTTTACCCAAATCAGTATATTCTTTTTGCCAGGTTCTAACGATATTTTCAATGACATCAATCGACATTTCCGGTAAAGTCAAATTGTGTCTTGGCGAAAAACATACCACTCTCGAAATGCCTCTTTCGGGTTTCGCCTTGAAAAAAGTTTCTGCTTTATCCTCTTCAAATTGTATTTCTTCCTGCTTTAAAGCTGCAAAATCATTTTCGAAAACAAAAGAGGTTTCGTACTCAGGATTCTTCATTCCGTTGGCACGAACATTTCCCGGACACAGATAACAAGTTGGGGCATATTCAGGCAATTCCTCTGAATGAAGCGTTTCTTTTTGTCCTTGCCACGGTCTTTTAGAACGGTGCGGAGAAACCAAAACCCATTCGCTGATTAACGGATTGTAACGTCTGTGTGGATCTTCGTTGATGTCAAATTTTTTGATTGAATCAGGAATATAAAGCGATGTTCCGTTGCTAATTTTAGCATCATAAATTTTTAATTCTATTCCAAAAGCATCCAAATACATTTTGGAAAGTTTTTCTTTTACAACTTCTTCTTCTCCTTTTTTTATCAAATTTATAGTGCAACCACCAAAACCGCCACCCATTAATCGGGAACCAATCACCGATTTTTCTTCTTTCAAGGTGTTGACCAAAAAGTCCAATTCAGCACAACTAACTTCATATTCGGTTGATAATCCTTCGTGGGTTTCTAACATCAATTTCCCTAATACTTCAATGTTTCCATTGTCTAAAGCTTCGCAGGCTTGTGCAACTCGACCGATTTCTTTAACCACAAAATGGCATCTTTTAAAGACATCTTCACTCATTTCATTTTTTAAACTCAACACTTGATCTTCAGTGCAATCCCTGAAACTGCTTATTTCTGGATAATTCTTTTTAATTATGGCAATTCCTTCTTCACATTGCTGTCTTCTTTGATTATAGGCCGATGTCATCAAGGAATGTTTTACGTTCGAATCGAATAAAACCAACGAATAATCGCTAAAATTAGCATTGTGATATTCGAATTCCAAAGTTCTGCAATCAATTTTTATGACCTTGTTTTCTTGTCCCATTACACTCGAAAACTGATCCATAATTCCGCAATTAATACCAACCCAATGTTCTGCTTTTTGTCCCATCAAAGCAATATTGATAGGTTTAATATTTAAATTAAAAAGTTCGTTGATTCCAAATAAAAACCCGCATTCCAATGCCGCCGAAGAAGATAAACCAGACCCAACCGGAATATTGCTACTGAAAACACAGTTGAAACCTTCGAAATTAAATCCGTTACTTTTCAATTGATTAATAACACCACGGAGATAATTCGTCCAGATATTATCCGTCAATTCCATCTCAGTTGTAACATCAACTTCAAAAGAATCATCTAAATCTATTGCTATTATTTTTGATGTTTTCGAATTGTTTTTTTTGAAAGCAAAACAAATAATTTTATCAATTGCCGCCGGCAAAACAAAACCATCATTGTAGTCGATATGTTCACCAATAATGTTAATCCTTCCTGGAGAAAGGACAATTTTTTCTGGTTCAGCACCAAAAGTATCTTTAAAAAAAGTGATTGTTTTTTGTATTAAAATACCATTCATAATTTGGACTCAGATTTATACAATATTTAAGATTTAACAAGGTTTAGAATGGCTGATCCAGATTGTAATTCATTTGATTTTGCCTCAAATTTTATGGATCCTGCGGTTTTTCCAGCCTGAATGATTACCTGACATTTGCCATTGAATGCACTTCGTTGCCAAGCTCCATCCACGCATTCCTTGCCTGCCGGCAGGCAGGTATCAGGTTCGTGAGAACTTGGGTCGCCATTTCCAACTCCAATTATTTTGGCATCACCAGTTATGTAAAACCTCACCATATTATCAGCGTTTGGAACTTCTCGTCCTTTTTCATCCGTTAGAGAAATATTAATTACCGTGGCATCTTTTCCATCGGCAGTCAATACATTTTTGTCTGGAGAAAGTACAATATTCAATACCTGTCCGGTTGTCTCCATTTTCGAACTCAGTTTTTTGCCTTTTTTATAACCAATGGCTTCCAATGTTCCCGGTTCATAATTGATCTGCCATTGCAAATGACTATTTCTGGGCATTGTTTTTTTGCCTTGACTTTTACCATTCAAGAAAAGCTCCACCTCATCAGCATTAGAATTTACCCAAACATCTACGGGCTTGCCTAATTTTTCAGGCCAGTTCCAATGTGGAGAAATATGTAAAACATCCTCGTCTGTCCACCAACTTTGATAGTAGTAATAAATATTTTTTGGAAAACCGCAAACATCCATTATTCCAAAATGGGAATTGACATTTGGCCATTTATAAGGCGTTGGTTCACCCCGATAATCAAAACCTGTCCATACAAAACCGCCTAGCCAATAGTCGTTTTCTGCTGCCAGTTTCCACCAGTCTTCGGCTTTGCTGGCCCACCAAGGAGCAGTTATATCCTGATCTGGAACATAGGCTCTTATGCTGTCTTTTTCATAGATTCCGCGAGTCGTAACGGTACTTCCCATTTCAGTTCCCAGAAGAGGTTGATTGGGATGATCTTTATGATAATCAGCCACGGCAAATTGACGATAATTGAATCCGCGAATTGGAATTACTTCATTTACACCATTGAATTCATTGCCCATATCGGCTGCATAAGTGCTCGTTCTCGAAGGATCGAGTTCTTTTTGTTTGGCCAATAATGTCTGTGCAATTTTTTTGCCGTGTTCTGTCTTCTGAATCCAGCCTTCTTCGTTTCCAATAGACCACAGAAATACCGAAGGATGATTCCTGTCTCTTCGAATCAATCGCTCGAATTGATCCACATATTCTGGACTGCTGTTTAGTAATCGTTGCTCGTCTAAAACCAGCATTCCTAAACTGTCACAGGCTTCCAGAAGTTCCGGAGTGGGAGCATTGTGGCTTGCTCTATAGGCATTGGACCCCATTTTTTTTAATAATTTAATGCGGTAATATTGCATATAATCAGGCAAGGCACTGCCAATTCCGGCGTGATCTTGATGATTATTGGTTCCTTGAATTTTGATATGTTTTCCGTTTAAGAAGAAACCTTCTTTAGCATCAAATTTTATTGTTCTAACGCCAAATTTGCTTTTGGCTTGATAAACAATTTGTCCATCTTGCTTAACAACCGAAACCGCCCTGTACAAATAGGGATCTTCCAAATCCCAAAAATGAGCATTGTTTAAAGTCAATTTTTCTTTGATGGTTGTTTTACCATTTACCTGTAATATTAGCTTTTGCTCATCTGTTTTAGTCAATATTTTTCCGTTTCTGTCCGTGATATAGGAGTAAACGATGCATTGAGATGATTTTAGGTTTTTATTTTCGACTGTTGTTTCAATGCTTACATTGGTGTTTTTTCCTTTAACTTCCGGAACCACATACAAACCGTCTTCTGGGATATGTAAGTTGTTGTACTGGTTGAGCCATACGTGTCTATAAATTCCCGCACCTTCGTAGAACCAGCCTTCATATTGGGTAGCATCAACTCTTACGACCAATACATTTTCTTTGTCAAAATTGATATAATCGGTTACATCGTATGATTTCCCCACATAGCCACTCATATTCGTGCCCACGTAAAAACCATTTATCCAAATGGAGGCATTTCGATATATTCCGTCAAATTGAATCTGAAAACGATCATTGGAATCTGCTTTAGCTACCAAAAAATGTTTGCGATACCAACCAATGCTGGTTTCGGGATAAAACCCACCAACAGGTTTATATCCGTGGGATTCCACATCAAAACTGCTTGAATTTTCAAAAGGCAAATCAACAGCCCAATCGTGCGGCAAGGTTACTGAAGTCCAAGTACTGTCGATAAATTTTGGATCAATGGCTGTATTGGGAGCGGCACCTGATTTGGAAAAAATGGTGGCCGTACTGTAGTTAAAATCCTTGTCAGGATTGGCGGCGTGTCCAAAATGAAACTTCCATCCTTCGTCAAAGTTTATTTTCTTTTGGGCATTTACCGTTAAAGCATTTAGGACAAAACAGAAAATTAGCAATGTCCATTTTTCGAATGTAGGTGTTGAGATCTTAATCATATACTTTTTATTTTTTGCAAAATTTAAACTGTTGCATTCTATCTCCAGAATCAACCGATACAATGTAAATCCCTGAACTTAAATTAGAAACATCAATTGAGTTCCGGTTAGCTGCATCAACATCAGAATAAACAGTTTCCCCTAAAATGTTTGTGATTTTTAATGAATTAATTACATCTCCATTAGTATTTTTAAACCTTAAAATATTTGAAACTGGATTGGGATAAAACACTAATCCGTTATCGAGGTTTTTTTTTTCAACTCCTAATGAACCTGACGCCGCAATCGTTAATTTAGAAGACAAACTGGTCGATAGTTTAGTTCCCCAACCCACCGTCCAAAGCTCCACATAAATATCGTAATATTCTCCATTGGCCAAACTTGCAGTTGGAATCGTAGCTAAAGGAACGCCAAGAGTAACTTGACTAGATACATTTGTCCCTGTTGAAGGCACTAAAAATTGATTACCTGAACTTTCTACAATCGTTTGTAACCAACCTCCGCTCGAATTTCTTTTAAATAATCCAACATAAAAATAATTGGTTGCTGTGTTTGCAGTGTAGGTCAAATTAGTAGTGATATTTTTACCCTGCTCAACAGGATTAGCAACAAATCCATCAATTTTAACCTGTTCTATAACCACGCCGTCTTTAAAAGCATCCAAGGCGGCAGAAGGTCTTCCATTGGTTTGCCAAGCATTTAATTGATACCCACTCCAGCTTTTTTCACCTTCTGGCTCCCAATAAATTACGCCAAGTCCTTTATTATTGGGCACATTTTTTACAGCAGCAATTACCGCAACAAGCATATCATAAGTGTTTTGAACCAAGGTATAATCGCCACCTACTTCCACGACCATTACTTCTTTCCCATATCTGGAAACCATATCATTTAGATTGTATTGCAAAGCACCAATTGTGGCTGTATAATCACTGCCCAACCAATACGGATAATAGGAAAGTCCAATTACATCGTATTTCACATTGTTTGTTGTGGCATTATCAAAAAAGTTTCTGAATCTAGCATTGTTATTTCCTTGATCAACGTGAACAATTACTTTGATGGATGGATCGATTGCTTTTGTAGCATCGTAACCTTTATTTAATAATTGAGCGAGCTGACCCCAATTTGAGGTTCTCCCTTCCGGCCACAATATTCCGCCTGGGATTTCATTGCCAATCTGCACCCATTCCGGAGTAACTCCAGCCGTTTTTAGTGCATTTAAAACATCAAAAGTGTGGTTGTAAACATCATTTAATAATTCAGCAAAAGTGTGAGTTGTCCAGGCAGCAGGTTTAGTTTGTTTTGCTGGATCTGCCCACGAATCGCTGTAATGAAAATCAATCATTACACGCATTCCCAAATTTTGTGCTCTAACAGCCATAGCGACGGTTTCGTCTTTGCTGCAATGTCCATCAGTTTTATTGGCAGATGGATTTACGAAAACACGAAGCCGAATGGTGGTCATCCCTCTATCTTTGAGCAACTGCAAGCAATCCTTTTGTATGCCATCAATATCATAAAATATATATCCAGTAGCTTCCATTTGCGGTAACCAACTTGCGTCAGCGCCTTTTGCAAAAGAAAAAACCGTTGGTGTCATCTGTCTTCTTTCGGGAATTTGCGCCTTACTATATAAAGAAAAAAGTAACGATAATATAAGCGTCAATGTTACGTACAATGTGGTTTTTGATTTTTTCATTATAGCATTATATTTCAAATTTATAAATTGTTTTATGCGAATATATTTCTCCTTTTCTTAAAATAGAATTGGGAAAATGACTGTGATTTGGTGCGTCCGGAAAATTTTGGGTCTCAAAACAAATACCACTCAAAGAATGATATTGAGCATTTTCTTTGCCTTCAATTTCATTAAAACAGTTGCCTCCAACATAAATGTGAACTGCAGTCTGATTGGTAAAAACCAACATTTTTAAATTATTTCTTTTGCTGAAAAGCGATGCGACAGGCTCCGTTTTTTTGTGCAAAACAAAAGTATTGTCAATTTTCAAAGGACATTTTCGTGGCGATGTAAAATCAAAAGAATGATTATTTAAATCGAGGTATTTTCCTGTTGGAATATTTTCATCATTCGTTTCCAATATTTTTGTTGCATTGACAAACAATTCCTGACTGACAATATCGTTCGAATGACCGTCGAGATTAAAATAGCTGTGATGGGTCAAATTTACGATGGTGTCTTTAGTCGTGGTTGCTTTGTATTCTACTATAAGTTCATTTTCTTCGGATAAAGTATAAGTCAATTTTACCGATAAATCTCCGGGGAAATTTTCTTCATTATCTGGGCTAAAATAGGTCAAGGTTATCGATGGGTTTTCGTCATAATTTACACTCTCAACTTCCCAAATTTTTCGACTAAACCCAATAATTCCCCCGTGAAGTGTATGATTATTGTTGTTTTTATTCAAATGAAAAGTTTTACCATTTAAACTAAAAGTTCCGCCATTAATTCGGCCAGCAAATCGACCAACGGTGGTTCCAAGATAAGGCGCACTTTCTAATTTGAATGATTTTATGTAAGCTTCTAAATTATTAAATCCCAAAACCACATCCACCATTTTGTCATTTTTTAATGGAATTTTCAAAGAGGTAATGGTAGCCCCAAGATTGATGATTTTTAGTTGTAGTCCATTTCTATTGGTCAATTCAAAGGATTGCACAACTTCACCATTTGGCATCAATCCAAATAATTCTCCTATCGGTTTTGCGGTAAAATTCGACATTGTTAGTTTTTATGATTTTCAAATGTAAAATAATTATTGTTATTTACATACCAGTGCCTACCAGTTTTTGTATCTTGCGAAAAATTTGACACAATATGAAAGTAATTTCCATTCAAAACAATCTTGGAATACCCAAATACAAACAAATTGTTTCCTCGATTGAAAAGGCAATCGACGAAGGAAAACTAAAAAAAGACGAAAAATTACCTTCGATAAACAAAGTCTGTTTGGAATTTTCATTGTCGCGCGATACGGTTTTTCAAGCGTATGAAGAATTGAAGAAAAGAGGCATTATTTATGCCATTCTTGGTAAAGGATTTTATGTAAAAAGTACCGAAATATCAATAAAACAAAGGATTTTTCTATTGTTTGACGAGCTAAATATTTTCAAGGAAGATTTATACAATTCAATTCTCGAAAACTTTGGAAACAATGTACAGGTCGATATTTTCTTTCATCATTTTAACATTGACGTTTTTAGGAAATTAATCAATGAAGGCAATGGAAATTACACTAAATACATTATAATGCCAACAAATTTAGCCGAAGCAACTTCAGTTATAAAAACCCTACCAGTTAATGACGTCTATGTTTTAGACCAAACCAATCCGGGACTAAAAACTTATCCTGCAGTTTATCAAAACTTCGTAAAAGACATTTATGATGCATTATTGAAAGGAAAAAAAGAATTGAATAAATACAAAAAACTGGTTATGATTTTTCCAGGATTTCGAGAACCGCTGGGAATGAAGGTAGGTTTCGAGAAGTTTTGCAACGATTATTCTTTCGAATATGATATAATCACTGAATTTGGCGATAGAGATATCGAAATTGGGGAAGTTTATATCATCCCAAATGACAGAGATTTAGTGAGCGTTATTGAAAAGGCTAAACTTCAAAATTTAAAACTGGGTCAGGATTTCGGAATCATTTCCTATAATGAAACTCCACTAAAAAAAGTCGTAGAAAACGGTATCACGACTATTTCAACCGATTTTCGAGCAATGGGAAAAATTATGTCCAATATGATTTTGGAAGGAAAGAAAGAGCAAATAGAAAACAAATGTTCATTGATTTTGAGAAATTCATTGTGATTAAAACCAAAAAAACCGCTTCTTTCGAAGCTGTTTCTGTACCCGGAGCCGGATCAAATTAAAAAATTTGACCCATCTCCTATAAAAAACAAAAGCTCTTCTTTTCAGAAGAGCTTTTTGTACCCGGAGCCGGAGTCGAACCGGCACGGTTTCCCACAGGTGTTTGAGACCAGCGCGTCTACCAATTCCGCCATCCGGGCGAAGCAGACAGAAATAACAACAGTTATTTCACGCAATAAAGAGATATTTAGTGGTAGCTAAACGTCTTTTTCCTTTAACACGGTGCAAATGTAAAAAATAAAATTAATGTTTCTAATAAAATACTCGAAATTTTCCTTTCAGAGTTCGATTTTATTCCTAAATTTGCACCTCGGTAAAACGAAACACAGCAACTAACTACACCCGAGACGTATACATCATCTGGCTAAGACAAATATCAAAGCCGAATTCAATGGAGCGTAGCGGATAAAAACAACAAATTAAATGTCACACTTAGAGCCAGAAGCTAAAATTTTTGCGTGTTCACAAAGTGTTTACCTCGCAGAAAAAATTTCAAAGGAATATGGAATTCCATTAGGCAAGGTTACAATGTCAAGATACAGTGATGGTGAATTTCAGCCATCTTATGAAGAGTCGATTAGAGGCTTGCGTGTATTTATTGTTTGTTCTACATTTCCAAATTCAGATAATTTGATGGAATTGTTATTGATGATAGACGCCGCAAAAAGAGCTTCGGCAAGACATATTACAGCTGTAATACCTTACTTTGGTTGGGCAAGACAAGACAGAAAAGACAAACCAAGGGTTCCGATTGGAGCAAAACTAACGGCAAAACTGCTAGAAACTGCCGGAGCAACAAGAATAATGACAATGGATTTGCATGCAGACCAAATTCAGGGATTCTTTGAAAAACCAGTAGATCATCTTTTTGCATCGACAATATTTTTGCCATATGTAAATAGTTTAGGATTGGCAAATTTGACTATTGCATCACCAGATATGGGGGGATCTAAAAGAGCTTATGCATATTCAAAATTTTTAGAATCGGATGTAGTAATTTGCTACAAACAGAGAAAAGAAGCCAACATTATTGACACAATGGAGTTGATTGGTGAAGTGAAAGGCAGAAATGTAATTTTGGTGGATGATATGATTGACACCGGAGGCACATTGGCGAAAGCCGCAGATTTAATGATAGAAAAAGGAGCATTGAGTGTAAGAGCGATTTGCACACACGCTATTTTATCTGGAAGTGCTTACGAGAAAATAGAAAATTCGAAATTACTCGAATTGATAGTGACCGATTCCATTCCGTTAAAGAAGGAATCAAACAAAATAAGAGTAGTGAGTTGTGCGCCCCTTTTTGCCGAAGTAATGCAAATGGTACAACATAACAATTCCATAAGCGGGAAGTTTTTGATGTAATCCCGTTTGGAAATTAGATCGTAAAAAGTCTAAATTAAACAGTAATTTAATAATTATTAACTATATTTTTTTACAATGAAATCGATTACAATTAAAGGATCAGAAAGAGAAAGCGTGGGCAAAGTTGCTACTAAGGCCTTACGTAATGCTGGAGCGGTTCCTTGCGTGTTATACGGAGGAAATCAGGCAGTTCATTTCTCAGCAGACGAAAGAGCATTCAAAACCTTGGTTTACACTCCAAACGCACACACGGTTGTGATTGATCTTGGTGAAGGAAAATCATTCAATGCCGTTTTACAAGACATTCAGGTTCATCCAGTGTCTGACAAAATTTTACATATTGACTTCTTTCAGTTATTTGATGACAAAGAAATCACTATGGAAGTTCCGGTAAAAATTACTGGTGTATCTCCTGGTGTATTATTAGGTGGTGATTTACGTTTAAATACTCGTAGATTAAAAGTGAAAGCTTTACCAAAAAATCTTCCTGATAATATTGAAGCTAACATTTCAGAACTTCAAATGGGTAACAAATTGTATGTGACGAAACTTGTTTCTGATAAATACAAATTATTACACCCAGACAACACTGTTGTTTGTCAAGTAAGAATTTCTCGTGCGGCTATGAAAGCAGCTCAAGAAGCAGCAAAAGCAGCAAAAGCTCCTGCAGGGAAAAAGAAAAAATAATTCTTTTTCAAAATAATCAAGAAAGCATCAGTTGTGGAACTGGTGCTTTTTTCGTTTTATGAAACATCCCGAATGGCAAATCCAGCACCCCTTTTCAAATTTTCAAATTATCTTATTTTCAAATTAAGTAATTACATTACTTTTGTAAAATGATAAAATGGATAAAATCGCTGTTTTCATCAACAAAAACAGAAGATAATACAGATTATATGAAACCGGAGGTTCACGAACACCAAAAAAAAATAAAAAGCGTGAGTAATAAATTTCTAATCGTCGGACTGGGCAACATTGGTGCCGAATATGTAAATACACGACACAATATTGGTTTTAAAATCGTCGATTTCTTTGCCAAAAAAGAAGGAATCAACTTCGAAACCGTTAAACTGGGTTCGCTTGCTGAATTCAAATTTAAAGGGCGAACTTTTTTGCTGTTGAAACCCAACACCTATATGAATTTGAGCGGGAAAGCCGTAAAATATTGGATGGACAAAGAGAACATTCCACTCGAAAACATACTTGTAATTGCCGACGATTTGAATCTTGCTTTTGGAACCATCCGCATCAAACCAAAAGGCAGCGACGGTGGCCATAATGGACTAAAAAGTATCCACGCCACTTTGAACACGACAAATTATACCCGATTCCGTTTTGGTATCAGCGACGAATTCAAAAAAGGAAAACAAATAGATTACGTTCTAGGCGAATGGGAGGAAGACGAAAAAGCAAAACTTCCGGAAAGATTAGATTTATCCTCCGAAGTCATAAAATCCTTTGGAACCGCAGGACTTGAAAACACAATGACGTCCTTTAACGGAAAATAAAAAGGTTAGGATTTAATATTTTTTTAAATAATTCAGAATAAAATTCTTATCAATAACGAGCAACTTTCTTAAATTTCTATCAAATTATATTTGAAATTTATTGAAATTAATACCTTTATAAAAAATTTAAAATGAAAAGAATCGCCCCTCTTTCTATCAAAAAAATTCTCCTTATAGTTTGTCTGTTTAGCCTTTGCATAGCCAATGGCCAAAAATTAGCAAACAAAACTCTATTTGGCCAACCGATAAGGAAAGGAAATGTAAATCCAATAAATGGACACATTAGATGTGCCACAACCGAGTATGAGAAATTTCTCCAGGGAAAGAACCCAAAAAGGATGACAAATGCGCAGTTTGAAGCATGGGTAAAACCATTGGTCAATAAACAAATGGCTATGCGAACCACCTCACAATCTGGAGGAATAATAACTATTCCTGTTGTTGTCCATGTTATATATAATGGTCAAGCAATTGGAGTGGCTCCAAACATTACAGATGCACAAGTTGAATCCCAGATTACAGTATTGAATCAAGATTATAGGAAAATGTCGGGAACACCAGGCTATAACACAAATCCTGTGGGAGCTGACGTTCAAATTGAATTTGCTCTTGCTAAACAAGACCCAAACGGCAATCCAACAAATGGAATTGACCGCGTAAGTCTCTGCCAGCCATCCTGGTCTGATATTGAAATGGATTCAACCGTGAAACCAGCAACAATTTGGGATCCAACACAATATATGAATATGTGGAGTGTTCAATTTTCCGACAATACCCTTTTGGGTTACGCTCAATTTCCAGACGCTTCTGGTTTACTTGGCTTAAATACCTCGGGGGGTAGCGCAAATACTGATGGCGTCGTTTCTAACTATACCGTGTTTGGCAGCAATACTTATAATGATGGTACCTTTTTGCTAGATGCAACCTATAATAAAGGTAGAACTATGTCCCACGAAGTTGGTCATTTTCTAGGATTAAGGCATATTTGGGGTGATGGAACTGGCGACGAAGCATCCAATTTACCAGACTGTACTGCATCAGATTTTTGTGCAGATACTCCTCAAGTGGGATGGGAACACTATACTTGTGGCACTTTTGACACCTGCGTTTCGGATCCTGGGAATGATATGCCTGAAAACTATATGGACTATACAAACGATGCTTGTATGAATGTTTTTACACAAAATCAAAAAGACAGAATGGTTGTCATTATGAATAATGCGGCCAGAAGAAGTACTCTAAAAACATCAACTAAAAATCAACCGATTGCTCTATTTGCAGATGATGCCGAAGTGAAACTTGAACTCAGTTGCGATGTTGGAGTATGCGGAGCCTTACCAAACCAAGCTATCCAAAAAATAACCATCTATAATAGAGGAACAAGCTATTTAACATCGGCAATAATAAATTACAATATTAATGGAGGAAGCAATATTGTTTATAACTGGTCTGGAAATTTGGCTATTAATAAATCAGACACTTTTCAAATTACAATAAATTCAGCTTCAAATGGAACTATAAACATTACCAGCATCTCTTCTGTTAATGGAGGAACAGATCAAAGAGCTTCGAATAACACAGCGTCAGGAACATTTATTATTCCTACAGCTGCTTCCAATTATGCTTTTACTAACTTTGTATTTAGATTACAACAAGACAAGTGGGGAAGCGAAACTACCTGGGATATAAAAAATTCTTCTGGAACTGTTTTATATAGCGGAGGTCCATACATCGACAAAAATTCTTTGCCTGCTTTAATAACCCAGAACTGGATACTGGCAAGCAATCAATGTTATACTTTTACCATAAATGATACTGCTGGAGATGGAATTTGTTGTGGCACTTCGGGTGATGGTTATTATGATATAAAAACAAATAGTGGGGCAATTGTTGTTACTTCAGGATCAAGTTTTATCTCGACTGAAAGCAAAACCTTCACAACAAATACGCTAGGAACTGGAACCTTTGAAACATCGAGCGACATTTATCTTTATCCAAATCCAACAAAAGGGACTTTGAATATTAGAATTCCAAGTGATTTTGGTTTGCCAAATAATTTTACCATTAACAATATGATGGGTCAAATAGTTAGTCGAAAAAAAGTTTCTACAGAATCTGATTTGACAATAAATACTTCCACATTAAGCAACGGAATTTACTTGATAACCGTAGAAAAAGATGGCGCAAAAAAAACAATGCAATTTATTAAAGAATAAATTCGCCTAAAAAAATTTCAGGAGGGTTGATTTATTTCAATCCTCTTTTTTTATAAATTATTATTGCATTAAATTTGCCCAATCATAAAACTACCTCTTTTGAAGATTTTTCATTCCATAACCGATTTCAAATCCACAAAAAAAACTATCCTTACCTTGGGGACTTTTGATGGCGTACATATTGGGCACCGAAAAATTCTCGAAAAAGTAACAAGGAATATCGAAAACGGAAAATTTGAAAGTCTTGTCCTTACTTTTTTTCCACACCCTAGGATGATTCTAAAGGGACAGTCAGAAATTAAGCTCCTTAACACCATTGAAGAAAAAATCGATTTGTTAGCGGAAATAGGAATTGAAAACCTGGTTATTCACCCTTTTGATGAAAGCTTTTCAAAATTAACTGCCCAGGAATTTGTCAAAACCGTTCTCGTAGATCAATTCCGTGTCCATAAAATAATTATTGGTTATGACCATCGTTTCGGAAGAAATCGCACAGCAAATATAGATGACTTGATTGCCTTTGGTAAACAATATGGTTTTGAAGTAGAACAAATTTCGGTACAGGAAATAAATGATGTTTCGGTAAGCTCAACGAAAATCAGGACTGCATTAATGGAAGGAAATATGGCCTTGGCCAATGAATATCTTGGATACAACTATATCTTAACTGGTATTATCACCAAAGGAAAACAACTGGGAAGAACTATCGAATTTCCCACCGCAAACCTTTTAATTCAAGATAAGTACAAACTAATTCCTCGAAACGGAGTTTATGTCGTGAAAAGCACAATTAACCAAAAAACCATTTTTGGAATGATGAACATTGGCTTCAATCCCACTGTTGCAGGAGAAAATTTAACTATTGAAATCCATTATTTTGATTTTGACGCAGATTTGTATGACCAAGAAATTAAAGTTTCAATCCTCACATACCTTCGCCCAGAACAAAAATTCGACTCAATTGACTTATTAAAAGGACAATTGGAAAAAGACAAGAATACAGCCTTGACTTTTATTAAAGGCCACATATAATTGAACCTATCCTAATCATAATTAGGTGCTCCTTATAGTTTGTTGCGGTTTACTGCGATAAGTTTGTAGACAACATTATCCTAATACTTTTCGGTATCTGTCCGTTGCTTGATTGGAACAAATTAACTACTTTTGAACCATCAAAAAATCAAATCGATGAGCATTACAAAACACGACTGGACAAAAGAAGAAATTATAGCAATATATACCAAACCTATGATGGATTTGCTTTACGAAGCAGCTACCGTTCACAGGGAACATCACGATCCAAATGTGGTCCAAGTATCTACTTTATTATCTATTAAAACTGGCGGTTGCTCTGAGGATTGCGGTTATTGTCCGCAAGCAAAAAGATACCACACTTCGATTAAGACTAATGATTTAATGACCGTAAACGAAGTCAAAGAACAAGCCATACAAGCTAAATCGAGTGGTTCATCACGCGTTTGTATGGGGGCAGCTTGGAGAAATGTAAAAGATGGCGAAGATTTTGACCAAGTACTCGAAATGGTTCGCACCATTAACAAATTAGATATGGAAGTATGTTGCACCCTGGGAATGATTACCGAAAACCAGGCACAACGATTGTCCGAAGCCGGTTTATATGCCTACAATCACAATATTGATACCTCCGAAGAATATTATAAAGAAGTGATTTCTACTCGTGGTTTTGAAGACCGTTTAGAAACCATCAAAAATGTTCGAAAAACAAACATTACCGTTTGCAGTGGCGGAATCATTGGGATGGGCGAAAGCATCGAAGACCGAGCAGGAATGCTTGTGGCACTATCCACTTTAGACCCGCAACCCGAATCAGTGCCGATAAATGCCTTAGTTCCTGTTGAAGGTACGCCCCTCGAAGAAGAAACTCCTGTGGAAATCTGGGAAATGATTCGAATGGTGGCAACAACAAGAATTGTAATGCCAGAAACGCAAGTGCGCCTTTCGGCAGGAAGAGTAAATATGAGTCGAGAAGGTCAGGCAATGTGCTTCTTGGCTGGTGCCAATTCTATCTTTTCAGGTGATAAATTACTTACGACTCCTAATAATGACGTGAATGAGGATATGAAAATGTTCGAAATTTTAGGACTTAAAAACCAGCAGCCATTTGCCAAAGTATATCAACGTGAAACTGTAGAAGCGATTGATTCTAAATTCACTTCTCTTGGTGAAAAACCAAAATGGTCACGACCAGGACATATCATTGAAAGAAATTTAGAAGCCTCGACAAAAGGAAAATAATATTTCTTCATATAAAAAAATGCCGTCTCGATTAAATCGGAACGGCATTTTTTACTAAAATTTTTCAAAAAAACTAATAAATTATTTTATTGGTTACTGTTTCCCCGTTTTGCAAAGTTGTTTTTACCAGCAGGGTTTGGTTACTAGAAACTAAATTAAGTATCGATAATTCTTTACTATCCACGTTAAATTTTTGATAGATTTGTTTACCTAACATGTCATAAACTTTAACTTCATCAATCGTTTCTGCAAAGGAATTGACTTTTATTTGTTTGTTTCTATTGGAAACCAAAACCTTGTTGGTTTGCACATCAAAATTTGTTGTTCCCAATGTTTTATTGTTATAACGCAACACAAAACGGTCGTTAAAAGTTCCCGCTGCGGTCGTAAAAGTATAGGCTCCGCTTTTTAAGTCAGTTGTTGTATTAGTCAACTTGTCTTCAATAAACACAGCTTGATCTGTTAGTATGCCATCCACTTGGTCAATATTTATTGCAAAGGTTCCATCAATGGCCGAACGGAATCCAAGTGGCACAACATCATTTTCGTCAAATGGCAAAGCACGTCCTTGAATCGTTAAATTTTTGTCTTGTAGAACACTATAAAAATCTATGAATTCATTCCCATCAAAGCTCTCTCCATCATAGGCAGGGTCAATATCATTTGTGGCGCCAGTTATATAGCCCACGAGTGTTTGTTTGAAAGCACCTTGAGAATTTGACATATCTAACCATAAACGACTTTTTTCTGTAGTGATGGTAGTTTTTGTTTTAGGACTTTTTGTCTTGAAAAACTGAGAATTATTCAAAGTATTACCTACATTGTCAACTCGCATATTATTATTGAAAACAGCATTTCCTGATGAAACACTTGTCGTAAAAAAACCTTGACCTGTCACAATTTTTCCCGTTGGTTTTTCCCCACCACTTATGGCAGATGTTCCTCCAGTTATATTATATGAAGCATAATCATCCGAAGTGTAAGCGTAAACCCCAGTACCTGCAGTTCCGTTAGTAATATTTGTTGCTAATTGAATAGTAGTGTTATGAGTCCAAAAGTAAATAGTCCCCTCAACGACACCTGAATTTTCGGTCAAAAATTTGTCAGCGTCCAATGCAGAAGGATATGGGTTTCCAATTAAATTTGATGTGCTTGAGGCTCCAATTGGCGTATATATAATTCCATTATTAGGAATACCAATAAAAGAAGCCTGGTAAAAACTTGGCGCGAAATAAGTTCTAGGTCCAAGAATAATATATCCTGTACCAATTCTCATTGACCCCATTGAAGATTCTTGTTTCCAGTTCTCAACAGTTGAGTCAAAAGAGTAAAAACCATTTGCAGATATAGTATTTGGGGAAACTAATTGTAAAACTTGACCTGCTACAGGCGAAGACCAATAGGTATAATCTGTGTTCAGAATTACGGTGGTCATTCTCTTATAGGTAATATTACCTGTATTTACGGCTGCATCATTAATTTGAACTAAACTTGATTGGTCTTCAAAAATTAAAGTTCCTAAAACAGTAACTTCATTAATAATTGTCATTGTGCGCCCAGTTTTTATGTTGACAGTTGCACCTCCTGAAACCAGACAAGAACAACCCACTATATCAACATTAGGATCTGATGTAGGAGGATAATTCCCCGTGAAAACTATTTTTTGAGTGCTGATTGGAGGTAATCCAGTTGACCAAGATATACCGTTCCAAGTATTGGTAATTGGTGCTATTATCACAACATTCCCAGAAACCCCAGACAAACAGGTTCCGTTAGAAACTGTAAAAGTATAAGTTCCTATAGAAAGTCCAGAAATGACTGTACTTGTTCCCGTCCCAGAAGTTGTTGCGGAAGATGTTCCACTTCTTGTCAAAGTCCAATTTCCAGAGGCTGGTAATCCGCTTAAAACCACACTGCCAGTTGCCAATGTACAATCGGGTTGTGTAATAGTGTCAATAGTTGGAACTGAAGGAATCTCTTTTATGACAAAATCTGCCGGTGCTCTACAGCCTGGATTAAGTGAACATTCTGCATAATACGTTGTTGTTCCTGCCGTGTTTGTATTAGACAATCCTGAACCCGGGACTCCAACTGGATTAAACGGTGACCCAGAACCAATTGCCGAACCTCCCGACGAAACAGTGTACCAGTTTATAGTTCCAGGTATCGTATAAGTAACTGAGATTTGTATGTAATCTACCGTAAATGTTCTGGTAGTAGTACCATTGCATTTAGCAGACTGTGCAACTCCAAAATTTGGACTATTAATATCAGTGGCTGTCAGTCCAGCATTCCAAGTATCGCCCAGTCCACCATATATAACATCGGATAATGATGCAGGCCAGTTTGTGCCTATAATTGCCTTATTGTCCCCCACAAGAGTGCCAGAAGCATTGTAAAGTTGTACTATTACATCTGCTCTAGTCCCGCCGGTGTTATTAACCATTTTATTTATAGTAACAACTACTCCATTAATAATTGCGTTAGCAGGAATATTGAAGCCGAAATTACTCGCCCGGAGAATTTGGCTATCACTAGAACTAGTTAATCCCACGGTTGCATACGGAGAACCTGCCGTTGTAATATTTCCCGGATTAGTCCAAGCTGAACCAGCACCCATAACTGTAGCAATTCCGGCATTATTAGGACCATTCGTTACTGGAGTTGCTGAACCACAAGTTTGTGTTGCTACCAACGAACCACTGTTTCCTGCGCAGGCAGAAACTCCTGTTGTTAGTGGTGGGGCTGTTACAGTAACAACTGTAGCTGTAGAAACTTCGCTTTGACATCCACTTGCATTAGTCACTTGTACGGTATAATTTCCCTCTGTTGTTGCGCTTATGCTTGACGTTGTCGCTCCAGTTGACCACAAATAACCTGTCCCAGCACTTGATGTTAATGTAACACTCCCCCCAGAACAAAAGTTTGTCGATCCTCCCGCCGTAATCGTTGGCGCTGCAAGTAATGCATTTATCGTTGCAATTGCTGCAGTTCTTGGAGAACTTTCGCAGGTTGACACAGCCGTGTTATATATAACTACATAATAAGTAGTCGTTGAAGTTATAGATGGAGTGACGTAAGTAGCTCCTCCTGTCTGGAGTAGTGTCCCTCCTGTTAAAACACTATACCATTTATAATCTTGACCAACACCCGCCCCGCTTGCCGACAATGAAACTGATCCCGTTCCACAACGTGATGCCCCCATTGTTGTTGGTGCTGAAGGTTGCGTGGTGGCCACAACAGCATTGCTCAAAACTACATTATCTATTGCCCAGACCTCATTTCCAGAATTATTCTTCAACGTAATTTTGATTCTTAATGAAGCCGTGTTTGGTAATCCTGTCAATGATACTGTACTATAACCATCAGTAGTTCGTGCTCCTCCACCCGCTGGCGACCAAGATTTAACTCCCTCAACTGTTCCGTTTCCATCATAAGCACTCGATGCCGTTCCTGTTCCTGAAGTATAACTCCAAATGGCATTGCTATTCCCTGTCACAGTCATTTCATTTGTAAAAGTTGTTCCACCGTTCGTACTTATAGCAATTGTGACAACATCTGTGGCGTCTAATCCTCTTCCGCTAGAATTATCAAGTGCCGCTAGTTTGAAGGATAATGAAGGACTGCTATAACAACGTGTATCAATATCTGTATTTGAAGTAAATGTTGCGGTATTGTTAATCACGTAGTATCCTTTTACACCAGAAAAAGCAGTGGTTGCTCCACTTGGAAATCCAGGTGTAATTTTTCCAACTATCCCCCCACTATTAGTATATATCATAATTGGCGTAGCCGGCGAAGCTTCGAAATCCTGCTGTGAAATAGTTACTTGACCAAAAGAAATTATTGGCGCTAATGAAAGAAGTAAAATCATCAAGAACAAACAAAGTGTTCTTGACCTTTTTAATGTAGGTAATAAAAAAAATTTAGAGCTATAATTACTCCTTTTTACTATGTTTAACTTTAACATACTCTGTTTAGACAACATAACACAAGCTATACCTATAAATGATTTCTACCATTTATACTGTTATGCTTTTAGCTAGTCTGGTTTTAATATTTTTTTATGCCCCGTTTTTAACATCGCCCCCAATCTGTAATGTTAAAGGCGCAAAATAACACGAAAAATGTTACTTCTCCCAGAATAAAATAAAAATTAAGCAAAAATTAAGCAAAAATTAGATTGCTTCTAAATAAACAGTTTTTAATATGTGTTTTTTCTTATAAATAATTTACTTTGTTGTGACAAAATGAATTATTTATGAGGCTCTTTGCAGGGAATACTAATAAATAATTTTATTGGTTACGGTTTTTCTATTTTGCAAAGTTGTTTTTACCAGCAGGGTTTGGTTATTAGAAACTAAATTAAGTATCGATAATTCTTTACTGTCCACGTTAAATTTTTGATAGATTTGTTTTCCCAGCAAGTCGTAAATCGTAACCTTGTCGATTGTCTCGGCAAAGGAATTTATTTTTATTTCTTTGCTTTTATTGGAAACCAAAACCTTGTTGGTTTGCACATCAAAATTTGTTGTTCCCAATGTTTTATTGTTATAACGCAACACAAAACGGTCATTGAACGTTCCTGCGGTAGTAGTAAAAATATAGGCTCCGCTTTTTAAGTCAGTTGTTGTATTAGTCAACTTGTCTTCAATAAACACGGCTTGATCCGTTAACAATCCATCTACTTGGTCAATGTTTATTGTGAATTCTCCATCAATAGTTGACCTGAATCCCAACGGCACGACATCATTTTCGTCGAATGGCAAAGCACGTCCCTGAATTACTAAATTCTTGTCTTGGTTCACGCTGTAAAAATCAACGAATTCGTTACCGTCGTAACTTTCTCCATCGAAACGGCTGTCGTATTCATTTGTCGCATCGGTTATATAACCCACGAGTGTTTGTTTGAAAGCGCCTTGAGTGTTTTTTAAGTTCAACCAAATACGGTGTTTTTCAACTGCGTTAGCTGTTTTATCTTTGGGGTTTCTAGACTTGAAAAACTGGGAATTATCTAATGTATTACCAAGATTATCTACTCGCATACTGTTGTTAAATACAATCTCGCTGCCAATTGGAATTCCAGCCTGACTTGATCCAAAAAAACCTTGCCCAGAAGCAATTTTTCCTGATGGCGTATTATTATTTATTCCTGTATACGGGGAAACGCTACTTGGAGCCGAACCTGTCAAGACGTCCGAGTCTGGAGCCGGAGCAATGCCAACCCCTCCAGTAGCATTGTAAGTTGCATAATCATCCGAAGAATATGCGTAAACCCAACCCATCCCTGGGTTAGAAATGGCTGAAGCAAGATTCAAAGCAGTATTGTGTGTCCAGAAATAAAGAGTTCCAACAAGGACATCTTTATTTGCAATCAAAAATTTATCTGCATCAATAGCAGATGGATATGGGTTCCCCAAAAGATAGGATCTGTCTGGAATAATCCCTGAGATTTTCTGGATACCATTATTGACTTTGCCAGAAAAAACTACTTCTGAAACTTTTCCTCCAGGGGCACTTGTTGGTGTTGGCACCATAATTATATAGCCTTTTCCCGGATTCATAGTGGTTGCAAATGACCAATCGTCTCCATTATCATCATATCCATCATCGTTTACATCCTCAAAATTTGCGGGTACATATTCATAAGTATTCTCTGTATGCCATCCTTTGCTAAGAAATGTTGTCGCTATATCTGTAGAAACGACTGGAGTTGACCAATAGGTGTAATCATATTGTTTAAAAGAGGTTGTAAATCTGTGTATATTTGTCGTTCCACTGTTTGTAACTTTTCCTAAGTCATTAATCATTACCAAAGAACCTTGGTCTAAAACATCTAAAACTCCATTAACAGTTAAATCATTTTGAACAATTACCGAAGTTCCAGCCTCAATAGTTAATGTGTATCCTGAATTAATAACTAAACTGCAAGCATTTAAAGTTGGATTTAATGAGGTGGTGTTATAATTCCCATCGATAATTACTAGATTATCGCTTGTTGGTAAACCAAGTGGCGACCAAGCTGTACCATCCCAAGTTTTAGTGACTAATGGATCTATTACAACGCTAGAAGAAGGGATTGAAATACAAGTTCCGCTGGAAACGGCATAAGTATATGTTCCAGAAGCAAGTCCTGAAATTGTCATCGTAACTCCCGTAATGGGATAACTCGCAACTACTGTTCCTGATTGATTTATAGTGCCAGAAGCTGGTAAACCACTTAGAACCACACTCCCTGTTGTTGATGAACAAGTTGGTTGTGTTGGTGTTCCCACTGATGGAGTGTTTAAAACGTTTACAGTTACCGTTGTATCAATTGAATTTAAAGTTTCACAACTTCCACTTTGAACTACTGCTCTAAATTTCGTTGTTTCAGATAAAATACCAGAAATATAGGTTGTTGTAGTATTTGAAATATCTGCCCAAGTCAAAAAAGGACTTACCGATGATTGCCATTTTGTTATTACACCTGTTTGTCCTGATAAAGTCAACAAACCACTAGTGCTTCCTGAGCATATTGTTGTCCCTCCTGCAACCGTCCCTCCTACACTTATTGGACTTACAGTTGCCGTCACATCTAATCTTGAGGAACTTTCGCATCCACTTGTTTGGGAAGCATAATAATGTGTGCCATTTACCAAAGATGTAGTCGTTGCCAATGCGCTTCCACCTGTTGATGTCGCATACCATTTAATAGCTGTTCCCGTTGCTGATAAATTTGCAACAGTTGGATTAGTACTTGCACAAAATAATTGAGATGATGTTCCTGATGGTGTTGATGGCGATGCATTAACTACCACCGTGACGGTTTCAGAATTAGAATATGCCACACTACCATAAACAGTACTGCAAGTAAGTTTAATAACATAATTACCTGTAATTGCATTAACAATACTTGCATCTTTTGTGATAATAGTTGTAGGAGTCCCGCTCGGGTCTGTAATTGCCCAAGTATAAGTAATCCCGCTTCCAATTGGGCCAATAGAACTACCATAAAGCATTATTTTATCGCCACTACAAATTGGAGAGTTAGAACTAGGAGTAGAATTTAATGTTCCTCCACCACCCATAACTTCATAAAATGTTAAACCCGTAGACCCTCCACCGTTACAGTATGCATATGTACTTGAACCAATAAAAATATCTTGATTATGATTACAATCGCCGATAAGTCCATAATAATCTGGGGTCGGTGTGAGATCAAATTTTACTTGAAGTGTTCCGTTAGCTGGTAATTTCAAATTTACTTTGTCTATAAATGTAATAGTACCGAGTAACGGAGTGACTATAACTGTTTGCGTCTCAAAAATAAAATTTGTTCCCGCACCCCCTGTGTTAGTTCCGGTCAAAATCAATGAGCCATCAATTGTAAGTGTTCCCATTGTTTGGGTTGTTATACCAGTAGTCCCAATAGTTATCACGTCCCCTGCCTGAATCAAAACTGCATAAGTTCCTGCTACTTGTCCAGGATAATTTGTAGCGGTTACCCAGGTTGAACCATTAAAATATTCCCAATTACCTGCAGTTGCCCAAATTCCTGTCGTATTTACGTTAGAACGATAATCCCCCGTAGTCTGACCAAGAACAGAACTTGCTTGTAACAAATTAACAACTAAAAAAAATGTAAGAAGTAATTTTCTAATCATAGCCCTATTATCTTTTATACTTTTAAAATCTATTTATAACTTATTGCACCAAAACGAAAAAAAATAAGTTTGAGGCAAAGAAATAAAAGAATGATATACCCTTAAAATATAGTCGGTTAAATGCATCTATATCCGTCATATTGCTGTTTTTTATATTGATTATAAATAACACTGTTTGAAAATTCAATTAAAAAAACGAAATTTGAATGCCGTACAAACCAATTATTTCTAATAAACTTCCTTGTGAAACCTATTTCCTCTGTAAAAGAAGCCATTCAAAAGATAGAATATTTTTGTTCCTATCAAGAGCGTTGTCACGAAGAAGTGGTTACTAAACTATGCGCTATGAAGATGGATTCGGAAGAAATTGATTCCATTATGGTGCATCTCATCGCTGAAAATTTTCTCAACGAGGAACGTTTTGCCTGCAGTTTTGCCCGAGGAAAACACCGCATCAAGTATTGGGGAAAAATCAGGATTGTGAACGAATTAAAATTTCGAAAGATTTCAAAGTTCAACATTGACAATGCCCTCAAAGAAATTACTCCCGAAGAATATGCGGTAACATTTCACGCTCTTTCCGACAGTCACTGGTACTCCATAAAAGAAAAAAATGAATTAAAAAAGCGAAAAAAATTTTGTGATTATATGCTTCGAAAAGGTTTTGAAAGCAATTTAGTTTACGATAAAGTAAAAGAGTTGGAAGGATTGTAGATGATGCTGATTCACAACGACAACAAAACACTCACCGCATTTCCGCCAAATCCTACCGAATTTACAAGTACTTTACGAATTTGTTTTCTTGATTTTTGACCTTCGGCAAATGGAACGCCAATAAATTCCTTATGTTGCATCATCAAAATTCCCATTTCAATACTCAACATTCCCGAAGCACCAAAGGTGTGCCCAATTTTCCATTTATTAGTAGTGAGCATCGGCAAATCTGAACCAAAAACTTTCTGAATCGCTTTGTATTCGGTTAAATCTCCCGCTCTTGTTCCAGGAGCGTGCATCACGATGGCGTCAACCTCGGATAAATCGGTGTTTTGAAGAGCCATTTTCATCGATTTCTGAAAACAAGTCGCTTCAGCCGAAATGGATATATTGTGTTCCAAAATTTCGGTGGCATAACCAATACCTTCCAGATAAGCCAAGGCATTTTTCTTTCTGCCAATTTCCATACAGCAAACCGCAGCTCCTTCGCCAAGAATCAAGGTGTTTTGTGTTTTTTCGAAATCGAAGGCACGGCAAGGCCATTCGACAAGCTCAGGCTGACGTTCATCTATGTTCGAATAAATTTTTAAAGCACGCATTTGACCAATCGTAAAATCGGTCAATGGAGCCTCACTTCCCCCCACCAGAAATTTGTCAGTCATCCCAGCACGAAGCCAAGCCACCCCATTCAACATGGCGTGTAAAGCGGTCGAACAAGTAATGGAGTGCGATATTTCTGGACCAGAACTTTGCAAATCGTGGGCGACCCAAGAAGAAATATTTCCCAAAGTGGTCGTTGGTGATGCCAAAGTTTGGGCCTTGCCTGTTTCTAAATATTCCTGAAAATGTTTTTCGAATAAATCAGTAGCTCCACGAGAGGAACCTATGTTGATTCCGAAAACGTCGTTTGAAGTCCAACCCGCATTTTCAATAGCTTTGCGTGAAGCCGCCATCGCATACAAAACCGTTTTGTCTAAAGATTTGTATTTGACATCCGATTCTTTTAATGCTTCAATTATTTCCTTTGAATCATCGTCGATTGTGGCGACGAGTGTGTTTTTATGATCCAAAAAATGACTCCTAAAACAATGATTGGTGCTCTGGTAGTTTTCCCAAATTTTTTTTGGTTCATTGCCCAAAGGCGAAATGGAAGCTATGGATGTTATGGAGATGGTTTTTGACAAGGCTTTTAATTTTAGCGCAAAGGTCGTGAAGTTTTTTGTAAAAATGGAACGCTGATGACACGGATTTGCCAAAGCAAAAACACGGATAAAAACGGATTTTAAATTTAAACCAATTAAGTCAAATAAAGACACTTAAGCGAAAAACCATCTCAAATCATCCGTGGAAATCCGTTTAATCCGTCAAGTCTGTGGCCCAAACTAAACTATTTCCAATGCTTTTTCAACCACTTCATACACTTTTTGCAATTGTTCATCCGTGATAATGTAAGGTGGTAAAATGTAAACAATATTCCCAACGGGACGCAGGATTATTCCATTTTCTATGAAGAAATCATAGAGTTTGTTGCGCAAGGTTCCATAATAACTGGCAGCACTTTCGGTCTGAATTTCAAAGGCAAAAATGACTCCCAGCACTCGAGTTGTAGTTACTTTTGGATGTGATTCAATACGCTTTTGAAATTCCAAATGTCTTGTGTTTACTCGTACAATATTGTCCTGCATTTCTTGGGTTTGCAACAACTCTAAACTCGCCAAAGCTGCCGCACAACCTGTTGGGTTTGCGGTAAAAGTATGTCCGTGAAACAAAGCCTTATTGATGTCGTCATCATAGAAAGCATCGAAAATTTCTTGGGTAAAAGAAGTAATTGCCATCGGGATTGTGCCTCCAGTCAAGGCTTTTGATAAACACATCATATCCGGTTTTTCGGTTAGATAATCACAGGTAAAAGTCTTCCCTGTTTTTCCGAAACCTGTCATCACTTCATCGGCAATTGTGAGAACGCTGTTTTCTTGGCAAATTCGAAGCAAATTATCCAATGCCGAAGCTTCATACATAACCATTCCAGCTGCTCCTTGCACCAAAGGTTCGAAGATAAATCCGGCGCAATTATGGTTTTGAACAACATTTTTCAAGGCATCAAAACTTTCTTGTTCCCGCCCTTTTGTTGGAACTGGAATACGGACAACGTCAATCAGCATTCCTTGGAAAGCTTCGGTAAAAAAGGAAATTCCGCTTGTAGCCATTGCGGCAAAAGTGTCGCCGTGAAAAGCATTTTCGAAAGCAATAATCGTAGTTTTCTTTTCTCCTTTGTTGAAAAAATATTGTAAAGCCACTTTTATAGCCACTTCAACCGCGGTTGAACCATTATCGGAAAAGAATATTTTTTGTTGATTTTTTGGCAAAATCTCCATCAGCTTTTCTGCCAAAACTATCGCTGGCTCGTGTGTAAATCCTCCAAAAAGAACGTGTTCTAATGTGGTTAATTGCTTATAAATCGCATCGGCTATAAATTTATTGGAATGCCCATAAGGATTAACCCACCAAGAAGCGATGGCATCGATATATTCCTTGTTGTTTTCATCCCACAAGATTGCGTCTTCTCCCCGAACAATTGCGACAGGTAATTGGGCAGTTTTATGTTGTGTGTAAGGATGCCAAAGATGGTCTTGGTCTCTTTCGGATAGATTCATTTAATTTTAGATTCTCGATTGAAATTGATTTTTGAAATTGCCATTGATATTGCCATTGATATTGTCATTGAAGTTCCAATAAATTCTCTCGAAACAAATCAGCATATTCTCGAATAACATTTTGGTCAAAATAAGGTTCTTGCTCTATTCTTCCAATGCATTTTATTTTCGTCATTTTTTGAATTATTGCTTCGGAAGATTCGTTCTTGTCTCCACAAAAGATGATTCCAGCGATTTTTATTTTTCTGTTTTTTAATGCTTCAATTGTTAGCAAAGTGTGATTGATGCTTCCCAAATAATGTCTCGAAACTACAATCACTTTATAGTCTTTTTGGATTAAATCTACGACGCAATCTTTATCATTTAGCGGTACCAAAATTCCCCCTGCTCCTTCAATGACAAGATGATTTTTTGTTTTGGGTTCTTTAATTTGTTTTAGATCGATTGTAATTCCGTCAAGTTCAGCAGCGAGATTCGGACTGGCAGGCGTGTTGAGTTTATAGCTGTTTTCGTGAATAACTGTCCTTCGACTGCGCTCAGGATGACCATCATTTGAAATATAGCTTTTGATTTTATGGCTATCGGAATTGCACAAATCACCCGCCTGGATGGGTTTCCAATAATCAGCTTCCAAGGCTTCGACAATTATGGCAGAGGCAATGGTTTTGCCTACATTAGTTGATACTCCTGTGATGAATAATTTCATTTAATTAAATTCAAAATTACACTTTCTGCATTTGTATTTATGTTTTGAATAAAATGGAAGAGAACCTAAAAGCAATGAAAAAATGTATACGGAAAGAGATTTTAAATCTTTTATAGAAGTTACCATATCAATTTGTTCTGCTTCACAGTTTGGACATTTTAGCAATTTACTATTATCATCTAATGAAAATTGGCTCACTTGAGAAATAACATCCTTAGCCTTAAGATAATCGTTCCTGTTTACAAAAAGTTTTACTCCGCCAATAGCATTGCTGTACAAAGGATTTGCGTCAACTGTATTGTTATCACGCATAAAAACTTCAATTCCTTCAGATTCTAATTTTCCTTTAAAAATTATTGCCTCCGAAGAATATTGATAAATTCCTATTAATTCAAAAATGTCTCCCATAAGATTAAAACACAAATGTACTCAACAAACCCAACACTTCCGATATTTCTTCTTTTGAATTGAAGCTGTGAATACAAAAACGCAGTCTTTCCTGACCTTGAGGAACGGTGGGCGATAAAATGGCTTTGACATCAAAACCTTTTTCCTGGATTTGATAGGCAATTGATTTTACTTTTTCATTTCCGGGAATTATGACGCTTTGAATGGCCGATTTACTCCTGACGAACATCGGTTTCAAACCCAAAAGATTCTTTTCCTGATTAAAATGAACAATGTTTTCTCGAAGTTGCTCAACAGCTGATTTTCCTGATTGTAAATGTTTGTATCCAATTAAAATCGTGGCTACCGAATGTGGTGAAAGTCCAGTAGTATAAATAAAACTTCGGGCAAAATTGATGAGGTATTCTTTCAATTCTAATGACCCTAAAATCGCTGCTCCGTGACAACCCAATCCTTTTCCGAACGTCATTATTCGGGCAAAAACTTGATCTTGCAAACCCAACATTTGAACCAGGCCTTCACCTGTTGAACCAAAGACTCCAAGCGAATGCGCTTCATCAATTACCAAATGACAATTGTATTTATTGGAAACTTGTGTCAATTCTTCAAGATTTGGAGTGTCACCATCCATCGAAAAAACGCTTTCGGTTACAATGTAGACTTCGACAAGCTCAGTCTGACAACGTTGAATGAGTTTTTCTAAATCTTCAAAATCATTGTGTTTGAATTTGTAAGACTTCGCATTCGAAAGCTGGATTCCGTCGCGAATGGAAGCGTGGCATATTTCATCGTACAAAATTAAATCGCCTTTTTGTGGAACTGAACTAAAAAACCCCACATTGGCATCGTAACCCGAATTGAAAATCAAGGCGCTCTCAGATTGATGAAAACCAGCAATATAATCTTCGGTTTCTTTATAGACTTTGTGGTTTCCAGATATTAACCGGGAACCTGTCGCCCCATTTTGGATGAAGTTATTTTCAATTAAATACTGATGTGTTTCTTCGAAAATGGCTTTGTTCTTCGCAAATCCAATGTAATCATTGGACGAAAAATCGATTAATTTATTGGGCACAGCCAATTTTCGCAAAGCGTTGTTTTGCTTGCGAATTTCGAGTTTGGAAGAAAGATTTTTTGGAAACTTCATAGAGGCAAAGTTAAGGAATATATTTGGCTAAAAAATGGATCACAGATGACACGGATTAAACGGATTTACACTGATATTAAAAATAATTATTGTTTTTTAGTGTTTTATTATTGTTTATCGATTATTTTTATATATTTGTACCGAACTTTAAAACTTAAAACTATGAGAAAATTAAATTTATTAAAAACTATTGTTGATTATGTTTTCATATTATCAATTATTATGTGCACTTTGTTGATTGTTTTTTCTATTCTACTTATCTTGGGTTCTGAAACACTTAAGATTCCTGACAAATTTTTTTTTAATGGAATTGAAATAATTGGAATTTGGAGTAAATTAGGACTTACCATCAACATTGCAAACTTTGGTTTAACTCTTTACATCCTTTTTAATTTCAAAAAGTTATTAGGTAATTTTAAAGAAAAATTAATTTTTGAAATAGAGACCTGTATTCTATTAAATAGAATAGGTAGATTATTAATTTATTCCTCTTTTATATATATTCTTGCCGAAATGATTTTAAGATTATCGAAAAATGATATATATATTGATTTTGGTTTTGGTCCTTTTTTATACCTAGTTTCTTTAGGTTTGTTTTTTATAGTTTTAGCCGAGGTATTTAAAATGGGAAAACAGTTGAAAGAAGAAAACGAATTAACAATTTAAGCTATGCCAATCATTGTAAACCTTGACGTAATGCTTGCCAAACGCAAGATGCGCTCTAATGAACTTGCAGAAAGAATTGGCATTACCACGGCAAATCTTTCTATTTTGAAAACCGGAAAAGCAAAGGCTATTCGATTTTCGACTTTAGAATTGATTTGTGAAATTCTGGAATGTCAACCTGGAGATATTATGGAGTTTGTGGCAGAATAGAAATCCAATTAGAATAGCATAAAAAACCACCCCGTCCTTCGGACACCCCTCCAATGGAGGGGAATAAAAAAAGCCAAACATTGCTGTTTGACTTTTAGTTTCTATATTAAAATTGTCTTAGTCGGCTAAAACAATTACTTTATTGTCTTTCATTTCAATAGTTCCAGATTGAATAGCAAGGGTATAGTTCTGATCGTTCACTTTTGTGAATAAATCTTCAGATTCTTTGCTAAAATTGAAACTTAGAGCTGTAATTTTTACAATCCCTTTTTGAAGTAAAGAAACAATTGGGGCGTGATTATTCAACATTTGAAAATCTCCAACAACTCCCGGCAATGAAACCGAAGTTACTTCGCCCGAAAATAATTTTGCTTCTGGTGATACTATTTCTAATAACATATTTTTGTAGTTATAAGGTTTAAGGTTTAAAGTTTAAAGTTACGAGTGAACCTTAAACTTTAAACCTTAAACTATTTTTAGGCTTCTGCCAACATTTTTTCTCCTGCTTCGATAGCGTCTTCAATAGTTCCTTTAAGGTTGAAAGCCGCTTCTGGCAAGTGGTCTAATTCCCCATCAATAATCATATTAAATCCTTTGATGGTGTCTTTAATATCAACCAAAACTCCTTTTAATCCTGTAAATTGTTCTGCAACGTGGAAAGGTTGTGACAAGAAACGTTGAACACGTCTGGCTCTTGAAACCGCCAATTTATCATCTTCAGAAAGTTCTTCCATACCAAGAATCGCGATAATATCTTGCAATTGTTTGTATTTTTGAAGAATTTCTTTTACTCTCTGTGCGCAGTTATAATGCTCCTCACCAATAATTTGTGGGGTCAAAATTCTAGAAGTTGAATCTAATGGATCCACCGCTGGATAAATTCCTAATTCGGCAATTTTACGAGATAATACTGTTGTTGCATCAAGGTGGGCAAATGTTGTAGCCGGCGCCGGGTCAGTTAAGTCATCCGCAGGAACGTAAACTGCCTGAACAGATGTGATAGATCCTTTGTTTGTAGATGTAATACGCTCTTGCATTGCTCCCATTTCTGTAGCCAATGTTGGTTGGTAACCCACCGCAGATGGCATACGACCCAAAAGTGCTGATACCTCAGAACCTGCTTGTGTAAAACGGAAGATATTGTCAACGAAGAATAATACGTCTTTTCCTTGATCTGAACCTGCTCCATCACGGAAATACTCTGCAATAGACAATCCTGACAAGGCTACACGTGCACGAGCTCCAGGAGGTTCGTTCATTTGTCCGAAAACGAAAGTCGCTTTTGACTCTCTCATTCCTGGCATATCTACTTTAGATAAATCCCATCCACCTTCTTCCATAGAGTGCATAAAAGCATCTCCATATTTTATAATTCCTGACTCCAACATCTCACGAAGCAAGTCATTTCCTTCACGCGTTCTTTCTCCTACTCCTGCGAATACTGAAAGTCCACCGTGACCTTTTGCAATATTGTTAATCAACTCTTGAATCAATACTGTTTTACCAACACCGGCACCACCGAACAATCCAATTTTTCCTCCTTTTGAGTATGGCTCAATCAAATCGATTACTTTAATACCTGTGAATAAAACTTCTGATGAAGTTGATAAATCTTCGAATTTTGGTGCCGCTCTGTGAATTGACATTCCATTTTCACCAGCTTTTGGTAAGTTTCCTAAACCATCAATTGCATCTCCAATTACATTAAACAAACGACCATATACATCTGCACCAATTGGCATTTGTATTGGAGCACCTGTTCCAACCACTTCATAACCTCTGCTCAAACCATCTGTAGAGTCCATAGATATGGTACGTACAGTGTTTTCACCAATGTGAGATTGTACTTCAAGAACTAATAATGTTCCGTCTTTTCTTGTGATTTCTAATGAATCATAAATTTTTGGAAGTTCAACATCTTTTCCGTTGAAAACTACATCGACAACTGGTCCGATGATTTGGGCAACTTTTCCTATTACTTTTGACATTGCTTATGTATTTATTAAATAGCTATTCAGGTTTATGAAGCACAACTAATTGAAACCAATCAAGTAGCTACGTTTTTCAGTGTGCAAAGATAATTTTTTAAAATATAAAAATCAATACTTTTTTTATAAAAAAACAGACTGTTTTTAATGAACGGCTCCCATAGGAGAGAGAAGCAACGAAAAGTGATTAAAAACCAAAAAACCACCACGTTTCCGTGATGGTTTTCTAGATATTATAAAATTATTATTATGGATTGATTGTCCAAGAGGCAAAATACTGTTGCCCTATTAATCCTGCTCCTAATACTTGGAAATATTCTTTTCCTCCTAGATTTGCTGCGCCAACTTTAATTACCGACTTTAATTTAGGAATTCCGTAGTTAATTTGAGCATCAATAACAGTAGCTGAGGCTATCATCCCATCAGCCATTGTAGATTGCCATAAATATTCACTATTCCATCTTGCACTTACATTAAATCCAAAATTTTCGAATAATTTATCATTGCCAAAAGTAGTTTTAATTCTATGTTTTGGTGTATTGAAGCCTGCTTCAAAACTTGGGTCTTTTGCTTGATCAAATTTAAATTCAGCATAGTTATAGTTAGCTCCTAGGTCATAGTTTCCAAACACTTTTCTAGATAATCCAATACCAAACCCCAATGATTTAATTTCAAGATTCGTATTAGTGTATAATTGATAGGCTCTATAATTTCCATTTGCAAGCGCATGAACTGAATGTCCTCCTGGATCCGCTGGTCCAGCTAATAAGTTTGGTGCGTCTTGAGCGGTTCCATAAAGAGGTGCCACTACAGTCAAGTTGCCAATGAAATTATTATATATATTATAATATCCATTAATGTCAAAATTAATATTTTTAATTTGAGAACGATATCCTAACTCAAATGCTTTTACCTCTTCTGGTTTTACTAGTTCTACATTCGTTTTCTTTAATAACAAAGCAGCTGCAACGGGGTTAGTTCCTGCCATTGCTGAAAATGCTCCAACTGATGCTGCTGTATAAGAATTAAAATAAGCGTTATTCCCATTCATAACCTTTGTTGCTCCGCCAGCTAAAAACTGTCCAGTTGGTGTTACAACAGGTAAAGTTTCGGTATATCTTAATAAGTTGTCTGGAGCAGAACCTACCAATACTGCATTTCCAACATTGAACCCGATGTATTGATCTTGCGTACTTGGATTTCTAAATCCAGTTTGATATGATGCCCTGATATTATGTTTTTTACTTTCGCCTGCTGAATATACCAATGATACTCTTGGAGAATAGCTGCCGTCAAAGTTTTTTGCTTTGTCATAACGAATAGACCCAGTGAATTTCAATCTGTCATCCATAAATTTTTTCTGCAATTGAGTGTAAGCTCCATATTCATTATAGGATATAGGTCCATTGGCATCAGTATAAATTCTTCCGTGGGAATTCAATTGATATTCTCTGTAAGAACCTCCTACTTGAATTTCGGCAAATTTGATGATGTCTTTAAAATTATAATTGGCATCAGAATGATACACTTTAGAATTATCTACCAATTTTGAACCTGTTAATACACTAGGCTCGGCAATTACTTTATTGAAAGCGGTTTGAAAAGCTGCTGTGCCAGGAACTAATCTACCAACATCAGCTTTTCCTCTAGCATAAGTATGAGATGCTGCGGCATTACCATATAATGGACTTGCTGGATTTCCATATACTCCAGCGTAGTTGGCTGCATATGTCCCGAACCAAGTAGCATCTTTTTTCCATTCCCTATTTACATTTATACCGGTAAATAACATATCATAAGATTTTCCGCCATCTTCATTAGTAGTGTATCCTCTTACAAAAAAGTTTTTGCCTTTTATTTCTAGTTTATGTTGTTGCATAAAAAAGTTATTTAAATAATATCTATTGGCTCCTTGGTAAACGGCGTTCCCGTAACCAAATTTACTCTGCCAAATAACCTCTACATTTTCATTTCCAAAAGGGCGATAATGAAGAGAGAAATCAATTTTAGTGTTTTTAGCTTTGTTGTCTGTTAAATCTGTTTCGTTGTATCCTGTTCGCGACACATTTTCTTTTGGCAAAGCTGCTGCAAGAGCAACTGGTAAACCTGCTGCAGCCCAACTACCATTGGCTACCATAGTTTGCCCAACATTATAAATATTTGTACTTACTTCATCTCCATAAACATTGATTCCGTCGTAATTTTTGTCACTTCTAGTTATTCCTGCACGAGTCTTGTCGTCATAATTTGTGGCGTACCAATCTGTTCCGTCCATAAAAGTCATATTAACTTTTGCGGCAAATTTTGGGCTGAAGGCATGTGCCATTCTAATTCCAAAATCGTAAAAGCTATTTGTCCCAGCGGCTTTTTGACTGGTTGATCCATATTTAAGATAGGTTGAAATACCTTGATAGGTAAATGGACTTTTGCTGTTCATAAACATAATACCATTAAATGCATTGGCTCCATATAATGCAGATGATGCACCTGGTAGTAACTCTACACTTTGAACATCGATTTCTGAAACACCAATCATATTTCCCAACACAAAGTTTAGAAGCGGTGAAGAGTTGTCCATTCCGTCAACTAATTGCATAAAACGAACGTTTGAAACGGTTGCAAAACCTCTTGTGTTTATTGACTTGAATGTCAAACTACTTGTGTTCATTTGCACTTCTTTCAAATTTTCTAATCCATCATAAAATGTAGGAGAAGCCGTTTTCTTGATGTCTTTAATTCCCATTCTTTCAATGGTAACTGGAGATTCTAAAATTTTCTCAGGAGTTCTAGATGCAGAAACAACAATTTCATTCAACATTGTTTGTTCATCTGTTAGTTTTACGCTTACTTTTTGATTGTTCGACGTGATACTAACTTTTTTCGATTCAAAACCTATGCTTGTTACTTCAATAGTAAAAGGAGGCTTTTTTGCTGAATTTAAAATAAATTTTCCGTCGCCATCTGTTACGGCTCCAGCATTGTCCCCAACAATATTAATGTTGGCTCCAGAAATTGGTTGGTTGTTACTATCTGTAACTGAACCTGTAATTGTAGTTTGAGCAAAAGTTACACTGCAAAAAAACAAAGATAAAATAAGTAAATACACTCTCATTTGGTTAAATTTAATGGTTATCGGAGTAAAAGTAAAAATATTTTTGATATTATTATAAATCAAGGTAAAAAAAACTATAATTATCATTTTTTTTTATTCATTTATAATTATTCCATATTAGTGAGTTTTTAAATTTATTAATAACTTTTTTGTTAAAAGTCCAAATAAACATTATGCTTGCATATATGATTTAATAAAAAAATGAATAATTCATAAAAAACTACAGCTTTAAGTAATCATTTAAATTAAAAAAAGCGAGAAAAAATCTCGCTTCATAAAAAATATATGTAAGTTTTTACTTATTCAACCGTAACTGATTTGGCTAAATTACGTGGCTGATCTACGTTGCACCCCCTCATAACTGCAATGTAATAAGACAAAAGTTGCAAAGGAATAGTTGTTATTAATGGAGACAAAGCATCTGAAGTTTCAGGAATTTCGATAACATAATCTGCCAATTCACTTACTTGGGTATCCCCTTTAGTTACCACGGCTATAATTCTACCACTTCTTGATTTTATTTCCTGAATATTACTAACTATTTTATCATAATGTCCCTGTTTTGGAGCAATGATTACTACTGGCATTTGATCGTCTATCAAAGCGATTGGGCCGTGTTTCATTTCGGCGGCAGGATAGCCTTCTGCATGTATATACGATATCTCTTTAAGCTTCAAAGCTCCCTCTAGAGCCACCGGAAAATTATATCCTCTTCCTAAATATAAACAATTAGGAGCTTCTTTAAACGTAGCAGCAATTTCTTTAGCTTTTTCATTTGTTTCCAATGCTTCTTTTACTTTTTCCGGAATTATTTCTAATTCTTGCAAATACATATGAAAATCTGAATTAGACAAAGTCCCTTTGGCTTTTGCTAAACGCAAAGCAATCATAGTTAGCACTGTGATTTGTGTGGTAAATGCTTTTGTTGATGCAACCCCAATTTCTGGTCCTGCATGAGTATATGCGCCGGCGTGAGTTTCTCTTGAAATAGAAGAGCCAACAACGTTACAAACTCCAAAAACAAATGCCCCATGTTCTTTGGCTAGTTTTATAGCGGCCATTGTATCGGCAGTTTCTCCAGATTGCGATATGGCAATTACAACGTCTCGGCTACTAATTATTGGATTTCTATATCTGAATTCGGAAGCATATTCTACTTCTACAGAAATTCTTGCAAATTCTTCAAAAATATATTCTGCAACCAAACCAGCATGCCAAGAAGTCCCACATGCAACAATAATGATACGATCTGCATTCAGGAATTTTTCTAGATTATCTTCAACACCCGACATTTGAATTATGCCTTCATTTGCATGGAGTCGTCCACGATAGGTGTCTTTTATAACACTCGGTTGCTCGTATATTTCTTTTAACATAAAGTGTTCATAACCTCCTTTTTCTATTTGCTCCAAATTCATTTGGAGCTCCTGTATATAGGGATCAACTAAAGAATCATCTTTAATTTTTCTCACCTTTATTGGTTTGTGGAGCCTAATATTTGCCATTTCACCATCTTCTAAATATACGGCATTTGAAGTATATTCTATAAACGGTGAAGCATCTGATGCTATGAAATATTCGCCTTCTCCCATCCCAATTGCTAACGGGCTTCCTAAACGAGCAACAACAATTTCATCTGGATTTTTTTTGTCAAAAACAGCTATTGCATAAGCTCCTACCACTTGATTTAGGGCTATTTGAACAGCTTTGCCAAGTTTTAGTTTTTCCTTTTTTTGAACTTCTTCTATAAGATTTACAAGGACCTCTGAATCTGTTTCTGAATGAAAAACATATCCTCTTTTTATTAATTCCTCTTTGAGTGGGGCATAATTTTCAATAATTCCGTTATGAATTATTGCCAAATTCCCAGAATTGGATAGGTGTGGATGGGAGTTCACATCATTTGGAACACCATGTGTCGCCCATCTCGTATGTCCAATCCCAATGGTTCCATTTATTGCAATTTCTTTTGCTGCCTTCGCCTCAAGATCTACAACCTTCCCTTTTGTTTTTGAAAGTTTTATATCAGTTCCGTCATATAACATAACCCCTGCACTATCATACCCTCTGTATTCAAGCCTTTTTAACCCCTTAATAACTATAGGATAAGCTTCTCTATAACCGATGTATCCAACTATTCCACACATAATTTTAGTTAATTAGCTTTTGGTTTTGTATAATAAATTTCGAGTTTCAATCTTTTATCCTCGGGAACTGTTGCTGCACTTCCATAAAGTATGGTTCCCAACGGATTCATAACGCTTGCCTTTGGCACTTGAGAAATAGCACTTGCAGTTCTTAATTTATTGGAATTAGCTGTAGCTATATCTTCAGTAACAACAACACCTAATTTAATATTTGTTGAATCAGTGTATTTCACAAGGTTTCTGATGTGATCCGTAATCCTAATTTTATAAGTCGATCCTCTTTTTGATGTAGCGTCTATATTTATGTTTCCATCAAATACTGTTTTTGCCTTTTTGGAATTAGTACTTGATGAAACATCAGTAAAATAATCCAACACTGGGCGGTTATTGGTCAAATCAAACATATATATTCTCTGTGGTTCATAGCTATTTGCCATTGCACTTGCATCAATATTAAATACAAGATTAGCTTCATTAATTAACCACCCGTTTTTTCTAATATTATCTAACTCGTCCGAAACTCCATTAGGTCCGGTCAAGTTGCCATTTGAATCATATCCTATCAAATCAGTTTTATCAAAAAGGCTGATTACCGCCATTGAACCTTCGCCTCCTTTTAAGTATAATCTTTCGTCACCAAGTGCTGGATTTGCAGAACTTATGGCAGTAGTATATGCTGGATTTGTATTGGTTTGGCTCAATAAACTAACCGTATTTCCTGTCATATTAAGTACAATCGTTTTTGCAACTCTCGTTGTTACTCCATTTGTAACAAGATCCTCTTTATAGTTAATTGTAATTGTTCCTTTCGAAAAATTAATCATAGCCATACTTCCTGCATCGCTACCAGACTGTTCCACTTTGAAATATAACCCTCTAAAATATTCCTTGAAAATGTCGTTTGTAAGCAATTTTCCTGTGGCAGCAGCATTAATTATTTTTGTTTTAAAAAAACCGGTGTTAAGGTTTAATTTCATTGATGGAACCGTTCTCGTTGTTGTAACAACTTTTGTGGTAGCGTCTGTAGAGGTGGCAACATGCTCAGCAGGATCAAAGAAAAAAGCATCATTTTGAGCAACATCTGTAGTGTCATTCAAACGATTTCCGATTTTAAGATTATCAAAATCTGTGTTTTGATCCGTGAAATATTTTTGTGCAGTTTGAAACCCTCCAATCGGATCTAAATCCCTCATGAAATATCCTGACTCATAAACGCTTAATTTAATTTTTGCATTAGGTTCGCCGTAGATGGAATCTAGTGTATAAACATGGCTACCATCAGTATTATTTACTGTTTTTGTTGCATCAGTAAAGTAAGGTATATTCAAAATTACGTTATCAATTACTGGATTATCCCCAATTGCAGGGCTTACAGCACTCAAAACTAATTGTGTCGCAAAATTTGCCGTTGTTTTACCAAAGGCGGGATTGTTGTAAATTCCTAAAGCATTTACCGGAAGATTGTTCGATTGTATGGGGGTTATTTCTTGGTTGTAAGCGACTACATTTGAGGTGTAACTACTTAAAGTAAAATGATTGTCTCCTATTAAATCGGCCCCAATAGCGTTATATTCTTTATCACATGAAACGAAGAAAACGATACTTACAACTAATAGAATTTGCTTAAAAAAAGAATTATAGCGCATATTTAAAGGAAAAAATTTAATTTATAGAACACTGTTTTTATAGAAATTGATATACGCCTCGGCGAATTTTTCTTTCGGGGCGAAAGGTAAAAAAGGTTTTCCCGAAGATTCTATAAATTTTGTTAAACTTGGAGACACTTTCTCAGAAGCAATGATAACAGCATCTGAATGTTTGATAACGGCTTTCATAATATTTTCATAGTCAGGATTTTCCAGATCAATAATTGCCTCTTTTGGCACACCATCAAAAGTGATTTTGTTAATCATTTCTTTATCCAATATTCCCTCAAATGATTGACCGTAAATAGAGGTGACAATTTTTGTGTCTGAAAATAAGGCTTCATTTTTATAGAAATGTTTCATATAAATGGGCAACAAAGCCGCCATCCATCCATGGACATGGATAATATCCGGAACCCAATTGAGTTTTTTTACCGTTTCGACAACTCCTTTTGCGAAGAAAATTGCACGTTCGTCATTGTCTGGATATAAAACTCCTTCTTCGTCGGTAAACGTCGCTTTCCTCTTAAAATATTCGTCGTTATCTATAAAATATACCTGAATTCTTTCCTTTGGTATTGAAGCCACTTTAATTATCAAGGGCATATCCAAGTCGTTCACAACCAGATTCATTCCCGAAAGCCTAATTACTTCGTGTAATTGATGTCTTCTTTCGTTTATATTTCCATATCTTGGCATAAAAATTCTTATTTGTCCGCCCAGATTATTAATCATTTTTGGAACCTCATAAGACATTGAAGACACCTCATTTTCAGCTAGATAAGGTACCACCTCTGATGATACATATAATATTCTCTTATCTTCCATATTGTAATTTGCTTAATTTATTGGCAATAAAAACCATGCAAAATTACAAAAATTTATGCAGTTATTGTCTAAAATATTATGTTTGCACTTAATTTCAACAAAATTACCATGCATATTTTCTACGGAAAAGCAACTTTGATAGACTATTTAAAATCCACAAAAACCAATAATTCTAGAATTGGCTTTGTCCCAACTATGGGTGCTTTACATCTTGGTCATTTATCGCTGATGCAACAATCGATGTTGGAAAATGAAATTACGGTTGTCAGTATATTTGTGAACCCAACCCAGTTTAACAATCTCGAGGATTTAGCAAAATATCCCAGAACACTTGACGATGATATAAAAAAAATTGAAAAATTAAATCCCAAAATCATTGTTTATGCTCCAACTGTCAATGATATTTATGATGGTAAACCTTTTTCACAATTTTTTGATTTTGATGGATTAGAAAATCAAATGGAAGGCAAATTTAGACCTGGTCATTTTAATGGTGTTGGCACCGTGGTGAAACGCCTTTTCGAAATTGTCAAACCCACAAACGCTTATTTTGGAGAAAAAGATTTTCAACAATTACAAATTGTGAAGAAAATGGTTGCCAAAAACGAGATAAAGGTAAACGTGGTAGGATGCCCAATTTATAGAGAATCTAACAATTTGGCTATGAGTTCCAGAAACGAACTCTTGACTCCCGATCAAAAAAAAGAAGCTTCCTTTATATATAAAACATTAGTAGGCTCAAAAGCAAAATTCAAAACAAATAGCGCTACAGCAACCGAAAAATGGGTAGAAAAATCATTTGAAAAAAATCCAAACTTCAAATTAGAATACTTTCAAATTGCTGATGAGGAGACGCTCTTGCCCTGTTTGAGAAAAAGTAAAACCAAAAAATACCGCGCTTTTATTGCCGTTTTTATCAACAATGTCCGTTTGATTGACACCATTCCATTAAATTAATTTACTTTTGCGTAATGCAAATTCAAGTTCTAAAATCAAAAATTCACAGAGTAAAAGTAACTGGTGCCGATTTAAATTATATTGGCAGCATTACTATTGACGAAGCGTTGCTCGAAGCTTCAAATATTATTGAGGGCGAAAAGGTTTCGATTGTAAATATCAACAATGGTGAGCGATTTGAAACTTATGCCATCAAGGGCGAGAAGAATTCTGGGACAATAACGCTCAACGGGCCAGCAGCGAGAAAAGTGCAAAAAGACGACATTATCATCATCATTTCTTACGCTACAATTGACTTTGAAGAAGCCAAGACCTTCATTCCATGGATTATTTTTCCCAACGAAAAAGACAATTCGCTGACTTAAAATAAATCCTTTTATTTTAAAAATTTAAATCCTTTTATTTGAACATTCTTTATCCTAAATTTGGATTCAATTTAGTTCTAAAATAATGTCTAAAGTAAAAACTTCCTTTTTTTGCCAAAATTGTGGCGCACAATATTCGAAATGGCAAGGACAATGCAATTCCTGCAAAGAGTGGAATACCATCGCCGAAGAAATCATTCAAAAAGAAGAAAAATCAGCTTGGAAAAGCGAAACTGTATCCAACACCAAAGCTCCAAAACCATTACGCATCAACGAAATTGATTCCAGCCAAGAAATCCGTATGGACACCACCGACGGCGAACTCAATCGAGTGCTTGGTGGCGGAATTGTTCCTGGTTCTTTAATCCTTTTGGGCGGTGAACCCGGCATTGGAAAAAGTACATTGTTGCTTCAAATTTCTTTAAAACTACCTTACAAAACGCTGTATGTTTCTGGCGAAGAAAGCCAAAAACAAATAAAAATGCGTGCCGAAAGAATCACGCCAAATAGCGATAATTGTTACATTCTTACCGAAACCAAAACTCAAAATATCTTCAAACAAATTGAAGCCATCGAACCCGAAATCGTCATCATCGATTCCATTCAAACGCTTCATACGGATTATATCGAATCGACGCCAGGAAGCATTTCTCAAATTCGGGAAACCACTGCCGAACTGATAAAATTTGCCAAAGAAACCAATGTTCCAGTGATTCTTATTGGTCACATTACCAAAGACGGAAACATTGCTGGGCCCAAAATTCTGGAGCATATGGTCGATACTGTTTTGCAATTCGAAGGCGACAGAAATCACGTGTATCGTATTTTACGGTCGCTAAAAAACCGTTTTGGTTCCACTGCCGAAATTGGTATTTACGAAATGCTAGGCAATGGTTTGCGCGAAGTTTCGAACCCTTCGGAAATATTGATTTCGCACAAAGACGAGGAATTATCAGGAACAGCAATTGCTTCTACTCTCGAAGGAATGCGTCCGCTGATGATTGAAATCCAATCGCTGGTAAGCACCGCAGTTTATGGAACACCTCAACGCAGCACGACAGGTTACAACGCCAAAAGATTGAATATGATTCTGGCAGTTTTAGAAAAAAGAGCTGGTTTTAGGCTTGGCGCCAAGGACGTTTTCCTGAATGTAACTGGAGGAATTTCGGTAGATGATCCCGCCATTGATTTGGCAGTTGTCGCCGCCATTTTATCGTCGAACGAAGACATTCCGGTAAACAAAGATTTTTGTTTTGCTGGCGAAGTGGGACTTTCGGGAGAAATTCGTCCCGTAAATCGTGTGGACCAACGCATTCAAGAAGCCGAGAAATTAGGCTTTTCGACCATTTTTGTATCCAAATACAATAAAATTGCCTTGAAAAACACAATCATCAAAATCCGATTGGTAGCGAAGATTGAGGATGTGGCTAGTGAATTGTTTGGGTAAATATTTTAATTTTATTTCATAAAACATTAATATTCAACTAAATAATTTAATTTATTTCTTTAAACCAGCTTGGCATTCATTATTTATTTGTAAATTTATGTGTTCTTTTCTCCTATGGAAAGAATCTAGAAAATGAAACCATCACACAACACAATGATTCATTTCTACCAACAACTTGGCAGGGTTTTCTACAGCATTGCCTCAGCGGACAAAGTTGTTCGAAAAGAAGAAATTAAAAAACTAAATGAAATAATAAAAAAACATTGGCTTCCGCTTGAAGATTCCTTAAATGAATTTGGCGATGATACCGCTTATCAAATCGAAATTGTTTTTGACTGGCTTATGGAAAACGATTGGATTATTGGCGAAGTAATGTCTGATTTTAAAAATTTCAAAAAAGAACATCCGCATCTATTTACGTCTAAAGTTAATTCCTTAATCCTAAAAACAGCAAGGTCAATTGCGGATTCGTTTTCTGGTATAAACAAATCAGAGCAAGTTTTAATTAATGAATTGGCTGAAATTTTAATACAAGAACAGCCATTAACCTCTAAAAACCTTTCCTAAAATTGCTTGAAAATAATTCTTTTAACATAAAAAATAAAGGCTATGGAAATACAAGTCGGCATCTGGATAGACACCAAGAAGGCAATTATTGTTACCCTTGAAGGTCAAAAAGAAGAAAAAATTACTGAAATAGATTCTGAAGTTGAAAATAGCGTCTATCACAACAAAGAAGGCAATAAAGGAAACTTCTCTGTGGGACATCACAGCGACAGTGAAACGAAATTTACCAACCGAAAAAAAGAGCAAATGGATTATTATCTAGATGCCGTAATGGACTACATCAAAGGCTCTGATTATCTCTATGTTTTTGGACCTGGAGAGACCAAAATAAAATTGGAACAAAGAATCCGCGACAAAAAATCTCTTGGCAAAATCAACCTAAAGGCGGTTGAAACTTCTGACAGTATGACTTTGAACGAAATTGTCGCTCAAGTAAAAGATTTTTACAATCCCTTGCAACGAAAAGTCAATATGGCTAAAATGCGCTAAATTTATTCCCTCAAAATACAATTCAAGAGACCGTCTAAAAACTGAGGCGGTTTTTTTATGGTTTTGAATTAAAAAATTAATTTTCCTCCAAGAATTTTGTAAAGAGAATCATAAAATTATTTCTGTTACCATTTTTTTGCTTTTCTTTATAAACCAAAAATTTCAAACAGCAAATAATTTATGAGAACCCGAAAACAAAAGATAATTTTAACGTCCAAAATCGTGGCTATAACTTTTGTCGCTATCATAATTGCTTTTTTTGTTTTTAGAAATTTGTTGTTAAAACAGGCTATTGCAAAGGTTTCCAACAAAATGGAACGTGATTACAACAGCGATTTTTCGATAAAAGAGGCTTCATTTGTTGGATTATCCGGCCTGAGTTTTTCCGATATTGTTTTGGCTCCAAAAAATGCCGACACACTTTTTAACATCCAAAAAATGGAAACCAGCGTTAATTTTTGGCGTTTGTTAATTGGCGATGTGCAATTGGGAACTTTGGAAATAGGAAATGGCTTTGTGCAATTAGTAAAAAATAAAAAAGGACGAAATTTCGAAGCCTTTCTAAAAAAAGACGAAGTCACTACAAATTCCAAAGAAAAAAGAGATTACGCCAAATTTGCCTATAGAATCATTTCCAAAGCTCTAAACTTAGTTCCGACCGATATGAAAATCGAAAACCTTTCGTTTCGGCTGGACGATAATGGCAAAAAAACAACCATTAATTTCCAGAAACTGCGACTGGTCAATAAGCAATTGGAAACGTCCGTAAAAGTTGAAACCAAAGCTTTTACACAGCAAATTAGAATACAAGGTTTTGCAGATCCAAGAAACAAAACTGCCGATATTCGGTTTTTCAATATTGACACCGGAGCCATCAAAGTACCTTATCTTGACGAACGTTTTAACCTGAAATCGAGTTTCGATTCCATCCGGCTCAATATTCAAAACATTGATAAATCAGGAAGCAAACTCCACATTGACGGCTTTGCTTCTATTGCTAATTTGATGATTAATCACAAGAAAATTGCTAGCAAGGATGTAGTTATCAAAAACGCAAAGTTTGACTTTAGATTCCTCTTGGGTTCCGATTTTGTATCGATTGACAGCAGTTCGACAATGCAATTCAACAAAATAAAATTTCATCCTTATCTGGCTTACGAAACCGAAGAAGACACAGTTTATAAACTCAAAGTCGCAATCCCAAAAATGAAAGCGCAGGATTTTATTGTTTCGCTTCCCGATGGTTTATTTACCCATTTTCAGGGAATGGAAGCCGAAGGCAACTTCGAATATAATCTCGACTTTATGTTCAATAAAAACAAGCCGGGCCAGTTAATTTTTGACAGTAAACTGAAGAAAGAAAATCTACGAATTACCAAATACGGCGAAGCCAATCTCAACAAACTTAACGGAGAATTCATCTATCGTGCCATCATTCAAAACGTGCAGCAACGTCCTGTTTTAGTTGGCGCTGAAAATCCAAATTACACGCCTTTAGATCAAATTTCGCCTTATTTACAAAAATGTGTTTTAACCTCCGAAGATCCTTCATTTTTCTCCCATCGCGGTTTTATCAACGAAGCTTTTAAACAATCGATTCTTAAAAACATTCGCACCAAGAAATTTTCTCGTGGCGCCAGCACGATTAGTATGCAATTAATCAAAAACGTGTTTCTTACCCGAGAAAAAACCGTATCTCGAAAACTGGAAGAAATCCTGTTGGTTTACATTCTCGAAAATAATAGAATCGCCAGCAAAGAAAGAATGCTCGAAGTGTATTTCAACATTATCGAATGGGGACCAAATGTGTACGGAATTGGCGAAGCCGCCCAATTTTATTTCCAGAAAAAACCAATTGATTTGACTCTGAAAGAATGTTTGTTTTTGGCAACCATTGTTCCAAAACCAAGGAAATTTATGTGGCAATTTGACAACGAAGGAAACTTAAAATCTTTTGCCAACCAACAGCAAAAATTCCTGAGCAATTTGATGTTGCGAAGAGGAATTTTAATTCCCGAAGACACCATTGGACAATCTATTCCTCTACAAATTACCGGGAACGCCCATTCGCTTTTGCATTTAAAAGTACAAGATTCTATTCCTGTGGATTCTCTTGTGGTGGAAGAACCGTTTGAGTTTTGATGGTTTAACCACACCCGAGCGACAGCGAACTGACGAAGTAAAGACACGAAGAAAGCACAAAGTCCACAAAGATTTTAGAATCCGTTTTTATCCGCGTTTTTGCTTTAGCAAATCCGTTTTATCCGTGTTCCATTTTTAGCCACAGATTGAACAGATTTCCACAGATACAGCATAAAATACAATCACAAATAATATCGATTCAACAAAAAAAGTCCACAAAGAATTATATTTTCCTTTGTGGACTTTGTGCTTTCTTCGTGACCTCTGTGGCTAAGTAATTACGGTGCCGGATCAGGAATTATAGCGTGAACTGCATTGATTTCGGCAATAATTTCATCCGACAAAACCACATCAATCGTGGCGATATTTTCCTTTAATTGCTCCATCGTCGTGGCACCAATAATATTGCTGGTCACAAAAGCTTGTTGAGTCACAAAAGCCAAAGCCATTTGGGTTAAAGTCAAGCCATTTTTGCTTGCAACTTCCTGATATAATCGTGTTGCTTCGGTACATTGTGCGCTGTTGTATCTTGAAAATTGAGGGAATAATTTGATTCTGGCATTTGGATGACTTTCGCCAGACAAAAATTTCCCCGACAAAACGCCAAAAGCCAACGGCGAATATGCCAGCAATCCCACATTTTCTCTGATGCAAATTTCGGCAGAACCATTTTCGAAAAGTCGATTCAATAAGGAATACGGATTTTGAATGGTTTTTATTCTTGGCAGATTTTGGTATTTACTTTCTTCTAAAAACCTCATAATTCCCCAAGGCGTTTCATTCGAAAGTCCAATATGGTTAATTTTTCCTTCTTTAATTAAACCATCTAAAGTTTCTAAAACAGAATGGATGTTGTCTTCCCAAGCGTCGTCTTGTACCTTGAAACCACGTTGCCCAAAGAAATTGGCTTTGCGTTCTGGCCAATGCAATTGGTACACATCAATATATTCGGTTTGCAAACGTGTTAAACTTTGGTCTAAAGCAACCTTTAAACTCTCGGAAGAAAAATCCATTTTGTCACGCATATATCCAAAAATAGGGCTTGGTCCGGCAATTTTCGAAGCCAAAATTATGTCTTCTCTTTTTCCTGATTTCTTGAACCAAGTTCCAATGATTTTTTCGGTGCTTCCGTAGGTTTCCTTGCGTCCCGGAACAGAGTACATTTCGGCAGTGTCAAAAAAATTAATTCCCTTTTCGAGGGCATAATCCATTTGGGCGTGACCTTCGGCTTCAGTGTTCTGCTCACCAAAAGTCATTGTGCCAAGACAAATTTTGCTGACTTTTATATTAGAATTGGGTAAAGTGGTGTATTTCATTTTAAATTTAATTTGATTGGGTTTTGGTAAATTTCAGGGATAATTGCATTTTTAAAGACAATTCAACTTCTAATTTGTCATTTCGACGAAGGAGAAATCTCTATTTTTTGCTCAATTATTGTTGAGATTCCGCGTTCCTCGGAATGACAAAACATAGGCTGAAATAACTATTTTAATTTATATCCTTCAACATTTCGGCAATTTCGTCTAATCGTGGTGTCAAAATGATTTCAATTCTGCGATTTTTTGCTTTGCCTTCGGCGGTTGCGTTGCTTGCCAATGGAGAGAATTCGCCTCGACCGGCAGCAGTTAAGTTTTGTTTGTTGATAGCTTTGTTTTCGCTCAAAATGGCAACAATTGCTGTGGCTCTTTTGGTTGACAAATCCCAGTTATCGGCAATTGGTCCTGAACCCTCATAAGGATCATCATCTGTATGACCTTCTATCAAAACAGAAATGTCTGGATTATCTCCCAATACTTTTCCCACTTCGACAACGGCTTTTTTACCTTCAGTTCCCACAGCCCAACTTCCCGAATTGAAAAGCAATTTGTTCTCCATAGAAACATACACTTTTCCGTTTTTTTGCTCCACAGTCAAGCCTTTTCCTTCGAAACTGTTCAATGCTTTCGAAAGTGTTTCTTTCAGTTTTCGCATACTTGCCTCTTTGGCGGCAATCAAGGCTTCTAATTCCTGCAAACGCTGGTTGTTTTTGTTTAGTTGCTCTTGTTCGAGTGCCAATGCTTTTTCTTTGGCTTCAAGCTGCTCCAACAATTCACGATTTTTAGCCAAATTTGCTTTCAATGCTTCGTTGCTGTTTTTCTCTAAAGCTTGATAAGAATTTTGTAAAACATCGTATTTTTTATTGACTGCATCTATTTCGGCTTGCAATTTGTTGCGTTCTGATTTTACTTTCGCCAACTCTGAAAGCAATGCCTCACGGTCTAATTCCAATTGGTTTTTTGCTTTTAGCAAGTCGGTATTTTCATCAGAAATACTTCGGTTTTCTTTTTTTAAATCGGCATATTTATTTTCTAATTCATTGTAAATTTTCTTGGAAACACAAGAAGTTGAAAGTGCCACAATGAGCAATGCGAGGGAAATTTTTTTTATCATTTTGTTTTTATTTAGGGTATATTTTTATTCGACTTCAACCATTATTGGACAATGGTCAGAATGTTTGGCTTCGGGTAATATAACGGCTCTTTTTATATTTTGTTTCAAAGGTTCGCTAACTAAACAATAATCGATACGCCAACCTTTGTTTTCTGGCCTTGCTGTGGGCACACGAACCGTCCACCAAGTATAATTGTCGGGTTCTTTGTTTAAAAACCGGAAACTGTCAATGAATCCGTTTTTCATAAACCCGTCAAGCCAAGCTCTTTCTTCGGGTAAAAATCCTGAAACTTTTTTGTTGCGAATTGGGTCGTGAATGTCAATAGCTTCGTGGCAAATGTTGTAATCACCACATATAATCAGATTCGGAATTTCTTTTTTCAGCTCGGAAATATAATTTTGAAAGTCGTCCATATACATAAATTTGTGTTCCAATCTTTCAATATTAGTTCCTGATGGTAAGTACAAACTCATTACCGAAAAACCATCGAAATCGACCCGAATGTTTCTCCCCTCAAAATCCATATGCTCGATTCCGGTTCCAAAAACGACTTTTTTGGGTTCAGTTTTCGACAAAATTGCCACGCCACTATATCCTTTTTTTGTGGCTGGAAACCAGTAATGAAAAGGATAACCTGCGAGTTCGAAATCTAGAAGAGGAATTTGTTCTGGAGTTGCTTTAATTTCTTGGAGACAAATTACATCTGGATTAGCCTGTTGAATCCAGTCGATGAATCCTTTAGAAATTGCTGACCTAATCCCGTTAACGTTATAAGAAATGATTTTCATTAAAATTTTTTAGTGTTTCAAAAGTAATAAAAAAAGGCCAAAGAATGATTAAGAAAAAAGAAGGAAAATGGAGTTTTTTGCTATCTTTGTTTTTTGCTCAATACATAAATAATCATATGGGTTTAGTTACTGCCAAAGAAATTGCCAAAGCAATAAATGCTGATAAGTACGGTTTTTTAGGTACTTTTTCGGGATGGTTATTGATGAAGGCTTTAAAAATCTCTACATTAAATAAATTTTACGACAGAAATAAACATTTAAAAGATGTTGATTTTTTAAATGCCATAATTGATAATTTACAAATAAAGTTCGAAATTCCCGAGGAAGATTTTAAACGTTTGCCTAAAGACGGCGCTTATATTACCATCTCAAACCATCCGCTGGGAGGAATTGACGGTGTCTTACTTTTGAAATTAATGCTCGAAAAAGAGCCTAATTTTAAGATAATAGCTAATTTTCTGTTGCATCGAATTGAGCCTTTGAGAAAATACATTATGCCTGTAAATCCCTTCGAAAACCACAAAGATGCCAAATCAAGCGTGGTGGGAATCAAGGAAACGCTTCGCCATTTGAGAGACGGGAAACCGCTGGGAATGTTTCCTGCGGGAGAAGTTTCGACCTATAAAGACGGTAAACTTGTCGTGGACAAAGAATGGGAAGAGGGCGCGATAAAAGTAATTAGAAAGGCACAAGTTCCCGTCGTTCCCATCTATTTTCACGCTAAAAACAGCTGGTTTTTTTATTTTCTTTCGAAAATTAGCGATACCTTGAGAACGGCCAAATTGCCTTCGGAAGTGTTCAGCCAGAAACATCGCGTGATAAAAGTGAGAATTGGAAAACCCATTTCGGTTGCTGAACAAAATGAACATACTTCTATTGAAGATTATTGCGATTTTTTAAGGCGAAAAACCTATATGCTGGCCAATCCTTTCGAAAAAGAAACTTCATTTTTGCCCACGCCAAATTTAAAACTTCCAAAAAATCCCAAGAAAATTGTTACTGCGGCCAGTCAAGACAAAATAATCAAAGAAATAAATTCCTTACGTGAAAAAGATTGTCGTTTGTTGCAAAGCAAGAACTATGAAGTGTTTTTTGCCAAAGCCAAAGAAATCCCTAATGTGCTTCACGAAATAGGACGTTTGCGCGAAATCACCTTTAGGGAAGTTGGAGAAGGAACAAACGAATCGACAGATATTGATTCTTTCGACAAACATTATCGCCATATGTTTTTGTGGGATGATGATGCCAAAAAAATTGCAGGTGCTTACCGAATGGGACTGGGTTCAGAAATTTATCCCAAGTATGGAATCGAAGGTTTTTACCTGAACGATCTTTTTAGATTTGAACCTGAATTATATGAAATGATTCACAAATCCATTGAAATGGGTCGTGCTTTTATCGTTAAGGAGTACCAACAAAAACCAATGCCGCTTTTCCTGCTTTGGAAAGGAATTATCCATATTACATTGCGTTATCCAGAACATAAATTCTTGCTTGGTGGCGTGAGTATCAGTAATCAATTTTCTGATTTTTCAAAATCACTGATGATCGAATTTATGAAATCGAATTTTTATGATCCTTATATTGCCCAATATATTCATCCTAAAAAAGCTTTCAAAGTCAAACTAAAAGATGCCGACAAGGACTTCATTTTTGATGAAGCGGAAGCCGATTTGAATAAATTTGACAAACTTATTGACGAATTAGAACCAGGTGCTCTACGATTACCCGTTTTAATAAAAAAATACATCAAACAAAACGCCCGTGTTGTTGCTTTTAATGTTGATCCCTTATTTAATAACGCCGTTGACGGATTAATGTATATCCGAATTTCTGATATTCCTGACAGTACCGTAAAACCCGTGATGGAGGAATTTCAGGCAGAATTGGAAAAAAAATTAGCCGAAAAAGGAGAATGTGATTAGGTTTTTAATGATGACTCTTCCCGATTAAAATTATCTATTTTAAAGAATACTTTGCCTTGATTTTATCGACAATTACTTGTGCCAATCGTTCGTGACTTTCAAATGTCCAACCTGCGATATGTGGCGTAAGAATTACATTTTTTGCAGTCAATAAATATTGAAAAGCTTCGGGAGTATTTTTGTCCTGAAAAAGAGTTTCAAAAGACAATTTTTCATATTCCAAAACGTCTAAACCAGCGCCAAGAATTTTCCCTGCTTTCATCGCTTCCACTAAATCAGCCGTCACAATATTTTTCCCTCTGGAAGTGTTTATGATCCAAAAAGGTTTGGCAAAAGCGTTGATGAAATCAGTATTTACCATCTTGTCCGTTTCGGGTGTCCAGGGAATATGCAAACTCAAAACATCGGTTTTTTGCTGCAATTCTTCGAGAGAAACCTGTCTGGCATTTTCATCTCCCACGTTTTCCTGAATATCATAACACAATACTTCCACCTCAAAACCTCGGAGTTTTTTGGCAAAAGATTTCCCCATATTTCCGTAACCAATGATGCCCACGGTTTTTCCGTCGAGTTCGTGACCACGATTACTTTCACGGTTCCAATGTCCTGATTTAATTTCGTTATCAGCTTTATTTAAATTATTAAAAAGCGACAAAATCATACCCAGAGTATGCTCGGCAACCGCATTCCTATTGCCTTCGGGCGCGGCAATAAGTGTGATTTTTTTTGATAAAGCATAATCGCAATCGATACTTTCTAAACCGGCACCAACACGGGCGATGAATTGCAAATTCGTCGCTTTGTCCAGAAATGTCTTGTCGATTTTGAATCGGCTTCGGATGACAATGCCTTGATAATCTTGGATTTTTGCCTCAATCTCTTCTTTTGAAGAAGTGAAGTCTTCGTGATTTATAAAGCCAAGTTCCTGCAATTGTTCCCAAAGCAGTGGATGGTTGCTATCGATATGAAGGATTTTAATATCCATAAAAAGTGTTTCAATATTTGATTCACCAAAATAACAAAAAAATTGCGGTTTATCGTTTTGTCAATGGGATTTAGTGTCGTAATTGTGTAAGTTTGTTAAATAGCAACAAAACAAAATTCAAATATGAGATTAACAAAAATGTTTTTAGAATTTTCTGAAAGTGAAAAAGCTGGTGGACTACTTTTACTTTTTGTAACTATTTTGTCGCTTTACCTTGCCAATTCTCCCATTCAAACCGAATATATTCAGTTTTGGTCTACAGAAGTTGGGCATCATTCTATCGCGCATTGGATTAACGATGGCTTGATGGCTATTTTCTTTCTATTGATAGGATTAGAATTAGAGCGCGAAATTTATAAAGGAGAACTGTCCAGTATCAAAAATGCAGCCTTGCCCATTTTTGGCGCCATTGGCGGAATGCTTGCTCCTGCGGGATTATTTTTATTGTTAAATTTTGGAACATCAACACAAAACGGAGCGGGAATCCCAATGGCGACAGACATTGCCTTTGCCATAGGAATATTATCGCTTTTAGGAAGTCGGGTGCCAGCGTCATTAAAAGTATTCTTAACTGCACTCGCAGTAATGGACGATTTAGGTGCTATTATCGTGATTGCCGTTTTCTACACAACAACCATTGCTTTTATAAATTTAGCCATCGCCTTGGGTATTTTTGGGTTTTTACTTTTTCTAAATCGGATGAAAGTTCACAACCTAATTCCCTACTTAATTGGCGGAATTGCAATGTGGTATTTTATGCTAAATTCAGGTGTTCACGCTACTATTACTGGTGTTTTACTGGCATTTGCCATTCCTTTTGGCGACGGAAGCAGGAAATCACCTTCTTATATTCTTCAACATTTATTGCACAAACCGATTGCCTTTTTTATTCTGCCACTATTTGCCATAGCCAATACTTGTATCGCCATAAATCCAAATTGGAGTGAAGGTTTGAGTCAATCCAATTCATTGGGAATCATTCTTGGTTTAATTATTGGAAAACCATTAGGGATATTTCTTTTTGCTCTCCTTGGAGTTAGTTTAGGGCTATGTAAATTGCCAAAAGATTTGAAATGGACAAGCATTATTGGCGCAGGAATGCTGGGCGGAATTGGCTTTACGATGTCAATTTTTATTACCCTTCTGGCTTTTCCCGGCAATGGTGAAGTGATAACCAATTCGAAAATAGCAATTATTATTGCCTCTTTTATTGCAGGAACTATGGGCTTTATTTGGTTGAAAATTACCTTGAAAATTCCAGCTAAAAAAGCAATTAAGTAATTATCCAAAAATACAAAAAAGGGTGTTTAGTTATACAAACTAAACACCCTTCTTGTTTTTATAATTCAGAAAAACTATCCCTTGATTTGCTTCAAGGAAGTCTTGATTCCTCTTATCAACGACGAACTGAATCCGTGCATTTCCATTTCGTTTAATCCTGCAATCGTGCAACCTTGTGGGGTTGTCACTCTGTCAATTAATTGTTCAGGATGTCCTTTTTCTTCAAGAAGCATTTCGGCAGCTCCTTTTACGGTTTGCGCTGAAATTGCCAAAGCTGTTTGCCAGTCGAACCCGATTTCGATTCCCGCTTGCATCGAAGCGCGAATATAACGCAAGGCAAAAGCGGTTCCGCTTGCCGCGAGAACAGTAGCCGCATCCATTAATTTTTCGTCAATAATAGGTGCCGTTCCTAAGTCTTGGAATAATGAAACTACATTTTGTCCGTTTGCTTTGTCTTTTTCACGAAAGGCAATACAGGTCGCCGATGCTCCAAACTGGGCTGCAATATTGGGCATAATTCGGATAGCACTGTTAGAATCTCCTATTTTATTTTGCAAATTCTCTACCGATAATCCACTCACGGCTGAAGCAATCGTTTTGTTCGATATTTTTGGAAGTATTTCACTCAAAACAGTATCAACTTGGTAAGGTTTTATGGTAAGAATGATAATATCTGCTTCCTGAATATGGTGAGTATTGTCTGTAGAAACCGTGATTCCTAAATTTTCAAGATGCAAAATGCTTGCGGTATTCCTTCTTGTTACGGTAACTTGATTTTTTTTTGAAAATTTTGCTATTCCCAATGCTATGGAAACTCCTAAATTTCCTCCTCCGATAATGTGTATTTTCATTTTATGTGTGTTTTCCTCTTCCCAACCCTCTCAAAAAGCAGAGGGAGTCGAAATAGAGAGCGTTATTTTTAATTTTTTTAATCCTATTAATTAAAACCCTAAAATCAGTCTCGCAATTGAAAAATAAATAAGAATCCCAAAGATATCATTACTTGTGGTAATGAATGGTCCTGTTGCGAGTGCAGGGTCAATTCCGAATTTATCCAATAATAATGGCACAAATGTCCCGATAAGCGATGCAATTATAATTACGGAAACTAATGCAATAGTAACAATAATTCCGATTATAAATTCTACATTCAAGAGAAAATGGCTACCCAAAAATAAAATACTGGCTAGAATTATTCCGTTCAACAAACTGAGGGAAACTTCTTTTATCAATCGGTTGAACAAGGAACCACTCAGGGTATCGTTGGCCAAACCTTGTACAATAATTGCCGAAGATTGCACGCCTACATTTCCTGCCATTGCAGCAATAAGCGGCGTGAAAAAGAACAAATTTCCGTGATTGGTCATTGCTCCGCCAAATAATCCGAGGACTTTTACCGATATAAAACCTCCCAAAAGTGCCAACACCAACCAAGGCAAACGGGCTTTTGTCAATTCTAAAATGCTGTCATCGGCTTCAACGTCTTGCGAGATACCGGCAGCCAACTGGTAATCCTCGGTTGCTTCGTCCTTGATTACATCCACGATGTCATCGATGGTAATTCGACCGACCAATCGACCCATTTCATCCGTAACAGGAATGGCTTCCAGATCATATTTTTGCATAATACGAGCTACCTCAACATCTTCTGTATCAACCATTACGGAGTTTAATTTCTTGATATAAACTTCACTAATGGGTGTTTTTGAGGATGTTGTCAATAAGTCCTTGAGCGATAAACGTCCCAACAGCCTGTCTTCATCATCCACCACATAAATAGAATGGACTCTGGAGATGTTTTCGGCCTGGATTCGCATTTGTTTAATACAGGTAAAAACATTCCAGTTTTCGTTGACTTTTACCAACTCTTTGTGCATAATTCCACCAGCAGTATCTTCGTCATAACGCAGCAAATCGACAATATCCTTGGCGTGTTCCACGTCTTGAAGTTCCGAGATTACTTCCTGCTTTTTACTCTGCGAAAGCTCCGCAATAATATCGGCTGCGTCATTAGTTTCTAATTCATCAAGTTCTTCTGCAATTTCTTTTGGCGATAGCCGGCTTAATATTTTCTCGCGCAAATCATCCTCTAATTCTAGCAGGATTTCGGCGGTTTTTTCAGAATCCAACACCTTAAAAATGTATGTGGCTTCGTCAAAATCAAGCTCGTCGAGGATTTCGGCAATATCAGCGTGGTGCAAGTCATTCAGCAAAACTCCCAGTTGCTGGTCGTCTTTACTTTGAATAAGTTGCTCTAATTCCTGGATTAGTTCTTTGCTGATTTTAAACTCCATCGGCTTCTATTTTTTGGGTCAATGCTATAAATTGTTCGACACTAAGTTGTTCCGGACGCAGATTAAAAACTTCGTCTTCTCTCAAACTATCGGACAAATTTAGTGTTTTTAAACTATTTCTCAAGGTTTTTCTCCGTTGCTGGAAAGCAGTTTTCACGACCGTAAAAAACAATTTTTCACCACAAGGCAAGCTATAATCTTCTTTTCTGCGTAAGCGCAAAACGCCTGATTTTACTTTTGGCGGCGGAATAAAAACGTGCTCGTCGACCGTGAATAAATATTCGGCATCATAAAAAGCCTGAACTAAAACCGATAGAATTCCATAGGCTTTTGTTCCTTTTTTTTCGCAAATCCGTTCAGCCACTTCTTTCTGGAACATTCCGGCAAATTCCGGAATTTGGTTGCGGTATTCCAATGCTTTGAATACGATTTGAGTCGAAATATTATAGGGGAAATTCCCGATTATGGCGAATTGCTTTCCGCCAAAAACTTCATTGACATCGTATTTCAGGAAATCTTTGGAGATTATTTTGCCGTGTAATTTTGGATAATTGGCATCCAAATACGTCACCGATTCGGTGTCAATTTCGATAACGTAGGTATTTATTGGTTTTTCCAATAAATACTTGGTCAAAACGCCCATTCCCGGTCCTATTTCTAAAACATCATCGTAACCTTCGAGATTCAAGGTGTCGGCAATTGCTTTGGCGATGCTTTCATCTTTTAAGAAATGCTGTCCGAGGTGTTTTTTGGCTTTTACTTTTTCCATATTGTCATTGCGAGGCACGAAGCAATCTCACGTATTTTTAAGTTTATTTTGCCACGAAGACGCAAAGGCGCAAAGTGTATTTATATTATTGTTGCAACAAATTATCCGAAAATTATTTCCAGAGATTTTCATTAATCCAATTAGGTTTCATCCCAATTGCATTTGGGTCAACGTTTGGATATTTGTCAAAAAGACTCTTTAATCTTTCACTGAAATTGTTTTCAGGTTGAATTCTGTCTAATAAATATTTCATAATACAGAGATGAACATATAGCTTTTCATTCTGTTTTGGCACATCTTCAACCCAATTAAATGGAGGGTTCGGCAATAGTTTTGGATTTCCTGGTAAATTTTTATTCCATAATCTAGAATGATGTGCGCAATAATTGCGAATTTGAGCAATAGATTGTAGCCAACTTGGCAAAAATGTGTGATTAACAACTCCGTATTCTTTAGCAATTGTATCTTTAGAATTAACCGTATTCTTCAAATTTCCATATAACTTTGACAACGATCCAAAACTTGTTTGCTCTAAAGATTTCCAAGCTGGCGGAAAACGCAAATCGTCTTTATGATTTTTGAAATGATTTCGTATGGTTATTTCTTTACTTCGTTCTAATTCTTCTTCTAGGCTAGAAAGTGTTTTAACTAAAGCTTTGCTATCATTAAATAATTCGAAATTTTGAAACCACCAAGGATTGAATTCGTGCGAAAGATGATAAATTAGTTTAGTTCTTAAACTTATTTCTATTTTTTCGATTATATCAAATAACAAGATTTTCAATTCTCCGTCAAACTGATAAAGTGCTATTACATCTTTAAATCTACTGTTTTCTTTAAAAATATGATTGACTTTGTCGGATTGCATCGAATACCAATATTCGCCTAATCGATAATAGCTTATATGAGATAAATAATGTGTAGCGTTATCATCGGGAGTAATTAATAAGCCTCGTGTTTGTAATCTTTCTGTCTGTTCTTGAATCGTAAAAGGTAGTTTTTCGAACATAATTAATCTAAAAAATTAAAAAACGAAACGTATTTAAAGCAAAAGACACACCCTGGGACGCTGTCTTTATTGCTAAAAACTGTAGCGTGGTGTGTACTGTTGGTGCAAAGGTATTAAAAAAATTGTACCCGACAACAATAAATTTTATTTTTAGGATTGTTAGGTTACACTTTAGGATTCCAAATTTATTTAAAAAAGAAAAATAAGAATTGAAATTGAAGATTAATGCTCCGAAATCAACTCCAATTCCGTTCGAAAAGACAACATTTTATCTCCAAATAATTTCACTCCTTCTTCACGTAATGCCGGTGCATTTTCCAGATAATATTTTTGCAAAGTTTCCTTGCTATCCGTTGTATATTGAACAGAATAAGTTGTTCCTCCCATTTCTTCCTCAATTAAAACGCGCACCATTCTTGCCGAAGAGAATTTTCCCGTGGCCAGCATTTCAGGAATGTGTTTGTGTTGCATCCAAATCATCCATTTTTCGTGGACGCTTTCGTGAATATTTGTGGTAACGTTGTAAATGATCATTATACTGTTGATTTGGTTATTTGGTTAATCGTCAATTCGGTCAAACAAATAAACAATTAACCGATTAAACTTTTTACAAATTCGTATCTCCTCGCAATTGTCGGTATTTTTTTCGCGCTTCCACAAAGTAAATACTGTCTTGATGATTAAAAATTATTTTCTCGTAAAGCGGTTTTGCTTTATCGGTTTGTTGTAACTTATTGTTATAAATTTCTGCCGAAAAATAAAGCGCTTCATCTATATAAATTCCGTCATTGTGTTGTGCTATGATATTTTGATATTGGGCTAAAGCCAAATTATATTCGCCCTGTTTTTCGTAAATTTTACCCAAACGCAACATTGTTACTGCCTCGATTTGCTTCGCCTGTTCGAGCGTAGCTCTCGAGTCCTGTCCCTTGAAGCTTTTCAAAATCGACTGAAACTGCGCAATCGCTTCCTGATTCCTGTTTTGATATAACAAATAATCACCTTTGGCAAACTTTTTCAATGCGGTTTGAGTCGAATCGGCGACGGTATTGTCATTGATTAAAAGGAAATATTCCAATGCATCATTAGCAATCAATTGCGTACTTGCTGATTTCAATTCCTTGAACTGTTTCAAAGCCCATACAAAATCGCCTTGAAAATAACTGGTTTTTGCTGCCTTCAAACTCGCTTCGTGCGCCACAGCATCATTCTTTAAATTCTCTTCAATTTGGGAATAATAAATTAATGCCTGATTGAATTTTTCTTCGAAAAGCAAAATGTCCGCCAACTCCATTTTGGCCTGAGCTGCTTCATAATCGTTCAATTGCAATTCGAGTGCTTTCTTGATTATTGCTTTTCCTTCCTCGGGTTTTCGCAAATTAAACGCCACAAAATGCGCCTGAATCAGTTGCAAAGATAACGTAAATGGGATTATTTCATATTCCGTCAACAAACTGGCTAATTCCGTATTGATGGCTGCAAAATCTTTTTCCTGCGCTTTTCCGATTTTCATATCCAATAAATAAGAATTGGCTTGGATAAGCAACTCTAAATCTTTGGTGTTTTCCAAAACAAAGCCTAGAATTTCTTTAGCCGCTTCGGGATCGTCTTCTTCTATGGCCAATTGTCCCAAATTTACTATGCTGGAAAGCGATTCCGGATTGCGTTTGAAGATTGCTTTTTCTTGGATAAAAGCCTTGCCAAACTCTTTTTGTTGTACATAATACCAACTCAAATAATGGTTCCAAAAAATATCCTGATTCTTTTGAGCTCTTATAATTAATGCTTTCCGCAAGGTTTCATTAAAATTTTCATCGCCTTCTTCGAACATAAAACGCGCCAATTGATTTTGGATTTGTATCGAATTTTGTGGGTTTTCAAAAGCTTCATCAAGAAAAGTAGAAATCATCATTTCGGTATTGCCCAATTGTCCGTAAAGCAGCGCCATTTGATAATTGAAATTAAAATTGGGTTGCAATGCTGTTGCCGTTTGATAGGATTTTAAGGCATATTCCAGCAAGACTTTTCTTTCGAAAGAATTTGAAATTCCGTACACTTCATTTGGATTTTTCTTGATTCGGTCGATAGCCTCGTCGTAATACTTTTTGGCCGAAGCCTCGTTCTTTTGCAACTGAAAATTATACCCCAATTCGACCAAAATATAGCCTTGTTTGTATTTACCTAATCGCTCCCGAATAGCTTTTTCGGCAATGTCAAATTGCTGTAATTGCTGGTAGCAATCTATCGTTCGTTGAAAATATTGGGAGTTCGACGGCTGATTTTTTAATAATTCTTCGAAACTGATTTTGGCTTTCTCGAAATCGCCTTTGTCGTAATAATACTGCGCCAATTGCTCGTTTTGCGAAAAACAAACCAATGAAAAAAACAGTGCGATATGTAGAAAGAGTTTTTTCATTGATTTCGAAAATTATTTAACCATATAAGGCATTTAAGGTTCTTTAAGTATTACCACAGATGGAATTCATTGAGTAAATGTATAATGCCAAGAAGAATAAAACCAACCCCAGCAGCGTAACCTTTAAATTTTATACTAAACAATTTACTTTCTGGCAGTTTCTTCGCATATCGCAATATAAATACACCAACGGTTATTGCTATAAGACTTTGAACAATAATTTTCCAAAATGTAACTGAATCCATAGTTGATAATGTTTTTCAATCCTATTAAGGTTATTCTTTTGTCATTTCGACCAACGGGAGAAATCTCATAACAAGAGCAACAAATGAGATTTCTCCCGTTGGTCGAAATGACAAATTGTTTAAATATTTTTTAATATTACAAAAACTTATATGACCTTAAATGCCTTATATGGTAAATTTTTAATCAATAATATCAAACCCGCAATAGCTTCGCAAAACCTCAGGAATTACAATTCCTTCCGCAGTTTGATAATTTTCTAAAATCCCTGCCAAAACTCTTGGCAATGCCAATGAACTTCCATTTAAGGTGTGTGCCAATTGGTTTTTTCCGTCTTTGTCCTTGAAACGCAATTTCAAACGATTCGCCTGAAAAGTCTCAAAATTAGAAACCGAACTAATTTCTAACCAACGTTCTTGCGCCGTAGAATACACTTCGAAATCATACGTTAAGGCTGATGTGAAACCCATATCGCCGCCACAAAGACGCAATATTCTATAAGGTAATTTCAATTCTTGCAAAATACTTTTTACGTGAGCTACCATTCCGTCCAAAGCTTCGTAAGATTTATCAGGATGTTCCACTCGCACGATTTCGACTTTGTCAAACTGGTGTAAACGATTCAGTCCACGAACGTGAGCGCCATAAGAACCGGCTTCACGACGGAAACAAGGCGTATAAGCTGTTGCCAAAATCGGCAATTCGTTTTCGTTAAGAATCACGTCACGAAACAAATTCGTAACGGGAACTTCTGCCGTTGGAATTAAATATAAATTATCGGTAGCGTCATGGTACATTTGCCCTTCTTTGTCTGGCAATTGTCCCGTTCCATAAGCTGAAGCTTCGTTGACCATATGTGGAACTTGGTATTCTTTGTAACCTGCAGCGGTGTTTTTATCCAAGAAATAAGAAATCAAAGCGCGTTGTAATCTGGCTCCTTTTCCTTTGTAAACCGGAAATCCTGCGCCAGTAATTTTGTTTCCCAACTCAAAATCGATGATGTCGTATTTTTTTACCAATTCCCAGTGGGGTTGAGCACCTTCGTGCAAAACTGGAATATCACCTTCTTGAAAAACATTTAGGTTTTCTTCGGGTGTTTTTCCTTCAGGAACAATATCGGCGGGAAGATTGGGTAAAGTGTATAGTTTTTCAGAAAGTTCTGCGGCAAGTGCGTCGGCTGTTTCTGCTAAAAATTTGCTTTTTTCTTTTAATAAAACGGTTTTTTCTTTGAGGATGGCGGCTTTTGATTTTTCGCCCGCTTTCATCAATTCGCCAATATCTTTGGATAATTTATTAGATTCAGATAAAATTCCGTCCAACTCCACCTGTGTCGCACGACGTTTTTCATCCAGTTGCACAATTTCTTCAACAACACTGGTGGCATCCATATTTCTTTTTGCCAAAGCCTTGATTACTTTTTCCTGATTCTCTCTAATAAATGCGATTTGTAACATAACTTAAATTTTTAACTCTTATTTATTTTTAAATAAGGTCACAAATTTAAGGAAATGTTTGATAAGATTGGGACAAAGTTTGGTTTGCCAACGGTTTTTTGATAAATAATCATTTCTTGTGCGACTGGGATTCCTAGCCCCGATAGCAGCGGCATCCTTTTTCCAAGTTTTTTGCTTGGAAAAAGATATAGCGGATAGCGGGAAATAGCTCCTAAAAAAATCTTATTTTTGCAGGAAATTAAACTGAATTATGTTACAGAATCCAAAAAGATACACCATTACGGCGGCATTGCCTTATACAAACGGACCCATTCACATTGGGCATTTGGCGGGTGTTTACGTGCCTTCGGATATTTATTCCAGATATTTAAGATTGCAGGGGAGAGACGTTTTGTTTGTTTGCGGAAGCGATGAACACGGCGTGGCGATTTCAATGAAAGCCAAAAAAGAAGGGGTTACGCCTCAGGAAATAATCGATAAATATGATGGAATTATCCGAAAATCGTTCTCGGATTTTGGAATTTCGTTTGATAATTATTCCAGAACTTCGGCCAAAATTCATCACGATACAGCTTCAGAATTTTTTAGAACGCTGTATGACAAAGGTGATTTTATCGAAGAAGTGACCGAACAATTGTATGATGCGAAAGCTGACCAATTTTTGGCAGATCGTTTTGTGGTGGGAACTTGCCCAAAATGTGGCAACGAAGAAGCGTATGGCGACCAATGCGAAAAATGCGGTTCGACTTTGAACGCTACAGATTTAATAAATCCAAAATCAACAATTACAGGAGAAACACCTGTTTTGAAATCGACAAAACACTGGTTTTTGCCTTTGAATCGCTATGAAGATTTCTTGAAAGAATGGATTCTCGTTGGCCATAAAAACGACTGGAAACCCAACGTTTACGGACAAGTTAAATCCTGGATTGATGGCGGACTGGAACCTCGTGCTGTAACTCGTGACCTTGATTGGGGAATTGACGTTCCGGTTGAAGGTGCCGAAGGAAAAAAATTATACGTTTGGTTTGATGCACCGATTGGCTATATTTCTTCTACGAAAGAATGGGCTGCGAGAGAAGGAAAAGATTGGGAACCGTATTGGAAAGATCAAGACACAAGATTGGTTCATTTCATCGGAAAGGACAATATTGTTTTTCACTGCATCATTTTTCCTGCGATGTTGAAAGCCGAAGGAAGTTATATTTTGCCGGATAATGTTCCTGCAAATGAGTTCCTGAATTTGGAAGGAAACAAATTGTCAACGTCTAAAAACTGGGCAGTTTGGTTGCACGAATATTTGGAAGAATTCCCGAATCAGCAGGATGTTTTGCGCTATGCTTTGACATCGAATGCGCCAGAAACGAAGGATAATGATTTTACCTGGAAAGATTTTCAGGCGAGAAATAACAATGAATTGGTAGCTATTTTCGGAAATTTCATTAATCGTGTGGTGGTTTTGACCAATAAATATTATGAAGGAGTTGTGCCAACACCAAACGAACTTTCGGAAGTGGATGAAGCGACTTTGACAGAATTGAAAGTCTATCCAGCCGTAATTTCGAGTTCTTTGGAGCGTTATAGATTCCGTGAAGCTTTGGGTGAGTTGATGAATGTGGCAAGACTTGGAAATAAATATCTTGCCGACGAAGAGCCTTGGAAAATGATAAAAACCGATCCGACTCGTGTACAAACCCAAATGTATGTGGCTTTGCAAATTGCAGCCGCTTTAAGCATTTTGTGTGAGCCTTTCTTACCTTTTACAGCTACTAAACTATCCAGAATCCTTAAAATTAAAGAGCCAATTGATTGGAAAAGTGTAGCTAATAATTTTGATTTAATTCCTGCCGGACACCAAATTGGAGAAGCCGAATTGCTTTTTGCCAAAATTGAAGACGAAGAAATTCAAAAACAAATAGATAAATTGGAAGCCACAAAAACCGCGAATAAGGAGGAGATTGCTTCGTCCCTCGCAATGACTGAACCACAAAAAGAAACCATTCAGTACGATGATTTTGCCAAAATGGATTTGAGAGTGGGAACCATTCTCGAAGCTGAAAAAATGCCGAAAGCCAATAAATTATTGGTCTTGAAAATAGACACAGGAATTGATGTCCGCACCATTGTTTCCGGAATTGCCGAGAGTTTTTCTCCAGAAGAAATCATCGGAAAACGTGTGACTGTTTTGGTGAATTTGGCTCCAAGAAACCTTCGTGGTGTGGAAAGTCAAGGAATGATTTTGATGACGAATAACACTGAAGGAAAACTGGTTTTCGTGAATCCGGATGCGGATGGCGTTGCGAATGGCGAAACGATAAATTAAATTCAACCGCAAATTTGCAGATTAAAATAAATAATTTGCGAATCTGTGGTTGATTTTTTACTCTTACAGCTTTGCAAACCTTTAGTCTTTTAAATTAAAACTATTGACCGAATGTCAATAGTGGTTTATTTTATAATTTAATTATAATGAATAAAACCCGTTTTTTATTTCTTCTTATTTCGATTGTCTTTTTTTCTTGTGCCAAGAAAAAAGAAAATTTACAAAGAAAAGCTTCTGGCAAAATCAATACCATCTCGGTTATTATTGACGACCAGTTATGGAATGGGGAGATTGGAGACAGCATTCGAAACAAGTTTGCATCACCAGTTATTGGATTGCCGCAAGAAGAACCTCTTTTCACCATAAATCAATATCCTGTGAAACTTATGGAAGGATTTATGACTGATAGCCGGACGATTATCGTTGTAAAAAAGGAGGGTAAAAATAAATTTGAAATAAAGAAAGACCAATATGCGTCACCTCAAAACGTGTTTCATATTTCTGGGAAAACTGGTGCCGAGATTCTTAAAATTATCGAAAAGAACGCCCCAAATATAATTCAAATTATCAAGGAAACAGAAATTGCCGAAAACCAACGAATTATCAATCAATCCCTAATCAACACAAAAACAATAACCAATACTTTTCATATTTCTTTGAAGGTGCCTTCTGGCTATTCGTATGTACTCAAAAACAACAATTTTATTTGGTTAAAGAAAGAAATTGTCAGCGGGAACAACAGCCTCTTGATTTACCAAGTTCCAATAAGTTCAATTAAAAACGAATCGAACAGAATTGCTACTATTATCAAAATGCGCGATTCCATTGGGGAATTATACATTCGAGGAACTGAACCTGACACAAAAATGATAACCGAAGAAGGATATTCCCCTTATTTTTCCAAAATAAAATTGGACGGAAAAGAAACCTATGAAACCAAGGGAACATGGGTATTGAAAAATGAGTTTATGTCGGGGCCTTTCATTAATTATGCAATTGTTGACGGTGAACACAACAGAATCTTGGTTTTGGAAGGGTTTTGCTATTCACCTTCTAGAAAAGAACGGGACTTAATGCACGAATTAGAGGCAATAATTAAATCAATTAAAATCTTAAAATAAAATAATATTAATGGGATTACAATGGAAAATAAAGTCTTTTGAGGATCTTTCTTCTCACGAATTATACGACATCCTCAAATTAAGAAGTCAGATTTTTGTGGTCGAACAAAACTGCGTTTACCTTGACCCTGATGGAAAAGACAAATTGGCTTTACATCTTTTTGGCACATTCGAAGGCAACATTGTGGCTTATTCACGACTTTTCAAAGCGGGAATTTCATTTGATAATGCTTCCATTGGAAGGGTTGTGGTAGATGCGAATTACCGCGACAGAAAATGGGGTCATGATTTAATGCGAGAAGCGATTGCTGGAATTAAAAGTCATTTTGGCGAAAGTAAAATCACCATTGGCGCACAATTATATCTGAAAAAATTCTATGAAAGTCACGGATTTATCCAAACAAGCGAAATGTATCTAGAAGATGATATTCCGCATATTGAAATGAAAAAGGAGTAATTATAATTTCGTTATGAAAAGCTCCACACGTCGGTCTTGAGCATCTTCCTTTCCAAGCGGAAAACGGTTTCCATAACCTTTGTAAGCCATTCTGTAAGGACTAATTCCTCTAGAACGAAAATACACAAACACATTTTTAGCCCTATTGACTGAAAGATTTCTACTTTGGGTTTCCCTGTCAATAGCATCTGAATATTTGCTGGAAGTGCAACACACGTGGCCTTTAATTTCGAATCGGAGTGATGGGTGTTTTGCCAATAAAACAACAATTCTATCCAATTCTTTTTTTGCTTTCGAAGAAAGAACACTCGAACCCATATCGAAAGAAACCCTGTCTAGAATAATGAGGTCTCCAGCTTTTGGGCTTTCGGGGAAGGAAGTGTACCCCTTTTTTATGTTAAAAACCAAATCGACACGCCTGTTTCTATCACGTGTTTCTTTTAAATTTTTTACCGTGTCTTTATCAAGAATTACTCGCCCTCTGCCCTCACAAATAAAAATTTTATTTTGATGAACACCGTTAGAAAGCAAAATTTTCTGGACGGTGGCAACTCTGTTTTCGGACAATTTATTGTTGTAATCCTCAGTTCCTCTATCGTCGCAATAGCCATAGAGTTGAATGGATTCAAATTGAGAAAAATCAGGTGAGTTAATAAGATTGCAAATAGTATTTATTTGGTTTTTATTCAAAGAAAATTTATCAAAGTCAAAATATACTGATTGGGCAGTGTTTTCTTGAGCCGAAAGATAGCCGAAAAATAAAAACAGTAGTATCTGAAAGATGTTTTTCATCACATTTTCAAAATGCTTTTATACTCGGAACTGTTATTTAAAATGCTTGTTGCTTTTTTGATTTCGGAGTTGTTTCGCAGGTAATATTGGTACAATCCCTCTTGGTATTGGTAGCGTTTTATGATTTCGTCAACGATTAAATTCGAGATTTCCGCTTTGTTTTTATCCAGTAAATTTTCTTCGCTTTTTTGAAGAGCGGTGAATAACAGTTGGTATTCCGGGCTAATACTTTCATCTATTTTTTCTTTTTTGGCTACTGCCAAAGTGTTTTTCAAGGCAAGTTCCGTTTCGGTGTCAAAAGAGAATTTCTGGGCTTTTAAAAACTGTTTAAAATCTTGGAAATCGGCATCGGAAAAAGTTGGAATCTGGTTGCCAAGATTTGGATTTTTATAATAATATGCAGTTGCATAATTAAATATTCCGTCGTTTTTCACCAAAGCTTCTGTTATTGGGCTTATTTTTGTTTCCTCAAGTTCAATGTCTGGCTGGATTCCGCCGCCATCATAAACGGTTCTTCCTTTTCGGGTTTTGAAGGCATTATAATTTTTAGCTTCGGTTTTTGCGGCGATTCCGTTTTTGTCTTTGTGAGCATAATCCAAGGCTTGAATACATCTTCCAGAAGGCGTGTAATAGCGAGAAATGGTCACTTTTAATTGCGTTCCATAAGTTAATTCTACAGGTCTTTGCACCAGTCCTTTTCCAAAACTTCGGCTGCCAATAATCACTGCGCGGTCTAAATCCTGCAATGCTCCCGAAACAATTTCTGATGCCGAGGCACTTTTGCCATTGACTAGGATAACCAGTGGAATTTCTGTGTCCACGGGCTCTCTCGAAGTTTTATAGGTATTGTTGTGTTTTTCTATTTTCGATTTGGTCGTAACGATTGTTTCATTTTTTTGAACAAATAAATTACAAATATTTACCGCTTCGTTCAAAAGTCCTCCAGGATTTCCTCTTAAGTCCAGAACAATTTTGTCTGCGCCTTCTCTTTTCAATTGTTCCAACGCCTCTCTGGTTTCAAGTGATGCCTTGTTGTTGAAATGCGACAGAACGATGTAGCCGGTTTTATCATCAATTTTTCCAAAATAGGGAACCGATTTGATTTCGACCTCGTTAAGTACGATTTGGGCAGTATTTGTTTTGCCTTGACGAATGTATTTGACATCAATCTTAGTGCTTTTAGCACCTCTAAAAAGCTGTGAAGCATCGTCTTTGAAGTCTGACAGAAGCACGTCGCCTATTTGAATAATTTCATCGCCCGCTTTAAGTCCGGCCTTGTCAGCAGGAAAGTTTTTATACGGTTCCCGAATGATTAATTTATCGTCTTTCCGAGTAATTAATGCGCCTATCCCAGTGTACTCACCCGTGTTGTTTATTTTGAATTTTACGACATCTTGCTCGTTAAAATAAACCGTGTACGGATCAAGACTTGCCAGCATTCCCTTGATGGCTTTGTCCATCAAATCCCCTGGATTTGTCTCATCGACATAGTTTTTATTCAGCTCCTTAAAGAGTGTGGTGAAAATTTCTATTTGCTTGGCTATTTCAAAAAAATCATCTTTGAAACTTACCCCAACAAATAAAAATGCCGATGCTACAGCGGGAATTATGTATTTTTTTTTAAAAAAGGTAATCATTTTGTTTTTTTCTTAAATCGTTTTCTGATAAAATACGCCGCTGCCACCAACATAATTAGGAAAGGCCAAATGCTTAATAATCCTATAATGAAACTTGAAAATCCATTAAATCCAGATGTTATTGAATTCCAAATTTTTGTCCCAAAAGAAACCGTAACACCGCTTTTTTCGGCGACGGTTTTATAAAATTCAATAGTAATGGTACTCATTGAAACCTGACTTTGCATATAGCGTAATTGCCCTTCTTTTGCCTCAATTTCTTCACGAATGGCAGAAAGTTGTTTTTCAATTTCCAACATTTCAGTAACTTTGTTTGCTTTCTTCAGAAGCTCAAGATAACGAGATTCCAAAACTTTTTTGGCTTTTAATCTTGCATCAATATCAATATATTCTTCGGTTACGTCTTGAGATGAAATTTCTTTATTGTCGAAATAAGAAACACCCTTCGAAATGTCTTTTAAAAACGCATCAAAGTTTTTGCTCGGAACACGAACCGTAATGTTTTTAAAAACTGATTCGTAGTTTTTTCCTTCGGTGTCGTTTTGAATAATGGCATTGTGTCTTTTGACGGCAGCTTGAATTTGACTATAAGTGGATTCTAAATCATTGGTTTCAAACCGAAGATTACCCGTTTTAATGATTTTTTGTTCGAATTTTTTGTCTGTGTTTTCTTGTGGAGCGTCAAGAGCATAACTGTCATTTGCTGAAGCTTCTTCTTTTGACGGAAGTCTCACATTAGAAATCTTCATATCTTGAGATCCAGCTTCCTCAGCTTTTTTGCAACTTGAAAACGACAAAAGAAATATCAAAAATAAGAGTACGGTTTTCATAATAATTTGATTTAGAATAATGAAACGTAAAAATAATGAAAATGCGTATAAAGAAAGAGGCATCTATTCCTCATTTTTTATTTGGAGCACAAATTTCTCAAACAATTGAATTGTTTTGGTGTTGATTTCTTCATAAGACAAACGGTCTTTTGTTTGATAAAAGAACATAAAAGCGAATGGTTTGTCGAGATTGTCAACAAGCAAATGCTTGTTTAATCGATAGGTTTCGCGAAGGACACGCTTGAAATAATTTCTATCTACGGCATTCTTGAAATATTTTTTGGATGCTGAAACACCCATTTTTAATTTTTGTCCTGAACCTTCCGGAATGCCATAATCACTTTCCACATAAACCAGTCTCAAAGGATATTTTGACACAGATTTACCTTTGGAAAAAAGTAAATCTATCGTGATTTTACTTTTTAGCTTTTCGTTTTTTGGATAAGTGAAATTCATTTTCGTTTAAAAAATAACAAGGATTTTATGAAGCAAAGGTACAATTAAACCCTAAATGACATTATTGTTTAGGATTAAAATCCCCCTAAAGATATATTTCCTATTTTTGCAGCTAAAATTTTCAAGATGCAAAAACTAATTTCGTATCCTGTATCCGTTATTTATTATTTGTGCTTCGGGCTCACATTGGTGATTTTTCATCCAATTCAGTGGGTTTGTTTGAACGTTTTTGGGTATCAAGCCCATAAAAAAAGCGTTGATTATATGAACTTTTTTTTGTTGAGATGTACAAATCTGTTGGGAACAACTTATACTTTCGAAAACAGGGAATTAATTCCAAAAGGCGTTCCAATTATTTTTGTGTCGAATCATCAAAGTTTGTATGACATTGTTTCTATGATTTGGTATTTGAGAAGGTTTCATCCAAAGTTTGTAAGTAAAATAGAACTTGGAAAAGGAATCCCAAGTGTTTCCTATAATTTAAGACACGGTGGTTCTGTTCTTATTGATCGAAAAGATCCCAAGCAAGCTATTCCAGCAATCAAGGGACTGTCTGAATATATCGAAAAACACAAACGCTCGGCGGTAATTTTCCCGGAAGGAACCCGGAGCAAAACGGGTCACCCAAAGTCATTCGCCCAAAGTGGACTGAAAATATTGTGCAAATACGCGCCATCGGCTTATGTGGTTCCGATAAGCATAAACAATTCGTGGAAAATCGTTAAATGGGGATTTTTTCCGCTTGGTTTAGGAAATCGTCTTATATTTACCATTCATAAACCACTTTCTGTAAAAGAATTGTCGTTTGAAGAATTGTCGAAAGAGGTCGAAAAAGCAGTGGTCGAAGGAATAAAAAATTAAAACAAACACAATGTCTATAAAAAACATTAGATTAGAAGTAATGCAATTATTAGAAAAAGACGTCAGCAGTTATGTTGACCAATTTCTGATTCCGGTAGAGAAAATTTGGCAACCATCCGATTTTTTGCCTAATTCAGAAAGCGATACTTTTTTTGAAGAGGTGAAAGAATTACGAGAAATAGCAAAAGATTTACCCTATGATTTTTGGGTTGCCATGGTGGGCGACACCATTACCGAGGAAGCATTACCTACTTATGAATCCTGGTTAATAGAAGTCGAAGGAGTGGACAATCTTGAAAGAAATGGATGGTCAAAATGGATTCGTCAATGGACTGGAGAAGAAAACCGTCACGGAGATTTACTCAACAAATACCTTTATTTGTCAGGTCGTGTAAATATGCGCGAAATCGAAATGACGACTCAACATCTTATCAATGATGGTTTCGACATAGGAACCGGTAGAGACCCGTATAAAAATTTCGTGTACACCAGTTTTCAGGAATTAGCGACTTATATTTCGCATAACCGAGTTTCGCAGTTAGCAAAAAACTATGGAGACAAAAAACTATCCAAAATGTGCAAAATGATTGCCGGCGACGAAATGCGTCATCATCATGCTTACAGCGAATTTGTAAATCAGATTTTCAAATTAGATCCAAGCGAAATGATGCTTGCGTTCCAATATATGATGAAACAAAAAATCGTAATGCCAGCACATTTCTTGAGAGAATCTGGCCAAAAAATAAGTTCTGCTTTCGAACATTTTTCGGATTCTGCTCAGCGAATAGGCGTTTACACAGCTAGCGATTACGTCGATATTATGCAAAAATTAATCGAAAAGTGGCAAATCGACAAGATTTCAGGCTTGACTGATGAAGCCGAAAAAGCAAGAGATTATCTAATGAAATTACCAGCCAGAATGGCAAGAATTTCTGAGAGAATGGTGATTCCTGAAGAGTCATTTATCTTTAAATGGGTCGAGCCAGCTAGATTGTAGACTTCAGATTGGTTGGACTGGAGAGTTGATTGAGATTAACTATTTTTTGAAATTGCCATTGAAATTGATTTAAAATATGGGATTTTGAAAAGGAGTAACTTTAAAGCTTAATTTTTATGGGTAACGAAAACATAATCAATAAAACAATACTTTTTGTAAAACAAAAACTAGAAAACGCCGAGGGCGGACACGACTGGTTTCACATAGAAAGAGTGTTTAAAAATTCGGTGTCAATTTCCGATAATGAAGTTTGTGACGTTACAGTAGTAAAATTAGGCGCTTTACTTCATGACATTGCTGATAGTAAATTTCACGATGGCGACGAAACAATTGGTCCTAAAATGGCTCGTGAATTTCTTGAAAGTGAAAATGTTGACGAAGCCACAATCAATCACGTGATTGCAATAATCGAAAATATTTCTTTCAAAGGAGGAAATGTTCCAAAACAATTTTCATCAATAGAGCTTGATATTGTTCAGGATGCCGACAGATTAGATGCCATTGGCGCTATCGGGATTGCAAGAACTTTCAATTATGGAGGATTCAAAAACAGACCATTGTACAACCCTAAAATTGCTCCAAATCTTAGAATGAGCAAGGAAGAATACAAAAACAGTGAAGCGCCAACACTCAACCACTTCTACGAAAAATTATTGCTTTTAAAGGATAAAATGAACACCGAAACGGCGAAACAAATTGCCCAAGAACGCCACATTTTTATGGAAAAATTTCTTTCGCAGTTCTATGCGGAATGGGGTGGGGAAAGGTAGAGACGCACGACAGTGCATCTCCACAATAACAAAAATTGATTTATAATCCCTTGTCTTTCATTTCTAAAATCACGTCCGACGCATTCTTAAAAGTAGGAGCTTGTTCGATAATACTTCCCACCCTTTTTTTGTTGAGTTTGAAGGTAATGTCTTTTTCGGTTGTAAATAAAAGCGCCGTTAAAAATGGATTATTCATATATGAAGTCAAAACAAAAAAAGCTTCTTCCAAAGAATGAAAACTTTCTACCTCCTCGGTTTTGTAACGGGCAATTAATGACAGTTTCAAACTCTTTTCCTGTAAAACGGGACGCATATAAATGTTTTTCAATTCGGTGTTGCCAATGGTTTTAGCCAAGGTTAATTTGGCATAAGTATGATTTTCGATACTTTCTTTTACGAGTTCCCAAAATTGGGCAAACACGGGTTGGTAAGACATAAGTTTTGTTTGAATTGTTTTCAAGAGAGTTTTACAAAATATAATAATCTGATATTGCAATATCAAAAAAACATAATAATTTGATATTACAATATCAAAAAAGTATAATAATTTGATATTTGAAGTGATAAATTCAATTAGTTAAACAACTGAATACTAATTACTGAACACCTGTCTGCCGACAGGCAGGCTAAACACTTCCTTCATTTTCCTTTAAACTCCGCTTTCCTTTTCTCTAAAAAAGCCGTTGTTCCTTCCTTGAAATCTTCGGTGGCAAAGCATTCGCCAAAAGCATTAATTTCGACATCAAATCCATTTATGCCAGAAACATAATTAGCGTTTACGGCTTCGATGGCTTTGGCAATGGCAACGGGAGAATTTTTCATAATCCGGTTGGCAATTGTCATATAAGTCGCAAACAAATCGGCTTGTGGCACAACGTGATTGACCAATCCGTAAGTTTTTGCAGTTTCCGCATCAATCATTCCCGCAGTCATTATCATTTCCATTGCCCGGCCTTTTCCGATGAGTTGCGGCAAGCGTTGCGTTCCGCCATAACCAGGAATCACACCAAGTGAAGTTTCCGGCAAACCCATTTTGGCATTTTCGGAAGCAATTCTAAAATGGCAGGCCATTGCCAGTTCTAATCCGCCACCGAGAGCAAAACCATTAATGGCGGCAATTACAGGCGTTTTCATATTTTCGATAAAATCGAATAAAAGGATTTGTCCTTTTGCAGCGAGTTGTGCTCCTTCCTCTGCCGAAAAATGGGCAAATTCGGCAATATCGGCGCCAGCCACAAAAGCTTTTTCTCCGCTTCCAGTGATAATAATTACCTGAACTTCGGGATTTTCATCGATTAATTTTAAGGTGTCGTGCAACTCTTGAATCGTGGCTCTGTTTAAAGCATTCAGCTTTTCAGGCCGATTGATAAAAATGGTGGCGATGCCTTTTTCGTGTTCCAAAATGATGTTTTCCGGTGCCATAATTTGGGTTTTATTTATTGATTATCGGGAGCGAAACGGTAAATGTTGTTCCTTTTCCTTTTTGTGATTCGAATGTAATTGTGCCCTTATAATTTTCGATAATGTTTTTGATAATACCAAGACCCAATCCCATTCCGCTAGTTTTTGTAGTGAATTTAGGTTCAAAAATTCGATTGAAATCTTCTGCGGCAATCCCTATTCCGTTGTCGGCAACAGTAATCAAAACATTGTTTTTTTGTTTTTTTATAGTTACAAATATCGCCTTGTTTTCCTGATTTTCAGGAATGGATTGAATGGCATTTTTGACCAAATTGGTAATAATTCTAATCAATTGTGTTCGGTCAATTTTCGAAATAATTTCTTCCTCTTCCGCCTCAAAATGAATATATTCTTCATTAAAAATATCTAGTGTCAGTTCAACAACATCAACCACATTCAAGGTTTCGTTTTGTTGTGCCGGCATCGAAGCAAAGTTCGAAAATGCCGAAGCAACGGAACTCATTGTGTCGATTTGCTGTATTAAAGTTTCGGAATAATCCTTGAGTTTTTGCTTTAAATTTGGGTCATCCGGGTCGAATTTTCTTTGAAAACTCTGCACAGTCAGTCGCATTGGCGTAAGCGGATTTTTGATTTCGTGCGCTACCTGTTTTGCCATTTCTTGCCAAGCTTCTTCACGCTCGCTTTGGGCTAATTTCAGGGCACTTTCTTCAAGTTCATCGACCATTGCGTTATATGCTTTTATTAAAAGATTGATTTCTTTACTGCTGGCCTCGAGGACAATTTTCTCGTTTTTTTGGTTCAAACTGGTTTCGCTCAATTTGTCAGAAATGGTCTTCAGGGATTTTGTTATATAAGAGGAAAGAAAATAAGCTACGGCAAATGCGACCAAAAGCATAAAAGTATAAACCTGTGCCAATCGCATCAAGAAATTTTGCAACTCGGTTTGATAGTAACTATCGTCTTCCACATAAGGCAAATTCAGGATTCCCAAGGGTTTGAATTTGTCGTCTTTTATCAAACTGTAAGAAGAACGATTCTTTTTTCCGTCGATGGTTTTGATGTCAACATATCGTTTTTCGATGGAAGATTGGACGAGTTTTATGATGTATTTTGGAATTGGCGGAGCAACAGGATCAATCGAAAATTTAGATTTCGAAGATTTTAAAAGTTTTCCGTCAAGGCTGTAAATATTGATTTCGAGGTTATGAATATCGGACAATTCGTGGATTTTATCCTTAAAAATCAACGAGAGATTATTTGGCGTAAGTGGATAAGTCGTATTCGAAAGCACATAATTAATATTCTCTTTTATGGCGTCTTCCTTTCGATCCAGTCGTTCTTGATGGTATTGTTTTGCTTCGTTTTTGAATTGAAAAATAGAAATAGTGGCCAATAATACCGATGCAACAATAATCAATACAATCATCGAAAGGAAAATCCTGATTCGAAGGGAAAGCATTGATATTTTGAAGCCTTTTAGCATTTACGACTGATTTTTTTCTCGAATTCTTTTGTAAAATTTAAAACCTACCATAATCAAAACCGAAAAGGATATGATTCCGATTACTCCATAAATCCAGTTAACGGCGTTTTTCAAAATAACTAAAAACACTACTGCAAACAGGATAATTGTAGCCACTTCGTTCCACAAACGCATATAATTTGTCGAGTATTTTACCTCATCGTTTTGCAATTCCTTGAATATTTTATGGCATTTATAATGGTACAAATACAGCGCAAAAACAAAGCCAAGTTTCACGTGCATCCAAGGCATTTGCAACCAGGCTTTCCCGATATCGGTAAAAAACAACATCCAAAACGCAAAAATACTTGCCAAAACGGCGCTTGGCCAAGTAATGATGTACCACAAACGATAACTCATTATTTTGTATTGTTTTTGCAGAATTTCCTTTTCGGGCGAAGGTTTATCGGCGGCCTCAATTTGGTAAACAAACAAGCGAACAATATAAAAAAGTCCGGCAAACCAAGTGATGACAAAGATGAGATGAAGAGATTTTAGGTAGTTGTAGTAGTCCATTTATCAATCAATTAAAATTGGTTTTGAATTCTTTGGAATTTTCAAATCATAATTAAAATTCGGAAAAATCAATTTTATATTTTCATCATTCAACATATGTGTTTCTATAAAATACCATTTTCCACCACCATTTTTAGATATTGCTAATAAGTAATAAGTGGCTTTTATTCTTCCTCTAGGAGTTTTCATTATTTCTTCTTTGGGAATAATACAATGAAGTTCTTTTCCTGCTATAAAAACATTTTGAGGTTCATCTAAAATTTCATTTTCAAATATAAAACCTTCGCTTGCCATTTTTTCATAAGTTGACTTCATTAGAGAAAATAATTTTTCCCTTCCTCCTCCAATTTCTATTATTTTCGGGTATGTATAATCTAAAATTATATTGTAATTCTTGTTTTTCATTGCATTAATCATTATTTCACAATCGCTTTTAATTTTACTTGAAAATTTATTTTGTGAAAAAGCTATGTTTAGAAAAAATAAAAAACAAATTAATGTGGTCGTTTTTTTCATTCTGATTTAATAATTTATTTACTCCACTCATTTATCCAATTTCCCACAACTCCACACCATTCATCATCATCGTTCATACAAGGAATTGCCAAGAAATTTTCTCCGCCGTGTTCTTTAAACTGATGGTTGGCTTCCATTGCGATTTCTTCCAAAGTCTCTAAACAATCAGCTACGAAAGCAGGTGTAACCACAGCTAAATTCTTGATTCCCTTTTCGGGCATTTTGTTTATTTCAACATCTGTGTAAGGCTCCAGCCATTTATCTCCTGCCAAGCGTGATTGAAAAGTCTGGCTGTATTTCCCTTCGGGAATTCCTAGTTCTTTAATGACTAATTTCGTGGTTTCATAACATTGATGGCGGTAACAAAATTCGTGTGCCGGCGAAGGCGTGTTGCAACAAGAACCATCTATTTTGCAATGGGATTTGGTTACATCGGTTTTACGGATATGACGCTCCGGAAGTCCGTGATAGGAGAATAAAAGATGGTCATAATCATAACCTTCTAGATTTTTTTTGATAGAATTTGCCAATGCTTTGATATAATCGGGCTTGTTGTAAAACGCGGGAACAATCGTAAATTTCATTTCCGGAAAATGTTTTTTACGCATTTCTTCGGCCATTTCTATAACCGTCGTTGTTGATGACATTGCGTGATGCGGATACAAGGGAAACAGCAAAACTTCGGTTACGCCTTGGCCTGCCAATTCTTGTAATCCTGATAGAATGGAAGGCTTGCCATAACGCATAGATAATGAAACAGGAATGTCAACCAACTTTCGCACCTTTTCGTGCATTCTTTTTGATAACACTACAAGCGGAGAACCTTCTTCCCACCAAACTTTGGCGTAAGCCTCAGCTGATTTTTCAGGTCTTTTTCTTAAAATTATTCCACGAACCAGGAATGCTCGTAATAGAAATGGAACATCTATCACGTATTTGTCCATTAAAAATTCGTCTAAATAGGTTTTAACGTCTTTTGGTGTCGGACTTTCGGGCGAACCAAGATTTACTAATAATACTCCTTTCATTTATTTATCTTATTTTAACCCCGCCAGAGTTTAAAACTCTGACGGGGTTGTTGTTTTACATATTCGTATTAATGGACATCAAATATTTCTTTGGAGTAGTGCCAAATTTTTTCTTAAAAGCAGCGATAAAGTGACTTCCGGTGCTGTAACCAATTTTCAAACCAACTTCATTTACATTATAGGAACCGCTGTCCAATAATTTTCGGGCAGAATCCATTTTATAATCGAACAAAAAACCATAAACGGTGTCTCCATAAATTTGTTTGAAACCCATTTTTAACTTCTTCAAAGTCAGCCCAATTTCATCGGCCAATTCTTGTAAACTTGGTGGTTCAGCCATATTGGCAAGAATAATCTCCTTGGCTTTTTTTATTTTTAAAACATTTTCTTCATCAATCAAAAACGGGCATTGTTCAGCATTGGGATCTTCAGTTCGGTTAAAATACAAACTTAATAATTCGTATCCTTTTCCTTTGTAGTACAAATTTTTTATGGATGGATTTAAGTTGTAATGGAATAATTGGCTCAAAACAATCGCCATCGACGGACTAATATCGCCTTCTTTATAATATTTTTTATCCTTGTTGTCGTCACTCAAAAAAGTGACATAATTGGCCTCGGAAGAAAACAAATTATGAAACTTTTGGATGGAAATAATAACAGAAATTACCCAAGAATTTGGTTCTATTTCCAAGTTTAACGGCAGTTCTTTTTGCGGATTATATAGTAACAAAGATTTCTCTTCTCTTAAGTCCAAAGCATAATTTCCTTGGTTGAAAATAAACTTGGCTTTTCCTTTCAACCCAAAGTGAAATTGAATTAACCCACTTTTAACTTCACGCTGTGTATAATAAACTTCATCACTGTCGTTTTCGAAACGGAGTAGGGTAAAGTCATCTTCAATTGTTATAATATCTCGAGAACTCATTGCGACATTTTTTATTGGTGAATATGATAATTATCAGGTTTTTGTTTATAAGAAACTAGTACATTTGTTTTCGAAAGGCTTAATTTCATTACAAAAATAGTGTTTTTTACAAGAGAAATTAAATTTATCAACAAAAAATCATTCAGCGATACAAAAAGTACTTTTAGCGTTACTTTAATAGAAACCTTAGTTATAAGTTTGTAAAGCATATCAGAAAAAGATTATTTATGGAAAATCTAAATTTATCAAAACATAAAACTTTCTACTCTATCGGGTTGAGTTACAAGAAAGCTGATGCAGAAGTTAGAGGGAAATTTAGTTTGGATGCCAAAGCAAAAACCAACGCATTGCTTCAGGCTAAAGAAAGCGGAATAGAAAGTTTAGTCATAATATCTACCTGCAACCGCACCGAAATTTATGGATATGCAGAACATCCTTTCCAGTTAATAAAATTGATTTTAGAAAACAGTAACGGTACCGTTGAAGAATTTCAAAGAGTAGGATTTGTTTATAAAAACCAAGAAGCCATCAACCATATGTTTCGCGTAGGAACAGGTTTAGACAGTCAAATTCTTGGAGATTTCGAAATAATAGGACAAATAAAAACAAATTTTGAAGAGTCTAGGTCTTTGGGTTTAGTCAATGCTTTTTTAGACAGATTGGTTAATACCGTTATTCAAACCAGCAAAAGAATAAAAAACGAAACCGAAATTAGCTCTGGAGCAACTTCAGTTTCTTTTGCAGCCGTTCAATACATAATGAAAAGCGTTGAGGACATTGGAAACAAAAACATCCTGCTTTTTGGAACAGGAGAAATAGGTCGAAACACTTGCGAAAATTTGGTAAAACATACCAAAAACGAAAAAATCACTTTAATAAACAGAACGAAAAGCACCGCCGAAATTTTGGCTGGAAAACTAAATTTAGTTGTAAAAGATTATGCTGATTTGCACCAGGAACTGCAAAAAGCTGATGTTTTAATCGTGGCAACTGGAGCGCATAACCCAACCATTGATAAAGCTATCCTGAATCTAAAAAAACCAATGCTGATTTTGGATTTGTCTATTCCAAAAAATGTGCACGAAAATGTACAAGATTTGAAAGAGGTAACTTTAATTCATATGGATCATTTGTCACAAATGACTGATGAAACTCTCGAAAGAAGAAAACAACATATTCCTGCCGCCGAAGCTATTATCGAGGATATGAAGTTAGAACTTAATACTTGGATGAATGGCCGAAAATTTGCGCCAACAATTCAAGCATTGAAAGCAAAATTGAATGATATTGTAGCCGGAGAATTGACTTTTCAACGAAAAAAATTATCTGGTTTTGATGAAGAACAAGCCGAATTAATTGGTTCCAGAATCATTCAAAAAATCACCAATCATTTTGCCAGTCACTTAAAAGACGAAAACACTTCGGTTGACGAAAGTATCGAGTTTATTGAAAAAGTATTTCAAATTGGCTTTTCAACTCCAAAAAAGGAAATCTCCATCGCCGAAGAAAAATACAAAATTACCCTATCATAGTAAAAATCTAAACGAACCTTAATATCTTTACGGTTTATAAAAAAGAAAAGGTTTAATGGATTCAAACAAAACAATACGAATTGGAACTCGCGACAGCGAATTAGCACTTTGGCAAGCCCACACAGTTCAAAAAAAATTAAACGATTTAGGCTATAAAACCGAAATTATTGCCGTAAAATCACAAGGCGACATCATTCTTGACAAACCCCTTTACGAACTCGGAATCACCGGAATTTTTACGAAAACGCTCGATATCGCTATGATAAACGGCCAAGTTGACATTGCCGTACATTCTATGAAAGATGTGCCTACGGCTTTGCCTATTGGGATTGTTCAAGTGGCGGTTCTCGAAAGAGCCAATACTTTGGATATTTTGGTCCACAAAGGAAACCTCGATTTTCTACAAGGAAACGGAACCATCGCCACCGGAAGTTTGCGTCGTCAAGCCCAATGGTTTCATAAATATCCCAATCATACTGTGGTTGATTTACGCGGAAACGTGAATACACGAATGCAAAAACTGAACGAAAGCGATTGGAATGGAGCTGTTTTTGCAGCCGCTGGACTCGAACGCATCAACTTGAAACCAACCGATTTTATTAATCTTGATTGGATGATTCCTGCTCCTGCACAAGGCGCAATGGTAATTGTTGCGATGCAAAATGATGATTTTTGCAAAGAGGCTGTCGCCAAATTAAATCACAAGGAAACCGAAATTTGTACCCAAATCGAGAGACAATTTCTAAAAACACTCGAAGGCGGTTGTACGGCACCAATTGGCGCTTTGGCAAAAATAAACAACAACGAAATTTATTTTGTTGGGAACTTATTCTCCATTGACGGAAAAGAAAAACTAGAGATTGAGAGAACCATTTCATTAGACAATTGGACTGATTTTGGAAAAGATTGTGCCAATGAAATTTTGAAAAAAGGCGGAGCAGCATTAATGAAAACCATTAAGGAAAGTTTGAAGAAGTAATTATTCTATAAAAACAGATCGGGGTAATTTTATCGGATTTATATCTAAGTTGACATTTTTTAAAACTCTAAAAAACCAAATAAATAATGAAAAAGAGCTTCTTAAAAATTGCATTTCTTATAATTGGAGTATGTTTAACATTGTTGCTACTCCATAGTTGTGCTGTTTCAGGATTGAGTGCTGAACCAATGACATTTCGAAATAATCATTCAGAAAATGGACTTGTAGTTGGGTCTATTTCTTTTACAAACGAAAAGCCAAAATTTAATAGTTATTTTACCTATTTTCATTGTATTGACAGTGTAAAAAAAATATCAAAAGCAAATTCAAGAGAATTACAAATTTCTCCAGAACAAACTTGGAAGGCTAGGCACAGTGGAGAATTGAATAATGGAAAAACATATCTTTTTGCTTTTGAAAGAGCTCCCGGAAAGTATGAAGTTTCATATATTAGACAAGCAACTGTAGGTCTGGGTGGAGCAACATGGGATGAGAGTATTTCAAATTTCTCCATTCCATTTGAAGTGAAAAAGGGTGAAATTACATATATTGGTGAAATTAGCCTGGATGAATATCACCTCCTTAATAGAGGAAATATAATAACTGTAAAAGACAACTTTGATAGGGATATTCAAGCAGTTAAAATTAAACAACCAAGGGTGAATTGGGATTTAGCAAAAAAATCAAATTTTGAAATTCTTTGGAAATATTAAGCAAAAAAATTATTTTATTAACGATTTATTTCCAGGATTTAAACGAAACGCGATATTGATAAAAAAAATGAACAACCTAATCAGCATTCTATCTACAAAAATACTTTTGAGTCCACAAAAGCAAGCCTTGTTAGATGCTGGTTTTTCAGTAACGGAAGCCAATTTTATCAAAACCAAAAATTCGGATTTTGAATTCCCATCCTCTGGAGGGGTGTCCGAAGGACGGGGTGGTTTGAAAATCAACAACAATCTGATTTTTACCAGTCAAAATGCGGCTCAAAGCGTATTGCTTCATCCAAAATGTGATGAATTAAAAACTAAAAATGTATTTTGTGTGGGTTTAAAAACCAAGGCATTATTAGAAGAAAACGGTTTTAATGTCGATGTTTATGTAGATTACGCTTCTGATTTGGCTGAAATTATCACTTTGATCTATTCCAATGAAAGTTTTACTTTTTTCAGCGGAAATTTGCGAAAAGAAACCTTGCCAAAAGCACTGAAAGAAGCCAAAGTCAATTTCAATGAAATTCAAGTGTATGAAACGACTTTAACGCCACAAAAAATATCCTCCCCTAACCCCACCAAAGGAAGGGAAATTGGATTTGATGGAATTCTATTTTTCAGTCCATCAGCGGTGGAAAGTTATTTGAAGGATAACAAAATAAAAAACGAAATTTGCTTTTGCATTGGCAACACAACCGCCGAAGCATTGGAAAATAATAAAGTAAAAAATATAATCGTCGCCCTTCAACCTTCGGTTGAAAACGTGATTGAGGATGTAATTGAAGAGTATAATTAGTTAACGAGATTTCCTGCAAGGTTTCCAAAACCTTGTAGGTCTAAAATTAAATTGAGCATTAAATACCTAAAAGGTTTTGGAAACCTTGCAGGATAAACAAACAAAAAATGATAAAGAACGACCTATTTTTAAAAGCATTAAGAGGAGAAACAGTGGAGCGTCCACCAGTTTGGATGATGCGTCAAGCCGGAAGATATTTGCCTGAATTCAGAGCATTGCGTGATAAATATGATTTTTTCACTCGTTGCGAAACTCCAGAATTGGCTGCAGAAATTACCGTGCAACCCATCCGTAGAATTGGACCGGATGCGGCGATTTTGTTTTCAGATATTTTGGTTGTGCCAAGAGCGATGGGGATTCACGTGGAATTAAAAGACAATTTGGGACCAATTATTCCAAATCCAATTCGCACGATGGAACAAGTAAATCAGGTTTTTGTTCCTAATATTCAAGAAACTTTGGGTTATGTAATGGATGCCGTGAAATTGACCAAAGAAATGTTGAACGACGAGGTGCCATTAATTGGTTTTGCTGGTTCGCCTTGGACGATTTTTTGTTATGCTGTAGAAGGAAAAGGATCAAAAAGTTTTGATACTGCCAAAGGATTTTGTTTTTCAAACCCGGTTGCAGCTCATACTTTATTACAAAAAATCACCGATACCACCATTTTATATTTAAAAGAAAAAGTGAAATCAGGTTGCGATGCCATTCAAATTTTCGATTCTTGGGGCGGAATGCTTTCGCCAGTAGATTATCAGGAATTTTCTTGGAAATACATCAACCAAATCGTAGAAGCATTGGCAGACGAAACGCAAGTCATTGTTTTCGGAAAAGGATGTTGGTTTGCGCTTGGCGAAATGGGAAAAAGTAGAGCTTCGGCGCTTGGAGTAGATTGGACTTGTACGCCTAGAAATGCCCGTTATTTGTCTGGTGGAAACATCACTTTGCAAGGAAATTTTGATCCTTCGAGATTGCTTTCGCCAATTCCGGTCATCAAGAAAATGGTTCACGAAATGATTGACGAATTCGGAAAAGACAAATACATCGCCAATTTAGGTCACGGAATTTTACCAAATATTCCTGTAGATCACGCCAAAGCATTTATCGATGCGGTGAAGGAGTACAAGCAGAAATAAGGAATTAGTACACGGATTCTCCTGCAAGGTTTTTTTTCAAACCTTGTAGGTGTTTTAGAGAACATCAGCCTAAAAGGACTCCTACAAGGTTTGAAAAAAAACCTTGCAGGAGTAACAACCTAATTATTTAAAATATGAAATTAGAAGTTTTAGAAAAAGACGGTTATTATCATATTTATAATAAAGGAATAAATGGCTGTTTAATTTTTGAAAATGATGAAAACAAAATCTTCTTTTTGAAGCAACTTTCAAAATATTTATTAGGGAAAATTTCAATATTTGGATATTGTTTGATGGACAATCATTTTCATTTGGTTATTAGATTAAATGATGAGGAAAAAATAGTGACACAGGCTTTTTCCAATTTTTTTAATTCCTATGTCAAAGCTTTTAATAAGGATATTGATAGAACAGGAAGTCTTTTTGAAAAACATTTCAAAAGAATAAAATTGAATGACGAAAATTATTTAAAACAATTAATAATATACGTTCACTTGAATCCCAAACATCATTTGGATTTGAATTTTCAAGAATATAAGTTTTCTTCTTATCAAGCATTTATTTCAGATAAAGAAACTAAAATTGAAAGAGAAGAAGTGTTGAAATTGTTTGGAGGATTAGAAAATTTCGTTTTTTGTCATCATCAAAAGAATAATTTTTTAACTGAAATACATACATTTGAGTAAATTGGAAGTATGCGCCTCCTGCAAGGTCTTTTTTTGACCTTGTAGGTATGTTTAAAAATGTTATCCAAAAAAGAAATACCTACAAGGTTTTAAAAACCTTGCAGGAAAGAAAAACAAAATGAAAAATAAATTCTACCAATACATACAAAATCTCCAAGACCAAATCTGCAAAGGATTGGAAAATGTTGATGGTGCAACTAAATTCCGTGAGGATATTTGGGAACGACCAGAAGGAGGAGGAGGACGAACTCGTGTGATTGAAAACGGAGCAGTTTTCGAAAAAGGCGGGGTTAATATTTCGGCAGTGCACGGAAAATTGCCAGACAGTATGCAAAAGCTATTCAACGTGGGAGAAGCTGATTTTTTTGCTTGTGGATTGAGTTTGGTTTTGCACCCAAAAAGTCCAATGGTGCCAACGGTTCACGCTAATTGGCGCTATTTCGAAATGTACGATGATAACGGAAACGTGATTCAGCAATGGTTTGGTGGCGGACAAGATTTAACACCTTATTATTTGTTTGAGGAAGATGCAAAACATTTTCATCAAACTTGTAAAACGGCCTGCGACAAACATAATCTGGAGTTTTATCCAAAATATAAAAAACAATGTGATGCTTATTTTTGGAATGCCCATCGCAACGAAGCCAGAGGAATTGGCGGATTATTTTTCGATTATTGCAAAGAAAATGAGCAAATGTCAATGGAAAATTGGTTCAACTTTGTAACCGAAGTAGGCAATAGTTTCCTCGAGGCTTATGTTCCAATTGTAGAAAAAAGAAAAAATTTAGCTTATACTCCAGAGCAAAGAACTTGGCAGGAAATCCGTCGTGGTCGCTATGTTGAGTTTAATTTAGTACACGACAAAGGCACATTATTTGGCTTAAAAACCAATGGCAGAATAGAAAGTATTTTGATGAGTTTGCCTCCACACGTGCAGTGGGTTTATGACCATCATCCTGAAAAAGGAAGCGAAGAAGAAAAATTAGTAAAAGTATTAGAAAAACCAGTTGATTGGGTTTAAAGATTAAAGCTCCATCGGAGCGATATATTTATAATATAAAAAATCAGTTGGTTGGGTTTAAGAATTAAAGCTCCATCGGAGCGATATATTTATAATATAAAAAATCAGTTGGTTGGGTTTAAAGATTAAAGCTCCATCGGAGCGATATATTTATAGATTGATAATTAATGTTGTTTTATTGAACCCCGTAGGGGTGACATATTTATAATGGCCAATACCTACACGCAAATTTATATTCACATTGTTTTTGCCGTTAAAGGCAGACAAAATCTAATTTCTAAAGATTGGAAAGATGAAATATATAAATACATTACAGGTATTATATCCAATGAAAGTCAAAAATTAATCGCCATTAATGGAATGTCAGATCACATCCATATTTTAGTTGGGTTAAAACCCGACAAATCTTTATCGGATTTGGTTAGAGATATTAAAGCCAATTCTTCCCGATTTATTAATGAAAGAAACTGGATTGATGGGAAATTTGAATGGCAAACAGGATTTGGTGCTTTTTCGTATAATCATTCACAATTGACAAATGTGATTAATTATATTAAAAATCAAGAAGAACACCATAAAAAGAAAACATTCAAAGAAGAATATATCGAATTTTTAAAATCATTTGATGTCGATTATAAAAATGAATATATATTTGATGATGTTTAACGGAAATATTATAATTATAATTATAATTATAATTATAATTATATAAATATTTTTATAAATATTTCGCTCCTCTGGAGCTATAAACATTTCGCTCCTCTGGAGCTCGCTGACGGATAAATTAAACAAAATTGCT